>LNFM01000747.1_pt1 | contig 29047 bp, 28 predicted proteins | sample 596031 | NCBI WGS metagenome assembly LNFM01 (sample SAMN04254537, study PRJNA301005) | activated carbon metagenome | isolation source: dual media filters at the Ann Arbor, Michigan drinking water treatment plant | place: USA: Ann Arbor
TCCCCCGGCCAAGCCGGGGGAGGGGACGTACACTCCTTCCCCCACCTTCGGTGGGGGAAGGTTGGGATGGGGGCAATTCACTTGGCATTGCTTCCCTTCCTCGCCCCTACTCCGCGAAGAACTCCTTCACCTTGTCCAGCCACGACTTCGCGCGTGGATTGTGCCGTGACCCGTCGCGGACGTTGATCGCCTCCAGCTCCTCCAGCAGCTCCTTCTGACGCGCCGTCAGGCTGACCGGCGTTTCCACGACAACGTGGCACATCAGGTCGCCGTGCACGTTGGAACGGACGCCCTTGATGCCCTTGCCGCGCAGGCGGAACACCTTGCCGCTCTGGGTCTCGGCCGGGATCTTGATCTTCGCCGCCCCGTCGAGCGTCGGGATCTCGATCTCGCCGCCGAGCGCGGCGGTGGTGAAACTGATCGGCATCTCGCAATGCAGGTCGTTGTGGTCGCGCTGGAACACGGCGTGTTCGCGGATGTGGATGACCACGTACAGGTCGCCGCTCGGCCCGCCGTTGACGCCGGCTTCGCCTTCGCCGGCCAGGCGGATGCGATCGCCTTCGTCCACGCCGGCGGGGATCTTCACCGACAGCGTCTTCTGACGCTTGATTCGGCCCACGCCTGAGCAGGTGCCGCAAGGGGTCTCGACCACCTTGCCGCTGCCGTGGCATTTCGGGCAGGTCTGCTGGATCGAGAAGAAGCCCTGTTGCATGCGCACCTGGCCCTGGCCATTGCAGGTGGGGCAGGTCTTGGGTTGGGTGCCGGGTTTCGCGCCGCTGCCGTGGCAGGTCTCGCATTCCTCCATGGTGGGAATGCGAATGCGCGTCTCGGTGCCGCGTGCAGCCTCTTCGAGCGAGATCTCGAGGTTGTAGCGCAGGTCCGCGCCGCGATAGACGTTCGATCCGCGCCGACCACCGCCGGCTGCACCGCCGAAGATCTCGCCGAAGATGTCGCCGAAGGCATCGGCGAAGCTGCCGAAACCCTGGGCGCCGGCACCCGCACCGGCCGCGGCCGACGGATCGACGCCGGCATGGCCGTACGCGTCGTAGGCGGCACGCTTCTGCGCGTCGGAAAGGACTTCGTAGGCTTCCTTCGCCTCCTTGAACTTCTCTTCGGAGTCCTTGCTGTCCGGATTGCGGTCCGGGTGGTACTTCATCGCGAGCTTGCGGTACGCCTTCTTGATCTCGTCGTCGGCGGCGTCCCGGTTCACGCCGAGCGTTTCGTAGTAGTCGCGTTTTGCCATTTTTTTGGGTGAGGCGTAAGGGGTGAGGCGTGAAGCGTTAGCGGTGCGGCGTCAGGGGTGAGGCGCGAGGCGTTGAGGTCCTCTTCAAACGCCAGAAGGGTGAGGCGCTCTGCACGCCTCACCCCTCACGCCTTACGCCTCACGAAAAGATTACTTGCGATCCTTCACTTCCTCGAATTCGGCGTCGACCACGTCGCCTTCGTCCTGCTTGGCGCCGCCGGCGGCCTGTTCTCCGCCACCCGGTGCGGCGCCGGCTGCAGCCTGCTGTTGCGCGTACATCTGCTCGGCCAGCTTGTGCGAGGCCTGTGTCAGCGCTTCGGTCTTCGCTTCGATCGCGTCCTTGTCGCCGGACTTGATCGCGTCCTCGGCGTCCTTCAATGCGGCCTCGACCTTCGCCTTCTCGTCGCCGCCGATCTTGTCGCCGTGTTCCGCGAGCGACTTCTTCACCTGGTGCACGAGGCCGTCCAGCTGGTTGCGCGCATCCACCAGTTCGCGCAGCTTGCGGTCTTCCTCGGCGTTCAGCTCCGCGTCGCGCACCATGCGCTCGATCTCGGCCTCGGTGAGCCCGGAACTCGCCTTGATGGTGATCTTGTTTTCCTTGCCGGTGGCTTTGTCGCGGGCCGAGACGTGCAGGATGCCGTTGGCGTCGATGTCGAAGGTCACCTCGATCTGCGGCATGCCGCGCGGTGCGGCCGGGATGCCCTCGAGGTTGAATTCGCCCAGCATCTTGTTGCCCGATGCCACGCTGCGTTCGCCCTGCAGCACCTTGATGGTCACCGCCGGCTGATTGTCGTCGGCCGTGGAGAACACCTGGTTCGCCTTGGTGGGCACCGTGGTGTTCTTCTGGATGAGCTTGGTCATCACGCCGCCGAGGGTCTCGATACCCAGGGACAGCGGCGTCACGTCGAGCAGCAGCACATCCTTGACGTCGCCCTTCAGCACACCACCCTGTACTGCGGCACCTACAGCCACCGCCTCGTCGGGGTTCACGTCCTTGCGCGGTTCCTTGCCGAAGAACTCCTTCACCTTCTCCTGCACCTTCGGCATGCGCGACTGGCCGCCGACGAGGATGATGTCGTCGATGTCGGAGACCTTCACGCCGGCATCCTTGATGGCGGTACGGCAGGGCTCGATCGACTTCTCGATCAGGTCTTCCACCAGGCTCTCGAACTTGGCGCGCGTCACCTTTACCGCGAGGTGCTTCGGCCCGCTCGCATCCGCGGTGATGTACGGCAGGTTGATCTCGGTCTGCTGCGAGGACGAGAGCTCGATCTTCGCCTTCTCGGCGGCGTCCTTGAGGCGCTGCAGCGCGAGCACGTCCTTCGACAGGTCCACGCCCTGTTCCTTCTTGAACTCGCCGATGATGTACTCGATCAGGCGATGGTCGAAGTCTTCGCCGCCCAGGAAGGTGTCGCCGTTGGTCGCGAGCACTTCGAACTGCTTCTCGCCATCCACGTCGGCGATCTCGATGATCGAGATGTCGAACGTGCCGCCGCCCAGGTCGTAGACAGCGATCTTGCGATCCTTGCCGGCAGCCTTGTCCATGCCGAACGCGAGTGCGGCCGCAGTGGGCTCGTTGATGATGCGCTTCACATCCAGACCGGCGATGCGCCCGGCGTCCTTGGTGGCCTGGCGCTGCGTGTCGTTGAAGTAGGCCGGCACCGTGATGACCGCTTCGGTGACCGGTTCGCCGAGGTAGTCCTCGGCGGTCTTCTTCATCTTGATCAGCACCTGCGCGGACACCTCCGGCGGCGCGATCTTCTTGCCGCGCACTTCGACCCAGGCGTCGCCGTTGGGGGCGTTCACGATGGAGAAAGGCATCAGCTTGAGCGCCTTCTGCACCTCACCTTCGGCGTAGCGCCGCCCGATCAGGCGCTTGACCGCATAGAGCGTGTTCTTGGGGTTGGTGACCGCCTGCCGCTTGGCCGGCGCGCCGACGAGAATCTCGCCATCATCCGCATACGCGACGATGGACGGCGTGGTGCGCGCACCCTCCGAGTTCTCGATCACTTTCGGCTGGCCGTTTTCCATGATCGCGACGCACGAGTTCGTGGTCCCGAGGTCGATGCCGATGATCTTGCCCATGATTCTGATTCCTTTGAAGTTAAGCGGTGAATTCCGATGTCGGCTAGATGGGGACGCGGTGGCGGGCGTTCAAGATTCGCCGGCCTTCGCGACCGAGACCAAAGCGGGCCGCAGCACGCGGTCGTGCAGCAGGTAGCCCTTCTGGAATACCTGGACGACGGTGTTGGGCGGCGCGTCGGAGGGCACCGTGGTCATGGCCTGGTGGCGGTGGGGATCGAACTTCTCGCCGACCGGGTTCACCTCGCGCACGGCAAACCGCTCGAAGACGGCGGTGAGCTGCCGCAGGGTCAGTTCGACGCCGGTCTTCACGGCTTCCGGCATTTCGCTGGCGGCGGACAGCGCCGCCTCGAGGCTGTCGCGCACGGCGATCAGCTCGCCGGCGAAGCTCTCGATCGCGAATTTGTGCGCCTTGGCAATGTCGTCCTGGGCACGCTTGCGGATATTGTCGGCATCGGCCTTGGCGCGCAGCCAGGCGTCATAGTGCTCGGCCGCTTGCAGTTCGACTTTGCGCAAGCTCTCCTCGAGGCTCGGCATCACGTCGGGAGCGGCGCTCGGGGTTGTCGGGGCGGCCGCTTCGGTTTCGGGGGTGGCGGCGGTATCTTGCTGTTCCGGCATCGGATTTTCCTAGGAAGCGCTGGCTGTGGTTGCAGACTCCGCCGCACTTGGGGATGCCGGTGGCGATTTCAAGGCGCGCCGGGCAAAAATCCTTTCGCGTTCATTCCTTTGCCCCGAGGGCGACGGCCCGCTGACGGGTCGCTTCGGCCGCCTGGGCAGCCGCGCCCGCATCCCATTCGTTGGCTGCCCAGCCGTGGAGGTTCTCCGCCGCAATGTGGCACAGCGCCTTGATCCAGTCGTCGCGCTCGTTGAGGCAAGGGATGTAGCTGAACTCCTTGCCGCCGGCACCGAGGAAGGCCGCCTTGTTCTCGATGGCGATCTCCTCCAGCGTCTCGAGGCAATCGGCCACGAAGCCGGGGCACATGACGTCCACGCGCTTGACCCCATCGCCGGCGAGCGCTTCCAGGGTCTGCTGGGTGTAGGGCTTCAACCACTCGGCGCGCCCGAAGCGCGACTGGAAGGTGACCAGCCACCGGTCCTTCGGCAGGCCGAGCGCTTCGGCGACGAGGCGGCCGGTCTTGTGGCATTCGCAGTGGTAGGGATCGCCCTGCTCGAGATGAAATTGCGGCACGCCGTGAAAACTCATCACCAGCTTGTCGCCGCGGCCGTTGGTCATCCAGTGGTCCTTGATGCTCTGGGCGAGCGCGGCGATGTAGCGCGGGTGGTCGTGGAAACTGCGCACGACGCGCAGTGCCGGCACATTGCGCATGCGGCGCACGGCGTCGAACACCGCGTCGAACGCGCTGCCGGTCGAACTGGCGGCGGCCTGCGGATAGAGCGGCAGCACCAGGATGCGGTCCGCACCCTGTTCGCGCAGCCGGGTCATCACGCTCTGCACCGACGGGTTGCCGTAGCGCATGGCGTAGTCCACCACCAGCGGCGATTTCACCAGGCTGCGCAGATAGCCCGAGACCAGCTTGGCCTGGGCAGCGGTGTGCACCGCGAGCGGCGAGCCGTCCCTGGTCCAGATGGCGCGGTACTTCTCGGCCGACTGCTTCGGGCGCGTGTTGAGGATGAAGACGTTGAGGATCAGCCACCAGAGCGGCCGCGGAATCTCCACCACCCGCGGATCCCACAGGAACTCGCGCAGGTAGCGCTTCAGGGCCGGAGGTTCGGGTGCGTCCGGTGTCCCGAGGTTGACCAGCAGGATCGCGGTCTTCGCGATCGTCGAGTGCTTGAAAGCCGGCGCAGGATCGAAAACCAAGCCCTAGCGGCCCGCAGGTTCGTAGTGCGACAACGCGCTCGAGAGCAATTTGGCCGTGATGTCCACGATGGGGATCACACGCTCGTAGGCCATGCGTGTCGGACCGATCACCCCGACCGTGCCCACCACCTGCCCGTCGACTTCGTAAGGCGCCGTGACCACGCTGCACTCGTCGAGCGGCACCAGGCCGGACTCGCCGCCGATGAAGATGCGCACACCCTCCGCGCGGCTGGACAGTTCGAGCAGCTGGAGAAAGCCGGTGCGTTGGTCGAACAGCGCGAAGAGGCGCCGCAGCTTCTCCATGTTCGACGAGAGGTCGTCCACGTTGAGCAGGTTGTGCTCGCCCGAGATGACCACCTGTTCGTTCCGCTGCGCCACCGCCTCCGAGCCCACTTCGACGGCCTTCGACATCAGGGAGAGCATGTCCTGGCGCAACTGGCGCAACTCGTCGTGCAGGCGCAGGCGGATCTCGTCGAAATCGAGGCCCGCGTAGTGCTGATTGAGGAAGTTGCCGGCCTCGGTCAGCTCGCTGGCCGTGTACGGATGCTCGGTCGTCAGGATGCGGTTCTGCACGTCGCCGTCGGGGGTGACGATAATGAGCAGGATGCGGTTGTCCGACAGGTTGAGGAATTCGATGTGGCGGAATGCCGGATTGCGCCGCCGCGGCGTCATCACCACGCCGGCGAAGCTGGTGAGTTCCGACAGCAGTTGCGAGGCCGAGGTGACCAGGCGCTGCGTGTTGTCCGCCTGCAGCTGCCCCTCGAGCTGGCTGATCTCGATCTGGGCGAGCGGCTTGACCGTGAGCAGGCTGTCGACGAACAGGCGGTAGCCCCGCGGCGTGGGAATGCGGCCGGCCGAGGTGTGCGGGCTCGCGATGTACCCCATCTCTTCGAGGTCCGCCATGATGTTGCGGATGCTGGCCGGCGAGAGGTCGAGCCCGGAGAACTTGGCGAGCGAGCGCGAGCCCACGGGCTGGCCTTCGACGATGTAGCGCTCGACGAGAGTCTTGAGGAGGATGCGGGCGCGCTGGTTGAGCATGGCAGAACGATTCTATACGGGTTGTCCCGGGCCGGGGCAACCGGCCTGCCATCCCTGCCCGCGTCGATGGCGAGCGGCCACGCGAGGCAAATGTGCTCTAATTCGGCGCATGAAAACCGGGTTCCGCCACATCGCCCTCATCGGCAAACACCGCAGCCCGGAGATCGCGCAGCCCCTGATCGAGCTCGCGGAATTCCTCGAGCGCCGCGGTATCGAAGTCTCGATCGATCCCATGACCGCCGAGCACGTGACCGATCATCGTCGCGACGTGCTGACCCTGGAGGAGATCGGCAAGCGCGCCGATCTCGCCATCGTCATCGGCGGGGACGGCACCATGCTCAACATCGCCCGCACCCTGGCGCCCTTCGACGTGCCGCTCGCCGGCGTCAACGTCGGCCGCCTCGGTTTCCTGACCGACGTGTCGATCGACACCATGTTCGACACCGTGGGCTCCATGCTCGACGGGCAATACATGGTGGAGCCGCGCATGCTGGTCACGGCAGCGATCCTGCGCGGCGACCAGCGCATCGTCGACATGAACGCCTTCAACGAAGTGGCGATCAACAAGGGCCCGGACGGCAGCCTGATCGAGCTCGAGGTACGCATCGACCGCCAGTTCGTCTACAACCTGCGTGCCGACGGCCTGATCGTCGCCTCGCCCACCGGTTCCACGGCCTACGCGCTGTCCGCCGGCGGCCCGATCCTGCATCCGTCGCTGTCGGTGCTGGCGCTGGTGCCGGTCTGCCCGCATACCCTGTCGAACCGGCCGATCGTCATCTCCGGCAACTCGACGCTGGAAATCCTGGTCCTGAGCGCGGAAGACGCCGGTGCGCACTTCGACAGCCACTCCCATCACCAGCTCCACGAAGGTGACCGCCTCGAAGTGAAGCGCTGTCCGAACCTGATCCGGGTGCTGCATCCCCTGAACCACGACTACTACCACATGCTGCGCGAGAAGCTCGGCTGGAGCGAGTCGCCGGGGCAGTGACCGAGGCGGTACCGAAGACCCGATGCTGCTCGCCCTGTCGCTCCAGGATTTCGTCATCGCCGACCGCGTGCGGCTCGAGTTTGCGCGCGGCTTCTCCGTGCTGACGGGCGAGACCGGCGCGGGCAAGTCGATGCTGGTGGACGCCCTGACCCTCGTGCTCGGCGGTCGCGCCGACAGCGCGGTCGTTCGGACCGGGCGCGAGCGCGCCGAAGTGAGCGCGGAGTTCGATGCATCGAACCTCGCCTCGTTGCTGACATGGCTCGCCGACAACGACCTCGCCGGCGAAGGCGGCGAGTGCATCCTGCGCCGCGTGGTCGACGCGGGTGGGCGCTCGCGGGCGTACATCAACGGCCGGCCGTGCACCGCGGGCCAGCTGCGGGAGGCGGGCGAGCACCTCGTCGACATCCATGGCCAGCACGAATACCAGTCGCTCGTGCGCGCTGCCAGCCAGCGCCGACTGCTGGACGGCTATGCCGGTGCGACCGAGGCGGCGGCCGAACTGGAGCGCTTGCACCGGCGCTGGCGCGAGCTCGCCGACGCACGGGCCCGAGCGCTGGAGAACGTGCAGGCGCTGGCCGACGAGCGCGAACGTCTCGACTGGCAGGTACGCGAACTGAAGCAACTGGGAATCACCGAAGCGGAGTGGGACGAACTGCAGACCGATCATGGCCGGCTCGCTCATGCCGCGACTCTCATCGAAGGGGTGGAGGCGAGTCTCGACGCCTTGTCGGAAGGCGAGGGCGCCTGCCTCGCAACGGTGCATGGCGTCGTCTCACGACTGCAGCAGCTTGCTGCCCACGATCCGGCACTCAAGGAAGTGCTGGACGTGCTGGAGCCCGCGGCAATCCAGCTGAAGGAAGCCGGCTATGCGTTGCGCCACTACCGCCAGCGGCTCGACCTCGATCCGGATCGACTGCGTGAAGTCGAGGCGCGGCTCGAGGCCGTGGTCGGCATGGCGCGCAAGTACCGCGTAGGTCCGCGCGACCTGCCGGAAAAGCAGCAGGAACTCACGGCGCGGCTGGAACGGATCGCCGAAGGGTTGGATGCGGAAGCGCTGGCGCGCGAGGAGGCGGCCGCGCGCGACGCCTGTGTCGCGCAGGGACGCAAGCTCACCAAGGTGAGAACGAAGGCTGCCGCAGACCTCGCGGGCCAGGTCACGGCGGCCATGCAGCAGCTCGCCATGGCCGGCGGCCGCTTCGAGGTGGCGCTGACGCCCCTCGACGAACCGTCTGCCGGCGGCCTGGAGCAGATCGAGTTTCTCGTGACCGCCCATGCCGGCGGGACGCCGCGACCGATCGCGAAGGTCGCCTCCGGTGGGGAGCTGTCACGGTTGTCCCTGGCATTGCAGACCGTCGCGAGTCGCGTCGCCGACGTGCCCACGTTGGTGTTCGACGAAGTCGACGCCGGTATCGGCGGCGGCGTGGCCGAGATCGTCGGCCGCATGTTGCAGGCGCTGGGCCGCACCCGCCAGGTGTTGTGCATCACCCATCTGCCGCAGGTGGCCGCGGCCGCCGACAATCAATGGCGCGTGGCGAAGCGCGCCGTGAAAGGTGAAACGTTGTCGAGCGTCGATCCGCTCGAGGGCAACGCGCGCGTGGACGAGATCGCGCGCATGCTGGGCGGGGTCAAGATCACCGACACGACCCGGCGCCACGCCGAGGAGATGCTCGGCGCGAATGCGCGCTGAAGCGCCCGTAGCCTGTCGGCCTATTTGCGGTTCGGACAGTCCTGTCGCTGGCAGTGGACGTAGAGCTGCAGCGAGTGTTCGTGGATCGCGAAACCGCGCTCCTTGGCCACCTCGGTCTGGCGTTTCTCGATCTGCTCGTCGAAGAACTCCTCGACCTGCCCACACTGCAGGCACACGAAGTGGTCGTGATGCCCGCCTTCGTTCAGTTCGAACACCGCCTTGCCGCTCTCGAAGTGATGGCGGATCAGCAGGCCGGCCTGCTCGAACTGCGTCAGTACGCGATAGATCGTCGCGAGCCCGATGTCCATGCCTTCGGCGATGAGGAGTTTGTAGACGTCCTCGGCCGTGAGGTGCCGCTCCGAGCTGTGCTCGAACAGATTGAGAATCTTGAGCCGGGGCAGCGTTGCCTTGAGGCCGATGGTCTTGAGATCGCTGGGCGTTCGGGTAGGCATGGACGGGTCACCGGGGGTACTCGTCGAGTATCATAGAACCTTTCCAACCGTCCGAGAACGATGAGAACGTCGCACGCAGGTCACAGGCCGATCGGGTGGGGGCCTGCCATCGGTCTCACGGTGGCACTGCTGGTGGGAGCGTGTTCGCTCACCACCTACAAGATCGACATCCAGCAGGGCAACGTCGTCACCCAGGACATGGTCGCGAAACTGCGCCAGGGCATGACGCGGTCCCAGGTGAAGTTCGTGATGGGCACGCCGCTCGTGAGCGACCCGTTCCACACCGATCGCTGGGACTACTTCTACGAGTTCATCAAGGCCGGCAAGTTGAAGGACAAGAAGCGCCTCACGCTGGTGTTCGATCAGGATCGATTGGCGAAGGTGCTGGGTGACGTGCAGACGGAACCGGCGTTGAAGGACGGGCTGCCGCCGGCTGGAACCGCCAAACAGTAGCTCCCGATCCTCTCGAACCATGGTCCAGAAAGTCGTCATCGCGGGCAGTTCCGGCCGCATGGGACGCACGTTGATGGAGGCGATCGCCCAGTCTGGCGACCTGCGCCTGTACGCGGCGCTCGAGCGCGATGACAGCCCGTTCGTGGGTCGCGATGCCGGGGAACTGATCGGCGCCCCCAACGGCGTGCTCGTCACGACGGACCTCGACCAGGGCTTGCGGGGCGCCGATGTGCTCGTGGATTTCACCCGGCCCGAGGGGACGATGGCGCACGTGGACGCCTGCGTGCGGCACGGCGTCAAGCTGGTGATCGGCACCACCGGGTTCAGCGCCGAGCAGAAGGCCCGCATCACCGCGGCGGCGGGCAAGGTGGGCATCGTGATGGCGCCCAACATGAGCGTCGGCGTCAACGTCGCATTGCGGCTGCTCGATCTGGCGGCCCGGGCGCTGGGCGAGGGTTACGACGTGGAGATCGTGGAAGCGCATCACCGGCACAAGGTGGATGCGCCCTCGGGGACCGCTCTGCGCATGGGCGAAGTCGTGGCGGCGGCCCTCGGGCGCGACCTTGCGACCGATGCCGTGTACGGTCGCGAAGGCGTCACCGGCGAGCGCAAGCCGTCGACCATCGGATTCGCCACGGTGCGCGGCGGCGACATCGTGGGCGATCACACCGTGATGTTCGCCGGCATCGGCGAGCGGGTCGAGATCACCCACAAGGCATCGAGCCGGGCGACCTTCGCCATGGGCGCCCTGCGGGCTGCGCGGTTTCTCGGCGGCAAGGCGACCGGACTTTATGACATGCAGGACGTGCTCGGGCTCGAATAGCGGACCTGCGGTTGAAGCCGACCCCCCTCCCGGGGTAGAATCCCGGCGCTAAAACCAAGCGGGAGTGGCGCGCGAGCGCCCTCCCGCTTGGCGCATGTCAGGCCACCCGCCAGTCGTCCCGAGCCAAGACCTTCCGAGTCGAAACCGGACCGCCACGCGGGTGAGCCGCAACGTCTTGAGGCTCCGCCCGAGCCCCCGTTTCGCCCTTCTGGAGTCCAAGCCCCGTGCCCGACCGTCCGCCCGCCCTTCTCGCGCTCGCCGACGGGACGGTTTTCCGGGGGCAGTCGATCGGTGCCGCAGGCGTCACCGTGGGCGAGGTGGTGTTCAACACCGCCATGACCGGCTATCAGGAGATCCTGACCGATCCGTCCTACCAGAGGCAGATCGTGACTCTCACCTATCCCCACATCGGCAACACGGGCACCAATGCCGAGGACGTGGAGGCAGCGCACGTTCATGCGGCCGGACTGGTGGTGCGTGACGTACCGCTGCAGCCGTCCAACTGGCGCATGTCGCTCGACCTGTCGGGCTACCTGCGCGGCGAAGGCGTGCCCGCCATCGCCGGCATCGATACGCGCAAGCTGACGCGGATCCTGCGCGAGAAGGGCGCCCAGAGCGGCTGCCTGATGGCCGGTACGGTGGACGAGCAACAAGCGATCGCCGAAGCGCGCAGGTTTCCGGGTCTGGCCGGCATGGACCTCGCCAAGGTGGTCTCGTGCGAGCAGCCCTACGAGTGGAACGAAACCGAGTGGGCGCTCGGCACCGGTTATGGCACCCAGCGCGCCGCCAGGCACCACGTGGTGGCCTTCGACTACGGCGTGAAGCGCAACATCCTGCGCATGCTGGCGGCGCGCGGCTGCCGTATCACCGTCGTGCCCGCACAGACGACCGCGCAGGAGGCGCTGGCCCTGCAACCGGACGGCATCTTCCTGTCGAACGGTCCGGGCGATCCCGAGCCGTGCGACTACGCGATCCGAACGATCCGCGAATTGATGAGCCGGTCGCTGCCGACCTTCGGCATCTGTCTCGGACACCAGTTGATGGGGCTCGCGAGCGGCGGCAAGACGCTCAAGATGAAGTTCGGCCACCACGGCGCCAACCATCCGGTGAAGGACCTCGATTCCGGACGCGTGGTGATCACCAGCCAGAACCACGGTTTTGCCGTGGACCCCGCGTCGCTGCCGCCGACGGCGCGCGTGACCCACGTCTCGCTGTTCGACGGATCGCTGCAGGGCTTCGCGCGCACCGACGTGCCGGCGTTCTGCTTCCAGGGACACCCGGAAGCGAGCCCGGGTCCGCACGACATCGGCTACCTGTTCGACCGATTCGTCACCATGCTGCAGAAGCACCGGTAACCGTCATGCCGAAGCGCACGGACATCAAGAGCATCCTCATCATCGGCGCCGGTCCCATCGTCATCGGGCAGGCCTGCGAATTCGACTATTCCGGGGCCCAGGCCTGCAAGGCGCTGCGCGACGAGGGCTACAAGGTCATCCTGATCAACTCGAATCCGGCGACCATCATGACCGACCCGGAGATGGCCGACGTCACCTACATCGAGCCGGTCACCTGGCAGATGGCGGAAAAGATCATCGCCATCGAACGCCCGGATGCGCTGCTGCCCACCATGGGCGGTCAGACGGCGCTCAATTGCGCGCTCGATCTCGCCAAGCATGGCGTGCTGGACAAGTACGGCGTCGAGATGATCGGGGCGTCGCGCGAGGCCATCGACAAGGCCGAGGATCGCGAGAAGTTCAAGGCGGCCATGACGCACATCGGATTGAAGTCCGCGCGCTCGGCCATCGCCCACAGCATGGAAGAGGCCCTGCAGGTGCAGGCCGTGGTCGGCTTCCCGACCATCATCCGCCCCAGCTTCACGCTGGGCGGTTCCGGCGGTGGCATCGCCTACAACAAGGAAGAGTTCGTCACCATCTGCGAACGCGGCCTCGAAGCCTCGCCCACCAAGGAGCTCCTCATCGAGGAATCGGTGATCGGGTGGAAGGAATTCGAGATGGAAGTCGTGCGCGACCGCGCCGACAACTGCATCATCGTGTGCTCCATCGAGAACCTGGATCCGATGGGGGTGCACACCGGCGATTCCATCACCGTGGCGCCCGCGCAGACGCTGACCGACAAGGAATACCAGATCATGCGCGACGCCTCGATCGCGGTGCTGCGCGAGATCGGCGTCGACACCGGCGGGTCGAACGTGCAGTTCGCCATCAGCCCGAAGGACGGGCGCATGCTGGTGATCGAGATGAACCCGCGCGTGTCGCGCTCTTCGGCGCTCGCCTCCAAGGCCACCGGCTTTCCGATCGCGAAGATCGCCGCCAAGCTCGCGGTGGGCTATACGCTGGACGAGCTGAAGAACGACATCACCGGCGGTGCGACCCCGGCGTCGTTCGAGCCGACCATCGACTACGTGGTCACGAAGATCCCGCGCTTCGCCTTCGAGAAGTTTCCGCAGGCCGACAAGCGCCTCACCACCCAGATGAAGTCCGTGGGTGAGGTGATGGCCATGGGGCGCACCTTCCAGGAATCGTTCCAGAAGGCGCTGCGCGGTCTCGAGGTGGGTGTGGATGGCATGAACCAGAAGACCACCGACCGCGAGACCATCGAGGTGGAACTGGGCGAGCCGGGGCCGGAGCGCATCTGGTACGTGGGCGACGCCTTCGAGAACGGCTTCACCCTCGAGGAGGTGTTCAACCTTACCCATATCGACCCGTGGTTCCTGGCGCAGATCAAGGACATCATCGACATCGAGATGGACCTCGACGATCGCGCGCTCGCCGACATCGGCGCGGCCGAGATGCTGCAGCTGAAGCGCAAAGGGTTCGCCGACCGGCGCCTCGCCAAGCTGCTGAGGACGACCGAGTCCGAGGTGCGCAAGGCACGCCAGGGTTTCGGCGTCCGGCCGGTCTACAAGCGCGTCGACACCTGTGCCGGTGAGTTCGATACCCGTACTGCCTACATGTACTCCACGTACGAGGAGGAATGCGAAGCGCGGCCGAGCGACCGGAAGAAGGTGATGGTGCTGGGCGGCGGGCCCAACCGTATCGGCCAGGGTATCGAGTTCGACTACTGCTGCGTGCATGCGGCCCTGGCGCTGCGCGAGGACGGGTTCGAGACCATCATGGTCAACTGCAATCCGGAGACCGTGTCGACCGACTACGACACGTCCGACCGGTTGTACTTCGAACCGCTCACGCTCGAGGACGTGCTCGAGATCGTCCACGTGGAGAAGCCGTGGGGGGTCATCGTGCAGTACGGCGGCCAGACGCCGCTCAAGCTCGCGCGCGATCTGCACGCCAACGGCGTGCCGATCATCGGCACCACGCCCGACATGATCGACTGTGCGGAAGACCGTGAACGCTTCCAGCAGTTGCTGCACACGCTGAATCTCAAGCAACCGCCGAACCGTACGGCGCGCACCGCCGAGGACGCGCTCGCTCTCGCGCAGGAGATCGGCTACCCGTTGGTCGTGCGGCCTTCCTACGTGCTGGGCGGCCGGGCAATGGAGATCGTCCACGAGCAAAAGGAGCTCGAGCGCTACACGCGCGAGGCGGTCAAGGTGAGCAACGACAGCCCGGTGCTGCTCGACCGCTTCCTGAACGACGCCATCGAAGTGGACGTGGATGCCGTGTGTGACGGCGAGCGCGTGCTGATCGGCGGCATCATGGAACACATCGAGCAGGCGGGCGTGCATTCGGGTGATTCGGCGTGCTCGCTGCCGCCGTTCAGCCTGGCGCCGGCGTTGCAGGACGAACTGCGCCGCCAGACCATCGCGATGGCCAAGGGCCTGAACGTGGTCGGCCTCATGAACGTGCAGTTCGCGATCCAGAACGACGTCGTCTACGTGCTCGAGGTCAATCCGCGTGCCTCGCGGACCGTGCCGTACGTGTCGAAGGCGACCGGGCTGCCGCTTGCCAAGATCGCGGCACGGTGCATGGCCGGCATCACGCTGAAGCAGCAGGGCATCGGCGCAGAAGTGATCCCGCCGTACTACTCGGTCAAGGAAGCGGTGTTCCCGTTCATCAAGTTCCCGGGCGTGGATACCATCCTCGGGCCGGAGATGAAGTCCACCGGCGAAGTGATGGGGGTGGGCGAGAGCTTCGCCGAGGCGTTCGTGAAGTCGCAGTTGGCCGCGGGGGTGAGACTGCCGTCGTCCGGGCGTGCCTTCCTTTCCGTGCGCAATTCGGACAAGCCGAAACTGGTCGACATCGCGCGCGCGCTCGCGGACCTCGGGTTCCAGTTGCTCGCGACGCGCGGCACCGCGGCGTTTCTCACCGAGGCAGGCTTGCCGGTGACGCCGGTCAACAAGGTGATGGAAGGACGGCCGCACGTGGTCGACATGATCAAGAACGGCGAGGTCGCACTCATCGTCAACACCGTGGAAGACCGGCGCACCGCGATCCAGGACTCGTACTCGATCCGCCGGTCGGCGCTGCAGGGTCGCGTCACGTACTTCACGACCATCGCCGGCGCACGCGCTGCCTGCATGGGGATGCAGAACATGGGTGAACTGGCCGCCTACTCCGTCCAGAAGCTGCACGCGCGATTGGGATGAGCGTGCAGGTGCTGACATCCCTCACCCCCATCCCCTCTCCCGGAGGGAGAGGGGCTCCACCATTCTCCCCGCAGGGGCGGCGTCAGCCGTCCCCTCTCCCGGAGGGAGAGGGGAGCGCTGTGCAGCAGATGCTCTGACGAGCACCTGCTGAACGAAAGACTGGAGACCATCATGGCCAAGATTCCGCTCACCGTCCGAGGCGCCGAGAAGCTCCGACAGGAACTGCATCAGTTGAAGACCGTGGAGCGCCAGAAGGTGATCGCGGCCATCGCCGAGGCGCGCTCGCACGGCGACCTGTCGGAGAACGCGGAGTACGACGCGGCCAAGGAGCGCCAGGGATTCATCGAGGGCCGCATCGCCGAGGTGGAAAGCAAGCTGTCCAACGCGCAGATCATCGACCCCAAGCTGCTCGACGCCGATGGCCGCTGCGTCTTCGGGGCCACGGTGGAACTCGAGGACACGGCGTCCGGCGACGTGGTGTCCTACCAGATCGTCGGCGACGACGAAGCCGACATCAAGGCCGGCATGATCTCGATCAGCTCGCCGATCGCCCGTGCGCTGATCGGCAAGTATCCGGGTGACGTGGCCGAGGTGATGGCGCCGGGCGGCGTCAAGGAATACGACATCCTCGACGTGAAGTACCTCTGATGGGCCGATTGTTCGCGGCCATCGATCACATCGCGATCGCGCTGTGGGCCGGTGGTCTCTGGGTCGTCGGCTACCTGGTGGCGCCGCTGCTGTTCCTGAAGGCGCCCGACCGTCAGATTGCGGGCAATCTCGCCGGCCAGATGTTCGCGGCCATGGCTTTTGTGGGCATTGCCTGCGCCCTGTATGTCCTCATCTTCCGCCTGGCACGTCTCGGCCTGCCGGCGATGAAGCAGGCGCTCTTCTGGGTGGCGCTGCTGATGGCCGTGCTGGCCGCGGCGGGCCACTTCGGCGTGCAGCCGATCCTCGCGAGCCTCAAGGCCCAGGCCTTGCCGCGGGAGGTGATGGAAAGTGTGCTGCGCGACCGGTTTGCCACCTGGCACGGCGTGGCGAGCGTGCTCTACCTGATCGAGAGCGTCCTGGCGGTGGCGTTGGTGCTGCTGGCGGCCAGAAGCCCGAGGTAGCGGATCAGCGGATGTTCTGGAAGCTGCGCTTGGTCGCCCGCTGCGGCTTCCGCTTCGGCCGTGGCGGCTTCGACGGCGCCTCGGCATTCTCGCGATAGAGCACCAGCATCCGTCCTATGCTCTGCACCGGTTCGGCGCCGGTCGCGGCACAGATCTCGCGCAGCATGAGCGCACGCGTTTCCCGGTCTTCTCCGGCCACCTTCACCTTGATCAGCTCGTGACCCTTCAGACTGACATCGATCTCCTTCAGCACCGTCGGCGAGAGGCCCTGGCCGCCGATGATGACGACGGGATCCAGAGCATGGGCGCGGGCCTTGAGGGCGCGGCGGTCGGTGGGGGTCAGGGGCATGGCGGTGGTCTCGAAGAAGGGCCGGGAGTGTAGGCGATGCCCCGTTCCAAGACCAGCAACGCGTGGCTGCGCGAACACGTCAACGACCCCTGGGTGCAGAAGGCCAAGGCGGAGGGGTATCGCTCCCGGGCGGCCTTCAAGCTGAAGCAGATCGATGCCAAGGATCGCCTGTTCAAGCCGGGGTTGACCGTGGTCGACCTCGGGGCAACCCCCGGCGGCTGGTCCCAGGTGGCGGCGAAGATCGTCGGCCCGTCGGGCCGGGTGGTGGCCGTGGACCTGCTGCAGATGGAGCCTCTGGCCGGTGTCGTCTTCGTCCGCGGCGATTTCTTCGAGGAAAGCACCGTGGCGGCGCTGCAAGCGGCACTCGCCGGTCGCCGGGCCGATATTGTGCTTTCCGATATGGCCCCCAACTGGAGTGGCGTGAGCGTGGCAGATCAGGCGCGCTCGGTAGGTCTGGCGGAGCTGGCGCTGGAAGCGGCGCAGCGGCTGTTGGCACCGGGCGGGTCATTCCTCGTGAAGGTCTTCCATGGCGCGGGCTTCGAAGCCTTCGTCAAGCTGCTGCGCGAGCATTTCACCCAGGTCGTGGTCCGCAAACCCGAAGCATCGCGTGACCGAAGCGCCGAAACGTACCTGCTGGCACGGGGTTTCAAGCGGCGGGCAGGGAACGAATCGGGCGTAGAATGAGACCAAATGTTTCGCCGGAATCAACCGGTGCGTGTGCCGTGGGCAAGGAGCAGCCTTGAACAACCTCATCAAGAACGTCGCAATCTGGCTGGTCATCGCCCTGGTGCTGATGACCGTCTTCAATCAGTTCAGCACCCGCCAGGCGGCGCAGAGCCCGATGGACTATTCCGCCTTCATCGAAGAGGTGAAGGACGGCAAGGTCGCGAAGGTGACGATAGAAGGTCGCGTCATCAAGGGCATCAAGACCGACAACAAGCGCTTCACGACCTACGCGCCGTCCGACCCGTGGATGGTGTCGGACCTGCTGAAGGCAGGCGTCATCGTCGAGGCCAAGCCGGAAGAGGAGCAGAGCTTCCTCACCCAGGTGTTCATTTCCTGGTTCCCGATGCTGCTGCTGATCGGCGTGTGGGTGTTCTTCATGCGCCAGATGCAAGGCGGCGGCCGCGGCGGCGCGTTCTCGTTCGGCAAGAGCCGCGCGCGCATGCTCGACGAAAGCACCAACCCGGTCACCTTCGCCGACGTTGCGGGCTGCGAGGAAGCCAAGGAGGAAGTGGCCGAGCTGGTCGATTTCCTGCGCGATCCGGGCAAGTTCCAGAAGCTGGGCGGGCGCATTCCGCGCGGCGTGCTGATGGTGGGTAGCCCCGGTACCGGCAAGACCCTGCTCGCCCGTGCCATCGCCGGCGAAGCCAAGGTGCCGTTCTTCTCCATCTCGGGTTCCGACTTCGTCGAGATGTTCGTAGGTGTCGGCGCGGCACGTGTGCGCGACATGTTCGAGCAGGCGAAGAAGCATGCGCCCTGCATCGTGTTCATCGATGAAATCGACGCGGTCGGCCGCCAGCGCGGCGCCGGCCTGGGCGGCGGCAACGACGAACGCGAGCAGACGTTGAACCAGTTGCTGGTGGAGATGGACGGCTTCGAGACGGGCTCGGGTGTGATCGTGATCGCCGCGACCAACCGTCCCGACGTGCTCGACCCGGCGCTGCTGCGTCCGGGCCGGTTCGACCGCCAGGTGGTCGTGCCGCTGCCGGATATCCGCGGCCGCGAGCAGATCCTGATCGTCCACATGCGCAAGGTACCGATCGCGCCCGACGTGCGCGCCGACGTGCTGGCACGGGGAACGCCCGGCTTCTCCGGCGCGGACCTGGCGAACCTCGTCAACGAGGCGGCCCTGTTCGCTGCGCGCGGCAACAAGCGCCTGGTGGACATGGATGATTTCGAGCGCGCCAAGGACAAGATCTACATGGGCGCCGAACGCAAGTCGATGGTGCTGTCCGAGGAAGAGCGCACCATGACCGCGTACCACGAGTCCGGCCACGCGGTGGTTGCCAAGCTGCTGCCGCGGGTGGATCCGGTGCACAAGGTCACGATCATCCCGCGCGGGCGCGCACTGGGTGTCACGTGGACCCTGCCGGAGCGCGACAGCCTCGGTATGGATCGCGAGCAGATGCTCCAGCGGATCTCCATGGCGCTGGGCGGCCGCATCGCCGAAGAGGTGTTCATGAACCGCATGACCACCGGGGCGAGCAGCGACTTCGAGAACGCGACCCGCATCGCGCGCGACATGGTCACTCGCTACGGCATGTCGGATCTGCTGGGTACCATGGTGTACGGCGAGAACGAGGGCGAGGTGTTCCTCGGGCGCTCCATCACCACGCACAAGAACCTGTCCGAAGCGACCATGCAGAAGGTCGACTCCGAGATCCGCCGCATCATCGACGAGCAGTACGCGGTGGCGCGCAAGCTGATCGAGGACAATCGCGACAAGATCGAGGTCATGACCAAGGCGCTGCTCGAGTGGGAGACGCTGGACGCCGAGCAGATCAACGACATCATGGCAGGGCGGCCGCCGCGGCCCCCCAAGCCGGCCACACCTGCGTCCGCCCCGCCGCCGCCGGACAACACGCCTTCGCCGGCACCGGCGGCCACGCCGGCACGCGACGCGAATGCGTGAGAGGTGATGTCGCCCGATGGGCCTCCCGCACCTGCCCTCAAGGGGGCCAGCCCTCTTGGGGCGGCAGGGCTGAGGCGTCAGGCGTGAGGAGTCCCTAGCGGGACCGTCACGGTGCAGGGTGAGGTGAGAACCTCACCCTGTTGGTTTGTACGCCGCGAGAATCCTTCCAGATCGGCATGCCTTGCTCGGACGCCACCCGCCTGACACCTCACGCCTCGCTGCGGGCCGGTCGCTTCACGCTCGGGTTCGACCGGCCATTGGTCATGGGTGTGGTGAACGTCACCCCGGATTCCTTTTCGGATGGCGGACAGTTCTACGATCGGACGAGAGCGGTCGAGCACGCGCGCCGTCTCGTGGACGAAGGCGCCGATATCCTCGACGTCGGTGGCGAGTCGACGCGACCCGGATCGCTTCCGGTGGATGCGCAAGAGGAGCTGCGCCGCATCCTGCCGGTGCTGGATGCGATGGCGGGCAGCCCGGTTCCGGTGTCGGTGGATACCAGCAAGCCGGAGGTCATGCGGGCGGCGGTGGATGCGGGTGCCGTCATGATCAATGACATCTATGCGCTGCGTTTGCCCGGCGCGCTCGAGGCAGCGGCGGCCACCGACGCTGCCGTGTGCCTCATGCACATGCAGGGCGACCCACGCACCATGCAGGACGATCCCGTATACGGCGACGTGGTCGCCGAAGTGAAGGCCTTTCTCGAGGAACGGGTGGACGCTTGCGAGGCGGCGGGCATCGGCCGCGACCGGATCGTCGTCGACCCGGGCTTCGGGTTCGGCAAGAAGTCAGTTCACAATCTCGATCTGATCCGCGGCATCCCGGTGCTCGCGGCGACAGGCCTGCCGGTGCTGGCCGGCCTGTCGCGCAAGTCGGTGCTCGGTAAAATCACGGGTCGGATGGTGGGGGACCGGATCCACTCGAGCGTCGCGGCGGCGATCGTCGCGGTGGCTCGCGGCGCGCGCATCGTACGGGTGCACGACGTGGCGGCGACCCGCGACGCATTGGCCGTGTGGACGGCCGTGGAGGAATCAGGAATGGACGGTCATGGGCGCTAGAAAATACTTCGGCACGGATGGGGTGCGCGGCAAGGTGGGCGAGCCGCCGATCACGCCGGATTGGATGATGCGGCTGGGGCACGCGGCCGGCGAAGTCCTGGCACAGGATCGGCGTGGTGCCACGGAACACGCGGCCGTGCTGATCGGCAAGGACACCCGGATCTCCGGCTACCTGCTGGAATCCGCGCTGCAGGCCGGACTTGCTGCTGCCGGCGTCGACGTGCTGCTGGCGGGGCCCATGCCGACCCCGGGTGTCGCCTACCTCACCCGCGCGCTGCGCCTTTCCGCCGGGATCGTGATCAGCGCATCGCACAACCCGTTCGACGACAACGGCATCAAGTTCTTCGGTGCGGACGGGCGCAAGCTCGCCGACGACGTGGAGCACGAGATCGAAGCCCGCATCGAAGAGCCCATGACCTGCATGCCCTCGGCGCGCCTGGGCAAGGCGCGGCGGGTCAACGATGCGGCCGGCCGCTACATCGAGTTCTGCAAGAGCACGTTCCCGAACGACCTCGACCTGCGCGGCCTCAAGATCGTGGTCGACTGCGCCAACGGTGCCGCTTACCACGTGGCCGGCCCGGTGCTGCACGAGCTGGGGGCGGACGTGGTGGAAGTCGCCAACGAGCCGGACGGCCTCAACATCAACGCCGGTTGCGGGGCCACCAAGCCTGCCCACCTGCGCCAGCACGTGGTCGCCAACAACGCCGATGTCGGCATTGCCCTGGACGGCGACGGCGACCGCCTGATCATGGTGGATCGCGACGGGCGGGTCTATGACGGCGACCAGCTCCTGTACCTCATCGCCCGCAACCGCCAGCGGGAAGGCCGGTTCGCCGGCGGCGTGGCCGGCACGCTGATGACCAACTACGGCATGGAGCTGGCACTGGAGCGGCGTGGCATCCCCTTCGCCCGCGCCAAGGTCGGCGATCGCTACGTCCTCGAACTGCTCTTCGAGCGTGGATGGACTCTCGGCGGGGAAAACTCCGGTCACATCGTCTGCCTCGACAAGCACACCACCGGCGACGGCATCATCTCCGCCTTGCAGGTACTGACGGCATTGCGCACCGCCGGCGAAACGCTCGGTGAGGCCTGTGCGGAACTGCGCCTGTTCCCCCAGATTCTGGTCAACGTGCCGATGCGGCGCGGCTTCGATTTCCGCGAGCATCAGGCGGTCTCCTCGTTGCTGGCCGAGACCGAGGCGACCTTGAAGGGCCGCGGCCGGGTATTGCTCCGACCATCGGGCACCGAGCCGGTGCTGCGGGTCATGGTGGAAGGCGAGGCCGAGGACGAAGTGTCCGGTCTGGCCCGGCGACTGGCCGGCGCGATCGAGCGTGCGGCGGCCGAGTAAGCCTTTGAGTCGGATGTCTTTTCTAGTTCCGACAACAACTTACGTTTCGCTGCTGCAATCAATTTGTCACAATTGAGCCCTACACTCGCGCGCGCTTTCGTTACGCTTTCCGCCTAGGAGAAATGACATGCAGAGCATTGCGCGCAAGCCGTGGAAGGTTGTGGCGGTTGCTGCAATCGTGGGGTGGTCGGGGCTGGCTCCGGCGACGTCGGTGGCACAGGAGACCATCAAGATTGACGGATCTTCGACCGTGTTCCCGATCACCGAAGCAGTGGCCGAGGATTTCCAGCAGTCCAAGAAGGGCAAGGTGCGGGTCACCGTCGGCATCTCGGGTACGGGCGGCGGGTTCAAGAAGTTCTGCCGCGGGGAAACCGACATCTCCGATGCTTCGCGCCCGATCCTGGCGCGCGAGATGGAGGAGTGCAAGAAGCAGGGCGTTCAGTACATCGAACTCCCGGTGGCCTACGACGCGCTCACCGTGGTGATGAATCCCAAGAACACGTGGATCAAGGCGCTGACCGTCGCTGAACTCAAGAAGATGTGGGAACCGGCCGCCCAGGGGAAGGTGCTGAAGTGGAACCAAGTCAACGGTCAATGGCCGGATCAGCCTCTCAAGTTGTTCGGCCCCGGCGCGGACTCGGGCACGTTCGACTACTTCACCGAAGCGGTGAACGGCCGTTCCAAGTCGAGCCGTGGGGATTTCACGGCCTCGGAGGACGACAACATCCTGGTTCAGGGCATCGCCCGGGACGTGAACGGTCTCGGATACTTCGGCTATGCGTACTACTTCGAGAACAAGGACAAGTTGAAGGCCGTGCCGATCATCAATCCGCGGACCAACCAGCCGGTCGAGCCGTCGGCCGAAGCGGTGATCAACGGGACCTACCAACCGCTGGCGCGCCCGATCTTCATCTACGTCAATGCGAAGGCGCTCGAACGGGCGGAGATCAGGGAGTTCGTCGATTACTACATGAAGAACGCGGAAGGCCTGGTGCGGGAAGTGAAATATGTCCCCCTGCCCGCCAAGGCGTACGCGCACAACGTGGAAACGATCGAGAAGAAGGTGCTGGGCACGAAGTTCGGTGGCGAGAACAAGGTTGGTCTCACCATCGAAGAGTTGATGAAACTGGAAGCGAAGCTCTGATACCGGGCGCAGCGGTTGCACACCGATCGAAGACGGCCGCCGGCCGCCTTCGATCGTTGATTTGAAGCAGTCGGGGATGCAGGGGCCTACCCGCCGGCCCGTCTCGAGGGCGGTCTGCCACACAACAACGACATGAGCTCAGTCCTGGCAGAAGCCAACGTAGTGAGCGATCGTCTGCACCGGCGTGCTTCGCGGCACGTGAAGGAGCGGGTGATCGAGGCGATCCTGTTCCTGTCGGCGCTGTTCTCGGTGTTCGTCACCATCGGGATCGTCTGGGTGTTGTTGTCCGAGTCGATGACGTTCTTCGAGCACGTGTCACTGTGGGACTTTCTGACCGACACGCAGTGGACGCCGCTGTTCGACGACGATCACTACGGCATCATGGTCCTCCTGTCGGGCACGCTGGTCAGTTCCGCCGTGGCGCTGGCGGTGGCAATCCCCTTGGGCACGACCATCGCGATTTATCTTTCCGAGTTCGCGCCGTTCTCGTTGCGCGAGATCGCGAAGCCCTTCCTCGAGCTGCTGGGCGGGGTGCCGACAGTCGTGTACGGCTATTTCGCGCTGCTCTACGTGACCCCCGCGCTGCAGTACCTCGCCCTCGCGTTGTTCGACTACAACCTGCCCGGATTCAATCTGCTCTCCGCCGGCCTCGTGATGGGGATCATGATCATCCCCTACGTGAGTTCGGTCAGCGAGGATGCGATGCGTTCGGTACCCATGAGCATGCGTGAGGGCTCTTACGCCATGGGGGCGACCCGCTTCCAGACGGCGGTGCGCGTGGTGACGCCCGCGGCATTCTCGGGCATCGCCGCCGCCTACATCCTCGGCATCTCGCGCGCCGTCGGCGAGACCATGATCCTGGCGGTCGCAGCCGGCATGCAGCCGAATCTCACCTGGAATCCGCTCGAGCCTGCCGCCACCATCACTGCCTTCATCGTGCAGGTGGCGCTGGGCGACCTGCCCCATGGGTCGATCGGCTACCAGACGATCTTCGCAGCCGGCTTGACGCTGCTCGTGATCACCCTCGGCTTCAACGTCCTCGGCCACGTGCTGAAGCGGAAGTACCGTCAAGCCTACTAGGATGACGCGACTCCCACGCTAAGGAACATCGCACTTCCGTGCTCAAACAAGACATCGGCGAGATCCGCGCCCTCATCATCAAGCACAAGCGCCGCGACCTGATCTTCGCGTTGTGCGGGCTGCTCGCCTTGATGATCGGGGTCCTCACCTTCGTCGTGCTGTTCGTCGGTATGCTCATCGACGGGCTGCCGCGGCTTTCGTGGGAGTTCTTCACCCATTTCCCGTCGCGCCGCGCCGAACAAGCCGGGATTCTCTCGGCCTGGGTCGGCACCACGCTGGTGATGGTGGTGACGGCGGTGGCCGCCATCCCGGTCGGCGTCGCAGCCGCCGTCTACCTCGAGGAGTACGCGCCGAAGAACATCGTCACCGACATCATCGAGATCAACGTCACCAATCTCGCGGGCGTGCCGTCGATCGTCTACGGTCTGCTGGCGCTCGGGCTTTTCGTGTACACGTTCGGTTTCGGCCAGAGCATCCTGTCGGCAGGCCTTACGCTGGCGTTGCTGATCCTGCCGGTCGTGATCGTCGCGACGCGCGAATCCATCCGCGCCATTCCGTCGGCCATCCGCGAGGGCGCCTACGCGCTCGGAGCTACCAAGTGGCAGACCACGGCCGATCACATCCTCCCCTATTCGATGCCCGGCATCATGACCGGCATCATCATCGGCATGGCCCGCGCCATCGGCGAGACCGCACCCGTCATCACCATCGGCGCGCTGACGTTCATCGCCTTCCTGCCGGCGCCACCGGTCAAGGCCGAGTTTCCGTTCATGAGCTTCGAATGGCTGATGTCCGGATTCACCGTGATGCCGATCCAGATGTTCAACTGGACCTCGCGCCCCGAGGCTGCGTTCCACCAGAACGCTGCCGCCGCCGGTCTCGTGCTGGTCGTCATGACGCTCTCCATGAATGCGGTGGCGATCTACATCCGCTACCGTCTGCGCAAGAACATCAAGTGGTAGTCTGAAACCATGTCCAAGATCACCGACGGCCCCGCGCTCGCGACCGACCTCAAGGTCAAGGCCGAGGCCCGCAAGCTCAATTTCTTCTATGGCAATTTCCACGCCCTGAAGAACATCGACATGCCGATCTACGAGCGCAAGGTCACGGCGCTGATCGGCCCGTCGGGCTGCGGCAAGTCGACGTATCTGCGGTGCTTCAACCGGATGCACGACCTCTATCCGGGTAACCGCTATGACGGCGAGATCCGTCTCCAGCCGGACAATACCAATCTGCTGCATCCGCAGGTCGACCCGATCGAGGTCCGCATGCGGATCAGCATGGTGTTCCAGAAGCCCAATCCGTTTCCGAAGACCATCTATGAGAACGTCGCCTACGGCTTGCGGGTCCGCGGCGTGCGCGGGGTGAAGGTGCTGGATGAAAAGGTCGAGCAGGCGCTGCGCGGCGCGGCGCTCTGGGACGAGGTAAAAGACCGGCTGCAGCATCTCGCCTTCAACCTCTCGGGCGGCCAGCAGCAGCGCCTTTGCATCGCCCGGGCGCTCGCTACCGAGCCGGAGATCCTGCTCTTCGACGAGCCGACCTCGGCGCTGGACCCGATCGCCACGGCCAGCATCGAAGAACTGATCGCCGACCTGAAGGACAAGGTCACCATCCTGATCGTGACCCACAACATGCAGCAGGCGGCCCGGGTGTCGGATTTCACCGCCTACATGTACTTGGGCGAGATGATCGAGTTCGACGCCACCGACACCATCTTCATCAAGCCCAAGAACAAGGCGACCGAGGATTACATCACCGGTCGCTTCGGCTAGGCGCCCCCTGGGGGGGGCCGAAAACCCGGTGTCCGGACGGTTTTTCCGCGCCGCAGCGGCGTTGACCCTCCCCCGGCCCCGCGAGTAAACTCCGGGCGCTTTGACTTCGGGTTTTCGCATGCGCCGCAAGCTGGTCGCCGGGAATTGGAAGATGCACGGCAGCCTCGAGGCGAACGCCCGGCTGCTGGGATCTCTGACCACGGGCAAGGTGGGTTCCGGCAGTGCAGCATGCGCGGTCCTGGTGCCTTTTCCGTACCTGGCGCAGACGCAGACGCTGCTGAGGGGCAGTGCCTGCGGGTGGGGCGCGCAGAACCTCGGCGAGCATCCGTCCGGGGCCTACACGGGGGAAGTCGCGGGGTCGATGCTCGCGGAATTCGGGTGTACCTACGTGGCTGTGGGGCATTCGGAACGCCGGGCGCTGTACCACGAAGATGACGCGGTGGTGGCCCGCAAGGCGGTAGCCGCCCGTAAGGCAGGTTTGACCCCGATCGTGTGCCTGGGCGAGACGCTGCAAGAGCGCGAGGCGGGCCGGACGGAAGCGGTGGTGCAGCGGCAGTTGGATGCGGTGCTGGATCTGGCGGGTGTGGGTTTGATTGCCGAGTCGGTAGTGGCCTACGAGCCGGTCTGGGCCATCGGTACCGGCAAGACTGCGACACCCGAGCAGGCACAGGAAGTTCATGCATTCTTGAGGGCGCTGCTCACGCGGCGCGACAGCAAAGTGGCGGCAGCGGTGCCCATCTTGTACGGCGGCAGTGTCAAGGGCGCCAACGCCGAGTCGTTATTCGCAATGCCCGATGTGGACGGCGGCCTGGTCGGCGGTGCGTCCCTGGTGGCGGAAGAGTTCCTGGCAATCTGGCGCGCGGCCGAGCGGCTGGCGTCTTGAGGATCCCATGCAGACATTCATCCTGATCATTCATGTGCTCGTCGGTGCCAGCGTCATCGGCCTGGTGCTGCTCCAGCACGGCAAGGGCGCCGACATGGGCGCGGCCTTCGGCAGCGGTTCCGCGGGCAGCCTGTTCGGGTCGAGCGGGTCGGCCAATTTCCTGAGCCGCAGCACCGCGGTGCTGACGGCCGTGTTCTTCGTGACGAGCCTGGGCCTCACCTACCTGTCGACGAGCAAGCCGACGTCGCAGGGCGTGATCGTGGGCAAGCCGCCGGTGGAGCAGGACGTTCCCGTGCCGGCAGGCGACAAGGCTGCGGTTCCGGCGGCGGTGCCGGCCGATGCGGATTCGAAGACGAAGGACATTCCGAAGTAGCACAGGTTTCAAGGCGCGGGGCTTCACGGCTTCGCGGTGTTGCAAAAAAAGCCGATGTGGTGAAATTGGTAGACACGCTGTCTTGAGGGGGCAGTGGCGAAAGCCGTGGGAGTTCGAGTCTCCCCATCGGCACCACGATGTAGAGGCGGATCTTGAGCGGTGTCGAGGGGGCACCGATGAAGACCCGATCGCAGTAGCAGTCCGAGGACGAGTACCGCTGTGGCCGCCCAGGCAGTCGCAGCCGTGACGCGCAATGCTCACCAACTATTTCCCGATCCTGTTGTTCATCGTAGTGGGGCTCGCCGTAGGCGTCGCGCCGATCGTTCTCGGCGGCGGCTTGAGCCGTCTGCTCGGCCATCACCGGCCCGACTCGGAGAAGCTCTCCCCCTACGAATGCGGCTTCGAAGCCTTCGAAGACGCGCGCATGAAGTTCGACGTGCGCTACTACCTGGTCGCGATCCTGTTCATCCTGTTCGATCTCGAAATCGCGTTCCTGTTTCCCTGGGCCGTCGTGCTGGACGAGATCGGTCTGTTCGGATTCGTCGCGATGGTCGTGTTTCTCGCGATCCTGGTGGTCGGATTCATCTACGAGTGGAAGAAGGGGGCGTTGGAGTGGGAGTAGCCGCCCTTCAGCTTCGCTTCGGGCAGCTCGAGGGCGAAGTCGCGAAGCACTTCGCCCCGGGGCGTGTGATCCCTCGGGTTGGGCGGCAGCGAGGTCCGCACGGCGAGGGGTTTCGGGAGTCGGTCTCGCGCAGCAGACCGACTGAAAGCGCTTCCGAAGCCTGGTTGCCTCGCAATGGTTGTCGGTCCGTAGACACCGTGAGACCGCGACACACCTGCCGTTCGGATCTCGTTAGGACCTAACCCATGGGCATCGAAGGCGAACTCCAGAAAGGCTTCGTCACCACCACGGTGGACGAACTCATCAACTGGACCCGCACCGGTTCCCTCTGGCCGATGACCTTCGGGCTCGCCTGTTGCGCAGTCGAGATGATGCATGCCGGGGCTTCACGCTATGACCTCGACCGTTTCGGCATCGTGTTCCGGCCGAGCCCACGACAGTCGGACGTGATGATCGTGGCCGGCACGCTCTGCAACAAGATGGCACCGGCGCTGCGCAAGGTCTACGACCAGATGGCCGAACCGCGTTGGGTCATCTCCATGGGGTCCTGTGCGAACGGCGGTGGCTATTACCACTACTCGTATTCGGTGGTGCGTGGCTGCGACCGCATCGTGCCGGTCGACGTGTACGTGCCGGGCTGTCCGCCGACGGCGGAGGCACTGCTCTACGGCATCATCCAGTTGCAGAACAAGATCCGACGCACCAACACCATCGCTCGCTAGATCGAACTCATGACCGCCCCCGAACCTCTGCTCGAAACCGTCCGGCGCATCCTCGGAGACGCGGTGAGTGGTACCGAGGTGGTGCGCGGTCAGGCCATCGCGACGATCAAGGCAATGTCCTGGGTCGACGCGGCGCGAACGCTGCGCGATGCGGCGGAACTCAAGTTCGAACAGCTGATCGATCTGTGCGGTCTTGACTATCAGGCCTATGGAAATGGCCGCTGGGACGGTCAGCGTTTCGCGGTGGTGGTGCAATTGCTGTCGGTTTCGCTCAACCAGCGATTGCGCGTGAAGGTCTTCGCGTCCGACGATGACTTTCCGTCCGTGGACTCGGTGACCGGCATCTGGTCCGGCGCCAACTGGTTCGAGCGCGAAGCCTTCGACCTGTTCGGTATCGTGTTTCCCGGCCATGCCGACCTGCGCCGCATCCTCACCGACTACGGCTTCATCGGGCATCCGTTCCGCAAGGATTTTCCGGTATCGGGGTACGTGGAGATGCGCTACGACCCGGACCAGCAGCGCGTGATCTATCAGCCGGTCAGCATCGAACCGCGCGAGATCGTGCCGCGGGTGGTGCGGGAGCCGAACTATGGGGATGTGGAGTGAAGCCCCGTAACGCTTTCAACACGAAGGTTACGAAGGACGCGAAGGGCACGAAGGAAGTGCGCGCCACATACGCGTATCAGGTAGGAGGGAAGTTGCTCCATGCCTGAGATTCGCAACTTCACGATGAATTTTAGTTCCGACATAACTTCGGCTGAGCCGAAGTTAGTCTCCACTGAAATGCATCTCGCAGT
>LNFM01003782.1_pt1 | contig 29046 bp, 27 predicted proteins | sample 596031 | NCBI WGS metagenome assembly LNFM01 (sample SAMN04254537, study PRJNA301005) | activated carbon metagenome | isolation source: dual media filters at the Ann Arbor, Michigan drinking water treatment plant | place: USA: Ann Arbor
CCAATGCATATGCACGCCAGCGAATCATGCAAGCCGATGGTGCGCTGGAGTTAAAATTGAAGGCTCAGGTGGAAGTACAAAAAGTATGGGCTGACGCCTTTAGCAAATACACCGGTGCTGTCGTGCCTCAGATTCAAACAGGTTCTGGCCCGACCACAAACGGTGCGCTTAGCTTTATGGATATTATGACTGCAAAAACTGCTAAAGACTTTGCACTTGATTTGAAAAATAAAAATTAAGATAACCTATTACAGTTTAAAAGGGCGATCCATAAATGGATTGCCCTTTTTAATATAATAAGGTATAGTAGCGGGAAACAAATACTTTACTTCTAACTCTATAAATGTTCACATACGTATTGTTGGCAACAGTTGGGCTCTCTCCGTAATCGTCACAATGCTCTTAATTTTTTGTTGTCGATTAGTTTGAAATCCACGAGTCATCGAAGTCAATGTGAACCAACTCCATATTTATAGAGTCGATTTCATCTTTCTTTTTTCTTCAAGCCCGTAGTTCTTGTCAGGCGATATGAATCTTGATCCAGCACTATGAAATTGTCCGCAGTCACCTAAGAATCATTTCTTCACGAACTCTACCACCGACACGGATGTTTCTTTCTTTAAGCCTTTTATGAGATAAATTTTATCCCGTCCTCTAATATATTGTGAAACTGATATTAAGTTGGCATCTATACCTTCCCCAAATTTATCTACCTGATGCATAAAGGAATCACCTTCACTAATTGGATTAATTTTTCCGTTTGCTTCCACTTTCATGAAGAAATAGTTATATCCAATTACTTCTGGATTCAAGGCATTTAAAGGTGTAAGGGTGATAAAGCCACCAGGAGAACTAGGAGAACTATAAGAAGCTGTTTGACTTTCTTCAACTGTCCGCCCCAATGCAAGAACTATGCTTCCATCTTCTGACTCATTGGCGACCACTATGTTATAAGGAATCTCGTATGGTTTGGTGCTGGATCCGTTTTTAGCTAAAAACGTCTTGCCTCTGTTCCAAGTAACTATTGGCTCTGTAACCGCTCTCTTCCATTGCCTAGTTGCAAATACTTCTTCTTTGGTAGAGTAGTTTACCCCTTCAACATTCAGGTTCTCGTCAACAAACATGCGTATCAGAGTGCCGTTAAAAAAGGTGCTTCTGAACTCAGCTTCGGTGAAGGTAAAGAAAGCTTTAGACTCAGAATTTTCGGGGTTTTTGATATCGAGTTTAAGTACAATTGTTTTGGGCTGTTTTGGGTCCGGTGGCCTTTCAAACATAGGCGGATCTTTGCATATATCCGCAATTGCCCAGAGCACATTTCCATCTTTAATGAATTTTAAAGCAGAGCCTGCAAAGAACGGAACTTGGGGTGTGGCTGCAAACTGAAAATCGGCTTCGGCTTTTTTGAAATTACTCAGATCAATACTAATTGGGAAAGAAACTGAAGAAACGGTTGTGCCACCTTGAATGCCTAAAAGATTTAGCCTTTGACCTTCTTTTTTTAAGTTGGTGATAAGCATTAATTGTCCTCCTTGAACATAACTGGCGTACAGCGTCCCGTCAAGTTCTAAGGTCTCAGTAAACCCCACAAACCTACTCGTGGCTTTATCATATTCAAGAGCCTTGAGCTTAAATGATTTACGGTCTGGATCCAACATATAATAGAAAATGCTCTTACCTATTGTTGTTACCGCATATAGTCTATTGAAGTCGAGGCCGGGAGAGAATATAGCAGCGACCTTTCCCTCTTTGCCAATCCACCGATATAAATATTTATTATCTGTCTGTTTTAGTTTGAAAGCTATGAAAAGACTGTCGCCCACTTCCATAGATTTAGTTTCTGCAACTAGGCTGGGCCGAATGTCAAGGGTGCATATTACTTTCTGTGCATGGGTGACTTCAGTAGACTGTAGGGTTACTAACAATACAAACACAGTTTTTAAATAGACTTTTTTCATAATCAAAATATTTATCTCATTCTCTTTTGGCAATATCTTTTGATTTTATGTTCGGTCAAGAGTGCTATATCGGTTTATTGATTTTTGTCGGTATGGTCAGACCAATTGTTGCCAACATCCGAATATCTACAATTGCACATATCTCTATTATCAAAACTCACTACTTCATCTCGCTAATCCACTTCCTCACCAACTCCACGCCTTCTTCATGTGTAATGGAGCGACCGAGTTCTGGCATCATGATGCCCGGGTGCACCGACTCTATTCTGAACTGTAAAATAGACTCCTCTGGCTTGCCGGGCACAATACCATACAACAAACCACCTGAACCTTTGCCTGCCGCCACCGGAGCTTTGCCTACACCCAATTTGGCGAGATCTTTTTCATTCGCCAGTAAATACAAGCCGCTGTTTTTTGCCGGGCCATCCGTACGATGGCAATGCGCACAATTAATTTCCAGCCATGCACGAGCCCTCGCGTCAATCAATTCATGCTCTTGTTCGTAATTAACAAGTTTTGGAATTTCGTTTGTTGCCGGCAAGCCATTAATCAAATTCAAATTTTGCCAATGCGTTAATTGATTTTCTGTGCCCGATTCAAATTCATAATCACCATTTAATTGTCGGGCCGAGGGACCAATCGGCATCACTTTGTCGCCTCGCAAATGACAACCCTTGCATTGGTTCATGTTAGGCACCGAATACCTTATATTTTTTACTTCACCATTGTAATGCATCCACGTTACATCGAGATTTTTTCCGGCTACATTCAGGTAGGCTTCGGTTTGTTCATCATTCCAGATGTAAGGCAACGCTCTCCAGGTGCCGGCTTCATTAATCAGTAAACGTGTTTCCAGTATTCGTATGTTTTCTTTTGGATTTCTGAAATCAGCGGGGTAATAAAAGTTTTTTATCAGTACGGTTCCCACAGGAAACTCCAGTATATCATCAGCATGATAGTTAACCTGCGTGCCTTGCGGGATTTTTACAAATCGTTGTTTGAATGCATAATCTGTAAAAAGTGCTGAGTTGAGTGAATAGGGAATTACATCGGGTATAGGTGAAAGTTCTTTTAAGGCTCCAACAAAAAATCCGTAATCCGATAACTTTGCGTTGCCGATGGATGATAAGTCTACAGGCATTTCCTCTTCCGGCAGAACAACTATTTTCTGCTTTTTAGTTTCGCAGGAAATCATTGTAGATAAAAAAATGAACAATAGAAAGATTAGAGTAATAACAGAGACGTCTGAGCGTTTGGAGCCTGCCTGCTCCACCTGTTGGCGGATTCGGCAAAGGCAGGCGGTCTTCGCCTTATCATGCTGATAGTGTGTTAACCTGTTCACCTATTGATGGCATTAATTTTCACTCCTTCACAATCAAATTGTTTGGCTCCCGTTGTAAGATTTTCAAAATCATTGGCTGCATCCAGGTTGATCAGATTTATTTCTTCCCCTTCCTGAATACATAATGCCGGATTGGGGCGGGCGGGATCTATGATTCCGTCATAAGCAATGTCGGGCGGATTCATAAACGACTTCATGAAAAATAATTTTCCGATATCATGACCGAGTGCAGGAAACCAATGACTGTTTTCAAACTTATTGCTATGAATATAAAGCTGGTAGGGATAGGGATTATATAAAGAGTCTGCCTGAAAATTATTGTTCACGGTTTGAACACCTCCGATGGATGATTCCTGTTCCACCTCTCCTTCATTGAGTGCCGCTACCAAATCGTAACTGATTATTCCAACCCCTACAGTTTTATTGTCAATAATTTCATTAGCTGTTAACTCAAGATTATGTGTGGCCAGAATCATCACTCCGGTGCCCGGAGGTATACTCGCCACGATGTTTCCTTTCGCTGCAAAGTTTTCGTGGTTGTTGTCGCGCACTCTATTATTATAAACCTTCGTGGTGTGTCCGTATTGAGTAAGCCCCGGAAGATCAAAGACTAAAATGCCACCCGTGTTTTCATAGGCCTCGTTGCCATAGATCTCTACCCATCGCGAGTTTTCACTTTCAATACCAGCTACATTCCAATAGGCTTTGCTGTTGCGGATAATCACCGTATCGGATTGACCTACATAAATGCCTGCATCCGAGGAGCCCATGGCAATGCATTCTTCGATCAGTACTCGCTTGCATAACACTGGGTAAAGCGCATAGGCCCCATTTTCTGTTTTGGGACCTTCGGCCCATACCGAACGAATTCGCCTGAGCGTAATGCCTGTTACTTCACTTACTTTGAGATTATCCCCTTTGGCATCTTCAATTGAAAAATCTTCTAACACAATATTACTGCCGTTACTGATCAGCAATCCCTGGGCGCCTTCTGTTTGGTTCTTAAATGAAAGTATAGTCTTATCCATTCCCTTGCCCCGGATAACAATGTTTGACTTGCCATCCATCGCCTGGCTTTTGGTAAACATAAAATTACCTTCCGGCAGATCGAGCGTATCGCCATCATTCAAAGTAATCAGTTGTGTCTGTAAACTTTGCTCGATACTTTTCCAAACCCGCGGTTCCGATTCCTGATTGGAGCAGGAAACAAATAAAACCGCTGCTGTAAATAAGAGAAGGTATTTCATAATTCAGATTTCAATTATAAAGATAAAATTATTTCGGGGACGAAGAACACCTTTATAGATCCTTTGTGGCTTAGTGCCTTAGTGGCTTAAAAGGGGCAATACTTAATTTGAACCACTAAGACAGTTACGTACGATTTTATAATTTTGCTCATTAAATCAGCATTCAATCCTTGAATAACTTTCAACTCATTCAAATTCTATACTCTGCCGCCAGCATTCAAGGGTTGTTCCTTTCGTTTTTGTTGGTAAGAACAAAAATCAATCAGCCCGCCAACCGGATACTCGCCATTCTTCTGATCATTCTTTCTTTCCATTTGATTCTGGTGGGGTTTGATAACCGCGATTTCTTTCTAGCCTTTCCACACCTGAGCCGTGTGTCGTGGATCATCGGTTCACTTTATTGGCCTTTGATTTATTTGTTTGTGCAATACATTACACAAACCCAACCGCATAAAATCTGGAAAAGCTTGTGGCTCTTTGTTCCCTTCATCGTTCTCCTCCTGGTGATGTTACCATACTATCTATCGAGTAGTGATGAGAAGCGTGCACTACTAACTAATTTTGAAGCAGCTTCGCGTGATGATTTTGGTTGGATCAATCAAGTGGTCTCGATGCTGCATATTTTATTCCAGACCTTTATTCTTATTTATTATTTACAATTTGAGAAAAAACTCTATGAAGAATTCTCAGAAGTGGAATCCTTGCGCATCCAATGGCTCAAACAATTTTTGATTCTTACCCTCGCAGCTACTGTATTGGCCGTCTTCTCTTTCTTTGCCCGCACGTGGAACATTCCTGTGCTTTCTCAATTATATTCATTTCACTTTATAGGCATCGTCTTATTATTTTACTGGCTTTCGTACAAGGCGCTTACCCAACCCGTGCTATTTGGAATTGTGAAAGAACAAAATTCAATAGCTACTATAGCTCCTGAAGAGAAATATAAAAAGTCGACACTTGAAGCCGAACAACTCACGATTATATTCGAAAAAGTAAAGCATGTGCTTCATGCTCAAAAGCTTTATCTTAAAAATGACCTTACGCTGACGCAACTTTCTTTGGCTGTGGATGTCCCCCGTCATCAGCTATCACAAGCCATCAACTCCTGCTATTCCGGAAATTTTTTTGACCTTATTAATGACTACCGGGTGGAGGCCTTTAAGCATTTTGCGTCCCTCCCTGACAAAAAATACCTCAGTCTGTTAGGTATAGCGCAAGAGGCAGGGTTCAACTCGAAAGCCTCATTTTATTCAGTGTTCAAGAAAAAAACCGGAATGACCCCGGCCGAGTACCTGGAAAACCAGTCCAAAGCCGCGTAAATTAGTCCAAACTGATTGGTATAGACCTGTAGACATGGATTCAGGTGCAACTTTTAGATGGGGTTACGTTCATTCCCCCATAAAATAATTGAAAGATGAAACATACTTTAACTCTTGCGGCACTTCTCGTATTCGGGATTGCCGCACATGCACAAAATTATGAAACGAGACCGTGGATGCCGCTTGAAAACAGGATTGGACTGGCCTTGGGAATCGGTTCGGTAACCTATCTCGATAAGAATTCATCACCCCTGGTCTATCAAAGTCGCCCCAAAAACCTGCGCGTGTTTTACAACCTGGAAAGCAATGATTTTCTTTTTTCAGTGGATCTGGACGTGCGCATGGGTGGTGCGTTGCCGAAGTATCATAAAGACAGAACCCTTTTCTTTCAGGAAGAAGACTATAAAGGAAACAAAGAAGACAAGAAGTTTCCGGCTGGTGGTTCTTTCCTGGCCGGAAGAATTTCACTGGGTGCGTACTATAAAATTTCCTCTACACAAGAATCTACCTTTAAGGTGGCTGTGGGAGGTAGAATTATGAATGAAATGTTTTATCCCCAGGGTTGGAACACCGGAGGCATGTTTAATGCGCTGAGTTTTAGTCCGGAAGCGCTGACACAACATCGCATCAACGAACATCATAAGTTTACAGCTTCGGTGCGCATTCCGGTAATCGCAAGACTTACGCGCTTACCGTACGACAACACAGTTTCGGCCCCGGATAAAAATCAGGTGCAAGGCTTCTTCCGAAATTCTGAGTGGGTTGGCCCCAGGAAATTTCTTGCTCCGGCTTTGACGCTTGGATATAATTATCAAATCAATCAGCGATGGGGTGCTGGACTGAATTATGAATTGGGCTGGTATAACATTCAGCAATCACAATCAATGAAAGCGTTGAGTCAGTCATTACTTGCAAATTTTTACCATCAGTTTTAATAGCCACCACTCCCGCCCCCTCTCCCCAGGGCGAGGGGTGTCCGAGGAACGAGGACGGGGTGAGGGAAGGAATAAGTTAACTAAAACAAAACAACATGAAACCAATAAAATATATCCACAGTCTTTTCATTACCGCAATTTGTTCGTCTTTTATCATGGCCTCTTGCGAGGAAGAATTGATCGGACCCGAAAAAGCAAACACGCCAACCAATAACTTCGAACAGTTTTGGAAAACATTTGATGAACACTATGGAATGTTCGATGTAAAGAACATCGACTGGAAAGCGATTCACGATCAGTTCAAGCCAAAAATTAACGATCAGATGACGGACGAAGAACTTTATAAAGTATTGAGTGATATGATCGTTTTGCTCAACGATAATCATCTCAATCTTTATCCCACCAATGGTAAACTCCCCGTTTTTCCAGGAGGAGTGCTGAGTTATCGCAATGGGCAACTGCAAATATTAAAAGTGCAGGAAGATTACGATCTGGAAGTAGCTAAGAAATACACTACAGACTACAAGCAGGTGACTGAAAATATCGGACATGGAAAACTGGCAACTAACCTGGCGTATATAAACGTAAAGGGCACCGATGGACTGAATGACGTAGAGAAGCAAATGGAAAAAATAATGACCAGTGTTAATGATGCCAGTGGTGTGATCATTGACATCCGGGGTTTCTATGGCGGTTATGATCCGGTATCACAATATGTGGCGGGTTGTTTCGCTACATCAAAGAAATTATATATGACTACTAAAAAGCGAAATGGGCCCGCGCATTCTGATTTCACTGAAACTGCTGAATGGTACGTTGAACCTAAGACCATCATGCCTTATACCAAACCAGTCATTGTGCTTACTTCCCGTTTCACGCAAAGTGCCGGAGAAACTTTTGCTTTGGCGCTCAAACAGTTTGATCATGTTAAAGCATTAGGAGATACTACGGCTGGAAGCTTTTCCGATAACCCCAACTTTGAATTGTACAACGGTTGGATGTTCAGTGTATCCGTAGGCGACTATCGCGCACCGGGCGGAGTTAGTTATGAGGGAATTGGGATGCCACCGGATGTTTACAGCAAAACCACCAAAGAAGATTTGCTTGCAGGAAAGGATGTAACCCTGGAGAAAGCGATGGAGATGCTAACCAATTAAAAAGTGAAAGCGGAGCTTCTGTAGTAGAAACTCCGCTTTGAATTAAATCTATTCTTTATCAATAGACAAAATAGTTTGCAAAAGCACGTTTGCTCCGTTGGTCATATCGATTGATTTTGTAAACTCTTTGGGTGAATGGCTGATGCCACCCACGCTTGGAACAAAGATCATCGCCACCGGAGCAATCAATGCCATCTGTTGCGAATCATGCCCAGCTCCACTTTGCATGAATTTGGTTGTTAAGCCCAATGCTTTTGCCGATGCATCAATTTTCTGTTGTAGACGTTTATCGGTAAGTGCGGGTCTTACCTCACTGGCCTCTCGCTTAAAGCTAATTTTAGTTTTCGAATCAGCGGCAATTGTGTCGGCCCGTTTTTGTATGTCTACAAACAATTTTTCAATTTTTTCAAAAGACAAATCACGTATCTCTAAACCCAACGTAACATGACCGGGCACCACATTGTACGCACCGGGCAAGGCTGTAATTTTACCAATGGTTCCAACGTGATTTCCGGGCAGACTATTAATCACTTCATTTACAGCAATGATTAGTTTTGATGAAGCCAGCAACGCATCCTGACGCAATCTCATAGGCGTGGTGCCAGCATGGTTGGCAAAACCTTCCACTGTTACTTCCCAATCCACTATGCCAACAATTCCTTCCACTACACCAACCTGTAAATTTTCAGTATCCAGAATGCCACCTTGCTCAATATGTAATTCCAAAAATGCATGGAGGTCGCCCTTTTTTCTGATACAGGATTGAATGTTGTTTGGCTCGCCTCCAATGGCTTTGATTCCTTCCGCCATGGTTACTCCACTTTGGCTAACTTGTTTCAATCCTTCAACCGAAAGGTTTCCCGCGATGGCCCGGCCTCCGATAAGACCACCTTCTTCATTGGCAAAAATGATTACTTCCAAGGGATGATTCGTAACTGTTTTATTTTCATTCAGCACTTCAATCACTTCCAATGCACTAAGTGAACCTAACGTGCCATCATAATTTCCGCCATCGGGCACCATGTCGATGTGCGAACCAAAAGCAATGGGTTTTAAGGATTGATTTTTTCCCTTTCGCTTGCCGCTGATATTACCACCAGCATCAATACTTACTTCAAGACCGGCTTTTTTCATCAGGTCGATAAACCAGGCACGGCCTTCTATGTCGCCTTTTGTGTAGGCAACACGGTATCCATGCCCATTTTCATCGCGCCCAAATCTGGCTAACTCGTTAATGCGAGCTTCAATACGTTGTCCGTTTACCTTGAGATTGTTGCTAGCGAAAAAACTCTTACCGTTTGCGTCAAGCGCTCCGAAGGCTCCTGCACTCATCACGATAAAAGATGATTTTTTAATGAAGGTTCTGCGATGCATGGTTGGTAAGGTTAAAAGATATTCGGTTAAGTTAACCACAACCCTAAAATATCAATTGATGATATGGGTAATATTTAACCAAATTCTAAGTTCAACTAACAACAAAGATCGAAAAAAGATCAATCCGATAGTCCATCGGGTTGCCAGTAACCGCTGGCAAAGTAATATATTTGAAATAATGTATTCCTATCTATTTCATCATCAAAATCGCTGAAAAGGAAGAAGGAATTGTAAGGATATGATAGACCTGCTCAGTGAATCTTCGCTCCTGTTATTATTTGTTGTGCTGGCCGTTGGCGCACCTCTTGGTAAAATAAAAATTGCCGGAGTTAATCTTGGTATCGCCTCCGTTCTTTTCACAGGCCTGGCTTTTGGCGCTTTATCACCCGATATCAAGTTGCCCGCTATTATTTATGAAATAGGATTAGTGCTGTTTATTTATTGCATCGGTATCTCCAGTGGTGAACAGTTTTTTGGTAATCTTAAAAAGAAAGGCTGGCGCGAAAATATACTTGCGCTGGGTGCTATCGGGTTTGGATTCTTACTGGTGTTATGTATTCCAACATTCACTTCGCTGAAATATTCACATCTGACAGGAATTTTCGCAGGAAGCCTGACCAACACGCCCGCTTTAGCCGCATCGCTGGAATTTATTAAGGGAATAACTCCTGTAGCCCTGATGGAGTCGGCATTAGCTGAACCCGTAGTTGCCTACTCAGTGGCTTACCCGATGGGCGTGATCGGAATGATTCTCGCCATCGTATTATTTCAAAAGATTTTTAAAACTTCTTTGAAGACAACTGCAAAAGTTGCTGAGGCCGATAAGATTACAAATGCCACGGTAGTGATTACGAATGAGAAAATAATCGGGCATGCCATTCGCGAGATCAAAGCAAAATACAAACTCGATGTAGTTTTTGGTCGCATAAAACATAATGGCTCCTCTTCATTGGCGCTGGAAACAGTAACACTGGCACTGGGTGATCTGATGACCATTGTAGGCAAACCAGCAGAAATTGATAAAGCCATTACACTGTTAGGCAAAAAAAGTGAAATCCATCTGGACGTTGAACATCAACAACTGGATATGCGCAGAGTGTTTGTTTCCAACCACAATATCATTGGGCAATCCTTGAAAGATCTCAATCTTCCTCACACGATGGGTATCATCGTCACCCGCATTCGCAGGGGCGATAGTGATATTCTACCTAATGCTAACACTACGCTTCAGTTTGGTGACCGGGTGCGGATTCTTACCGGAAGAAATGAACTTGCTGCGGCCAGTAAATTTTTTGGTGATAGCTATTCCGCACAAAGTGAAATTGATATTCTTACGCTAAGCCTCGGCATGGCAGCCGGATTTTTATTAGGAATGATTCCCATTCCTTTTCCCGGTGGTATCACCTTAAAATTAGGTATTGCTGGTGGCCCACTCATTGTGGCCCTACTACTCGGTTCAATAAACCGTGTGGGCAAATTGGTTTTTGTTATGCCGTATAGCGCAAATCATACTATACGACAATTAGGATTGGTATTGTTTCTGGCCGGAATTGGCACGCGCTCTGGTTATGCTTTCCGTGAGACACTTACAAACAGCGATGACGGATTGACATTCTTTATTGCGGGTGCTTTTGTTACCCTTGCTGTTGCCTTTTTCTTTCTGTTCATCGGTCATCAATTTCTAAAAATCCCATTTCCCCGGTTAGCGGGCATGCTTTCGGGTGTGCAAACACAACCCGCAGTATTAGCATTTGTCAATGAGCAGGCTAAAAGTGAACAACCCAACATCGGATACTCTTCGGTTTTTCCTATTGCCACCCTCGCTAAAATTATTTTCGCACAAGTGTTGCTAACAATATTGAGTTAACTCACCTTTCTATAAATTTGACTATGATCTCAAAAGCAGTTGTTGAAGACGCACCCGCGCTGGATAAGCTTGTTAATTCCGCTTATCGCGGAGACTCCTCGCGTCAGGGTTGGACCACCGAAGCAGATTTGTTGGATGGAACAAGAACTGATTCGGCCGCTATCAAAGAATTAATTGAATCATCCGATATTACTATTTTAAAGTATGTTGAATCGAATGAAATTCTTGCGTGTGTTGAACTTAAAAAGGAAAGCAACAAACTTTATTTAGGTATGCTTACCGTAAAACCAAGTCTGCAAGGGAAAGGGATTGGTAAAGAGTTATTGAAAGCTGCGGAAGAAGAAGGAAAAAAACAAAAGTGTAGTTCCATTTTCATGACGGTGATCTCCGTACGCAAAGAACTGATCGACTGGTATCTCCGGCATGGCTATCAACTTACAGGTGAACGAAAACCCTTTGCCTTTAACGATCCACGCTTTGGTCAACCTAAAATGAAGCTTGAGTTTATTGTGCTTGAGAAAAAAATCTAAATCAAATTTGTTCTTGCAATAACAAAGCCGCACATACTCCTGATAATAATATCTTTTCTTCCGGACTTACGTGTGTGAGATAAACTACTCCCTTATCAATCATCGAAACAGCAGCCACGGCTTTTCCTTCTTTGGTTCTGATTTCAAATCCAGCCGAACCAAATGGCATGGTGCCTACTTTTCCCTTCTTGCTTACTACTTTTGATAACGGCTTAATAGTATAGTATTCATCCTTGCTCTTGGATAAATAACCCGTATACGCTTTGGGTCTTGCTTGTGCCTCTTGATTATCGATCATTAACTCCCATCGATTGCTCGCCTGCGCATCGTAAAACATTGCATAAAACACATTAGAAGATTCATCGCCAATACCCAGAATATCACCAAAAATGTTGATTATACTATTGGGATTATTGCCAATGGTAAAATCTTTTGATTTAAAATTAGTGATGCAATAAGCCCGCGACTGATTGCCAAGACTGTCAGCCAGCGCAAAGTAAAGGGTCTGATTTTTCTTAATTTTTTTACTCGTAATTATCTTCTGAAAGTCCTGATCTGTTGGAATACCCTGGGTTAGACCTACAATCGATGATGACCCTCTTGTCCACGATCGATCAACCAACAAGGTATGGTATTCGCCAAACGAGAGCTTCTGATTAATCAAGATACCTTGTCTACCCTTTACAGGAAATTCTGCTACTCCAGACCAATCTTCGCCTTCCAAGGAAAGTTTCATAGATTGGCTCATCGCGCCCTGCGCAGCGATGAGGTAAACAAAAATCAATATCTGCTTCATTATCTTGGAGATTTTAATAACTGAATTTAAACTATTTGATACCAGCCATGATTTCTGTATTCACGGAAGTCCGATAAGCAAAATCATGAATGATGAATTGTTCCGTTGTCAGATCGAACGATACCCGAATCCATCCGTAGTAGTAACCCTTATCACGTATGTTAAACCGTATTCCTATAAACTTATTGCTTACCTCCTTCCAATCTCCACTCCAACTTGCGTTGGTAGTGGTGATTGTTTTTACCACCATCGGCTTAACATTTTTATCAAATGGGTTACCGGGTGCAATTTTATGGTCATTCTCCAACACACCTACACGGCCTGCAATTTCAAATACCTGATTCGCTCGCGCGGGATAAATTACGAATTGAAGATGATCGCCCAGATCATCAGCCGCAAGTAGCGTTGTGAGCAAAAATTCACTATCTCCATCCTGATCAATATCTAAACTGAACGATTTATTTTGGCTTGCTGTAACATTATTAAGATTAGTATAAATGATTGAAGGCGGTGGTAATTCTTCTTCCTGGCAAGAAAGAAAAGAAAAGATCAGTACTGGAAAAACACTTAACAATCTCATATTCACTTTTATAATTCTTGGTTTATACGATTCGCTTATACCAAGGTTTCAAATAAAATATTCTAAACCTTGAATTATTGATATCGCAATTGAACAAGTCCGCTATCAAAGGTTTTTGCCGAAATCAATTTAAGTAGTCTTTCAGGTCTATCTTCTTTGAAAAGTCTTGTTCCTCCTCCTACCAAAATAGGAATGACTGAAATTATTAATTCATCGATTAAGTTATTCTTTAAAAGCTCGTTTACTATCTCCGCCCCACCATCACAAAATATATTTTTTCCTGGTTCGCTTTTTAGTTTTCGTATAAGCTCAGTCAAGTCACCTGTGTAAAAAACTGTCTTAACAATATTTTGTTGAGGGGTTCGTGTAATAACATAGGCGGTTTTGTCAGCGTGTGGAAATTCAACCTGCTTCGTTACCCAATCATAGGTTTTACGACCTATAAGTACCGTATCTACCGTGGCAACGAAGTCAGCATATCCGTAGTCTTCTCCTTCTTTCTCAACGATGGATAAAAAACTCAGGTCATCATTGGGTTTGGCAATGTAGCCATCCAAACTCATAGCGATATAAAGAATAATCTTTCTGTCGTTCTTCATTTATCCAATAATTTTCACTTTACTTTCTTAAACTCATAACCCCCCTGACTCCGTAAAATCATCCACAAACAAAGTTAATTTATAGTTGATATCGCGTCTGTTCTTATTCTGCTACAACCTTGATGCTTGTTGTCTTGTGTTGATTTGTTATCGTCACAATAAATACTCCTGAGCCGGGTAAGAGAAAACTACGCTCTGGTAAATCACTCGCAAGACCAGACCATACAAGTTGACCTATTGAGTTTGTTATTCTGAGAATCCCTCTTACTTCCGATCTTATTTGAATCATCCTGTCGTAAGAAGGGTTGGGATAAACACTAAGCGAATTTATTTCAACATCATCAACTCCTGTAATTATGCTAGCTACAAAATTCTGATTGTTTAATGTTGAAGAGAGGTTAGCGATAGGAATAGAAGAAGGGCCGAAAATATACTTTTCAGAAACCGGTGTAATAACGCCCGTCCATCCTTTAGGCAATTCCACCTGGTAACTTCCATCTGCTGATGTTTTGATCTCAGTGGGTAGCCCTGTGATGGAAATATTATTTAAAGGTGATCCGGATTGGTCTTTAATGATCCCTGATACTAAATACGTTGAAACAAGTTGCTCAGGAGAAGCAATAAAAAACTGATTCAGTAAATCACTCGGCAGATTACCAACCTGAATTTTATCGGGTGTAAATGTGTATCCTTCCGCCACAGGAATAATCGTGCCCGACCAACCCGTTGGAACTTCCCCATAAAAATTTCCCATTGCGTTAAGGCGTGTAGTTTCAGGAAAACCGGTGATTGTGGCATTGGTAAACGGAACACCCTTTGAATCCTTCACCTGCCCAATAATATAAACCATCCCGGCTTTGCGCAGAGTGAAATTTTGATCAATCACGTTAGATCGTACTTCCAGAATAACTAACGAGTTCGGAGTGAACTCATATCCGTTGAGAGTGGGAGTGATTGTACCTGACCATCGGGCGGGAACTTCCGCTGCATAATATCCGAACTCATTGGTGTAAACAGGTTCTGGAAATCCTGATAGTAAAATTTGTGCGATCGGTTGACCACTAATATCCGATATAGTGCCCGAAACAAAATGGGTACCAATGTAGGTGCCCACGAAGTTGATGTCTACATTTGAATCTCGTGCATCTGTGATAGAGACAGATTCTGGATTAAAAACATAATTACCCATTGAGGGCGAGATCTTACCTGACCAACCACTCGGCACAATCACAGAAAAATCACCTTGCATGTTACTACCTACCCGCACGTTCTTTGCGTCAATCGTAACGCCAGCCAAGAGTTTACCTTGATCATCTGTTATATTACCTGAAAGTGTAACCGGATTCAACAAGCTTTCATTGGTATAGTATACACGTTCGTCCAGCAGTTGGACCATAAATACTTTTCCTGTTGAAGCTTCGTAATGAAAATTGTTTTCATAGCGATCGGTACGACTAATACCCATACCCATAGTTCGCCTCACCCAGGTAAGTCCCCTATCGATAGAGTAAAATGAGCCGCCTGTACTTATAGAACTACTTACGGAACTATACCAGTCACCGTTCTTCGCATAATGAATGTTATTCAAATTTAGATCTTCCCACCAGTTTATTGACTTTCGAATACTTAAAGGTCGCCAGGGGGAGTTATTAGCAACATCGTTAATATGCTTAATTAAATTTAGTCGGGTAGAAATATTAACAGCCGTACCATTCACGCTTACAATCACGGAATCCTGGGGAGAAATACTAATTGAAAATGAATTCAGGACTTTTATTGTGCCCAGGTTATTAACAACGAGAGGAGATTGTTGCCACATCAATCCGTCATCATCAGAAAAATATAATCCACCCAGCCCGGTTGTGTTCTCATCGGGTAGTGTTAAATAAATTCTTCCGTTCTTATCTACGGCTAGCTGTTCTACCGATCGCAAATTGATTGGCAGTCCGGTGTTTCGTTGCACCCATGTTTTTAAATCACCATTATTGTAGAACACGCCATCTCCCACAAAGCCTTCTTCATTCGTGAAGCCGCTGGCTATGAGAAAATATTCATGATCCTTATTCTCTACAATTTTTATTATTGGGAAAGAGGTTGGTACTGATAAGGAATCCCATGAGACACCTTTATTATGGGATAAAAATAGTTTACCATTTCCTCCTGCCACGATCGTGCCTGTGGAAGAAGCATGCAAACTAAAAACATACGAGGAACTTAATTTCTTTGTCCAGCTATACCCTTCGTTATCAGATCGCCAGATTCCGTTGGCTGTTCCAACAACAAGGATAGAATCCTCAAGACCGGCCAAGGTTGTTTTTGGCCCGCCCGGAAAATCACGGGTAGTATACCAAAAGCCCTGTGCGAAGCAGTACTGTGAAGTGAACAATAAGAGTATGTTAAAAAGTAATCTCATTCTAATCCGATACATACGATAGACTAAGTGTTCTGTTACACGATTAAAAAAATAAATTTGAGTCTTCAGTGAGCGTCCCACATTCGAACAATCGGTGTAAGATTTTGAACAACTTGGGATAGAGATGCAAAAAGTTTTCGACAGCGATTTCTTCTCCTTCACACCCACAAAACCGGCAAATCACATTGATCTAAGTGGTCTTTCACCAGAAACCGCACCATCGATCGGGGGTCTCATTCCGTTGAAATCATCATTAAAATTTTAAAAAATGAAAGCGATAATAACGAGTATCTGGTTAAGTGCTGTGATCTACGCTCATGGTCAGGACATGCAAACGGTTTTGGGAACCGGTAACCCAAAAGTAATTGGGGCATACGGAGGTGCTTCTCAAAAATTCAGCTCCATCGATGGTCAGTTTGCTACCTTATTGGGTGGTTATGGCGGAGTTCTGTTTAACCATAATTTTTTATTGGGGGCAGGAGCCTATGCCCTGCTTAACGGTCAAACGGTAAACATTGAAAATGATCCGAATACTTCTCGTCAACTTACTTACATCGGGTTAATCGGTGAGCGAACATTTAATCCGGAAAAAGTCGTTCACTTCAGTGCAAATCTTTTCACGGGTGCAGCCATCATAGGCGAACATAGTCAGATTGATGGCGGAGGCCAATACACGATCAGCTCACGCGGGGCATTTCTGATTGAGCCCGGCTTTCAGGCAGAGGTTAATCTTACAAAATGGTTTCGCATCGCGACAGGCGCCTCCTATCGGTTAATTACAGGAGAAAATAAATTCTCGGCACCATCCGCACACATCAGTTTTAAGTTTGGAAAATTTTAATCTACGCATATGAAATATCTGATTAGTGTGTCCATGTTTATTTGTTCAAGTATTATTCTTAAAGCACAAGAAAATATACCATCAGGTGGAATTCCCTTAACCATCACCGTGTTCTCCGAATCTGTAAGTCTGCCTAACTTCAGAAACATATTTAAGAACGGAAGCCTGGGTGTTAGAATTGGGACGGAACTTTACTATTCAAGGAATTCTTCCCGACAACTCATTCAGACGATAAACCTTTCCTATTATTCACATAAAGAACTGCACAATGCGTTTAGCCTGACATCAGAATTTGGGTACCGCAGGTTTTTTGGAAATGCCTTTGCCGATGCAACGTTGGGCGTGGGGTATATGCTTATAAATTCGGCCATACCTCGCTATGAAAATGTGAATGGCGATTTCGTCAAGGCTTCCTCCACCTTTGGAAGATTTACACCTACACTCGGATTAGGTGCGGGATACCAGTTCAAAAATTTCTCCGCCTTCACCCGTTATGAAATGCTTGGCGAAATGCCCTTTGGCTTCAAAGGCATTCCGGCTTTACCACATAAAACTATTCACATCGGCACACGCGTTAACTTTAAATAAACATTTATATGAAAATTACTGCACCTATATTCTTGTGTTTACTACTTTCCGCATGCAGCAACGAAATCATTATTCCTGAACCACAGGACACAGAAGATGTTTCTTATAAAAATCATCCGAAGCATCAGCAATATCAGAGTGAGTTAGCTAAATATAAAACTAGCACGCATTCTCCTGGCAGCATTTTACTCATCGACAAACCCGGTGAGCCTTTATGGATAGGTGCCACAGGAAGATCAAATCTGGAGCATAACACCGCGATGAAGACACCTGATCAGTTCCGTACAGGAAGTATCACCAAAATGTATACAGCTGTGGTCATCATGAAAATGGTGGAAGAAGGAAAACTCAGTTTGAATGATGCGCTTTCTACCCTATTGCCGGAAACCTTAGGAAAGATTGAACGAGCAGATAAAATTACTCTACGGCATTTACTTTCCCACCTGAGTGGGATTATAGATCCTCCCAACGAAAGCCTCAGCTACCAAGCGGAGATTATCAATAACCCAACTTATATGTATAATGCAAGCCTGGAAGACATGCTGATAAAATATGTGTATGGAAAAAAGTTGCACTTCGAACCAGGCACAGGGTATTCATACAGCAACACGAATTACTGGTTATTAGGCTTAATTGCTGAGCGGAAAAGTGGGCAGTCGATACATCAATTAATGAGTAACTACATTTTTACTCCGCTTTCTTTAACTCATACTTACATTGAGAGGAGAAATGATCGGAATGTGGTAAGAGGATATGTTGACTTTTATAACAATGGAATTTTAATGGATGTTTCGCATTGGGACCGAGCCGAAGGTGACGGCCAGCCCGATGGTGGTTTAATCACCAACGCAGAAGAATTGAATAAATTTATGCGAGCACTATTTAGCGGACAATTAGTATCGCTGACCACCGTAGAAGAAATGAAAAAGATTCAACTGCCGGGTTGCAACTCACCTGAATGTGAATATGGTTTAGGTCTGGAGCTTTGGCGCACCGATGCCGGTATTGCCTATGGCCATAATGGTTCATTGGCAGGGCTTGAAGCAAACGCCTTATATTATGAAGAAACGGGAGGTATTTCCATTCTCTATAAAAACAACGGAAATTTTTCAGACAAGCACTTCCTTGATCAATTGATGAAATAATTTTAATCTTTACCTTATGAACCTGACCAAAGGAACTGTAAGCAATACTGTTACTTACCTGATTTTTCTGATCGTGGCAGTGATTGGAATATACTATGGAAGGTCGATTTCAGATTCATACTCTTTTGTAAGAGTTTGGAATTGGTCTAACCTTTTATGGGTGCTCCCTGCAGTGCCCCTATTGTTTTTACAAACGCGTGCGGGTATTCCCGACTTTTGGACAAAAGAGATTTCTAGTATCCAGCGCATTGGCATTCCAGTTTTAATCGGAATTGTATTCGGGCTCTTGGATGTTTTGGTGATCAAGGTGATGCTGCATCCGGAACCCTACACGGAGCTGCCACCTTTTTTGCAGCCTTTTCCCTATTCTATTTTTCTTTACTTCTCGGGCGCTTTTGAAATAGAAGTATTCTATCGTCTTATTCCGCTTACATTAATCTTATGGATCGGCAAGTGGTGGAAGCAAGGTCAGTACTTTCAAATTTTCTTCTGGGTTGGCGCAGTATTAACTGCTTTAAGAGAACCTATTGAGCAATTACCTGATGGGAATGCGTGGTTGATAGCCTATTCCTTGCTGACTGGCTTTCTGATGAATTTGTTCCAAGCCATTTGGTTTAAAAAGGCAGGCTTTATCGCATCCTTAATATTACGCTTAGGTCATTATATGGTCTGGCATATCTTATTGGGTGTGTATGTTCAGATGATTGAATTGGGGAATAGTTAAACCTTGCTCCCAATCCATTCTTTGAATTCTGCTGCTTTCTTTTTACTGACAGTCACCTCTTCAGAGGCTGAAGGGTCTAATGTGAGTATCAATTTACCTGAGGTGTCTGATTTAAAGAGCTTGATTGCTTTAATATTACCAATCATTTGCCGGTTTAAACGAAAAAATACAGTGGGATCAAGCAACTCTTCCAGCGTTTCCAGGGATGATGAAGAGGTGTATTCTTTCCCATCAAATGTTTTGATAAAACTGATTTCACTCTGTTTATAAATAAAGGCAATGGCATTTGTTTGTACCGGCACCGAAGAAGATCCATAATTTACAATCAGTAAATCCCGATAGCCGGAAGGCTTAATAAGGTCAGCAGAACTTTTTACTCCAGCCACGGACGTTTCTAATTCGCGCACCCGGTTATGTAAATCCTCTATAGTATGTGTATAATATTGATGAAAATACATACCTGTATAAATCATATGAACAAGCACGGTGAATACAATCATAAGTGGAAAGTCATAAACGAGCAAATAACCGGTATTAAAGTTATTTGGTCGTTCGATGATTAATTCATTCCAGATATAAATCAGGGATGCAACCAGAGGAACTGTAATAAGCAAAGATCCGAACGTCTGAATGATGAATCGTTGAAATCGCTGGGTTACCCACGAGTATTGTGTATCCAGATATTGAATTAATCTTCGGTTTGCCTCCCAACTGAGGGCAACGATTAGGGTATTCCATAATAAATCTCCATAGTAAAGCGGTTGCTTCATTAGGGTTCCAATGGATTCATATTCTCCAAAATGCCTAACAATAAATCCTAGCAGCGGATAGCCGATAATGCGGAGCCATTTATCCTTGTATTGAATTCTCATAGTTTAGGAAAAACTAACTGATTAAAGTCAGGATGTCGTGAAATCTATATCATAAAATTAAGGCGAAAATTTACTCAATTTTCAAAGGTTATAACAAATGCCTTGTTATGAAATATCTATTTGTGTTTGTACTCGCCACGCACGGCCTAATTCATTTGATGGGCTTTGCCAAAGCTTTTGATCTCGCCCAACTCAATCAACTCACCAAAGAGATTTCTAAACCGATTGGTGTTGCCTGGCTATTAACAACTTTAATTTTCCTGGTAACAGCCGCCTCCTTTCTTCTGAAAAAAGATTTATGGTGGTTTGTCGCTATAACGGGTGTGCTCCTGTCACAGCTATTAATTATTCTCCTTTGGCAGGATGCTAAATTCGGAACAATTGCCAATGTAATTATACTTCTTGTTGTAGTTCCTGCATGGGCAGCGTGGCATTTTGAAAATCAATACAAAAGAGATGTTACTGAAAACTTATCATACACTAACAACAGTGCTGAAACTTTATTAACAAATGAAGCCATCTCGCACTTGCCTGAGCCTGTTCAACGATATATCATTTACTCAGGCGCGATTGGTAAACCCGTACTTACAAATTTCAAAATCAAGTTTGAAGGACAGATACGAGCCGATGAAAAATCAGCATGGATGCCATTCACTACAGAACAATATAACTTTATCGATCCCCCCACCCGCCTCTTTTTTATGAAGGCCACAATGAAAGGCCTGCCTGTTTCAGGATATCATTCATTTAAAAATGGAATTGCTATCATGGACATCCGGTTGCTCTCAATAGCAAATGTGCAATATCAAGCTGGCAAAGAAATGGATATTGCCGAAACCGTTACCTGGTTTAACGACCTCTGCCTATTTGCCCCGGCAGGTCTAATTGACAAAAGGATTCAATGGGAATCTATCGACAGCCTATCTTCCAAGGCAACTTTTACAAACAACAACATTACCATCTCCGCGATTCTCTATTTTAATACTGCTGGTGAGCTCGTGAACTTCGTGTCTGATGACCGATATCAAATAGTAAGCGAAACCAATCGCAAAGTCGTCCGCTTTTCAACCCCTGTAAAAAATTATGTTGAATTCAACAACAGAAAGTATCCTTCCTATGGAGAAGCCATCTGGAATCTGCCGGAAGGCGATCTCATCTATGGTCAGTTCAACACAAAAGAAGTTGAGTATAATTTAATAGACTAACTCCATCACGCATAGCTTTTCCACGAGGTATTGATTAGTTTCGTCTTGCAAAATTTAATGTATGCTTAAAGTGATTGCCTTCGATGCGGATGACACGCTGTGGCACAATGAAGCCTATTTTCAGGAAACAGAACATAAGTTCTGTGCTTTATTGGAAAATTATCTACCTCAACATACCGTTGCACGTGAGTTGTTGCAAACTGAAATTGCAAATATTGCCCTTTACGGATATGGCATAAAAGCCTTCATGCTCTCCATGATTGAAACGGCCATCCGCGTCACTGACAAACAAATTTCAAATGAGGCGATTGAAAAAATAATCAGTTATGGCCGTGAACACCTCGACAAGCCTGTTGAAATCATTGAAGGAGTGGAAGAAGTATTACAAAAGCTAAAAGGCAAATACCGATTGGTGATGGCAACCAAAGGTGACCTCCTCGATCAGGAACGCAAACTTAAAAAATCAGGGCTTGATCACTATTTTCATCACATTGAGATCATGTCTGAAAAGAAAGAAGCCGATTTCAAAAAACTTATAAAACATCTCGACATTCAACCTGAAGAATTTGCCATGGCGGGCAACTCTCTCAAGTCGGATGTATTGCCCGTTTTAAATTTAGGGGGACATGGATTTCATATCCCCTATCATATCACGTGGGCCCATGAACGAGTAGAATCCGCCATCGAACATGATAATTTTAAACAGCTAAATTCTATTCTTGAATTACTAAACTATGTATAGCCGAACTGTAATTTAGAATTTGACTACACCACTTTCTTCCTGATCAACTTTGCGTACGTGCGGCTTACCGGAAAGCTCTTTCCGTTTTGCATCTTCACCACCATGCCTCCATTAAAGTGACGTTCAATTTCCTTTAGATAGTTAACATTTACAATGGTAGACCGATGTACACGAATAAACGTATCTGGATTCATGATCTCTTCGAGTTTTCCAATACCTGAAGAGCTTACAAACTGATCGTTTTTGGTCGAGATCACAGTATAGTCACCAGATGCTTCCAGGTAAATAATTTCATCCACAGGAAGGTTAAAAAGTTTCTCTGATTTTTGAACAAAGATATGAGAGTCGTAAGAAGTACGGGGATTTGCAGGACGCAGGCTTCCCAATAAATCTTCGATATTTCCTTCCTCCATCTTCTTTCTTTTCAACGCCCGGTCAACGGCTAATTTAAATCGTTCCTGATCGAGTGGCTTTAGCAGATAATCCACAGCGTTTCGCTCAAAGGCCTGAATGGCATATTGATCATACGCTGTTGTAAAAATAACATAAGGCTCATGCTCAATTTCATCGAGCACATCAAACCCATTCATTCCGGGCATCTGCACATCCAGAAAAATCATATCCGGCTTAAGCTTATTAATTTGCTCAACGGCATCAGTTCCTTTATTACTCTCGCCAATAATTTCAATTTGTGGAAAGGTTTCCAAAAACTCACGCAACAAATCGCGGGCTAATTTTTCATCATCGATAATCAAACAGGTAGTATTCATATGTTAATAATTTATTGTTTAAGGTCACATGGAATGCCCAAAATAAATATTTCCAGTTGGCGCGAAGGACTTACATGGGCATTTCATAATAATTGGTTTTCAATAATTGGTTCTTTAATTTTTTCTTGCATTACTTTCTTATCCTCTAAAAAAAAGCTCACTGAATATCCGTGCTCAGTGGCCAGCACCCTCAAATGAGATTGCACGCCAAAGTAGCTCTTCAGGCGAAGATTGGTGTTCATCATACCCACTCCACTGGAACTTCCATCCATTACTTTCTTGGCTTTAGACCCGAGCCCGTCATCTTTAATTTCGAAAAAAATCACCGAGCCAGAACGTCTGACCGTTAGTGATATTGTGCCACCCTCGTCTTTGGGGGCTATTCCATATTTCACTGAGTTCTCTACCAGCGGTTGCAGAATCATGGGTGGGATATAAATACCCAAACAGGTGGAATCAATGTGCTTTTCAAATTTTAACCGGTCACCAAAACGCACTTGTTGAATCCGAATATAATTTTCAATGAATTCAATTTCATGTAGCAGTTTAACCATGTCACCACTGTGCGAGTCCAGGGCATACCTAAAAATATCGGAAAGTTGACTGATTACTTTACGAGCCTGGTCCTTGCTTGAATGAACAAGGGTACTTATTGAGTTCAACGTATTGAATAGAAAATGGGGATTGATCTGGGATTTTAAGAGTGAAATCTGCATTTCTTTATTGCGTATAGCTAATTCACTTTTCTCCTGTTCCTGTTTTTGAAGTCCTTGAAAATATCGAATCACATAATACACCCCTACAGTAATAATATATTGATCATTAATACGTAGCGCAGATAAGTTTCCAAGCATCGCCACCAGATATTCGCGCCAATGCTCAAAGTAGGTAAATCCTTCCAGGTAGTCAGTGAAATAATAGGACAGTGTACCCATCAGCAAAAAGAAAACGCTGATACCGAGAATGTGACCGGCAATTTGCCAACGCGCACTAAATTTAAATAACCAATGAGACCATACGAAAATGAGTAAAATAAATACACAAAGTGCCTCCAGTAAGAAAAGCTTAGTCCACAGCACATAATATTGAGGATTAACAAACTTAAAATCCCACACCGCACTCACGGCAAAATTAATCGCATACCAGAGGCAAATGAGCAGATAAGCTCGTTTCCAGATCCCCGGTATTGCATCCAACCATTTCATAATTGGGAAGATTATTCTATAAAGTTAAACATTCGAAGGCAAAGCCGACTAATGTAATGTATTAACGCTTAATGGAGGTTTTGCTGCGTTGGGTTACCTGAGTCTTTTGTTCGTGAATACACTATCTTTGAATCCAAATCGTTGAAATCGTAATTTCTTTACATGAGGAATATTTTTCCCGTCATCTGTTTTCTTTTAGCTGCCTTTACCGGACAAGCTCAAAGAATTACTATTTCTGGTAAAGCGGTGGATAAAGAAACGAAAGAGCCACTGCCTTTTGCTTCGATCGGCATAAAGGGGAAATCTATTGGTACCATCACCAACCTGCAGGGCGATTTCGACTTTCATATTCCCCGCGAACTTCAAAACGACTTGTTTTCCATCAATATGCTTGGGTATAAAACCTATGAAGCTCCGGTATGGACATTGATGAATGTTAGCCCCATGATCATTGAAGTGGAGAAATCTACCCTGGTATTAGACGAAGTCCTGATTTCCGATTCGTTGAGTGGGGGCGACATCCTTCAGATTGCACTCTCACGCATAGAACAAAATTATCCGATGACTCCCTACCTGATGGATGGGTTCTATCGGGATATTAAAAAAGTTGGCGGCACAAACATTTCACTCCTAGAAGCTGCTGTAAATATCTATGATGAGGATTATAAAGAGCCTCGCAATAAATTCAAATTGCGCGAGCGCGTGTCGCTGTTGGAAATCCGCAGGAGCATTGGTTACGAAAGTAAATTCACTACCTATTTTGATCAGGATAATCTCCTCGAGGATCTATTACTTCATAATAGTGTTCGATACCGGCATTTCCCCGCGGAACAAATCTTCTTTAATAGTCTTAAACGAGAACGCGATTCTTACTACAACGGTCATGAAGTATTTGTTGTATCCCACAAAGAAGAGTACCTATTAACCGTGTATGTAGAAAAGGGAACGTATGCGATATTGCGTACAGAGTTTGAAAGCAATCAAGAGGAAGCTCTAACAAAAAAAAGAGGCTTAGAAAGCAAGTTTGTTAAATTGAGGCGCGTGATTGAATTTAAACCCTATGAAGGCAAATATTATTTGAATTATATCACCGTTGATTCCAGGGTGAATTGGTATGACATAAAAACCAAAGAACTAAAATTTGAAACCGATCTGAATCAATCGCTATTGATTAACGAAGTGTTTCCCAATACCACAAGCCGAATTACATCGACTGAAAAAATGCGGAACTATGGGTTGCAATATCAGGATCTGCCCTACAATAAAGAATTCTGGGACAACTATAACGTAATAAAAGAAAGTCCACTGGATAGAAAAATTGTTGAGGACCTAGAGAAACTGGGCCCGCTGGAAAAGCAGTTTAAGGAAAATCGGTAAAGGTTCTTCCTGATTGTTATGCTAGTACTTCAAGCGCTTCTGTCAATAACTCCTGCTTATCAATAGGCACCACGCCCACATGCTGACATACAAGTCCGCCACCTAGATTAGAAAGTGCTGCAATTTGTTTTGGTGGCAAATCCAGCGCCACGCAAAGTGCTGCAATACTTACTACTGTATCGCCAGCACCGGAAACATCGGCAATCTCGCGGGGGTGCGCAGGAAGCAAAACTTTTTCATTTTTAAAATCGATGTAAACACCATGTTCCGAAAGTGTTGCCATCACTCCTTCTACAGCTAGTCTTTCTTTCAGCATGTCAATAGCTTGTTCCAGCTGCTGCTGATTTCCTGCCTCTAGTTCTATTTTCAAACCCTCCCGCATTTCTTTCAGGTTGGGTTTAAATAAACTGACTTCTTTATAGGCTAAAAAATTTCTTTTCTTTGGATCCACTACTGTTGGGATCTGATTCTTTTTAGCCAGGGCCACTGTCTTTTCTATGATTGAGGCATTCAGCACTCCCTTATCGTAATCTTCAAAAATTACAACCTGACACGTGGTTAATAAACTTTCAATGCGTCTCAATAACTGTTCTTCTTCCTCAGCATCAGCTACCCGGTCCGATTCTTCATCTACACGCACTACATGCTGATGACTTGCAATAACGCGCGTCTTCACTGTAGTTGGTCTTGATATTGAGGTTACCAGGCCACTGGTTGCCATATTCTGCTCTGCCAGGATGGAGCGAAGTTTCTTCCCATTATCATCATCCCCGCAAAGGGCTACTAAAATTGGTGTTGCTCCAAGCGCCTGCACGTTGAGTGCAACATTGGCCGCACCGCCCAATCGAACGTCACGTTTCTTAACATTAATTATCGGCACGGGTGCCTCAGGCGAAATTCGTTCTACCACACCCCAGATATAACTATCCAGCATCACATCTCCGATAATTAACACCCGGAGATTGTTGAAGGATTGAAAAATATCTGAAAGCGAACGTTGAGTCATTTCTTATTAAACTTAAGTTACGCAAAACGATTGATACGATGTATCAACCTGAGGTTCTCGAAGGCTATTTTCGTCAGTCAGGTCAGTTTTCGAGGGCCTCAAACTGACAGCGCACAAAGTATTGAGTAACATCAGTTATTTAAAATTTTCTAAAGCCTTTTTCATTCTGCTCATAGCCTCAACCAAATCTTTTTCAGAAGCGGCATAGGATAGTCGCACACAATTCTCTTCACCAAAAGCTCCACCCGGTACTAACGAAACATGACCCGTCTCCAGCATGTATAAACAAAAGTCATCACCATCTTTAATGGTTCTTTCTCCATTTGATTTGCCATAGTAATAGCTTACATCCGGAAAAAAGTAAAAAGCACCTTGCGGGTAATGCGTTTTAACGCCTGGAATTTCTTTCAATAATTTATAGACGATATCTCTACGCTTATGATACTGCGCGACCATTTCCTGAGTGGGTTTTAAATCTCCTATAATAGCGGCCAACGCTCCGCGTTGAGAAATAGAACAGTTCGCAGAAGTAATCTGACCCTGTACTTTATTACTTCCATCTGCAATCCACTTGGGTGCAGCAATGTAGCCTACACGCCAGCCCGTCATAGCAAACCCTTTTGCAAAACCATTTACTGTAATGGTTCTTTCAAACATGCCGGGTAGCGATGCCATACTGGTTTGATCGCCTGTAAAATTGATGTGTTCATAAATTTCATCGGCAATTACCAAAACGTTTGGATGTTTTAACACAACCGCGGCAATTGCCTCCAACTCTTTTCGGGTAAACACGGAGCCAGTAGGATTACACGGTGATGAAAAAATCAATGCTTTTGTTTTCGGGGTGATTGCCTTTTCGACTTGTGCAGCGGTTACCTTAAAATCATTTTCAAGAGTTCCCTTCACCAGCACCGGTGTTGCTTCCGTAAGGCGAACCAGCGCATCATAACTTACCCAATACGGTGAAAAGATAATTACTTCATCACCGGGGTTTAGTAAGGCCAACATGACATTAGCAATAGATTGCTTGGCTCCATTCGATACGACAATATTTTCAGCCTTATACGGCACATTATTTTCCTTCTGATATTTAGCCGCCAAGGCTTCGCGTAAATCCTGATAGCCGGCTACGGGCGGATAGGAAAAATATTTTCCTTCGTCAATGGCAGTTTTAGCGGCATCACAAATGTGTTTGGGCGTTTTAAAATCGGGCTCACCCAAACTTAAGTTGATCACATCAATGCCTCGGCTTTTGAATTCACGGGCTTTGGCCGCCATGGCAAGTGTGGCAGATTCCTGGATGGCTTCAATACGGTCAGAGAGTTTGTTCATAAGGGTTCAGTAAAGAGCCCCAAAGAACGAAATTAATCAGGCTTTTGGCAAGGGATAAAAACTTTAACTGAACAAAGTTCTCCCCGTAATACTCCGCCCCAGCGTAATCTCATCAGTATATTCCAGATCACCGCCTACAGAAACGCCACGCGAAATTGTAGTAAGCTTGACAGGATATTCTTTTAGTCTGCGGTTTATATAAAATGCTGTTGTGTCGCCTTCCATAGTGGGACTAAGTGCGAGAATAATTTCTTTAATGCTGCCTTGCGATTTTGCAACCCGATCCACGAGTGAGTCAATCTTTAAATCGGCAGGCCCAATGCCATTCATGGGAGAAATGATCCCACCTAACACATGATAGACACCCACAAATTGAGAAGTGTTCTCAATCGCCATCACATCGTTGGTTTCTTCCACTATGCATAACAAGCTTTTATCCCTGCGATGGCTCTTGCAAATCGAGCATTCTTCTTCATCGGAAATATTATGACAGGTTTTACAGAACCGGATGTTTTTCCGCATCTTTTCGAGGGCTTCTGTAAGGGCCGTTGTTTTCGATTCATTCTCCTTCACCAAATGCAAAACCAAACGAAGTGCAGTTTTTTTTCCGATGCCGGGTAATTTGGCAACTTCATTTACGGCATCTTCAATTAGTTTGGAAGGGAACTCCACCAGCTGGGTACGTAGTTAGATAAGTTTGCAGTCAAATAATTCGGGCGTCTATACCGGCATCACAAATAGCTTCGCGCATTGGCTTTAATTCGTCCATCGCTCCGGACTTCACCGCGCATTTTCCTTTATAGTGAATCAGCCAGGTGCATTGTTCAGCTTGCTCCGTAGTATGTTTACATACTCTGATCAAAGTCTGGATAACATGATCAAACGTATTGAAGTCATCATTGAACACAATAAGGTCTTTGACATCCGTCACGTCAATGACCTCCAGCACGTCTATCAACTCCTGCTCCTGATGTGATGTTTTCATTCCTTTGTAACCCCGATTTTGATCCACAAAAGTAAAAAAATTGAACTTGATAAATGGTATTTATTTATCCTGATGATTTTTACTTTCTTTATGCGGTTAATTTTTCCGATGAATCCGATTCTGGTAGTTTCAATCATTTC
>LNFM01007403.1_pt1 | contig 29045 bp, 27 predicted proteins | sample 596031 | NCBI WGS metagenome assembly LNFM01 (sample SAMN04254537, study PRJNA301005) | activated carbon metagenome | isolation source: dual media filters at the Ann Arbor, Michigan drinking water treatment plant | place: USA: Ann Arbor
AGACCATGTGCGTGCATTGCAACGTGGTCGAGCCCGACACCAACGAGGCCTACAGCCGCTGCCCGCGCCAGACCGCGATCAAGGCCGAAGCCTATCTGAAGGCCACCGGCATCGGTGACACGGCCTACTTCGGGCCGGAAGCCGAATTCTTCATCTTCGACGACGTCCGCTACTCGGTGACGCCGCGCAAGGTGGCCTACGAGATCGACGCCGAGGCGGCTGCCTGGAACACCGACACCGTGACCGAAGGCGGCAACTATGGCCACCGTGCGGGCCACAAGGGCGGCTACTTCCCGGTCAACCCGATCGACGAAGCGCAGGATCTGCGCGGCGAGATGCTGTCCACCATGAAGCGGATGGGCATCAAGGTCGACAAGCACCACCACGAGGTCGCCACCTGCCAGCACGAGCTTGGCATGATCTTCGGTGGTCTGGTCGAACAGGCCGACAACATCCAGAAGTACAAATACGTGATCCACAACGTGGCCCACGCCTACGGCAAGACCGTGACCTTCATGCCAAAGCCGATGAAGGGCGACAACGGGTCGGGCATGCACGTCAACATGTCGATCTGGAAGGGCGGCAAGCCCTTGTTCGCAGGCGACAAATACGCAGACCTCAGCCAAGAGGCGCTGTGGTTCATCGGCGGCATCCTGAAGCACGCCAAGGCGCTGAACGCCCTGACGAACCCCGGCACCAACAGCTACAAGCGCCTGATCCCCGGCTTCGAAGCCCCGGTCCTGCGCGCGTATTCGGCCCGCAACCGCTCGGGTTGCGTTCGTATTCCGTGGACGGAATCGCCGAAAGCCAAGCGCGTCGAGGCCCGCTTCCCCGATCCGTCGGCGAACCCCTACCTCGCTTTCGCGGCGCTGATGATGGCCGGCCTTGACGGCATCAAAAACAAGATCGATCCGGGTCCGGCCTCCGACAAGGACCTTTACGATCTGCCGCCGGAAGAACTGGCCGAAATCCCGACCGTCTGCGGTTCGCTCCGCGAGGCGCTGGAGGAACTGGAGAAGGACCACACCTTCCTGCTGGCCGGTGACGTGTTCACCAAGGACCAGCTTGAAGGCTACATGGCGCTGAAGTGGGAAGAGGTCTACGCCTTCGAACACACGCCGCATCCGGTTGAATACCAGATGTACTATTCCTGCTAAGGCCTTCGGCCAAGCATCCAAGACCGAAGGGCGCCAAATCGGCGCCCTTCGCCATTTCCGGCCCTGCTTTTCAATACGTTGCGCGCCTCAGTTCATTTGGATAACGTCATCCCAACCGCACTTTCTGTTGCGAGGACACCGATGCCGGACGACAAATTCTCGCCCCGCAAGCCCAAGGCCGCGCCCGACCGGCCGAAAATCTGGGCCGAAGGCTCGCAGAAGCCGAAGTTCAACCTCCGCGCCTTTGCCGTCGCCAGCCTCCACCTGACGCGCGACGGCATCGCCCCCCTGATCTCCGACACTTCCGCCGCCACCGATCGGCTGGCGACGCGTGTCGAGACCGGCGTCTGGCGCATTCCCACCGCGCGGCTTGGCCGCGCCGAACGGATAGTCCCCTCGCATCAGACCGTTGCCCGCTGGATCGCCGGCACGGCCGGGCTGATCGCGGTCGCAGGTCGCACCGCAGCGCCTGAAAGCCAGCGTCGCCGCGACCGTTTCGCCCGCACCGCGCCGCCCATGCCTGCCAATCCGTCACCCGAACCGATTGCCCCGGTCAACGACGCGCCGGCAAGCCCCGACGCCCCCACCCCGCCGGTCACTCTCGCAGAACCGCAGGACGACACCACTCTCGCCGCGATCCGCTCGGCGCTTGAGACCAATCCTATCCAGCCGGGGCCAACCGCAGAACCGCACGCCGCCCGGTCAGCGGCAACTGCCGAACCCTCGCGCCTTGCCGGCCTTGTCACCGATGCCGGCGGCGCACTGCTTGGCTGGGGCCTTACCGTCATTGCGCTGCCCTATGGCATGCTCCGCGCCACGCTCGCGCATCTGAACGGCGAGGATCTGCGCCGCATCCCGGAAGACGACTGACCCTTACGCCAGCGCCTTGACCAGAAACGCGACCATCGGCCCGATCACCACCTCGGTGTCAAAACCGCCGCCGCCATGTCCGGCCCCCGGCACCAGCGCGAAATCCACCTCCGCCGCCGGGTCGGCCGCAGCCCAGGCATTGCGCAAACGGCTGGCCTGCAAGTCCGCGATCAGCGGATCGGCGTCGCCGTGCCGGATAAAGATCGGCGGCAGCGGTTCAGACAGCCGCTCCAGCCGCCCGATCGGACCCGCCGCCCGCGCCGCCTCGCGTTTCTCGCCGACCGCATAGCCCAGAAGCTGGCTTTCCGCGCTGTCGGCCGGGTCGGTGGCCCCCATTGCCGGTACACGCCCAAGCGTCGCCATGTCGGCGTCCATGGTGGAAAAGTCCATCGGTCCGTAAAAACTAACGACGCCACGCGGCGGCAACCCCGCCTCGACCAGCGTCAGCGCCGTCGACACTGCCAGAAACGCCCCCGCAGACTGCCCCCACAGCGCCAGTCGCGACGGGTCGATCCCGTAGTTCCGGCCCTCGCGCTGCAAAAACACCACTGCCGAAAGACAGTCATCACCCTGCGCTGGCCAGACGGCGGTCGACGAATAGCGGTAATTGATCCGCACAATCGCGATGCCGGCATCCAGCACCGCTTGCGTCGCCGGCATCCCGGCCTTGTCACCCACCCTGAAGGCACCGCCGTGGATATCGACAACCACGGGAAACGGCCCCTCGCCCTCGGGCAGATGGATGTCCAGCCGCTGCCGCGGGTCCGTGCCATAGGCGATGTCGGCATGGGCGGGCACAGCCCCCCGGCCGCGCCAGACATAGACCGCAGCCCCTGCCACCGCCAGAACCCCCGCCCCAAGCAGCGTCCGCCGAATGATCCCCGTCATGAACCTCTCCCAACCAACGCCCTGATATCGGAACGCACCTTTGCCTCGAACACATCCAACCGAGCGGCCGCGACCGCCTCGGCCCGATATAACGCCCGCCACCGCACCTTCGCGCGCGGCGCGCAGGGAGCGACGATCGCCCAGCGCAGCACCCGCCGCAGCGGTCGCCGCAGCACCAGCCAATCGACCCACGCTGGCGATCCCAAGGTGGTCACTGCCAAGACCGCCCGCAAGCCATGCAAGCGTGGTCGCATCGCACCGCCGTCCGGCGCGTGGTCAAAAGCGGTGCCGGGCGCCCAGACCCGGTCGAACCAGCCCTTCAGGATGGCCGGAAAGCCGAACCACCATGTCGGGAACACGAGGATCAACACCTCTGTCGCCGCAAGCTCGGCCTCTTCCGCCGCTACCTCCTCGCCCTGAAAGGCATCGTAGTAAGATGCCCGCTCGCCCGAACTCAGCCGTGGGTCGAACCCGGCCGCGTAGAGGTCACGCACCGACACCTGACAGCCCAGCGCCCGCGCTTCCGCTTCGGCCACCCCGGCCAGCCGGGCCGACAGGCTTTCCCCCAAGGGATGCGCCACGACGATCAGACAGCGGGTCAATGCACCGCCTCGCGCAGCGCCGCGAATTCCGCCTCGGTCAGGGTGTCGGCCTCAACCACATAGGTGTGAATGGTAAAGTTCACCGCCCGTGTCTCCGGAAGCCGCACCAGACATTGCCGCTCGCAGCGCACGAAGGTGTGGCCTTCCGGCCTTGGCCGCTGCTCGCCCTCAAGCCTCGGCTGGTGCAGCACGAAATCATCATAGGTCAGGTAATTCATCCGCCAGAGCGCCTGCTCCGGCCTGATCGCCTCGAACAACCGATGCACCCGCCGCGCGATGTCATCTGTGTAAGGCGCCACCGGCTCGTGGATGCCCGTCATCGGCCGCCCGATCTTCTGCGCCAAGGTCCAGCTTGCCGGAAAGCACAGGATCGCGCCGGTCAGCACGTACTCATCGCCCCGCGCCTCCATCAGGCACAGGTCCTCCTGCACCAGCCGCCCCAAGGTCGCCAGCGGCAAGTCGCGGTCCAGCGCCACTTCCACCCCATCCGGCCGCAGAACCGACGCCGCCCCCACCCGGTAGCCCGGCGTCACCGCCAGTTTTGCCAGCACCGTGCCATACAACTCCCATACACTTGCCATACCATCCGCAGACACGGCATGGACCGCCTCCAGCCGTTCCGCGATCAGCCGGTCGCGCAGCGCCATCTGCGCCGCAAAGGCATCATCTACCCGCAGCCACTCGTCGCCCTCCACCGGCAAAATCCCCGGCAAACGCCGCGTGCGCGGGTCCATCCAAGGCAGAAACGGCAGGCGCGATTGCAGGATCGGCGCGTCTTGCATGGGCTTTCTCCTTTCATCCCGTTTCACCACGGCATACCCCTCGCATCAACCCGCCGTTTGCGACATTCGCCGTCGCCCCCGGCCAAGCCGCCAGCCCGCCCCCGCGCCACGTTGCCGGGAACGGAGGGCTGCCATGAACCACTACGCCGACACCCGCAAGATCGACCCGACGCGCGGCCAGACCCTTGCCGACGGCACCCCGAACGACAACAACCGGGTCGAAATCGGCCCCACCCAGCTTGCCTTCACCGAATGGGCCGAAGCCGGGCTGACGCCGCCGAACCTTGAGGCGATGCGCGACTACCGCTGGCGACGCCTGACTGAAGCTCTGCAAAAACAAGACATTGGCGGCCTTCTGATGTTCGACCCCCTGAACATCCGCTACGCCACCGACACCACCAACATGCAGCTTTGGAACAGCCACAACCCGTTCCGCGCCTGCCTTCTGTGCGCCGATGGCCACATGGTGATGTGGGAATACAAGAACTCCCCCTTCCTCGTCACCTTCAACCCCCGCGTGGCCGAACTGCGCTCCGGCGCCTCGTTCTTCTACAACGTCTCGGGCGATCACACCAAATTGCACGCCGACGGCTTCGCCGAGCAGGTGACCGAGGTGATGCGCGCCCATGCAGGCACCAACAAACGCCTCGCCGTCGACAAGATCATGGTCCACGGCCTGCGCTCGCTTGAGGCCGCCGGGTTCGACGTGCTGGAAGGCGAAGTGATCACCGAACGCACCCGCGCGATCAAGGGCCCCGACGACATCCTTGCCATGCGCTGTGCCCACCACGCCTGCGAACGCGCGATTTCCGAAATGGAAACCTTTACCCGGCAGAACGTCCCCCACGGCAAAACCTCCGAAGACGACATCTGGGCCGAACTCCATAAGGGCAACATCCGCCGCGGTGGCGAATGGATCGAAACCCGCCTCCTCGCCTCGGGTCCGCGCACCAATCCGTGGTTTCAGGAATGCGGACCCCGGATCGTGCAGAATAACGAGATCGTCGCCTTCGACACCGACCTCATCGGTGCCTACGGCATCTGCATCGACATCTCGCGCACCTGGTGGGTCGGCGACCAACGGCCAACCAACGCGATGATCTCGGCCATGCACCACGCCCGCGACCATATTGACCAGAACATGGCGATGTTGAAACCCGGCGTCGCGATCCGCGATCTGATCCACGGCGGCCACCAGCTTGATGCGCACTACTGGCGGCAGAAATACTCCTGCAAGATGCACGGTGTCGGGCTTTGCGATGAATGGCCCTTCGTGCCCTACCCCGATGCCGGCCTCGACGCCGCCTTCGACGCAGTGCTTGAACCCGGCATGGTGCTTTGCGTCGAGGCGCTGGTTTCACCCGAGGGCGGCGATTTCTCGATAAAGCTGGAAGATCAGGTGCTTATCACAGAAACCGGGCACGAAAACCTGACCCGTTACCCCTTCGATCCGCAGCTTATGGGCTGACCTCCGGCTGACACCGCCCTAAAGCCTGACCCGCGCCAGCAGCCCCAGATGGTCCGACCCGAGGAGAGGGCGCACCACTGCCGTGCCGCCGCGCGGTGCCATCACATGATCGATCGGCAACAGCGCCCACGGCGCAAACCCGACGTAGCTGCCCAACACCGGCCCGACAACTTGCGTCCCCGACGCCGCCCGCACCCGTGCCAGTGCCGTCGACCAGCGCACCATGTTGAAATCGCCAGCAATCACCACCGGTCCGTCCAGCGCCTCGATCACCGGCAGCACGCGCGACAGATGTGCCGGTTGAGCGTAGGGCCAAGGCCAGTTCAGGTGGACCGATGCCAGCCAGACGCGGCCCTCCGGTCCCTCGACTTCGATCGCGGCCATGCCGTGGCCACAGACCTCGCGCCCCGGCACCGGCGGAAGTCGTGTCAAAACCGCTACCGCGCCCACCCGCTCGAACCGGCAAAACACCTGATGCGGCAGGATATCGGCCAGCCGCCCCATCAGCTCGCGGTTTCCATGCGACACCTCCTGCAAGGTCACCACGTCGGGGTCCGCTGCACGGATATCGGCCTCAAGCCCCGCGAGATCGTCATTCTTGTAAAGCATGTTTTTCTGGTAAAGCTGCAACCCCGCCTCGGGCGACGTCGCCCAACGCTCCGACGCAAGGATCGGCCCACCTGTGGCCGCCGCGACAAGCAGGGCAAAGACCGCCGTCCCCGGCAGCGCCACCATTGCCGCAAGCCCCGCCAACAGCACCAGCGCCAGCGCCCCCTGCGGCCGGAACACCGCGAAGCTGTCGCCCGCCGGATGCAGCCGTCCCAGATAGCCAGCCGCCAGACACAGCATCACTACGGCAAGGGCCGCGCCGACACCGAACTGCAAGACCCGCATGACATTCCCTTATGCTTTCGTTCGTCCGCAGTGGGGACTACTGCAGATCGACGTATTTGCCCACCACCGGCGCAACTTCGCCAAGAAAGCGCACTTCGAAGCCGCGCGCCTCGACGGCATAGCAAGTCCAGCGGTCCGACGGCGGCCAGACCGAGCAATAGGCCGCCCCGTCCACCCGCCACCTGCCCCATCGCTCGCCATGCAGGGTTCGCCCGTCGGCGAAGAAATCCTGCACTGCGCCATCCTCGTATTGCAGCACCCGCGCGGTAAGTGCGGTGGCAATCTCGGGCCCCGTCAGGCTGCGCCACTCCTCCGCCGCCGCCAATCCGGGCCAAAGCGCCAGCACCATGACCGCTCCCCGCATCCTGCCCGCCGCCAAGCCTTGCACCGTTCCGCCCCGCAGTCTAAGGGGTCGCCATCCCGTCCGCCAGCCAGAGGCCGCCATGATCCCCCGTTATTCCCGTCCCGAAATGGTTGCCCTCTGGTCGCCGGAAACCAAGTTCCGCATCTGGTTGGAGATCGAGGCCCATGCCTGTGACGCCCAAGCCGCGATCGGGGTGATTCCGAAAGCCAACGCCGAGGCCGTCTGGCGCGCGAAGGACGTCACCTTCGACGTCGCCCGCATCGACGAGATCGAGGCCGTGACCAAGCACGACGTGATCGCCTTTCTCACCCACCTTGCCGAACACATCGGTGCCGATGACGCCCGCTTCGTGCATCAGGGCATGACCTCCTCTGACGTTCTTGATACCACACTCAACATCCAGCTTGTCCGCGCGACCGACCTTCTCCTGAAGGGCCTCGACCGCGTCCTCGCCGCGCTGAAGGCCCGCGCCTACGAGCACAAGGACACCGTCCGCATCGGCCGCAGCCACGGCATCCACGCCGAACCAACCACGATGGGCCTGACCTTCGCCCGGTTCTACGCCGAAATGGCCCGCAACCGTGCCCGGCTGGAAGCGGCCCGTGCCGAGATTGCAACCGGTGCGATTTCCGGCGCGGTCGGCACCTTTGCCAACATTGACCCATCGGTCGAGGAACACGTCTGCAAGATGCTGGGCCTGACGCCCGAGACGATTTCCACCCAAGTCATTCCCCGCGACCGGCACGCGATGTTCTTCGCCACCCTCGGCGTCATCGCCTCCTCGATCGAAAACGTCGCCACCGAGATCCGCCACATGCAGCGCACCGAAGTTCTGGAAGCGGAGGAGTTCTTTTCCCCCGGCCAGAAGGGCTCCAGCGCCATGCCGCACAAGCGCAACCCGGTGCTGACGGAAAACCTCACCGGCCTCGCGCGCCTTGTGCGGATGTCGGTGGTTCCTGCGCTGGAGAACGTGGCGCTTTGGCACGAGCGCGACATCTCCCACTCCTCGGTCGAGCGCGCGATCGGCCCCGACAGCACGATTACCCTCGACTTCGCGCTGCACCGTCTGGCCGGCGTGATCGAAAAGCTGGTGATCTATCCCGACAACATGCTGCGCAACATGCACAAGTTCCGCGGTCTGGTGATGAGCCAGCGCGTGCTTCTCGCCCTTACCCAAGCCGGTGTCAGCCGCGAGGACGCCTACCGTCTGGTGCAACGGAACGCGATGCGGGTCTGGGAAAAGGGTGCCGATTTCAAGACCGAACTGCTGGCCGACCCAGAAGTGACCGCCGCCCTGACCCCGGCGGACATCGAGGAAAAGTTCGACCTTGGCTATCACACCAAGCATGTCGACACGATCTTTGCCCGGGTTTTCGGCGCATAACGCATCCGTGACCGCCTTCGGCAGCCGCTTGCGCAACTTTGTTGCTTGAAACGGCGCAGGCCATGCTACTTTCTTCCCACTCCAGGGAATTTTTCATGCTGGCGTGACCTGACCTGTTGACCCAACCAAAGGAGGACGACCAATGAAGTTCAAGACGACACTTGCCGTGATTGCCCTCTCGCTCGCTCCGACCCTCGCGCTTGCCGGCGGTGGCTGCTCCGACAAGGAGATCACCGCATCCTCCTGCGTGGCCGGCGCCACATGGGATGAAGCCAAGGGCGCTTGCGTCGCAAACCCGACCAGCTAAGGCTTTCGTTAACCTGCGCCTGCCACCCTCGGCCCAGCATCGGAATCGGGGGCTGGCATGGCGCAGAACGGGCTTACACTGGCAAGGATCACACCCGAACCACGCCTCGCCGGCATAACCGCCAAACCGGCGCGCAAAGCGCTGACACCGCGGCAGAAAGCGGCAGTCATCGTCCGCTTTCTTCTGACCGAAGGCACCGCGCTGCCGATCACCACGCTGCCCGATCACATGCAATCTGCATTGGCCGAACAGATGGGCCAGATGCGCCTGATCGACCGCGCGACCCTCGACACCGTCGTCGCCGAATTCCTGGCCGAGCTTGAATCGGTTGGCCTTTCGTTTCCCGGCGGGATCGAGGGCGCGCTTTTGATGATGGATGGTCACATCTCGCAATCCGCCGCCTCGCGCCTGCGCCGCATGGCAGGTGCCTCCTCCAAGATCGATCCGTGGGATCGCATCACCGCCCTACCCACCGACCGGCTGATGCCCGCCCTGACCGACGAGGCGGTCGAGGTTGCGGCGGTTCTGCTTTCCAAGCTTCCGGTCGCCAAGGCCGCCGAACTCCTTGGCAAGTTGCCCGGCGAAAAGGCCCGCCGCGTCGCCTATGCGGTGTCGATGACCGGCAATGTCGATCCTGAAACCGTCCGTCGCATCGGCGTGGCTCTCTTGGCCGACCTTGACAACCAGCCGGTCCGCGCCTTCGACACCGGCCCTATCGAACGTGTAGGTGCGATCCTCAATGTCTCTGCCGCGCTGATTCGCGACGATGTCCTCACCGGGTTTGAGGCCGAGGATGCGGCTTTCGCGGCCGAAGTGCGCCGTGCGATCTTTACCTTCATCCATATCCCCGCCCGCCTCGCCCCCCGTGACGCGCCAAAGATCACCCGTCTTGTCGAACAGCCGGTTCTCGTCACCGCCTTTGCCGCAGCCCAAGGCAAGCCGGGGCTGGAGGAGGCCGCCGAATTCCTGCTTGCCAACATCTCGCAGCGCCTTTCCCAGGGTCTGCGCGAGGAAATGGCGACCCGCGGAAAGGTCAAGGACCGCGACGCGGAAGACGCGATGACCGCCATCGTCTCGGCAATCCGCTCGCTGGAGGCGTCGGGCGAAATCACCCTCGTCCAACCCGAGGAGGAGTAACCCCCCGCCACGGCAGCGGTTTCCCCCTTGCCGCGACTTGTGCGGCTCTCTAGGTTCCGGCCGGATGCAAGCCTCCCCCGATCTCCAGTCCGGCGTCTCGCGCGGGATCGCCTTGATGATCCTCGCGATCCTCCTCTTCACCGCGATGGATGCCACCGCCAAGGGGCTGATCGCCCGCTACCCCGCACCGCAGGTAATCTGGGCGCGCTTTGCCGGGCAGTTGCTGATCGTGCTTTTCATCCTGCGCTGGCGGGTCGGGCCGCTGTTGCGCACCCGCTTTCCCGGGTTTCATCTGGCACGCTCGCTTTTCCAGTTCGGCGCGACAGGTTGTTTCTTTCTCAGCCTCGGCCATATCGGGCTCGCAGAAGCCACGGCGCTGACTGACATCAACCCCGTCCTGATCACCCTTGGAGCTGCGCTGTTTCTGGGGGAAAGATTGGGCCCGCGTCGCCTTGGCGGCGTGGTTGTGGCGCTGATCGGCGCGCTCATCATCATCCGGCCCGGCGCCGGGGTGTTCTCGCCTTGGGCGCTGCTGCCGCTTGGCGCGGCGGTGTTCTACACCGGCAACGCACTGATCACCCGCTATATTGGGTCGCGGGAAAGCGTCTGGACATCAATGCTTTATGCCTCGCTTTTCGGAACGCTTGCAGCGTCTTTCGCGCTGCCGTTCGTTTGGATTCCAATCCCCGTCAGCGACCTGCTGATCTTCGCACTTGTTGGGGCGCTTGGCACCGGGGCGCAGCTTTGCATCATCCGCAGCTTTTCCATCGCCGAGGCTTCGGTCGTTGCGCCCTTCGCCTATCTCGGCATCGTCTTTGCGGCCGGCTGGGGCATCGTGCTGTACGACCAGTGGCCGGACCGCTGGACCGTGATCGGTGCGCTTGTGATCGTGGTGGCGGGTCTTTATGTCTGGCACCGGGAAACCCAAGCCGCGCGCGGCAAATCTTCGCGCACGGTTTGATCCCTGCCCTGCCCCGCACAGACCAAATCGAGCCCCGCAAAGTTACCCATGTCCGAAGCCACCCCGTTTAACATGCGTCACTGGCTGCAGGACCGCGCGCTGCGCAGCCTGATCTGGGTGCTGTTGCGCTTGCCTTACCGTTGGCGCGTGCCGCTGTGCGGTTGGGCGCTGTCGCGGGTGATCTCGCCGATTGCCGGCTACGATGCACGGATCCGCGCGAACCTTGCCCTCGTCATGCCGGACCTGCCCAAAACCGAGGTTGACCGGATCGTCCGCGCCGTGCCCGACAATGTCGGCCGCACCATCATCGAAATCTATTCCGGCGCTGAATTCGTCGCCCGCGCGCGGCAGTATCCGCTGACGGGCGCAGGCGTCGCCGCGCTGGACGAGGCACATCATACCGCTCGCCCGGTCATCCTCGTGACCGGTCATTTCGGCAACTACGACGCGTCGCGCGCCGCCCTGATCGCGCGCGGCTACCGGGTCGGTGCGCTCTACATGCCGATGGCCAACCCCTATTTCAACGCGCACTACGTTCAGGCGATATCCGGCATCGGCACGCCGCTCTTCCCGCGCGGCCGTGCGGGCCTCGGCGCAATGGTGCGGCACCTTCGCAGTGGTGGCATGCTGGGAATGCTGGTCGATCAGCACATGGGCCACGGCGAACAGCTCACCTTTTTCGGCCAAGAGGCACTGACCGCCCTGTCCGCCGCCGAACTGGCACTGAAATACGATGCGCTCCTGATCCCGACCTATGCCGTGCGCCGCGACGACGGGCTGTCCTTCGACATCATCGTCGAAGCGCCAATTCCGCCCGGCACGCCCGAGGCGATGACGCAGGCGTTGAACGACAGCCTGGAAACGCTGGTGCGCCAGCATATCGACCAGTGGTTCTGGATTCACCGACGCTGGAAAGGCAAGCGTCGCCGCGCGTGATCTCGACCTAGTCGATGCGCTTGGCTGCGACGATCTCGGCCGGACCCATCGATTGCAAAATCACCACCGCTGGCTCTGCCCCTGCCGCTGGCGCCGACATCGCCAATGGCTCCTGCCCCGACCATTCGCCGACGCTTTCCCACGATGTCACGATGTTGTGGTAGGTGATCGTCTTGCCGGCATTCTCGCCGCGTTCGATGGTCACCGTCTCTTCGGGCTTGAAGCGCACCAGTTGTATCCGCACCGGCTCGTCCAGGGGTGGCTCGGCGATGGCACGAATCACCAGGACGTCGCCCTGCCGTTCCAGCACGAGATCCACCGGTGAATCCATCGACAGGTGCCGGCGCAGCTGCTCCGAGGTTTCGACCGGCGCATACCCCTCGATCCGGTCCTGCCCATCGATGATCAGTTGCGGAGTATAAATCGTCCGGCTGCCGATCGCCTTGGCATAGGCACGCTGCCGGTCGGTGAACTTGGGCTGGGCGAACTTGTCGGACCAGCCGATGTAATCCCAGTAATCCACATGCAGCGACAAGGCGATGATCCGCGGATCGGCCGCCAGCATCGCCACGAATTCGTCGGCAGGCGGGCAGGACGAACACCCCTGCGAGGTGTAAAGCTCCACCACAACGGTTTCTTCCGCCGCCAGCGGCGCGGCACAGGCGATCCAGAGGCCGCAAGCGACGCTGACGAACTGACGCATGTCGAAATTCCCGATCCCCGTATTCTCGACCCTTATAGAAAAGCCACCCTGCACGTGCCAATCAAGGTTTTGCGAGTGTACTGACACATCATGCCGCGAATTTCGTCCATAATCGGCGTATGCTGCGCTTTGAAGGGGCTGGATATTCGGCATACAATTGCATACAATGGTCGCCAACAGCCCGCCAAGCATGGAGCCCGCCTATGACCGTCGTCGTCGGACATGACCAGAACCGTACCCGCAAAAGCCTTACGGCTGGCGGCCATACGGTCAGCTACTACTCGATCCCGGCCGCCGAAGCAGCCGGTCTCGGCTCCTTCGCCCGCCTGCCAGCGGCGCTCAAGGTCGTGCTGGAAAACATGCTGCGTTTCGAGGATGGCAAGACCGTCTCTACCGACGATATCCGCGCCTTTGCCGAATGGGGCGCCAATGGCGGCCAGAACCCGCGCGAGATCGCCTACCGCCCGGCGCGCGTTCTGATGCAGGATTTCACCGGCGTCCCCGCTGTCGTCGACCTTGCCGCGATGCGCGACGGCATCAAGGGCCTCGGCGGCAACGCCCAGCAGATCAACCCGCTCGCCCCCGTCGACCTCGTCATCGACCACTCGGTGATGATCGACGAATTTGGCACCCCGCGCGCCTTCCAGAACAACGTCGACCGCGAGTACGAGCGGAACATGGAACGCTACGTCTTCCTGAAATGGGGGCAAAAGGCGTTCAACAACTTCCGCGTCGTGCCGCCCGGCACCGGGATCTGCCATCAGGTCAACCTTGAATACCTCGCGCAAACCGTCTGGACCGACACCGACCAGAACGGCGAAACCGTTGCCTACCCCGACACCCTTGTCGGCACCGACAGCCACACCACCATGGTCAACGGCCTCGCCGTCCTTGGCTGGGGCGTCGGCGGGATCGAGGCCGAGGCCGCGATGCTGGGCCAGCCCGTCTCGATGCTGATCCCCGAAGTGGTCGGCTTCAAGCTGACCGGCGCGATGGTCGAAGGCACCACCGCAACCGATCTGGTCCTCAAGGTCGTGCAGATGCTCCGCAAGCACGGCGTCGTCGGCAAATTCGTCGAATTCTACGGTGAAGGCCTTGACCGTCTGCCGCTTGCCGACCGCGCCACCATCGCCAACATGGCCCCCGAATACGGCGCCACCTGCGGTTTCTTCCCGATCGACGCCGAGACGCTGCGCTACCTGCACATGACCGGCCGTGACGAATCCCGTATCGCGCTCGTGGAAGCCTATGCCAAGGCCAACGGCCTGTGGCGCGACGAGGGCTACGACCCGATCTACACCTCTACCCTGCACCTCGACATGGGCACCATCGTTCCGGCTATTTCCGGCCCGAAGCGCCCGCAGGATTTCCTGCCTCTGACGGATGCGAAAGCCTCCTTCGCCAAGGAAATGGACGCCACCTTCAAGCGCCCGCAAGGTCTTGAAGTTGCCGTCAAAGGCGAGAATTTCTCGATGTCGTCGGGCAAGGTTGTGATCGCCTCGATCACCTCCTGCACCAACACCTCGAACCCCTATGTGATGATCGGCGCGGGCCTTGTCGCCCGCAAGGCGCGTGCACTTGGCCTGACCCGCAAGCCTTGGGTGAAGACGTCGCTCGCCCCCGGATCGCAGGTCGTCAGTGAATATCTCAACGCCGCCGGGTTGCAGGACGACCTCGACGCCATCGGCTTCAACCTCGTCGGCTACGGCTGCACCACCTGCATCGGCAACTCCGGCCCGCTCCAGCCGGAAATCTCGGCCGCGATCAACGAGGGTGACCTTGTTGCCGCCGCCGTCCTGTCGGGCAACCGCAACTTCGAAGGTCGCATCTCGCCGGACGTGCGGGCCAACTACCTCGCCTCGCCGCCCCTCGTGGTGGCCTATGCGCTGGCTGGCGACATGAACATCGACCTCACCACCGAACCCTTGGGCATGGGCACCAACGGCCCGGTCTTCCTCAAGGACGTCTGGCCCACGAACGCCGAGATCGCCGATCTCGTCCATGCGACCGTGACCCGCGCCGCCTTCCAGAAGAAATACGCTGACGTCTTCAAAGGCGACGAAAAGTGGCAGGCGGTGCAGATCACCGACAGCGAGACCTACGACTGGCCGCCGACCTCGACCTACATCCAGAACCCGCCCTACTTCAAAGGCATGGCGCGGACCCCCGGCACCATCCAGAACATCACTGGCGCGCGCGTCCTGGCGCTTCTGGGTGACATGATCACGACCGACCACATCAGCCCTGCGGGTTCATTCAAAGCTTCAACTCCGGCTGGCAAGTATCTGACAGAACGTCAGGTTCCGGTGGCCGAGTTCAACAGCTACGGCGCCCGGCGCGGCAACCACGAAGTGATGATGCGTGGCACATTCGCCAACATCCGCATCAAGAACGAGATGCTGGACGGCGTCGAAGGTGGCTACACCATCGGGCCGGACGGCGCGCAAACCTCGATCTTCGACGCCGCCTCCGCCTATATGGAGGCCGGCACGCCAACCGTGATCTTCGGCGGCATCGAATATGGTGCGGGCTCGTCACGCGACTGGGCGGCCAAAGGCACGGCCCTTCTGGGCGTCAAGGCCGTGATCGCGGAATCGTTCGAACGTATCCACCGGTCAAACCTGGTCGGCATGGGCGTCATCCCCTTCGAGTTCACCGAAGGAATGACCCGCAAGTCCCTGAACCTCAAAGGTGATGAGGTCATCAGCATCGAGGGCCTGTCGGGAGATCTGAAACCCCTCAGCCTGGTGCCTTGCACGATCCGCTATTCCGACGGCAGCACCAGAACCATTGCCATCAAGTGCCGCATCGATACCGAGATCGAGATCGAATATGTCGAACACGGCGGCGTGTTGCACTACGTGCTGCGCAACCTCGCCTCGGCGTGAGTTTTCGGGCAGGCCCTCGGGCCTGCCCGCTGCCCCTTGGGGCGCAGAGTTGAACGATCTGCCGCATGAGTTTGGCACCTTATGGCGGCACATTAGTTACCGGGCGGCGCATCGGTCTGGGAACATTCGTCGGGCATGCCGGTTTGATCGGCGTCAACTCCGGCCGTCGCGCAAGCACGGCCGACCGCCCAGTGTGCCAAATGTCTCATCGCTTTCCTACGCTGTCCGCGCCGCTCGACACACCCGATACCTTGCACCGACGCTTGCGGGTACCATCTGTGCCGAACTGGCTGCGCAGCCTGCCAATCGCCGAGTTCTGCGTGCTAGGCGCGGCAATGATGATCCTCGCCATAGCCTAAGCAGAGCTTAACAATCAGTGAAGACTATAGGCCAAGCTGTTGATTTCATTGAAACGGCCGAGAGTGTCCACGGTGGGACAAGCTTGCTGTCAGCCCTCGGCGGCCAAAGCCGCGGCCAAGGCTGGCACAAATCGGTTCTGATAATCCGTGCCAATCAGCGGCCCGACAAACTTGAAGGCCACGGTCCCGTCGCCCCGGATGATGAAGGTTTCCGGTGGTGCCGTGACCCCCCATTCCACCCGGTTCCGCCCTCTCGGGTCGGTCGCCACAGCGAAGAACGGATTGCCTGCCTCGGCCAGATACTCAAGCGCCTTGACGTCGTCGTCCATGATGTTGATACCCGCGACCCGCACCCCATCCGCCGCCATTTTCAGCAGCACCGGATGCTCTGCCCGGCAAGGCGGGCACCAGGTTGCCCAGAAGTTGACCACCGTCACTTCGCCCGCCCGAAGATCGGCATCGGTCAGCACCGGCACGCCTTGCAGCCCGGTCTGCGGCACAACCGGTGCCGGCCGGTCGATGAACACCGATTGCAGCTCGCCACGGCCGTCCCGATACATGCCGAAGTAGAACATCGACGCCAGTCCCGCGAACAGGACCAGCGGAATGACCATTAGCCATTTAATCATGCGCTTTCCCCTGCCGTGCCTCGACCTCGGCCAAGGCCCGCTTCACCCGCGCCCGCTGCCAGAACGACAGCGCGACCAGACCTGCAATCAGCACCATTGTCGCGGCATAGGACCCCAGCACCTCGACCGCGTATTTCCCAAGGTCCGGCATCACATCACCCTCTCACGCGCGAGCAGGGCGGCCAACCGTCGCGCCCGGATTTCCGTCCGCGTCCGCATCAGCACCAGCGTCAGGAACAGCATCACGAACCCCGCGATACACACCAGAAGCGGCAGCCAGAAAACGTCGGCGACGTTTTCTTCCTTATCCAACGACAGCGACGCCCCTTGATGCAGACCCTGATTCCAGAAATTGACCGCATAGCGGCTCAGCAATGCGAACACGGAACCGACGAGGCAGAGGATCGATGTGAGGTCGGCAGCGGTGTCCGGGTCTTCGATGGCCGCCCAGAGCGCGATGTAACCGAAATAAAACAGCGTCAGGATCAGGAACGAGGTCAACCTGGGGTCCCATGCCCACCACGTTCCCCACATCGGCTGTCCCCATAGCGCGCCGGTCACCAGCGCGATCAGGGTGAAGGTCAGACCTACTGGCGCAGCGGCTTTTGCGGCCAGCGCGCTGACATGATGGCGTCGCACAATCCAGATCAGCGAGGTCACCAGCATCATCACCCAGGCGTTGATTGCCATCATCGCAGAGGGAACATGCAAGTAGATGATCTTTACGGTCGACCCCTGCCGGAAATCATCCGGCGTGAAGAAGAACCCCCAGACGAGCCCGACAACAAGGCAAAGCAGGGTAAGACCGATCGCCCAAGGCAACGCCCAGGCCGAGGTCTGCATGAACTTCTTTGGATTGGCATATTCCCAGATCGACATGGGCCCTCGCTTACGTCGCTTTGCCGAAACTCTCAACTGACGCGCAATGCCGCCGCTGCGGCAAACGGCAGCACCGCGACCGCGCCGGCCGTTACCGCCGCCATCAAGGCCAGCGCCCCTCCGGCCTCCAGCCCCGTGGCCCCCCGTTTGACCGCCTCGGCACCGTAGATCAACGTGGGGACATAGAGCGGCAGGACCAAGAGGCTCAACAGCAACCCGCCCCGCTTCACGCCAACCACCAAAGCAGCCCCGAAGGCCCCAATCACCGACAATGCCGGTGTACCCAAAGCCAGCGACAGGACCAACCACCCATAGCCCGCTGCGGGCAGGTTCATCAGCAGACCCAGCACCGGGGCGACCAGCGTCAGAGGCAGCCCGGTCACCAGCCAGTGCGCCAGCGCCTTGACCGCGACCACACCCTCAAGGGGAATAGGCGAAGTAGCCAAGAGATCCAGCGAGCCGTCTTCGTAATCCAGCGCGAAAATCCGGTCCAGCGACAGCAGGCAGGCCAGCAAAGCACCGACCCACAGGATTCCCGGTGCGATCCTGCCAAGGGTGCTGCCTTCAGGTCCGACGCCCAACGGGACCAAGACCGCAACCAGCAGAAAGAACGCCAACCCCAACCCGAAGCCGCCACCGGCCCGCAAGGCGAGGCGGAGATCGCGGATGAGAAGCGCCTTCAAAGGCCTCCCCCGTCTGCGTGCCAGCACTGCCAACGGTCGCAGCATGGGCTCGTCTTGCTTGGCAAAGGACCGCTCATGCGAAAGCCTCGTCAAAGACGCCTCGTGGACGGGCCGGCTTGGCCCGGTACGGGGTCAGATCGAGGACGTCAGCTTCGGCCAGCCCAAGATCGATATGCGTTGCCACCAATGCCGATCCGCCAGAGGCCAGATGCGCACGGACCAACCCCACGAATGCGCCGACCGATGCGGCGTCTAGGCTGACCGTCGGCTCGTCCATCAACCAGATCGGGCGGAGCGAAACCGCAAGGCGCGCAAGCCCCAGACGCCGCTTCTGGCCCGCCGACAGATCGGCAGCACGCCGATCTGCAAGGCCAAGCAGATCCATCGACCGCAAGGCGTGATCAACATCGGACGCGCCATGGATGGCCGCCCAGAATTCAAGGTTTTCGCGCACCGTCAAGACCGCCTTCAGGCCGTCGGCATGCGCAGCATAGGTCACGCTTTCGGGCGGCAGCGATACATTTCCCGCAACGGCAGGCTGCAACCCGGCGAGGGTGCGCAGAAGCGTCGTCTTGCCCACCCCGTTCGGCCCGCGCAGGATCAGGGCGCGGCCGGGTGCCAGGGTGAACCCAACGCCCTCCAGCACCGTTATCCCGCCGCGCGCCACTGCCAGATCGCTGACCACCATCATCATGCCCCAGCCGTAACCGAAGTTGACGACCGCGAAAAGACCCGCCCCCATGGCCTTTGCCATGCGACCGCGCTATCCCGGCGAGCAAAGAGGAGTTCATCATGCACACCACGATATTCGGCCGCACAGGCCGCCCCACCACCCGCATCGGATTTGGTGCCTGGGCCATTGGCGGCACCTGGGGTGAGGTGACGCTCGAAGACGCCAAGGCCACACTGCATGCCGCGCTGGACGCTGGAATGACCTTCATCGACACGGCCGACGTCTATGGCGACGGACGGTCCGAGCGGATCATCCGCGAGGTGTTGGCCGAACGGCCCGGTGAACGCCCGTTTGTCGCGACAAAGGCCGGACGGAGACTTAGCCCGCATGTCGCATCGGGGTACAACGAAGCCAATATCGAGGCTTTCATCGACCGTTCGCTTGGCAATCTTGGCGTTGAACGGTTGGACCTTGTGCAATTGCACTGCCCGCCGACACCGGTCTATTCGGACCCCGGCACCTACGCCGCACTGGATGCGATAAAGGCGAAGGGCAAGATCGCTGATTACGGCGTGTCGGTGGAAACCGTGGAGGAAGCGCGCCAAGCCATCCGGCATCCGGGCGTCGTATCGGTGCAGATCATCTACAACCTGTTTCGCCAGAAACCCGCGGAGGTGTTCTTCAAGGAAGCCCTTGCGCAGAACGTCGCGGTCATTGCGCGCGTTCCGCTGGCCTCAGGACTGCTGACCGGCAAGATGTCAGCCAGCAGCACTTTTGCGGCCGACGATCACCGCAGTTTCAACCGCAACGGCGAAGCGTTCGACAAGGGCGAGACTTTCTCTGGCGTACCGTTCGACGTGGCGCTGGCGGCAGTCGAGGAATTGCGCCCCCTCGTTCCGCAAGGGTCCAGCATGGCCGCTTTCGCCCTACGCTGGATCCTGATGGAGGAGGCCGTCACCGTCGTCATCCCAGGTGCGAAATCCCCGGCACAGGCACGGGCGAACGCCGCCGAGGTCGCCGCCCTGCCGCACGCCACGATGGCTGCCGCGCGTGATATCTATCAGCGACTGATCGCGCCGCACGTCCAGCACCTTTGGTAAGGCAGGATCAGACCGGCAATAGCGCCGCCGCAATGCGGCGGCCCTCGCTCAGAAGCACGTTGTAGGTACGGCAGGCGGCGGGTGAGGACATCACTTCGACGCCGATGCCGGCCTCTTCCAGAGCGGCGCGGAACGGCAGCGGTACATGGGCGATTTCGGCGCCCATGCCCACAAACAACACATCGATCCTGTCCACCAGACTTAGCGGCCCTGCGGTATCAGCCAGGCCGCCCCACGGACCGGCGTCCCAGGGCGTGATCAGACAGGAACCGTGCAAGACGTGCCCACCAACACGAAAGAAGCCGGGGCCGTAGCCGTCGATCGGTTTTGCCGTGCCAAAGCTGATCTCGGTCAAGCGCATCTCGGCAGACCTCAGGCGTCGACGTTGGCGAACTCGTTCTTGTCCGCCTTCTTGGGTTTGTCGCCGCGATCAAGGCCGATGAACAGCACGAGATTCTTTGCCACGAAGACCGAAGAGTAGGTGCCGAGGATGACACCGAAGAAGATCGCGAAGGCGAAGCCGCGGATCACGTCGCCGCCGAAGATCAGCATCGCCCCAAGTGCCACGAGCGTGGTGACCGAGGTCATCAGCGTGCGGCTGAGGGTTTCGTTCACTGACAGGTTCATCACATCGCGCAGCGGCATCACCTTGTATTTCAACAGGTTTTCCCGCAAGCGGTCAAACACCACAACCGTGTCGTTGATCGAGTAGCCGAGGATCGTCAGCAGGGCGGCAATGATCGCGAGGTCGAACTTTATCTGGAACAGCGCAAAGACCCCGATCGTGATAAAGATGTCGTGGATTAGCGCGATGATGCCACCAAGCGCGAACTGCCATTCGAAGCGCAGCCAGATGTAGATCATGATCCCGAAGGAGGCCGTCACCATGGCGGCAATCGCCTTCCAGATCAGCTCGCCAGACACTTTTGGTCCGACCGATTCAACCTGCGGAAAGGTGATCGAGGGGGTGACAGTCTTCAGCGCTTCTTCGACCTCGAGGATCGTTTCGGGCGTGATCGCCTCTTCGCCGTCCAATGGCGCGATGCGTACCTGCGCCACATGCTGGTCATCGCGGAACGACGGGTCAAACACCTCGGTGATCGCCACGTCTCCGAGTTCCAGCCCCTGCAACGCCGCGCGGTAGGCACCGACGTCGACCGGTTCGGTAGCCTCGGTCCGGATCGTCGTGCCGCCCCGGAAATCGATGCCGAAGTTCAGCCCCATGATCGCCCAGAGGGCAATCGCGACCACGGTCAGCGCCATTGAACCGCCAAAGGTCAGCCACTGATGCCGGAAGAAGTCGAAGTTGGTCTTTTCGGGGGCAAGTCGGAAACGCCAGGCCATGTTGCTTTCCCCTTTACAGAGCCACGGTCTTCGGACGCCGCCAGCCGAACCAAAGTTCGACGATGAAGCGGGTGACGAAGAGAGCGGTGAAGACCGAAGTGATGATGCCGATACCAAGCGTGATCGCAAAGCCGCGCACCGGCCCTGCCCCTACGGTGAACAGCACTACCGCCGTGATGAAGGTTGTGATGTTGGCGTCAATGATGGCGCTGAGCGCCCGTTCATAGCCGAGTTCGATGGCGCGAGCCGGGCTTTTGTTCACCCGTAATTCTTCGCGGATACGTTCAAAGACCAGCACGTTCGCATCGACCGCCATACCGATGGTCAGCACGATCCCGGCGATACCGGGCAGCGTCAGCGTGCCGCCCACAACCGACAGCGCGCCGAAGATCAGGGCGATGTTAATCGCCAGTGCTACGTTGGCAAAAAGACCGAACAAACCATACGAGGCGATCATGTAGATGGTCACCGCCACCATCGCGACCAGCGCGGCGATCCGTCCGGCCTCGATAGAGTCGGCTCCCAGTTCCGGGCCGATGGTGCGCTCTTCGAGAAAGTTCATCTCGGCTGGAAGTGCGCCCGCACGCAGCAAGACGGCAAGCTGGGTCGATTCCTCAACGCTGAAGTTGCCCGTTATGATGCCCGATCCACCCGGAATATGGCTCTGGATCACAGGCGCCGAGATCACCTCGTTGTCTAGTACGATGGCGAAGGGGGCGCCAATGTTGGCGGCGGTGTAGTCGCCGAACTTTCGAGCGCCGGTGGTGTCAAACCGGAAGTTCACTGCCGGACGGTTGTTCTGGTCGAACGCGGGCTGCGCATCGACCAATTCTTCACCGCTTACAACCGGAGTTTCCTCGACGATGTAGTAAACGCCAGCCTCGTCCATTGATGGCAGCAGCAAGTTGCGCGCACCAGGATCAGCACCTGAATTATCGGTGCGGCTTATCACGGCGTTGAAGGTGAGTTTTGCCGTGGTGCCGATCAGTGCCTTCAATTCCGACGCAGAGCCGATGCCCGGCACCTGGATCAACACCCGGTCTTCGCCCTGCCGCTGGATCGTGGGTTCGCGCGTGCCAACCTCGTCCACCCGTCGGCGAATGATTTCCAAGGATTGCTGGATGGTGCGGTCGTCGGTTGCTTGCTTTTCGGCTTCGGACAGCTGGACGACGATGTCGTTGCCTTCGGCGGTCACGTCGATCGTGCTTTGGCCAACGCCGGTCAACGAGACGACGCTGTCGCCAAGCGCCCGCACTGCCTCCAGTGCCGCAGGCATGCCCTCGGGGTTCGAGATGGTGACGCGCAGGGTTCCGTCAGGCGACGGCGCACGGCGCACGGCGCCGACCTGATCACGCAGGTCGCGCATGGCATCCCGGACTTCCGGCCAGAGCGAATCCATCCGGGATTTGTAAACGTCCTCAACCTGAACTTCGGCCAGCAGATGCGCACCGCCCCGCAGATCAAGCCCAAGGTTCACAAGCGCCGATGGCAACAGGTCGGGCCATTCGGCCCGAGCGGCCTCCTGCTCGGGCGTTGCGGTTCCGTTTGCAGCCTCGATGGCGGCCACGGCGTCGTTGTGCGTCTCAACCTTGGTATAGAACAGGTTGGGCACTGCCGCCGCGATCCCCCAAAGGCAGATCACGAGGATGAGTACGCGCTTCCACAGCGCCATCGGTTGCATGTCAGGCTCAGGCGCTGGCTGGTTCGGTCTTGTTCAGAACCTGACCGATCGTGGCCCGCATCACCTTGACCTTCACGCCTTCGGCAATTTCCACCTCGACCATGCCGTCTTCCTGCACCTTGGTGACCTTGCCGACGATGCCACCGGCCGTCACCACCTGATCGCCACGACGCAGTGCCTCGATCATCGCCCTGTGTTCCTTGGCGCGCTTTTGCTGCGGGCGGATCAGCAGGAAGTACATGATCGCGAAGATCAGGATCAGCGGCACGAACTGCGCAAACGCGGCGCCCGCTCCGGGGGCACCTGCGGCTTGTGCGAAGGCGGGGGTCACGAACATGATCATCCTCTCGGTTGGCAAAACCTGTAATTGAAGGCACCCGCTTTCGGGTGGGCTCGCGGGCCGATGTAAGGCCTTTCACCGCATTGCGCCAGAGGGGAGGCGAGCAATCGGTGCGCGGGACGACCGCCAAATTGCCGGCAGAGCAACGGTCAAATCGCCATCAGTGCGCCGGCAGCGGGCGCATTGATCATGTCATCCGTCGCTGGGCCTTTCAGTTTCAACGGCTTACGTCTTTACACCACAGATTGTTGGCACTGCGAGGAGGCGCGACGCTGCTGCCTTCCCCCGCGCCCGCAAATCGGGCATAACCCGCCTCGATCCAGTGTCACGAGGCCGCCCCATGCACGATATCCGCTTCATCCGCGAGAACCCCGCCGCTTTCGATGCGGCTCTATCCCGTCGCGGGCTGGCACCGATGTCGGAGGAGTTGCTTGGCATGGACGAAGCACGGCGGGCAAAAATCCTTGCGGCTGAAACGGCGGCTGCCGCCCAGAACGCCGCTTCGAAAGAGGTCGGCGCAGCCAAGGCACGCGGCGACGAGGCCGAGTTCAACCGGTTGCGCGCGCTTGTGGCCGACAAGAAATCCGAGATCGCCCGCCTGACTGACGAGGCCGGTGTCGAGGATGCACGTCTGAAGGATGCGCTGGCGCGGATCCCGAACCTGCCGCTCGACGAAGTTCCAACGGGCAAGGATGAAGCCGATAATGTCGAAGTTCGGCGTTGGGGAAATCCACGCACCCTCGACTTCGCGCCGAAAGAACACTTCGACATCCCGGCCGTGAAACCCGGCATGGATTTCGAGACTGCAGCCAAGCTTTCCGGTTCGCGCTTTGTCGTGCTGAAAGGCGCCGTGATTCGGGTGCACCGAGCGCTAGCGCAATTCATGCTGGATACCCATATAGAAGAGCACGGCCTGACCGAGACCTGGACCCCCGTCCTGGTCAAGGAAGAGGCGATGTTCGGCACCAACAACCTGCCGAAGTTCGCAGAGGACAGCTATCAGACCACTAACGGTTGGTGGCTGATCCCGACCGCCGAGGTGACGCTGACCAACACGGTTGCGGGCGACATTTTGGACGAAGCCGCGCTTCCGATCCGGATGACCGCCCATACCCAGTGCTTCCGCTCCGAAGCGGGTTCGGCGGGCAAGGACACCACCGGGATGCTGCGCCAGCACCAGTTCGAGAAGGTCGAGATGGTGACGATCTGCACCCCCGAAACTGCGCTGGCCGAACATGAACGCATGACACGCTGCGCCGAGGCGATCCTTGAAAAGCTGGGCCTGCCCTACCGGACCATCGTGCTTTGCACCGGCGACATGGGCTTTGGCAGCCAGAAAACCCATGACATGGAAGTGTGGCTGCCGGGCCAGAACACCTACCGCGAGATTTCGTCTGTCTCGACCTGCGGCCAGTTTCAGGCGCGGCGGATGAATGCACGGTTCCGCGCACCGGGTGGCAAGCCGGAATCTGTCGCCACGCTGAACGGGTCGGGCCTTGCGGTCGGGCGTTGCCTGATTGCGGTTCTGGAAAACGGTCAGCAAGCCGACGGTTCGGTCGATCTGCCGGCAGTGCTGCACCCTTACCTCGGCGGCAAGACCCGCATCGCGGCGGACGGCATTCTCGTCTGAGGCGGGAACCGCTCGCTTGCCCGGTGCGTTGGACCCTGTCCTGCGCCCGCCGGCGCCACCCTTAGCCCGACGGAACCGAAATCCATGTCCAGACCCGCCCTTGCCGTGATCTTGCTGCTTGCCACGCTGGCGTTTGGTGTCGCACCTTTCGTGACGCCGCCCTTCACCGGCTATGATCCTGACATGTTCCCGGTTCGCATCGAGCGCCCGGCGATCCAGCCTGCCGGCTACGCTTTCTCGATCTGGAGCGTAATTTACCTCTGGCTCATTGCGCATGCGGTCTGGGGTGTGTGGAAACGCCCCAATGACCCGGCTTGGAACGCCGTGCGCCCGGCCCTCAGTGCTGCGGTTATGATTGGCGCGGTCTGGTTGGCGATCGCCGGGGCGAGCGCGATCTGGGGCACGGTGACGATCTGGCTGATGGCCGCCGCCGCGCTGGCTGCCTTCCTGCGCGCCGACCCCGACATCGACCGTTGGATGCTGTCCGGCCCGACCGGGATTTTCGCAGGCTGGCTGACGGCCGCCGCAGCGGTGTCAACCGGAGTGCTGATAGCAGGTTACGGCGTGCTTCCGAACAGCGTATCCGCCGCGGCCATGCTGGCGCTGGTTCTGGTGATTGCGGTCGCTGTGCAGTTCAACCGCCCGAAAATGCCGATCTACGGGCTGACCGTGATTTGGGCGCTGATCGGCGTTGCCGTAGCGAACGGGACCGATAATCTCGTCGTGACCATCCTTGCGGCTTCAGGCATCGCGGTGATGGCGCTGACCTTGGCCGCCACCCGCCGCGCTTAACGCTTCAGGCTTTCGCGCCCCTTTCCCTCGATGTGCTTTCTAAGCCGCGAAGGGGTGTGGAATTTCTGGTCCTTGAACGGGTTTTTCGATGATTGACTGCGGAAGAACAGCCGGATCGGCGTTCCTGGCATGTCGAAATGATCGCGCAAGCCGTTCACCAGATACCGCTTGTAACTGTCGGGCAGTTCGTCCGGGCGCGAGCACATGATGACGAAGCCCGGCGGCCGTGTTTTGACCTGACTGATGTAGCGCAGCTTGATGCGGTGGCCACCGGGTGCGGGCGGCGGGTGCGCCTCGGTCATGGCACCCAGCCAGGTGTTCAGCCGTGCGGTCGGAATCCGGCGGTTCCAGACGTCATGTGCCTTGCGAATTGAGTCGTGCAGGCGGTCAAGGCCCCTGCCCGTCTTGGCCGAAACGGTGACCAGCGGGGCACCGCGTAACTGGGGAAGCAGGCGGTCGAACATCTCTTTCAACTCGGCCAGCTTTTCCTGCTTGTCGTCTTCGAGATCCCATTTGTTGACCGCGACAACGACGGCCCTGCCCTCGGTTTCGGCAAAGTCGGCGATGCGGAGATCCTGCACCTCAAAGGGGATTTCGACGTCCAGCAGCACCACCACCACTTCGGCAAAGCGTACGGCCCGGATGCCGTCCGAGACGGACAGCTTTTCCAGCTTTTCGGTGATCCGCGCCTTTTTGCGCATCCCGGCAGTGTCAAAGATGCGGATCGGAGTGTTCTGCCATTCCGCCCGCACGGAAATTGCGTCGCGGGTGATCCCGGCCTCCGGCCCGGTCAGCAGCCGATCATAGCCGAGGATCTTGTTGATCAGCGTGGATTTTCCGGCATTTGGCCGCCCGATCACCGCAATCTGCAGCGGTTTCTTCGAGGTCGGGTAATGTGCGGTTTCATCGGCGTCGAGTTCGGCTTCTTCCTCGGAGAGGTCGATGTCGACCTCGGGCGCATCCTCTGCCTCGCGCGCCTTGAACTCACCTTCCAGCGGCTTCAGCTCGCGGTATAGGTCGTCCATTCCCTCGCCGTGTTCGGCAGAAATGCGGATCGGTTCGCCAAGGCCGAGGCTGTAGGCCTCCAGCGCGCCGCTGTCGCCGGCCTTGCCTTCGGCCTTGTTGACCGCAAGAAAGACGCGCGCATTCTTCTTGCGCAGGATGTCGGCAAAAACCTCGTCCGTGGGCGTCACACCGACGCGACCATCGATGACGAAGAGGCAGGCGTCGGCCATTTCCACCGCGCGCTCGGTCAGTCGACGCATCCGGCCCTGAAGGCTATCGTCGGTCACTTCCTCAAGGCCAGCCGTGTCGATCACGGTGAAGCGCATGTCGAAAAGCTTGGCGTCGCCTTCGCGCAGATCGCGGGTCACACCGGGCTGGTCATCAACCAACGCCAGCTTGCGCCCGACAAGGCGGTTGAAAAGCGTCGACTTGCCCACATTGGGGCGGCCCACGATGGCGAGGGTAAAGCTCATGTCATGCGTCCGGTACTGGCGAAGGGGGTGCCATAGTCCGTTGCCACTGACGACGTAGAGAACACCACCCGCCACCGCTGGCTGAGCCGAAGCGCCACCCGGGATTTCGGCGGTATGGGTCAGGCTGCCATCCTCGGGGTTGAAGGCGCGCAGCAGCCCGTCAGACGACACCACCATGATGCGCCCACCCGCCAGAACCGGGCCGTAATGCGCGTAAATCGCCTTGCGACGCTTGATCTTCTCGGCCTCGAAATAGGGCATCTCGACTGACCAGATCATTTCTCCGGTCTCGGCATCAAGCCGCACCAGACGCGCTTCGTCGTTTACAAGGAAGATCGACCCGCCTGCGACAGCGACCGGGCCAAGCGCGCCTTCGACCGCCGACCAGATAGGCTGGCCCGACGAGGACGACAATGCCACTGTACGGCCCGCACCGGACCCGGCGAACAGCGTCTTGCCTGAAATCACCGCATCACCGGTAATGTCGGAGGTAAAGGCGTAGGCCCGTCCCAAGCGCTTGCCGGCAAGCGAAGCCTGCCAGATCTTGGTGCCGCCCCCGACCTTGAGGACGGCCATCAGGTCGCCCGCATTGGTTGGAAAGATCACCGCCCGATCGCCCACGGTCGGCGCCGCCGAGCCTAGGTAGCCGACCTTTCCGGGCGATCCCACCACCTGCCAGATAACCTTGCCGTCCGATGCGCCAATAGCCCAGGCCGACCCGTCGCGGCCACTGACATAAACCGCATCGCCATCCGTTGCCGGCGCACCGGTGACAGGAGCATCGACACGCTGACGCCAGCGCACTGCGCCTGTGGCTGCATCAAGAGCGACCACCTCGCCATAGGCGGTCGTGGCAAAAATCGTGTTGCCGCCCACCGCCAGGCCGCCGCCCGAAAGCCCGCCGCCAGCATCGAAGGACGCCGTCAGATCGGCCGACCACAACGGCGCGCCACTGCTGGATGTGGCCGCAACTGTCGTGCCTGCATCCATCGTGAAGACCCGCCCGGCTGCCGCGACGGGGGCAGCGGAAATCCGGTTCTTGCGGCTGCTTCCAGCGCCGATATTGGCGCTCCAGATCCGGGCCGGTGCTGCGGACAGCGCGGAATGCGGCATGAGGTGACGGGCGTTGCCGGCGCGGTGCGTCCAGTCGCCGTTGACCTGCCCGGGCAGTGAAATCGGCACAGACCTGTTTTCGGCTGCGCCCGGCGCGACCGGTGCGGGCTCGCCCTCGACCGGAACGCTGTCTGCCAGTGCTGCACGGATTGGGAAACGTTCGCCCGACAGGATCACCTCGCGGTCACCGCATGCCGCCAGAAGCGCCAGCATCGCCGCGCCTGTCACCAGCCTGATCTTGTTGCCTGCCACCTGACCTGATCCTTCCATCCCGCCCAAAGCGCTCAGCCGTCTGTCGTCGCCGGTTCGGTCGCCGTCGATCCGGGAAGCGTTGGTTGTGGCGGCACGCCGCCCAGCGCGATGATCACTTGCGACGCGCGCGCCTTCAGCGCACTCGACGCTTCCTGATCCTGCACCAATGCCGACAGCACGGTTATCGCCTCGTCCGGCTTGCCCTCTTCGACCAGAAGGAAGGCAAGCTGCTCTTCGGCCAAAGTCCGGTATGGACGCCCGGCGGCAGCGATATCCTCCAAGGCGGTACGGCGCTCGGCCAGGGGAAGCTCTGTCCCGCCGACCAGAACCCGCCGCAGCACGGCAAGATCGCGGTAGCTCGCGGGCAAAGTGGCATCCGACACAACCTTTTCCAGCGCGGCGAGGCTTTGTTTCCTGTCTTCATCCGGGTCAGACGCCAGGATCAACTGCAACAGAGCGGCTTGCCCCCCATCTGCCGGCACGGCTGCGAGTGCTTCGCGGCGTTCTTCAGGTGTGCCGAGGTCAAGCGCATCCACCACGGCATCACCGAACGCTTCTGCCCGTGCCGCTTCGCGCGCCTTCGACCATTCGTTGAAGGCAGCCCCCCCGACGATGCCAACGACCAGCACGATCCCGATCCAGCCGTATTTCCGGAATACCCGGAAAAGGCGGTCGCGGCGGACCTCTTCGGTGACTTCGTCGATGAAACTTTCGGGGTTGCTCAAAACGCGCGCCTCTTCTTCGGTCTTTG
>LNFM01003783.1_pt1 | contig 29042 bp, 27 predicted proteins | sample 596031 | NCBI WGS metagenome assembly LNFM01 (sample SAMN04254537, study PRJNA301005) | activated carbon metagenome | isolation source: dual media filters at the Ann Arbor, Michigan drinking water treatment plant | place: USA: Ann Arbor
GCCCAACGGAGCGGGGTACTTCGGGCTGAGCGAGGAAGAAGTCAGGCTGGCGCAGCAGCCGATGACGACGCCGGCGCTGCAGCCGCAGGGGCCGGTCCTGATCACCACGCCGGCGGCTGACCAGAGACAAGGCGTTGTGCCGCCCTCTGAGCACGGGCAGCCCGCTGGGCCGACGGTGGAGACGCTGCCTGAGGAGCAGATGCGGCTGGATGACCTCATCGTCGAGAGTGAGGGATTCGACAGAGGAACCGACGAGCACCGGAGCGAAGCCTGGCGAAGGTATCAGCAGAAACCGAACCAACACTGGGACTATGAGCGATGGCTGCCCAATTACGAGAGCAATCAAACACGGTGGGCTGTAGCAAGTGCGGCCACGGATCGCTACAGAGATCGGATCGGATGGGGCAGCCGTGAGGTGGAGGTTGAAGTGGTTGTTAACGGAAGGACAGAAGTTCGTAGACTCGACATCGCTGATCCTTCAACGTCGAGAGCGATAGAGCACAAAACTGGCTACGTCACCTCCAGCCCTGAGATTCGATGGCAGATGGAGAAGGACGCGCTCCTCATCAGTGTGTACAAGTGGGAAATCGAGTGGGTTTTCGAAGGGAGCGTTTCGCAGCCGCTGCTGGACGAATTGCGGAGCAGAGGAATCACTGTGGATCCCAACGTCAGGATCGGACCCTAGACCATGGCCAAGCGGACAGATGAGCGCGACGGGTTTCACGCCTGGAAAGCCTCAATGCAATCTGAACTCGAACGATTCCGGAACGCTCTTCCTAACCAGTTGCAAGCGCGCCTGGATGAGTCTCTGGGTTCCTTGACGGAGCTTGAGCGTTACCTGCTGACGCAGTACGCCAGCCCTTCGGCCATCCGCGAAACAAGTGAGACCGCCATGCTGGACGGAGCGAGCCGATATGTTGGAGAGGTTTTGAGAAAGGGAACCGCTAGCACCTGGGAGATTGAACTCGACAATCCGAGGGCGCTGTACTTCGGCCTGCCTGTGCTCAAGGGAGGCCGTCTTCCGCCTATCCCGGCGTGCCCCATCGCGATGATCACCACGTGCCTCGATCGCCGCACCGGGAACTTCCTTGCGGATGTTGTCGGCGGCCTCCTCCTTCGAGATCCCGACGCTGAGAGGCCGGCGAGCCCGCCGATCCATTGATTGCCGAATCGTGATCGGCGTACGCGTGCTTCGTTCCCACGCGTTCAGCGCCGATCAGCTCTTCGCCCCCCACCACCCCAGTAGCATTGCCCCATGGCAGTGCATCGTCCCGGCATCCCAGCCACCCACCTCCCAATCGCCTCCCGCCGCCTCGACGAAGCCCTGATCCGCTCCCTGCACGAACTGCTCAGCTGCACCAGCATCTCGGTGGCCGCAGCGCGGCTGGGCATGAGCCAGCCGGCCATGAGCCGGCAGCTGCGCACGCTGCGCGAAATCGTCGGCGACCCGCTGCTGGTGCGGGTGGGCAACCGCATGATGCTCACGCCACGGGCCGAAGGCCTGGTGGCCCCGGTCCGGCGCATCCTGGGCGACATGGCGCTGCTGCCGGCGCGCAGCGCCAGCTTCGACCCGCAGGTGGCGCAGGCCACTTTCCGCATGGCGTCCTACGACTCGCTGCCCGCGCCTTTCTTCGCTTCGCTGGTGCGCCAGCTGGTCAGCACCGCGCCGCATTCCAGCCTGGAAATCCACAGCCTGGCGTCGACCACCGAAACCCTGCGTCTGCTGGGCGAAGGTGAACTGGACGTGCTCATCACCACCCGGCGCGACCTCACCAGCCATCTCCACGCCCGGCTGCTGCTCACCGACCCGCTCGTCTTCGTGGTGCGTGCCGGTCACCCGCTGGCGGCGCAGCCCACGGCCGAGGCCTACCGAAAGGCCGGTCACATCGCCTCGCTGGTGCAGGCGCGCGGCACCGGCGGCGGGCTGGAATCGCGGCTGCTGCAGGCGGGTCTGGCGCTGCGCATCCAGGTGCGCACGCAGTACCTCGGGCTCACCCAGCAGATGCTGTGCGAATCCGACCTGGTGTTCACCACCGGCCGCACCCTGGGCATGTGGATGGCGGGGCAGGCGCCGCTGGTGGCGCTGCCGCTGCCCGTGCCGGTGGACCCGCTGCGCTACAACCTGGTGTGGCACGAACGCACCCACCGCGACCCAGCCTTCGGCTGGTTCCGGCAGCAGGTGCTGCGCTGCGCGCGCGGGCTGTCGGGCCAGTCGCCGGTGGAGCCCGGCGACGCGGGCTGACAGCCCGATGCCTGCGGGCCCGCAGGCGCGTGCGCCACAGTCCAGCCGGCCAGCGCATACCGCCGTCGATATGCGTGAATGCCCTGCACTGGCATCGCGGCCGGACCACCGGGCTTCCTACACTGCGCTGGCAGCCGGCGGGCGCCCATGCCCAAGCCGGAATGACCAACCCCTGCGAGGCTGACATGACCCACCCGGCAAAGCATGCGTCACCCCAACCCGCTGGCCGCCGCCGGCGAGCGCGCCCCGGGATGAGGCTGGCGCCACTTTCGCGCCTGTCGCAGGTGGCCACGGCCGCCGCCGCCCTGGTCTGGAACACCGCGGCCTGGGCGCAATCCCCTGCCGCTCCCACCCCCACCGCCGCCGACCGCGCGCAGTCGGTCGTCGTCACCGGCTCGCGCATCCGCAGCCTGGACGCCACCAGCATCAGCCCGGTCACGTCGCTGGGTGCGGTCGAATTCGAACAGCGCGGCGTGCTGCGCGTCGAAGACCTGCTGAACACCCTGCCCCAGGCCTTCGCCGACCAGAACGGCGGCGGCAACCGCGGCGGCACGGTGGGCGCCAGCGGCACGGCCACGGTGAACCTGCGCAACCTGGGCAACCAGCGCACGCTGGTGCTGATCGACGGCCGCCGCATGATGCAGGGCGACCCCGCCCGGTCCACCGCGCAGGCGCCGGACATCAACAACATCCCGCCCACGCTGATCGAACGTGTCGACATCGTCACCGGCGGCGCCTCGGCGGTGTATGGCTCGGACGCCCTGGCCGGCGTGGTGAACTTCATCCTGAAGCGCAACTTCCAGGGCCTGCGTGTCGACCTGCAGGGCAGCGTCTTCCAGCACGACAACGACAACGCCATCGGGGCCGTAGGCCGGGCCGCCAACCAGCCGGTGCCTTCGGGCAACACCACGGGCGGCGAACAGCTGGCGGCGTCGCTCACCTTCGGCCACAACTTCGAAGGCGGCCGCGGCAACCTCACGGCCTTCCTGGGCTACCGGCAGCTGGCCGGCCTGGGCACGTCTGAACGCGACTTCATGACCTGCAACCTCAGCGCCACGGCCACCGGCTACGGCTGCGCGCTGTCCAGCACCACTTACCCCGGGCAGTTCCAGCTGACCAACCCCACCACCGGCGTGGTGCGCGCCACGCTGGCACTCGACCCGACCACCGGCAACAGCTTCCGCGCCTACCGCCCGGCCGACGGCTTCAACAACGGCAACACCTACGACCTGCAGGCGCCCACCAAGCGCACCAACGCCTACGCCTTCGGCAACTACCGCTTCAGCGACAGTGTCGAGGCTTATGGCGAACTGAGCTTCATGCGCAACGAAGCCGACATCCGGCTGTCGCCCACCGGCGTGTTCACCGTGCCGCAGCGCATTCCCTGCGCCAACCCCTTCCTGTCGGCGCAGCAGCTGGGGCAGATGTGCACCTCGGTCGGCCTGACGGCGGCGCAGGACGCCACCGTGCTGGTGTCCTACCGCAACGCACTGGCCGGTTCGCGCTATGACATCACCACCCATGAAACCGCGCGCGTGGTGGCCGGCCTGCGTGGCGAACTGAACAGCAACTGGCGCTACGACGCCTACCTGCAGCTGGGCGACACCGACTACAACTCACGCGTCACCAACGAAATCTCGCTGGCCCGCTTCGGCCGCGCGCTGACGGTGGTGCGTGACAGCGCCGGCCGCCCGGCCTGCCGTTCGGCCGTCAACGGCACCGACCCTGCCTGCGTGCCCTTCAACATCTGGCAGATCGACGCTGTCTCGCCGCAGGCGCTGGGCTACGTGGGCAGCAACGCCACACGCACCGGCTCGCTGCGCCAGACCATCGCCAGCGCAGCGCTCACCGGCGACCTGGGCTTCAAGAGCCCCTGGGCCGTGCAGCCGGCCGCTCTGGCCGTGGGCGCCGAATTCCGCAAGGAAGAGATCAGCTTCACCCCCGACAGCAACTACACCACGCGCGACACCGCGGGCAATTCCGGCGGCGAATTTCCCATCAACGGCTCCTTCGACGTGAAGGAAGCCTACGCCGAGATGCGCCTGCCCATCGCCGAGAACCGGCCCTGGGCGCGCAGCCTGGCGCTGGAAGCCGGCTACCGCCGTTCCAGCTACAGCACGGCCGGCGCCACCGACGCCTTCAAGCTGGCCGCCGAATGGGCCCCCGACCGCCAGTTCCGCCTGCGCGGCGGCCTGCAGCGCGCGGTGCGGGCACCCTACCTGTCGGAACTGTTCGGCCCGCAGCGCGTGGTCACCGCCGCCATCAGCGACCCCTGCGAAGGCGCCAGCCCGCGCGCCACGCTGGCCGAATGCCAGCGCACCGGGGTCACCGCTGCGCAGTACCGCAACATCGCCCCGGCCGCCGGCCAGCAGTCGGGCGCGCAGGTGGGCGGCAACCCGCAGCTCAGCCCGGAAACCAGCAACACCGTCACCGCCGGGCTGCAGTTCACGCCCGCGGGCCTGCCGGGCTGGAACTTCTCGGTCGACTACTTCAAGATCCAGGTCGACGAGCTCATCGCCAACGTGCCGGCGAACATCACGCTCAACCAGTGCATCACCAATGCCCAGTTCTGCAACCTGGTGAACCGCAACCCGACCACGGGCTCGCTGGTGACGGGCGGCTTCGTCGTCACCACCAGCATCAATTCTGGCTACCTGAAGACCGCGGGCTTCGACCTGGCGGTCAACGGCAGCGTGCCGCTGGGCGGCCTGGGGCAATTGCGCGTGGGTCTGGCCAGCACCTGGCTGTCGTCGTTCGAAGTGCAGATCCTGCCCGGCACCGAGGCCTACCGCTGCGACGGCTACTTCGGCGTGAACTGCGGCATCCCGCTGCCCAAGTGGCGCCACCGCGCCACGCTGGGCTGGACCACGCCCGGCGGGCTGGGCCTGGTGGCCACCTGGCGCCACATCGGCTCCAGCGCGAACGACCGCCGCAGCAACGCCGCCTTCCTGCGTGGCGCCTTCCAGCCCTACGACGGCGTGCTGCCCAACCGCAACTACCTGGACATTGCCGGCAGCTGGGAAGTCGACAAGCGCCTGACGCTGCGCGCCGGCGTCAACAACGTCACCGACAAGGACCCGCCGCTGACCGCCAGCACCGGTGGTTCATCGGTGGCCAGCGGCCCGGTCTACACCGGCATGTACGACGTGATGGGCCGGCAGCTGTTCGCGGGGGCGTCGCTGAAGTTCTGATGGGGGTGGGTGGATGGCGCGGTCCATGGCGGCACATGGCGGCAGACGTTCAGACCGAACATCAGTGCCACCGTGCCGTCGTCGCGCCCTAAGTGCGACTGCCCGGCGGAGCCACGCCATCCCTTTCGCCCATCGCAAAAAGCGCTTCTCCGAAACGACCGCCCACATCATTGATGTCGTCGAAGTTGAACGGCCCACCCTGGCCATGCGCTGGTCGAACCGCGCGCCCGCCGCGGAACCGTTGTTCAAGCCAACGCTGAAGCCCTGCCGCACCGCTGCGCCTCAGGTCGGCTTCGGCAAGGGCAATCCCGGTGCGCCCGTCGAGCGTGTGTGCGTCTCTGTGCTGGCGCATGCCGTAAACAGCACGAACATACGCCATGCCCAGCACATTGAACTGCCCGCGTCGCACGCCACGCTGACGAGCCGCCGCACAAACGGCGACCACGAGGTCACGCACGGCAATGCCGATGGGGACAGCAAATTGCATCGTACCCAGCAGGCTGGCGAGCGTTGAGGCTGCCGCGCCGGGCGCGGCGAGCGCCGGGATGACCCGGCCCACGAAAGCGCTGAAGGCGGGCCCCAAACGCGTTCCCATCGCGATCCACGCGGCACGGCTCGGCCCAAAAGACAGCGTGCCTGTGGTGCTCGCCGTCACTGTCTGCGAGCCGATGCGCATCGCCCCAAACAGCGTATTGGGAATCTGCGTCGTCACGTTGAAGAAGCAGAAGTCCACGTCCATCACCACGTTGAGCGTGGTCCAATCATTGACTCGAAAGGTGCGGCGCGGGCTCGCGATGTCGAACAGCACTGAAGCAAAGCCTCGGCTGTCGGGCTGCGCGAGCAAACGCGCCACGTCCCCGGGCTCTATCGTCCCGCTGTCCGTGAACCCCGTCGAGAACTGCTCGGCCGCCGCCGTGACATTCAGCTGCTGCGCGAGGCTCACTTTGAAGCGTACGTAACCCACTTCACGAACGGGGGTCTCGAATGGCAATTCGTGGGCGACGGGCATACAGGTTCATCCCTTGGAGTTGCGGCCAGGCATGGAACGGAAACAGCGTTTTCACGCGCCTTGCAGCCCGATCGATCCCAGTCCGAACCCAGGCCCAGCGCCAACTCATCGAATCGGTTCGACTCTCAACCGAACACGGCTGCCGGTCGATCAGCAACAACGTACGCGTCCATGCCCAATCGCTCCATGAGTTTCACATAAAGGCTGGGCGGCCTGCGTGCGGGTTCCACCCAGGGCTTCAGCAGCGCAGTGGACTACGCCTGGGGTCGAGCCAGAAACCCTCGCAGCGTCGTCATCGCCCAGTCCATCACCGCAGCACCGTCGGCCTGCATCGCCACCTGCGCATTCGCCTGCGCCCGGCGCGGCACGCGGAATTCGCACACCGTCATGCCCCGGGTGTGGCGGCCGGCCAGTTCCACGTCCACACGGGCCGGCTCCAGGCCGAACCAGGCCGGGTTCGCCAGCCAGGCCACCGGCGTGGGGTCGTAGACGGCCATGCGCTGGCGGCCGGGAATCAGCTCGGTGTAGGCCTGCAGCAGGTCGGCGAACAGCAGGGCCGGGTCGCCGCCGTCCTGGCGCAGCAGGGCCACGTGTTCGGGACCCACCTCCACCTGGCGGCAGGCGTTCAGCCCGAACATCAGCACCTCGATGCCGGCGTCGAACACGGCCTGCGCGGCCTCGGGGTCGGCGGCGATGTTGAATTCGGCCACCGCGGTGGCGTTGCCGCGGTCGGTGGAGCCGCCCATCAGCACCAGGCGTTTCAGCAGACCGGGCAGATCGGGCGCGCGCGCGAAGGCCGTGGCCACGTTGGTCAGTGGGCCAATGGCCAGCAGCACCACCTGCTGCGGGTGGGCGCGCACGTGGGCGATCAGCGCGTCCACCGCATGGCCGGGCGACAAAGCGGCCTGCGCCGCCGGCAGCGTGCGGCCCACGCTCTTCATGGCGTTTTCGCCCAGCACGTCCTGCGCCGTCACCTGGGCCTGGGCCAGCGGGCGGTCGCAGCCGGCATGCACGGGCGTGCCCAGGCCGTGCAGCGCCTTGATGCGCAGCGCGTTCGACAAGGTGCGCTCCAGCGGCGCGTTGCCGGCCACCACGCCCACGCCGTCGACGACGAAGCGCGGGTCGGCTTCCAGCAGCGCCCAGGCCATGTAGTCGTCGAAGCCGGGGTCGGCGTCCAGCCAGATGTGCAGGGGGTCGTTCATGTCGATGGAGCGGCTTGCGGTGAGCCGATCAGCGCCGCACGCTGCAGGTCGAAATCCAGCGCCACGGCGTCGCCTTCCTGCCAGGGCGTGCCGTCGGCCGGGGCCACGCCGCGCACGTCGCCACGGGCGGTGCGTACCCAGAATTCCAGGCGCTCGCCGGCATAACTGCGGCTGAGCACGGTGCCGGCCAGCGCACCCTGCCCCGGCGCCACCACGGCCACGGCCAGGGCGCGCCAGGCCACGTGGGTCACATGAGCGGGCAGGTCCATCGCCACCGGCAGCTTCGTGCGCTCGAACAGGTTTTCGTAGCCCATGAAGCTGGCCACGAAAGCGCTGGCCGGCTGGTGGTAAACGGCGGCGGGTTCGGCGTCCTGCTCGACCCGGCCTTCACGCATCACGACGATGCGGTCCGACAGTCCCAGCGCCTCGTCCTGGTCGTGCGTGACGTACAGCATGGTGACGCCCGATTCGCGCTGCAGCCGGCGCAGTTCGGCCCGCATTTCCACGCGCAGCCGGGCGTCCAAGTTCGACAGCGGTTCGTCCAGCAGCAGCAGCCGCGGGCGGATGACCAGGGCCCGTGCCAGCGCCACGCGCTGCTGCTGCCCGCCCGACAACTGCGCCGGCAGGCGCTGGGCGAAGTCGGCCAGGCCCACCGAGGCCAGGGCCTCCAGCGTGCGCTGGCGCAAGGCCTGGGCCTCCACCTGGCGCAGCCGCAGGCCGAAGGCCACGTTGTCGAACACGTTCAGGTGCGGGAACAGCGCGTACGACTGGAACACCAGCCCGATGTCGCGCTGGTGCGCCGGCAGCCGCGTGATGTCCTGCCCCGCCAGGGTGATGCGCCCGCCGCTGGGCGCCAGCAGGCCGGCGATGGCGCGCATGGTGGTGGTCTTGCCGCAGCCCGAAGGGCCCAGCAGCGAAATCAGCTGGCCCTGCGGCACGGCCAGGTGCAGGCCGTGCACAGCCGGGGCTGCGGTCGATTTCGCAGAGGGGCCGTACGTGATGCGCAGGCCTTCGATCAGGAGATAGCTCATACGTGCCGGGTGAAGCCGAACAGCCGTTCCATCAGCACCACCAGGGCCATGGTGAACAGCACCATCAGCGTGGACAGCGCCGCGATCGACGGGTCGTAGCTGGTTTCCATGTAGGCCAGCATCTCGATGGGCAGGGTGCTGATGCCCGGGCCGGTGAGGAACAGGCTCACCGGCACCTGGTTGAACGAGGTGATGAAGGCCAGCACCGTGGCCGAGGCCAGGCCGCCACGGATGTTGGGCATCACGACCAGCCAGAAGGCGCGCAGCCGCGTGCAGCCCAGCGTGACCGCGGCGTCTTCGATGTCGGCACGCAGGTTCTGCAGGCTGCCCGACACCACGCGCACGGTGTAGGGCAGCAGCATGGCGGTGTGGCCCAGCAGCAGGCTGGCCGTCACCGGCAGGTCGTAGACCAGCACCATGTGGTTCAGCAGCGCCAGGCCCACGATGATGCCGGGCACGATGACCGGCAGCGTCAACATCGTGCGCACGAATTCCTTGCCCGGGAAACTGCGCCGCACCAACGCATAGGCCGCGGGCACGCCCAGCGCCAGGGCGGCCACGGTGCTGAACACCGCCACCAGCAGGCTGGTGCGGAAGCTGGCGGCGAAGGACTCCACCGTGAACACATGCGCCACCCAGCGCAGGGACAGGCTGCCGGGCGGGAAGGCCAGCGTTTCCTCGCCCGAGAACCCGGCCAGGAAGACGACGAAAAACGGCCCGACCAGGAAGCCCAGCACCAGGGCCAGGGCCAGGGCGCCGGTGCGCGAAACACCACCCATGCCGCCCATGCCGCCCATGCCGCTCATGCCGGTACGGCCGGCCCCGGCCCGGCACGCGTGTTGCGCGCCGCCGAAAGCCGCCGCAGCAGCTGGTTCAAGGCCACCGTGGTCACCAGCAGCAGCACCGCAATCACGCTGGCCGCGGGCAGGTCGCCGCCGCTGTTGACCTTCTGGTACAGCAAGGTCTCCAGCATCAGCACCTTGGCCCCGCCCAGCAGCGCCGGCGTGATGTAGGCCGTGACACAGCCGGTGAAGACCAGGGTGCCGCCCAGCACCAGGCCTTCCTGCGTCAGGGGCAGGGTCACGCGGAAGAAGGCCTGCAAGGGCGTGGCGCCCAGGCTGCGCGCGGCGTGTTCCACATCGGCCGGCATGTTTTCCAGTGCCGACACCAGCGACACCAGCATCAGCGGCAGCATCAGCTGCAGCAGCCCGATGAAGACCGCGAATTCGGTGTAGAGCATGGGAATGGGCGTGTCCACCACGCCGCTGCCCACCAGGGTCGAATTGACCAGGCCATTGCGGCCCAGCAGCACGATCCAGGCGTAGGTGCGCGCGATCGGGCTCACCATCAGCGGCAGGATGACCAGGCCCGTGACCAGCCCGCGCCAGCGCGGCGGCAGCCGCACGATGGCCAGCGCCGCGGGGTAGCCCACCAGCGCCGCGGCCAGCGTGGCCAGGCCAGCCAGGCGCACGGTGCGCCAGTACACGTCGCGGTTCAGCGGTTCGGCGAAGAAGGCAATGAAGTTCTGCAGCCCCCAGGCCGCGTCGTCGCCGCCCACCTGGAACGCGCCCAGCAGCAAGGCCACCACCGGGGCCAGGAAGAACAGCGCCACGAACCCCAGCGAAGGGCCCAGCAGCCACCACGCCACCCCCGGCCGCAAGCTGTTCACCGGCCGGCCAGCACGCGGTTCCAGGCCGTGAGCCAGCCCGCGCGTTCGCGCACGATGAGTTCCGGGGGAATGAACACCAGCGAGCCGATCTGTTCCTTGCCCCAGGTCAGGGCCTCGGCGGCCTCGGGCCGCGGCTTGACGTTGCGGTTCACCGGCGAGTCGACCAGGTCGTTGGCCAGCGCGGTCTGCACTTCGGTGCTGAGCCAGAAGTCGATGAGCTGGTGCGCCAGGTCGGCGTTGCGGCTGCCCTTCACCACCGACAGGGTGTTCAGCATGCCCACCTGCCCTTCCTGGGGCACCACCCACTTCAGCGGCTTGCCGGTCTTCTTCAGGTTCAGCCAGGCGAAGCGGCCCACCGGGGCAGCCCAGGCCTCGTCCTGCGCGAACAGCGCCGTCATCTGCGCCGTCTGCGTGTAGAAGGTGGGCACGTGGCTTTTCACCTCGCCCAGCCTGGCCATGCCGGTGGCCATGGCGCCCTGCTGCCCGCCCCACACCCGGTCGGCCATGAACAGCTGGGCATTGCCGGTGGTGGTGGACATGTTGGCCAGCAGCAGCTGGCCTTTCAGTTCCGGCTTCCACAGGTCTTTCCAGCTGGCGATGCCGGCGCTGGGTTTGTCGGTGCGCACCACCAGGCCCACGGCGTACACCGTGCCGCCCACGGCCTGGCGGTTGCGCAGCGGGTCGCGGGCGAAGTCGTACAACTGTTCGACGTTCTTCAGCTGGGCGTAGTCCAGCGGCTGCAGCAGGCCCTTGGCCGAGGCTTCCAGCGCAATGAAGTCGGCGGCCTGGAACACGTCGACCACCGGGTTGGCCTTGCGCGCGTCCAGCTTGGCCAGGCGGTCGGCGGCGGTGCCCGATTCGACCACCAGCTTGCACTTGCAGCGCGCTTCGAAAGGCGTGTAGAGGTGTTTTCTCAGCAGGTCGGCGTTCAGGCCGAAGCCCGAGACGACGAGCGTGCGCGTCTGCGCCTGTGCGCTCGGCGCGTGCAGCGCGGTCAAGGCACAAGCGGTCAGCAGGCAGGCGATGAAAGTGCGCATGCGGCTCAGGCCGGCGTGGCCGGTGGAAGGGTGTTCGTGCAAAGTGCCAGCGCCGCCTGGCGTTCGGCTTCGAATTCCAGGTGCCAGCGGCGGCGGGTGTCGGCGCCCACCCAGGCGCCGTCGATGCCGTGGTGCATGAACTGGCCGATGGCCTGGGCGTCGAAGCCGAAGTCGGTGTGCATCTTCTGCCAGGCCTGGGTGCCGTTCACCAGGTGCAGGGTGGGGTCGTCGGTGTTGGGGTGCACCCGCACCCCCGCCGCCGGCATGAAGCGGATGGGGTGTTCGGCCGCCCAGCGCTCGGGCGGCAGCGTGCGCAGGTAATAGCTGTTGGTGGGCACCACGGTCACGATGATGCCGCTGTCGGCCACCCGCCGGGCCAGTGCCGGGTTCTGCAGCAGGGTATATCCGTGGTCCAGGCGGTCCACCTGCAGCAGGTCCAGCGCCGTTTGCACGTGTTGCCAGGGGCAGCCGAATTCGCCGGCGTGGGCGGTCGTCTTCAGGCCGGCGGCGCGGGCCAGGGCGTAGGCCGGGGCAAAGAGCTCGGGCGGGTGCTCGGTCTCGCGGTAGTCCAGGCCGATGCCGGCCACCTTCTCGTGCGGGAAGGCGGTCACCCACTCCACCATTTCCAGGGCCGCCCGTGCGCCGGCTTCGCGGTCGATGGCGGGAATCAGCAGGCTGCTGATGCCGTGGTCGAGTTCGGCGTCGGCCATGCCGCGCAGGATGGCCTGCAGGCCTTCGCGGTAGCCGATGCCGGCATCGCGCGCGGTGCCGGTGGGGTTCCAGAAGAATTCGGCGTGGCGGATGTTGTGGGCGCTGGCCGCGGCCAGGTATTCCACCGTCATGCGGTGCAGGTCGTCGGGGCTGCGCAGCAGCTGCTGCTCCAGCAGGCGCAGCACCTTCAGCACGCCCACGGGCTTGTCGCCGCGGGTGTAGAAGGCCTCGATCTCGTCGGCGCCCACGGCCAGGCCTTCGCGGCGCACCCAGTCGGTCAGCGTGCCGCGCTGGATGGTGCCCAGCAAATGGCAGTGCAACTCCACCTTGGGCAGGGCAAGGAAGAAGGCCTCGTTCACGACGCCCTGGCCTGGAAAGCTGCTGACGAAGACCGCATGCGCGTCACCCTGGAACACCCGAGGCCTGCCAGTCTAGGCATGGCGCCGTTCAAAGACAGAGCATGCCCGGGCATTGCGACATATCGACGGCGGCATGGGCCGGTGCGAACTCCGCCGGCCCGGCTGGCCACAAGTTCACGCAGCTTTACGCAGCGGGCCGCTGGCGTTCACCCAGCCGGGCTACAACCGTGGCCCAGGAGAGCACCCAGCCATGATCACCCCACCCCGCTTCAGGCCCGCCAAGCTCGCCCTGGCCCTGTCGTCCTTGACCATTCTTGTGGCCGCTTGTGGTGGTGGTGGCGGTGGCGGCAGCGACCCCGCCCCGGCGCCACCTGCCCCGCCGCCCTCGGCCGGCCCCACCGAGGCGCAGCGCGTGGCCGCGGCCACCACCACCGCCAACGGCCACCCCGCCTGCACCGCCGTGGCGCCTTTTTACTGGGAAGTGGGCGACCGCAGCGCCGCACGCGCCAGCGGTTCGGTGCAGCGCGCCGGCGACCCCACCCGCTACGAGGCCGGCACGTCGATGGTGCTGGCCTCGGCCACCAAGTGGCTGTTCGGGGCCTATGTGGTGCAAAAGAGGGCCGGCGTGCTGTCGGCCGAGGACATTCGCCACCTGCACTTCCGCAGCGGCTACACCAGCTTCAACGCCTGCCTGGCCGGGCAGACGGTGGACGGCTGCCTGGCCTTCCCGGCCGCCAACGGTGCCTATACCGCCATCACCGACGGCCGCTTCTTCTACGGCGGCGGCCACATGCAGAAGCTGGCCAGCCTGGTGGGCCTGGGCGCGATGAACAACGCCGCGCTGGCCGCCGAATTCCGCAGCGTGCTGGGCGAGGACATGGCCTTCAGCTTCAACCAGCCGCAGCTGGCCGGCGGTGCCCAAGGCACGCCGGCCGATTTCGCCCGCTTCCTGCGCCGGCTGCTCGACGGCCGGCTGCTGCTGGGTGCGCAGCTGGGTGCGCACACCGTCTGCACCAACCCGGCCACCTGCGGCCAGGCCCTGTTCACGCCGGTGCCGCAAAACGAAAGCTGGGGCTATTCGCTGGGCCACTGGGTCGAGTCCGACCCGGTGGTGGGCGACGGCGCCTTCAGCAGTGCCGGCGGCGCCGGCTTCTACCCCTGGATAGACGCCACGCGCAGCTGGTATGGCGTGCTGGCGCGTCGGGACACGGCGGCCGCTTCGGGCGTCGAATCGGCTTTCTGCGGCCGCTTGATCCGCAAGGCCTGGGTCACGGGCGTGGCGCCCTGAGCCGGCACCCAGCCCAGGCGCCAGCCCGTGGCCAGCCTATCTGGCCACCTGGCCGCGCGAGCTCCACCTTGCCCAGGCCGCGAACAAGCCCTCGAACAGCAGCGCCAGTGCCGCCGCAGGCAAGGCCCCGGCCAGCAACAGTTCGCGGTCGTTCAGGGCCAGGCCGGTGACGATGCGTTCGCCGTAGCCCCCGGCGCCGATGAAAGCCGCGATGGTGGCCGTGCCCACGGCAATGCTGGTGGCGGTGCGCACGCCGGCCACGATGACCGGCAGCGCCAGCGGCAGTTCGATGTGGCGCAACCGCTGCCAGGCCGTCAGCCCCAGCGCCTGCCCGGCCATCACCAGCCCCGCCGGCACGCCGGCCAGCCCGGTGCAGGTGTTGCGCATCACCGGCAGCAGCGCATAGGCCGTCAGCGCCACCAGCGCCGGCACCGTGCCGATGCGCCCCAGCGCGCTGATCAGCACCGCCAGCAGCGCCAGCGCCGGCACCGTCTGCAGCACGCCCGTGGCCCCCAGCAGCAGCCCGCGCCAGCGCGCATGGGGCGCGGCCCAGGTGGCCAGCGGCACCCCCACGGCCACCGCAGCGCCCACCGAAAACACCACCAGGCCCAGGTGCTGCAGCGTCAGGCGCAGCAGGTCGGGGCCGAACAGGCGGGCCCAGAAGCCCGTGGCCGGCGCGGTGGCGGGCGCAGCGCTGCCGGCCAGGTGGTCGCGCGCAATCGTCTCGAAGGCCACGCCGTCGAGTTCGGCGCGCGCGTTCATCGCGATCATCTCCGCCTCGTCGATGCTGCCCGCCAGCGCCTGCAGCGCCGACCAGGCCGCGGGAAAGCGCTGGGGCACGTCCAGGCGGTACAGCAGCACCGCGTCATAACGCGGGAAATGGCCGGCATCGTCCTGCAGCACGCGCAGGCCCAGGCGGCTGATCTTCGCGTCGGTGGTGTAGATGTCGATGGCATCCACCTGCCCCGCCTGCCCGGGCCGGCCCAGTGCGTCGTAGGCCAGGCCATGGTCCAGGCCCTGCGGGCGCTGCGGCAGGCCGTAGCGCCGGGCCAGGCCCGGCCAGCCGTCGGCGCGGCCGATGAATTCATTGCTCAGCCCCAGCCGCAGCGTGGGGTGGCGCACCAGGTCGGACAGCTTGGCGACGCCGAGCGCGGCAGCCCGGTCCTCGCGCAGCGCCAGCGCATAGCCGTTGTTGAAGCCCAGCGGCACCGCCACGCCCAGGCCCAGCGGCGCCAGCGCGGCACGCAGTTCGTCCAGCGTCTTCAGTTCCGGCCGCTTCAGGATTTCCTGCGCAATGGTGCCGGTGTATTCCGGGTACACGTCGATGCTGCCCGCGGCCAGCGCGGCATGCACGATGGCCGTGTTGCCCAGCCCGGCCCGCACCTGCACCGGCGTGCCGGCGCTGCGCGCGGTTTGCGCCAGCACCTCGACCAGCACGTAAGCCTCGGTGAAGCGCTTGCCGCCCACGCGCAGGCTGTCCTGGGCCCAGGCACCGCCGGCCAGCACCAGCAGCAGGAAGCAGGCCGCCAAGGGGCGGAAAGAACACAGGGCCGGAAGCACGGGTACGGGGGCGGGCACCCCCCCCCGAAGCGCGGGACACGCGGGGCGGATCGATGCCATAAGGATGGTGGTGCCACTGTACCTCCGGGCAGTGACAAGCCAGGTCAGGCCTGCGCCAATGTGAATAAGTCACCAAGCCATTCCCCAACAGCGCACAGACCCGCCAGCCGCTGCTGCCTACAGTGAACCGATCGAACACCAGCCCATCACCGACGACATGCACGCCTGCCTGGCCGACACCGAACGCAGCACCCTGGCCCCGCTGCGCCAGTCCTGGCGCCTTCCCACCGGACACCAGGCCGTGCTGCGGCCGGCCCAGCCGGAAGACGCGGCACTGGCCGAACGTTTCCTGCACACCCTGTCCGCGCGCACCCACCGCCGGCGCTTCGCGGGCCGGCTGCCGGCCCTGGGTGCTGCGGCCATGGCCAGTGCCAGCGCATTGACCGACCCGAGCCACGTGGCCCTGGTGGCGCTGGTGCGCGAAGGCTCGCAGGAACGCCTGGTGGCCGACGCCCGCTTCGTCTGCGACGGCGACGGCCGCGACGCCGAATTTGCCATCGTCGTGTGCGACCAGATGCGCCGCCAGGGCCTGGGCCGGGCCCTGCTGCTGAGCCTGCAGCAGCGCGCCGCCAACCGTGGCGTGCGCTGGCTGCGCGGCGAAGTGCAGATGGACAACCCGGCCATGATGTCCTTGATGCTCAGCCTGGGCTACCGCCCTGCCCGCTGCGACGAAGCTGCAGGCCTGATGGTGTTCGAAGCCCGGCTGCTCGCGCCCGGCCGCTAGCAACGGCCACTTCGCCGGGCCCGGGTCTTCAGACCAGAGAAGCCCAGGGCCACCCTTCGAATGCCGGCAGAACGCAGATGCATGCGCCCTGATATACCGCATGCATCGAAGGCATGACGAGGGGTTGACGATGGCCATGCTAGCCGTACGCAACATCACCGACGAGGTCCATCGCGCCCTGCGCGTGCGGGCCGCCCAACGCGGCCACAGCATGGAAGCCGAGGTGCGTGACATCCTGGATGTCTGCAGTCAGCCCGCAGGGGCGGGTGAAACTGGGCTCGCTGATGAACGACATGGGCAGGCGGGCCAGGCTCAGCGATGAAGAGTTTTCCGTCTTCGAACAAGTGCGCAGCAAGGTCCCTGCCCGCCCGGTGAGTTTCGAGTGATCCTGCTCGACACCAACGTGTTGTCGGAGCCGCTGCGTCAGACACCCGATGCCCGTGTCACCGAACGGATCGACGCCCAGGCGCTGGAAACTCTTTTCCTGTCGGCCATCACCGTGGCCGAACTGCGTGCCGGTCTGGCGCTGTTGCCTGCCGGCAAGCGCAGGGCGGGCTTGCAGGAAAGCCTGGAGACGCGGGTGCTGCCGCTTTTCTCTGGCCGCGTGCTGCCTTTCGACCTGGGCTGCACCCAGGCCTACGCGGCATTGATGGCCAGGGCTCGTGCATCGGGGCTGGCCCTTGCCAGTGCAGACGGCTACATCGCTGCCATTGCGGTGGCCAACCGCCTGACCGTGGCCACCCACGACACCGGCTCCTTCGAAGCAGCCGGCGCCGGGGTCATCAACCCCTGGCAGGCTTGAAGGGACGATTGGCGGCCCTGGCCTTCAGCAGAAAACCAACCCGGGCAAAGCCCGCTCTCCCGTCGCTGCGCATTGATCCACCGCGGCCATACGCCTTCCGGCGTATTGGCGCCCTGCCGGCCCGCCCCTAACCTGCGCTGAACCGCTGTGACATGCACAGCACATCGTCGCAGCAATGACAGAGGAGCGAGCCCGCATGACAACCCCCAAGAACTTCACCCGCCGCCAGGTCGGCCAGCATCTCACCGCAGCGGCCCTGGGCCTGACTGGGCTGAGCACGGCAACCGGCGCCTTGGCGCAAGGCGCCCCCATCAAGGTGGGCGTGCTGCACTCGCTCAGCGGCACCATGGCGATTTCCGAATCGGTGCTGAAGGACACCATCCTGATGGAGATCGAAGCCATCAACAAGCGCGGCGGCCTGCTCGGCCGCAAGGTCGAAGCCGTGGTGGTGGACCCGGCGTCGAACTGGCCGCTGTTTGCCGAACGCGCCCGCCAGCTGATCAGCCAGGACAAGGTCTCGGTCATCTTCGGCTGCTGGACCAGCGTGTCGCGCAAGAGCGTGCTGCCGGTGGTGGAAGAACTGAACGGCCTGCTGTTCTACCCCGTGCAGTACGAAGGCGAAGAGCTCAGCAAGAACGTGTTCTACACCGGTGCCGCGCCCAACCAGCAGGCCATTCCCGCCGTGGAATACCTGCTGAGCAAGGACGGCGGCAGCGCCAAGCGCTTCGTGCTGCTGGGCACCGACTACGTGTACCCGCGCACCACGAACAAGATCCTGCGCGCCTTCCTGAAGAGCAAGGGCATCCCCGACGCCGACATCATGGAGGAATACACCCCCTTCGGCCACAGCGACTACCAGGGCATCATCGCCAAGATCAAGCGGTTCAGCAGCGAAGGCAAGAAGACCGCCGTCGTTTCCACCATCAACGGCGACAGCAACGTCCCCTTCTACAAGGAACTGGGCAACCAGGGCCTGAAGGCCACCGACGTGCCGGTGGTGGCGTTCAGCGTGGGTGAAGAAGAGCTGCGCGGCGTGGACACCAAGCCGCTGCAGGGCCACCTGGCGGCCTGGAACTACTTCATGAGCATCAAGAACCCCACCAACGATGCCTTCATCAAGCAGTGGTCGGCCTACGCCAAGGCCAAGGGCATTCCCGGCCACAAGGACAAGCCGCTGACGAACGACCCGATGGAAGCCAGCGTCATCGGCTTCAACATGTGGGCGCAGGCCGTCACCAAGGCCAAGAGCACGGAAACCGACAAGGTCATCGCCGCCATGGCCGGCCAGACCTTCAAGGCCCCCAGCGGCATCGTCAGCAAGATGGACGAGAAGAACCACCACCTGCACAAGAGCGTGTTCATCGGCGAGATCAGGGCCGACGGCCAGTTCAACGTGGTGTGGAAGACGCCAGGCCCGGTGAAGGCCCAGCCGTGGAGCCCGTTCATCCCCGAGAACAAGGGCAAGAAGGACGAGCCTGAAAAGAAATAAGCCCACCCCCGAAGCGCCTTCGGCGCTTCCCCCTCAAGGGGGCAACGCCAGCGGCCTGGCAAAGCCAGTTCCGCGGCGTTTGCTTGAATGGGCCAGCGGCTGCGCCGGCTGGCCGTTTTGACCTTCTCTCGGGCTGCCGTGTTCACTCGACTGCTGTTCCTGCTGGCCTTGGCGCTGGCGCCGCACTTTGCAATGGCCCTGACGGCAGAGCAGGCGCTGGCCATTGCCAGTGGCGACAGCGACAGCCGCATCGCGGCGCTGAATGCTGCAGCCGCCACCGGCGACCCGGCGCTGGCGGGCTACGTGCGCGCCATGCTCGACGACGAGGTGAAGCTGGCCGACGGCAAGGCGCTGGTGGTGAAAGGCGAAGCCGCCACCGACGCCGCCACGGGCCAGGCGGTGCCGCTGCCCGAAGCGCTGGAAGACGTGATCGTCAACAACCGCATGCGGCGCGAACTCTCGGCTGCGCTGGCGGCGCTGAAGCTGTTTTCCACCGACCGCGCCGAACGCCTGGCGGCCATCGAAGAACTGAAGACCCAGGCCGACGAAAGCCGCCTGCCGCTGCTGGAAAAAGCCGCCGCCGCCGAGACCGACCCGCTGATCCAGGCCGAACTGGCGCAGCTGAAGGCCTATGCGCTGATCTCGTCGCCCGACCGCGCCAAACGCCTGGACGCCGCGGCGCTGCTGGCCGACAGCCAGCAGCCCGCCACGCGTTCGCTGCTGCTGGAAAAGCTGGCCGAGGAACAAGACGCCGAGGTGCGCGCCGCCATCCAGAAGAGCCTGGACGCGGTGGCGGCGCGCCTGGCCTGGGGCGAACGCCTGGGCGTGCTGTTCACGGGCTTGAGCCTGGGCAGCATCCTGCTGCTGGTGGCTCTGGGCCTGGCCATCACCTACGGGCTGATGGGCGTCATCAACATGGCCCATGGCGAGCTGATGATGATCGGCGCCTACGCCACCTTCGTGGTCCAGAACCTGTTCCGCGAATACCTGCCGGGCTGGTTCGACTGGTACGTGCTGGCCGCCATTCCGGTGGCCTTCCTGGTGAGCGCCGGCGTGGGCGCGGTGCTGGAACGCAGCGTCATCCGCTGGCTGTATGGCCGGCCGCTGGAAACGCTGCTGGCCACCTGGGGCATCAGCCTCATCCTGATGCAGGCCGTGCGCAGCATCTTCGGCGCGCAGAACGTGGGCGTCGAAAACCCCAGCTGGCTTTCGGGCGGGCTGCAGGTGCTGCCCAACCTCATCCTGCCCTACAACCGGCTGGCCATCCTGGTGTTCGCGGCCCTGGTGCTGGTGGGTGTGGCCCTGCTTATCAGCCAGACGCGGCTGGGCCTGTTCGTGCGCGGCGTCACGCAGAACCGGCGCATGGCTTCCTGCGTGGGCATCAACACCGCACGCGTGGACACCTACGCCTTCAGCCTGGGCGCGGGCATCGCCGGCCTTGCCGGCTGCGCGCTCAGCCAGGTGGGCAACGTGGGGCCCGACCTGGGGCAAAGCTACATCGTCGACAGCTTCATGGTGGTGGTGCTGGGCGGCGTGGGCCAGCTGGCCGGCACCGTCTACGCCGCGCTGGGCCTGGGCGTGCTGAACAAGCTGCTGGAAGGCTGGCAGGGCGCGGTCATGGCCAAGATCCTGGTGCTGGTGTTCATCGTCATCTTCATCCAGAAGCGGCCGCAAGGCATCTTCGCGATGAAGGGCCGCTCGGCGGAGGCCTGAGCATGAAGACGATGCTGGGCGTCAAGGGCTGGGCCGGCGTGGCCGCAGCCACCATCACCATCGTTGTGCTGGTGCCGGTGCTGAACCTGATGGTGCCGCAAGGCAGCGTGTTCCATCTCAGCGACTACTTCGTCAGCCTGCTGGGCAAGATCCTCTGCTACGCCATCTGCGCGCTGGCCATGGACCTGATCTGGGGCTACACCGGCATCCTGAGCCTGGGCCACGGTCTGTTCTTCGCCCTGGGCGGCTACGCCATGGGCATGTACCTGATGCGGCAGATCGGCAACGAAGGCCAGTACCGCATGGACATGCCGGACTTCATGGTGTTCCTGAACTGGAAGGAATTCCCCTGGCACTGGGCCTGGAGCGACAGCTTCGTGCTGCAGATGCTGCTGGTGGTGGCGGTGCCCGGGCTGCTGGCCTTCGTGTTCGGCTACTTCGCCTTCCGCAGCCGCATCAAGGGCGTGTACTTCAGCATCATCACGCAGGCGCTCACCTTCGCGGCCATGCTGCTGTTCTTCCGCAACGAAACCGGCTTCGGCGGCAACAACGGCTTCACCGACTTCAAGCGCATTCTCGACATCCCCATCGCCACGCCCAGCATGCGCGTCACGCTGTGCGTGCTGACGGGCCTGGTGCTCATCGGCTTCTTCCTGATGGCCCGCGTCATCGTGCACAGCAAGTACGGGCGCGTGCTGCAGGCCATCCGCGACGCGGAGACGCGGGTCATGTTCACCGGCTACAACCCAGTGGCCTACAAGCTGAGCATCTGGACACTGAGCGCCATGATGTGCGGCGTGGCCGGCGCGCTGTACGTGCCCCAGGTGGGCATCATCAACCCCGGCGAAATGAGCCCGGCGGCCAGCATCGAAATGGCCATCTGGGCCGCCGTGGGCGGGCGCGCCACGCTCATCGGCCCCATCGTCGGCGCCTTCTTCGTCAACGGCGCCAAGAGCTGGTTCACCGTGGCCTTCCCCGAATACTGGCTGTTCTTCCTGGGCGCGCTGTTCATCGCGGTGACGCTGTTCCTGCCCAACGGCATCATCGGCCTGGTGGCGCAGCTGCGCGGCAAGAAGAAGGCACTGCAGAAGGACGGCCAGCCATGACGCCCGACCTGATGAACGCCGGCGCCAGCACCCTGGCGCGCCACCAGAGCCGGCCGCAGAGCGTGGTGGGCGACGAGGTCTACTTCGGCCAGGGCGTGGCGCTGTACGTCGACGCCATCAGCGTCAGCTTCGACGGCTTTCGGGCGCTGAACGCGCTGAGCCTGACCATCGACGTGGGCGAACTGCGCTGCATCATCGGCCCCAACGGCGCCGGCAAGACCACCATGATGGACTGCATCACCGGCAAGACCCGGCCCGACCAGGGCACGGTCTTCTTCGGCAGCAACATCGACCTGCTGCGTCTGACCGAACCGCAAATTGCCCAGGTGGGCGTGGGCCGCAAGTTCCAGAAACCCACGGTCTACGAACAGCTGACCGTATTCGAGAACCTGGAACTGGCCCTGAAGGCCGACCGCCGCGTGCTGCCCACGCTGTTCTTCCGCATGACCGGCGAGCAGCGTGCGCGCGTGGACGAAGTGCTGGCCCTCATCCACCTGAAAGAAGAAGCCCGGCGCGTGGCCGGGCTGCTGAGCCACGGCCAGAAGCAGTGGCTGGAAATCGGCATGCTGCTGATGCAAGACCCGAAGCTGCTGCTTCTGGACGAGCCCGTGGCCGGCATGACCGACGAGGAAACCGAACGCACGGCCGAACTGTTTCTTTCCCTGGAAGGCAAGCACAGCCTGGTGGTGGTGGAACACGACATGAAATTCGTCGACCAGCTGACCGAAGGCCGCAAGAGGGTGACCGTGCTGCACGAAGGCAGCGTGCTGGCCGAAGGGCTGCTGAAAGACGTGCAGGCCAACGAAAAGGTCGTCGAGGTCTATCTGGGCCGCTGAACGGAACACGCCATGCTGAACGTTCACGACATTCACCAGTACTACGGCGGCAGCCACATCCTGCGCGGTCTGAGCTTCGAGGCGAAGCTGGGCGAAGTGACGGTGGTACTGGGCCGCAACGGCGTGGGCAAGACCACCCTGCTGAAAAGCCTGATGGGCGTGGTGCCGGTGAAGACCGGCCGCATCGTTCTGGACGGCCAGGACATCACCTACGCCAAGCCCTACGACCGCGTGAAACGCGGCATTGGCTACGTGCCCCAGGGCCGCGAGATCTTCGGCCGCCTGACGGTGCAGGAAAACCTGGACATGGGCCTGGCCACCCTGCCCGGCAGCAGCAAGATCCCGCCCGAACTGTTCGACCTGTTCCCGGTGCTGAAGCAGATGCTGGGCCGCCGCGGCGGCGACCTTTCAGGCGGGCAGCAGCAGCAGCTGGCCATTGCCCGCGCGCTGGCGCCGGGCCCGAAACTGCTGATGCTGGACGAGCCCACCGAAGGCATCCAGCCCAGCATCATCAAGGACATCGGCCGCGTCATCCGCATGCTGGCCGACCGCAAGACCATGGCCATCGTGCTGGTGGAGCAGTACTACGACTTCGCCGCCGAACTGGCCGACCAGTACCTGGTGATGGAGCGCGGCGAAATCGTCATGCGCGGGCGGGGCAAGGACATGGAAACCGACGGGGTGCGGCAGCGGATGTCGATTTGACGTTCGCCTGCGCTTCGGCGGTCGACATGGCAACCGTCAGGCGGCCCGTTTCAGCTTCTTCGAAACGGACTCGGTCGCTTCTGCTTTGCCGGCATCGCCTGAAAACGAGCGGGGTCGAAGCCACGGCGCTGTTGCAGAAGGTCTTCACCATCGATGCGCTGGGCCAGGTAGTCGATATCACGCGCTGTCACGCCAGCTTGCTCGAAGTGGGTTCGCCAGGTGTTCACGGCGCTGATGACGACGGCCACCTCGGCTGCAGCTTCCGCAGGCAGCAGGCCGAACGCGTCGCACTGTGACATCGCGTTGTCGAGCGTCGATTCCCGGCCCTGAGAGCCGCATACGAATTCCTGATACCCCTGGCCCGAATGGGTGGGAAGGACGTCGTAAGCCGGCGCCAGTTTCAGGCGGCCGTTGTCAGACGGGTTCAGCACCAGCAGCGAATGATTCTTCTCGTGGTCGTCGGTGTTGTCGACCAGGATGTTGAAGACCATTCGACGAAAGAGTTCGCGTGCGTCTTTCTGGTGGCGGTCGTCCTGGGTGATGCCCACACGCCGCAGAATGCGCGCCAGTTCGGGGTAACCCAGTTCCGGCTCGGCGCCGGTGGGCGTGGCGGCGCAAATGGCGGTGCCCGCAGAAATGCTGTGAATTCGCCGGCCCTGTTCGCGGTCGAAGCGACGAACAGCGATGGCGTTGGCGCCCGTCAGGCGAATGACCTGCGTTTCGGCCACGTCGATGCCCGCACGCCTGGCCAAAGTCATCGTCGCATGCTCGATGAGCGGTGTGTCGACGGGTTCGAAGTTGAAGAACTTGATGAGCCATTGCTGGCCGTCGATTTCGATGAGTGCCTTGGGTTTCGCGCCACCCAGAGGGCTGCCGCCTCCGGCGATGATTCCGGCCTCCAGGGCCGTGATGGGCTCGGAAGCCTCGATCTTGGCGACCACCTCGCTGAGCTGCTGCACCTGTTCCAGCCTTGGCAGCGCACTGCCGGCTGGCCGGCTACAGGGGCTGTAGGTCGCCGCCGAAATGGACACCCCCAAAGCGCCGAATCGGTCGTCGCCGGCGTAGTAGAGGTATTCCATCAGCGACAGTCGCTTCGGTTTGTCGATGAAGCGAATCACCTTCTCGCCCCAACGGTCTGGCCGCGCGTCGTCTACCGCGCCCGCTGCGCGATGCGTTTCTGCCTTCAGGCGACCTGGAGGAAAGAACTCGGTGTCGATGAGCGGCAGGTCCTCGCTCAGCGCGAAGCCGCTCGACAGCCATTCCGGGCCGTAGTGCAGCGAAACGCCCTTTCCGGCCGCAACCAACTTGAGCGCGCCGACGTAGCGCGGGGTGCCTGGTTCGCCCAGGTACCAAAGGTGCAAGTCGTCCAGACGCAAGTCAGCCCTTCGGCGGGGTGGGCAGGGGCGACCGCAGGCGTGCTTCGGCAGAAGCCATGGCGCGGGCGCGCCCCAGCTGAACGGCTGCCCGGACGTCCATCTCGATGGCGCCCCGGTCGTGTTCTGGCGCCGCCAGGTTTCCCAGTTCGCCGTCGCGCTGAATGAGCCAGAGCGCGGTGGCGACGATGCCGATGCCCACGGCCGGGTCACCGGCTTCCAGCCGCTGTAGCGTGGGCACCGACACCCCCATGCGCTGGGCCCAGGTTTTCAGCGACTCCTTGCGGCGCAACCGGGCCACCGCCAGGTCGGCGCCGAGCTTGCCTATGGCGGCTGCAGTGGCCGGTGGCAGCTGCAGGAGGGCGCGGGCAGTTTTTGGCATGAACATAGAATATATCGAATCAGCACAATTCGCGCATTTCTATGTTCATAAACTGGGAACATCCGCCCCTGTGCAGTCGGGCGCAGGAATGCGCAACAACCGGATCAGCCAAGCGACTGTTCATCCCGGATATCGCGACAGCACCTCGTCGATGAAGCTTCCGAACGCAGCGCCCAGCTTCCTGTAGCCCGAGCGGCTGGGGTGTATCTCATTGACCCAGTCTCCGCTGCTGGACGTCGCCTGCGGGTCGGGTGGCAGCAGCGTGACCTGGCTCGCCGAGTCGAACACGTGCACCTGAGGCAGCGCGTCGCCCATCAGAGAGCCTTGGTCAACCGAAAGCATCAACTGGCGCAGGCGGTGGAACAGCAAGTCAGCGATCGCCTGCTGGTCTGCCGGCGCGATGCCGAAGGTCATGAAAGCCTTGAACAACCAACCGTCGCTGGCGCCCAGTGTCCCCTGACGCCAAACAGTCGGTGTCGAGTAAGTGTGCAGGAACAGCGGCCGGCCAGCGCTTGGGCCCTGGTCCCGACGCTTCACGACCTCGGCGAGGTTGGCGCGCAAGTAAGCTGCAAGGGCTGTCCAGCCGGGTTCGCTCACGAAACGTTCTGCGCCGGTGACATCCGGTGGCCGCAGTGCCGCCTCTGCGGGTGTCAGCAACAGGCGCTGGTCGAGCGGCGCCGGTTGGCCGCCCGCATCGGTAGGCGGCGCCTGCGCAGCGTCGATCAGGTCATTGCCGCCCGCCGACAGCAGGATCGCTTCCCAAAAGGAGGCGAAGTTCGGTCTGCGCAGCAGTTGGTCAAAGTAGGGGTCACGCAGGTTGTTGGCAATGTGGTTCAAGGTGTCGCCAGGGTAGGCGCAGTTGATGATCGCCGTGCTCTGCGCGAACTGAAGCGTAAAAAGCATGTTCGAAGCATCGGCAAGGTTCAGCGTTCCAATCGTGAACCAGGAGTCGCCTTCGGCCAGCAGCCGGCGCCCGAAATCCGCCAAAGGCAGGGGCGGATCTCGAAACATCCAATCGGCGGGATAGACCAGCGGCCTCATGTCGGAACCTCCGCTTCTTGCTCGGTGGCAGGATGGTAGGTGCGTCTGCAGATCAATAACCATTTATTTAGTGGGCGAAGTATGGGTTGTTGGAGAAACCCAATATCCTGAGCGATGGCGAGGTCTCTGCGACTGCCGCCTCCAGCAGCAGAAGCCCGAACCCTTTCTCAGCGCGCTCATGAAAAACATCCGACATGTGACCCGTTCCATTTTTGCCATCGTCGCTTGCGCCCTGCTCGCCTCTTGCGGCGGGGGAAGCGGTGATGACACCCAAGCTTCGGTTGCGCTTCCATTCGTGTCTCAAATGAGGGCGCTGGCCTCCTCCGCAATCGCTGCCGACGGCACAGGTGCGGCAACGGCCACAGCGACAGCATCCGTAAGTGCCGACAGGGTCCTGGACTGGGCGGAATTCAAGTTCCCCGACCTGTTCCCGAAAGCGGTCGCCCAACGGTTTCCCGCCGTCGTCTACGAGGGCGTGACTTACAACGCCCGCGCTTACAGCGGGGCCTGGGGCACCCGCTATCTGGGCATCACGCCCGACGGGCGGGTGTTCGGGCTGGGCGACTTCACGAACCAATCGCTTCAGGCATTCGAAACGGTCGCCCACTGGAGCGCGCAGGTGACTGCCGATGCTTGTGCGGTGTACCCAGGCAGTTGTGCGCTTGCGCCGACGATCAGTGCGCAGCCGCAGTCCTTCAGCGCTGCGGTGGGGCAGACGGTCACGTTCAGCGTCACCGCCGCAGGCGCAGCGCCGCTGTCCTACCAATGGCTGCGCAATGGCGTCGATATCGGCGGGGCCACGTCAGCGAGCTACACCACGCCTGCGGTGGGGCTGGCAGACAGCGGCGCGCGATACACGGTGCGGGTCAGCAACGCGGCCGGCTCGGTGACCAGCGGCCAGGGCATCTTGACTGTCACGGCAGGCACGGTGGGCACGCTCGAAGGGCGGGCCTGGGCGACTGCGCAGTCGCTGGAGGAGAACGCCAGCCTGCTGGAGGTGCGTGGCGTACGCCGCCAGGTCATCGACGACGCAGGCCGGGTGACGGTGCTGTTTCTCAAGAACACCGGTACGCGCGTTGCGCTGCACGCCACGCATGGAACACCAGGCGCCGCGAGCGCGGTGCCGACTTGGACGGTGCCGGTGGTCATCGACAGTTCAGGGGGTACGCCGCCATCGCCTGACATCTCGCGCTTCAGCGCCGTCGCGAGCCCCGGCGGCGTGGTCGTCGTCGGTTGGGTGGCACAGCGGTCGTGCACGGACAGCACCTATACCCCCGTGCCGGCGCAGCTGTGCTGGTACCAGTTCGTGGCGCGCTACACCCCGGCGGGTGGGTGGGAGCCACCAAGACTCGTGACCGATGTGCCACCAATGCCGGCACTGCCCGGCGCCCAGACAAGCGCTGAGATGCTGGATCTGCAGATCAACGACCGCGGCGACATCGTTCTTCAAGGCGCCGGCTGGACACGCACGAGCGGCACGTCCTACACCGTGGTTCGAAGCTTCTACTTTCTGCCTGCAGACCAATCAAGTCTCAGCCGCCAGCCTTTCGACGCCGCCCTGTTCGGCGCGGTCAGGTGGCAGCTGGACGGCGCGGGCAACTTGCTGTTGGGTGCGGAGCGGACCCAGAACGGTGTGAAGGACATCGTGGCCTACCGCGGTACCCTGGGCAGCGGCTTCGACTTTGGGACGCCCATGGTGCTCGACACGCGCAACACCGATGCCATCCTGTTGCGGGTGCTGCAGGGCGTGAACGGCCAAGGCGTGGTGCTGTGGACCCAGTTCAACGGCACGGAAGGGCGTCTGTTCGCGGCGACAAGCCCAACCCCCACCAGCAGTTTCAGCGTGGCCGAGACTGGCCTGTCGGCCAACGGCCTCATCCTCTCCCAGACGGTAACCGACGACGGGCAAGCCATCCTGTACGACATGAGCGCAAGCACTGCGCGACGTGTGGTGTGGACGGCCACGGCCGGCTGGTCGGCGCCGCTGCAACTGCCCACGGCCTTTCCCTCGCAGCCAACGCTTCTCGGGAGGCTGCTGCTGTATGGGGTGGCGCGCTCGGGTGATCTGCTGGTCGTCAACACCAACGACGGATCGAGCGCAAGCTATGACGTCAGGCGCAACGTGGTGGTGCTGGGGCCTCCGTCGAGCGCAGGGAACGCGAGCTTCGTGATCGGGCGCAACATGGGCAGCAGCGCCCAGATTCTAGGCTTCGCGACACCCGTGCTGTCGACGAGTGGGGTGGGCTTTGTCGACATGGTCAACTTATTCGACCTGCTGCCTTCTGCCGCAACTCCAGCGGGTCGCAGCCAGGGTGTGCCCAACCTCTGGGGGGCGTTCCTGCGCTAGGGCACCGCGGAACTCTCCCAGCCCGGTTTTGTAGTGTGCGCTTTTCACACACGGTCCAAGCGAATCAATGACCGACGCACGCGAAGTGTCGAACTCGGGCGGCCCTACCGCAGCTGCTTTGCGAAGCTTGAGGTCGTCGCGCCATGAGTGCTTGCGCTTCGACGCCAAATCCCCCGCGCCAGCTGCCGCGCCACGGCAGGCTGCTTGCGCATAACCTTGCCCGTGTGCCCCAAAAGCAAAAGGCGCCCTGGGGCGCCCTTGGGGCGTGCGAAGCGAGCGTTCAGCGCCGCCGCGCCGCCACGGCCAGGCCGGCCAGGCCCAGGGCCATCAGGCCGTAGGTGCCGGGTTCGGGCAGGGCGATGATCTGGATGCTGGGCGTGTAGCCCAGGTTCATCAGGTTGGTGCCCAGGGCGCCGTTCGTGGACGACAGCAGGACCGGGTTGCCAGCCACGCGGCCGAACATCACGGTGCTGACGTCGGTGGGGCCGTTGGCCAGGCTCACATATGACAGCAGGTTGCTTCCCAGTCTCAGATCGGGTTGCCCAATCAGCCCACCATAGTGATGTTGGGGACGAACACCTGCGGCAATCCCGGCCTCAAGCCGGGCGCCCGCAGTCCAGGCCCGCCCGAGGGCGGGCCTGGGCTGCGCGTCCTCCCGCCAACCGGCAGGTACTGACGTGGGCTTTCAGATGTCCCAGCTGTCGTCGATGCCCGGCACATGCCGGGCGTCGTGCTCAACCCACCAGTGCAGGTCGGCGCGGATTTTTTCGGTCTGGGGCTTCTGGCCTGGCACCTCCCGGTCGATCGCGACGAGTACGGGGGTGACGAAGCGTTCGAAGCTTGCGGCGTCGTAGAACCTCTCCGTTATCTCAGGGTTCAGATACGGGGCACAGTTCTCATGGTCATTCATGTCGAGCTTGAACCAGAAGCGGGTACCTACTGGCCATTCCGGGCCGGGGGCGGCTTTGTCATCTGGAAGCGGCTCCCGCAGTTCACGAGCCGCTTCGGCACGCTGACGAAAGAACAGGTCACGAGAATTCGGCGATACGGTCGGCAATAGACTTCCCTCGGCCTGATTAGCAACGAGTCTCCAGTGGCTCACGCCATGAGCTAGCCGACTGTGACCATGGCGATTCCTCTTCATGGAGACCGCCCGTGGCGCAAA
>LNFM01003785.1_pt1 | contig 29041 bp, 28 predicted proteins | sample 596031 | NCBI WGS metagenome assembly LNFM01 (sample SAMN04254537, study PRJNA301005) | activated carbon metagenome | isolation source: dual media filters at the Ann Arbor, Michigan drinking water treatment plant | place: USA: Ann Arbor
TCGGCCGGGAAGACGCCTTCCCAGGAAATGCGGGGTGCCATGGGGTTTTCTCCGATGAAATGGTCGTTGCGCGGCGGCTCAGATGGCGCCGCTGGCGGTGATGGGTGAGGTTTGAAGGTCCGTCACCCCCGGCGAGGACGCAGGCCGAGGGAAGGGGGGCCAGGGGCCGCGAACGCGAGCGCTGCAACGCCTGGATCCCCTTCCCCTCCCTCGCTCACGCTCGGTCGGCCGGGGATGACGGACGGTGTTCGTGGGGCTCAGAGCGCCGCGCCGGCCTTGCGCAGGTCGGCGAGGATCGGGGCCTTGGGCAGCCAGATCTTGTCGAACTCGGCGACCACCGCCTCGGCCTCCTTCGGGTCGGCGTTGCGGAAGGGGATGCCGGTCGCCTTGAACTGCTCGACGAGCTTCGGCTCGTTGCCGGCGAGCTCGTCGATCTGGATGTCGAGGGCTCCCTTCACCGTCTTGGTGATGAGCTCGCGGTCGGCCGCCGAGATCGTCTGCCAGACGCGGCCCGAGACGAGGGCGATGACCGGCATGAAGACGGCGTTCATCTGCAGGATCGACTTGGAGGGCTTGTCGAAGCGCTGGTTCCAGGAGAACTCGAGATCGGCCTCGAGGCCGTCGACCTGGCCGTTGGTCATGGCGTCGAAGACCTGCGGCGTCGGGATCGGGGTCGGGGCGGCGCCGAGCAGCTGGTAGAAGTCGCGATAGACCGGCGTCGGGTTGATGCGCAGCTTCATGCCGCGGATGTCGGCGACCTTGGAGATGTCCTTCGCCGCGAAGACCGCGCGCATGCCGGTGATGCCCCAGGCGAGGCCGATGGTGCCCGTCTCGCGGGGGAGCACGTCGAAGAGCTTCATGGCGACGGGGTCGCGCACGAGCTTGGCGATCTTCGGGGTGGAATCGACCACGTAGGGCGCCGTGATGGCGGCGATGGTCGGCACGCGCGAGCCGAGCTCGGCGGCCATGATCCAGCCCATGTCGAGGGCGCCCGACTGCATCTGCTGCAGCATGGCCGCCTCGTTGCCGAGCTGGCCGGAGTGGAACACGGTCAGGGTCAGGCGGCCGTTGGTGGCGGCCTTAAGGTCCTCGCCGACCTTCAGCGCGGCGCGGTTCCAGGGGTGGCCGGCCGGTGTGAGGATGCCGAGGCGGAACTCCTTCGCCTGCGCCAGCGCCAGGGAGGGCGCGGCGAGCGGCAGGGCGGCGCCGGCGGCGAGGAGGTGGCGGCGGGAGAGGGTCATGGTCATGCTCCTGAGGGGTTGGAGGGAGGCATTCACTTGATCAGCGCGAGGGAGAGGAAGGGGTAGAGCGAGAGCAGGATCAGCAGGATGCAGCTGACCCCGAAGAAGGGCATGGTGACGAGGAACATCTTCCCCGGCTTCGCCCCGGTGACGGCGGCGGCGACGAAGAAGCACAGGCCCACCGGCGGCGAGAGCAGGCCGAGGACGAGGTTGATCACCACCACCACGCCGAAGTGCCGGGGGTCGATGCCATAGACCTCGGTGGCGATGGGCAGGAGGATCGGCACCGTCATGATCAGGCCGGGCACGCCGTCGATCACCGTGCCGATGACCAGCAGGATGACGTTGGCCAGCAGCATGAAGGAGACGGGATCCTTGGCGACCGTCTGGATCCAGGCGGCGGTCTCCTGCGGCACCTTCCCGTAGATGAGGATCCAGGAGAAGACGGCGGCCGCGGCCACCAGGAACAGCACGATGGCGGAATAGACGCCGGCGCGCAGCATCATCTCGGGCAGGCGGGAGAAGGAGAACTGCTTGGTCCAGAAGCGGCCGACGAGAGCGGCGGCGACGGCCCCGACCGCGGCGGATTCCGTGGCGTTGGCGAGCCCGCCGAGGATCGAGCCGACGATGACGACGGGAATGGCGAGCGTCGGGGCGGCATCGAGGATGGTGGCGATGCGCTGGCGCGCGGTGCGCTTCTCGGCCTTGGGGTAGTTGTAGACGTAGCCCATCAGGGCGATGACGACGAAGAAGAGCAGGGTCAGCAGCACGCCGGGCACGATGCCGGCGATGAGCATGTCCGAGACCGAGACCTGCGCCAGCACCGAATAGACGACGAACATGACCGAGGGCGGGATGATCGGCCCGAGCATGCCGCCATAGGCGGTGAGGCCGGCCGCGAAGGTCTTGTCGTAGCCCTGCTTCTCCATCTCCGGGACCATGATCTGCGACATGATCGCGACCTGCGCCGTGGCCGAGCCGAGGATGGAGGCGACGAACATGTTGGCGAGGATGTTGACGTAGGCGAGACCGCCGCGCACCGAGCCGATGACCGCCATGGCGAGGTCGACGATGCGCTTGGTGATGCCGCCGCCGTTCATGATCTCGCCGATCAGGATGAAGAGCGGGATGGCGATGAGGCCGTAGCTGTCGACGCCGCCGAACATCTGCAGCGGATAGGACTGGAACAACAGCGGGTTGCCCGAGGCGATGATGTAGACGATGCCGGCGAGGCAGAGGCACAGGCCGATCGGCACGCCGACCAGCATGACGGCCATGAAGGCGGCGGAGGTGATCATCAGTTCACCCCGTCGACGTCGGAGAGGACGAAGCCGCGGATGGCCGCGGGCGGCACCAGTCCGATGTCCTCGACGAGATTCGCGAGGCCGTGGATGATCATGGACACCGCGAAGATCGGCAGGATCAGGTAGAGCACCCAGGTCGGCCAGTTCAGCGTCTGCGTGCGCTCGGTGTAGAGGAAGTTGAAGGTCTCGCCGGCGAAGGCGCGGGCGTCGAAGCCGGCGCGGGCGATGCCGACCGGGTCCATCCACAGCCAGCACATGGCCGCGAGCGACAGCCCGAAGGTGACGACCATGGCGGTGGCGATGACCTTGGCCGCGGTCCGGCCGCGCTCCGACAGGCGCTCCGTCAGCATGGAGACGGCGAAGTCCAGCCTCAGCCGCGTCATGGCGGAGGCGCCGATGAAGGTGAGCCAGACCACCGAATAGACCGCGGATTCGTCGACCCAGTAGATCGGCACGCCGCTGTAGCGGGTGACGACGTTGAGGAGGATGAGGCCGGTCAGCAGAAACATGAATCCCATGATGGCCAGCCGCTCGACCGCCAGGAGGCCGGCGGAGAGGGACTGCAGGGCCTGTGCGGGCGCGCTGATGCGCCCGGAGGGAATGGCCTGGTGCGCCATCGGTGGATCCCCGATGTGTTTTGCTCTGGAACTGTGGTATCGTAGATTTTATACAATCAGGGAGTCAATGCCCGCGGAAGGACTTTCTTACCTCCCGCCGCAGGCAGGCTTCCCGCACCGGTCCTGCGCCCGGTGCGGATGGGCAAGGGCGGAATTTCGTGATCCGATGGCGCAATCGGGTTTTCAGGAATCGGATGTCAGCACCCCTCAAGCACCGCACGTTGTCGGCCGCCATCGTCGACAGACTGCGCCAGGCGATCCTCGCCGGCGAGCACCCCGCCGGCACGCAGCTGCGCCAGGACGCGCTGGCCGAGACCTATGGCGTCAGCCGCATTCCCGTGCGCGAAGCGCTGTTCCAGCTTGAGGCCGAGGGTTTCGTACGCATCGTGCCGCACAAGGGCGCCATCGTCTCCGAACTCTCGCTCGACGAGGTGAACGACGTCTTCGACCTGCGATGCCTGCTTGAGCCGCGGCTGCTGGCGCAGTCGGGGCCGCGTTTCGACGCAGCCGACCACGCGGCGCTCGACGCCATCCAGGCGCGTTTCGTGGCGGCGATCGCCGCCGGCGACGTCGGCCAGTGGGGCGTCATCAACGCCGAGTTCCACATGGCGCTCTATACGAAGGCGCGGCTGCCGCGCACCCAGTCGATCGTCGCCGCGCTGCTGCAGACCAGCGACCGCTACACCCGCGTGCAGCTGTCCAACACCGCGGCCATGGGAATTGCCGAGCAGGAACATGCGGCCCTCATCGGGCTGTGCCGCGACCGCCGGTTCGAGGAGGCCTGTACCTTTCTCCAGCGCCATATCGAATCGGTGCGCAGCGACCTCCTCAGGGTGCTGGTCCGCTCCGGCGCGACCGGCGGAGAGGCGGCCTGACGGCCCGCGGCACTGGAATAGCTGCCAAGCGTCAACCATATGTCACGACAAGGTGGTTTGACGTTGACGTTCCGTGACGCTTTCTGTACCGGGATGCAGTCGCGACGAGGCCTCCGGAGATCCGGGGCGCGCCTCCCGCCTGCGACGTCCCTCCATCGCCCCCGTACCAGCCAGACGAACCAAGGATCACTGCCCTTTGTCCATCCATACCCAGAACGGCCTGTCCGAACGCCTTGAGACTGCCCAGAAGGCTAAGCAGGCACTGTTGGAGAAGTTCCGTTCGCGCCCGGGTCCGGATGATCCGGAATTCCAGAGGCGCCAGGCCGAGCGCCGCGCCGTCGCCGAGGCCCGCGCCGCGCGGGAGGCTGCGAAGGAAGCGATCCGCCGGGCCGAGGCCGAGCGCCAGGCTGCCGAGGAAGCTGCCCGCAAGGAAGCCGAGCGCATCGCGGCCGAAGAGGCCGAGCTGAAGCGTCTCGAGGAAGAAGAGGCCCGCGCCAAGGCGCGTCCGAAGCAGATCTACCGCGAGATCGCGGCCTATGCCGAGGCCCGCGCCAAGGCTGCCGCCCGCGGCGCCCGTCGCTGACCGACGCACCTTCGCCTGACGATCCCAGGGCCGCCCGCAAGGCGGCCCTTTGCTTTGGCGGGGTTCGCTGCCTGACGCGCCTGCGCGCTCATGTCCCCTGGAACTCTCGGGGCTCCCGGCCGTTGCTATGACCGCGCCCCGCAGCGGCGCGTCACCCGGGGAACCCTTCACATGGCGGAGACAGGCATTTTCGGCATCGACGGCACGCCGTCGGTCGCCGTGCTGGCGAACAGCCGTTCCGGCTTCGGCGGCCGCGGCAGCCGGGCCGTCGAAGCCATCGTCGCGTCCATCACCGCCCGGGGGGTCTATCCGCGCATCTTCATGGCCGGCGGCGGCCGCCTGGCCGAGGCCATCGCCGCCTGCAAGGAACAGGCGCCGGACATCGTCGTGGTGCTCGGCGGCGACGGCACGATCCTGGCCGTGGCGGAGGCCTTCTGCGACACGAAGACGGCGCTCGCCATCGTGCCCCAGGGGACGGTGAACCAGCTGGCGCGCGACCTCCTCATCCCCCTCGATCCCGTGCTCGCGGTGGCCGCGCTCGTCGACGGCGAGCGGCGCGCCATCGACGTGGGAATGGTCAACGGCAAGCTCTTCCTGTGCACTAGCGTCATCGGTCCGCTCGCCAAGCTGCAGCGCTACCGCGAGGAGGCGCGCGGCCGCATGGGCGCGACCATGCTCTCCTTCCTGCGGACCGGCATGAAGGCCATGACCCTGCGCCCGGCGGCGCTCGCCATCCGCGACGACCGCAGCGCCTGGACGGAGGAGACGCGCGGCGTCATCGTGTCGGTCAATCCGCTGGCCGAGATCGTCTCGCGCGTTCCCTTCCGCGAGAAGCTGGATGCCGGCCTGCTGGCGGTCTATGCGGCTAGGGAGCGGGGCTACCTGACCCTGTTCAAGCTCGCCGCCTCGATCTTCGGGGGGAGGGCGCGCAATGATCCGGACATCGCCTATCGGGAGACCCCCGTGCTCACCATCGACGCCCGCCGCCAGTGGCTGACGATCCTCAACGACGGCGAGATCCGGCGGGTGAAGACGCCGCTGCGCTTCGCGGTGAAGCCAGGCGCTCTCGCCGTCATCGTGCCGCGTCCACTGGAGCTCTCGGCATGACGCATCCGTCATGACGGTGGTCGCGCACATCTCCGACATTCATTTCGGGCGCGAACTGCCGGGCGTGGTGGACGCTCTCCTCGCCGATCTCGCGGTGGCGAGGCCGGACGTGGTGGTGATCAGCGGCGACCTCACCCAGTTCGCCAGCCATGGGGAGTTCGCCGCGGCGCGCGCCTTCCTCGACCGCATCCCGGCGCCCTACCTCGTGGTGCCCGGCAATCACGACATCCCGACCATTCCGCTGTGGGAGATGGTCTTCCGGCCCTTCCGCCGCTGGCGCCGCTACATCACCGAAGGGCTGGCGCCGGAATGGTCCGGCGGAATCGTGCTGGTGAAGGGCATCAACAGCGCGCGGCCCTATGGCCCCTATCTCAACTGGTCGCGCGGGCGGATCGCTCCGGCGCAGATCGCGGCGGTGGCGAGCGCCGAACGGGATCCGCGCATCCTCGTCGTCACCGCCCATCACCCCGTCGCCTATGGCGAGGATACCGAGCACGACTACGACCTGGTGACGCGGGGCGACCTCCTGCTGGCGACGCTGGCGCGGCGCCCGCGCAGCCTCATCCTGCTCGGCCATCGACACCGGGCCCATGCGAGCCTGTGGAATCCAGCCGAGGGCGAGCGCACGGCTGTGACGGGCACCGCGGTCGGCCGTGACGACGTGCTGATCATCCATGCCGGCACGGCGACGTCCGACCGGCTGCGCGGCCAGGTCAACAGCTGGAACCTGATCACCCTCGCGGACGAGGGCGTCGGGCTGGAGGTGCGCCAGTTCGCCGCCAATGCCTGGGGCACGGCCTCGCGGCTCGCCCTGCTCTGGCCCGAGCACGAGCCGGAGGTGGTGGGCCGCTGAGGGGAATGCCCTCAGCGCACCAGGATGTTGGCGTCCACCGTCTTGATGTCGCGCAGGCCGCAGAGCGCCATGGTGATGTCGAGCTCCTTGCGGATGATCTCGATGGCGGCGGTGACGCCCTCCTCGCCGTTGGCGCCGAGGCCGTAGAGGAAGGCGCGGCCGATATAGGTGCCCTTGGCCCCCAGCGCGATCGCCTTGATGACGTCCTGGCCGGAGCGGATGCCGCCGTCCATGTGCAGCTCGACCTTCGAGCCGACGGCCTCAACGATGCCGGGCAGGGCCTCGATGGAGGACATGGCACCGTCGAGCTGGCGGCCGCCGTGGTTGGAGACGATGATGGCGTCGGCGCCGGAGCCGAGCGCCAGTTCCGCGTCCTCGGCGTCGAGGATGCCCTTCAGGATCAGCTTGCCGCCCCAGCGGTCCTTGATCCACTTCACGTCGTCCCAGTTCAGCGCCGGGTCGAACTGCTCCGAGGTCCAGGACGAGAGCGAGGACATGTCGTCGACGCCCTTGGCGTGGCCGACGATGTTGCCGAAGGTGCGCCGCTTGGTGCCGAGCATGCCCATGCACCAGCGCAGCTTGGTGGCGAGGTTGATCAGGTTCTTGATGGTCGGCTTCGGCGGGGCGGACAGGCCGTTCTTGATGTCCTTGTGGCGCTGGCCGAGGATCTGCAGGTCGAGGGTGAGCACGAGCGCCGAGCAGCCCGCCTTCTTGGCGCGGTCGATCAGGTTCGCCGCGAATTCGCGGTCGCGCATCACGTAGAGCTGGAACCAGAAGGGCTTGCCGGTGGCCTCGGCGATGTCCTCCAGCGAGCAGATGCTCATGGTGGACAGGGTGAAGGGGATGCCGGCCTTGTTGGCGGCGCGGGCCGCGAGGATTTCCCCGTCCGCATGCTGCATGCCGGTGAGGCCGGTCGGGGCGAGGGCCACCGGCATGGACACCGGCTGGCCGATCATCTCGGTGGCGAGGGAGCGGTTGCGCATGTCGACCGCCACGCGCTGGCGCAGCTTGATCTTCGCGAAGTCGGTCGTGTTGGCCCGGTAGGTGCCCTCGGTCCACGACCCTGAATCCGCGTAGTCGTAGAACATGCGCGGGACCCGCCGCTTGGCGAGGATGCGGAGATCTTCGATGCTGGTGACGACTGACATCCGAGCCTTCTCTGGGGATCTGGGGATGCGGGGGAACCTTGGACCGCTCCCGGTCTAGCACCGGTCCATCGCCGCGACCAGACGCCGTGCCTGCGGGTCAGCCGGTGCAGCGCCGCGGACCGGTGGCGGACAGGTCGAGCCCGGCGAGACCGCCGCGGATCAGGGAGGAATTGCGATAGCGGCGGTCGTCGGTGACCTCCCGGCCGACCCAGTCCGGCAGGGTGATGACCTCGTCGGCGCTCTCCAGCTCCACCTCGGCGACGACGAGCCCGGCGAGCTCCCCCTCGAAGGCGTCGACCTGCCAGAGCTTGCCGGCATGGACGATCTCGTGGCGCTTCTTGACGATGGGGGGCTGCGGGCAGAGGCGCATCATGGCCTCGGCATCGGCGAGGGGGATGGCGTATTCGAACTCGTCGCGCACGAGCCCCTCGACCTCGCCTTTGACGGTGAGGGTGGCGGCCCCGTCCTGGATACGGATGCGCACGGAGGCGGGGGTGGTGGCGAGATAGCCCTGGGCGATGGCCCGCACGCGCGGCGCCTTTTTCCAGCCGTCGCCGACGACCAGGAACTTGCGCTCGATCTCGGTGGCCATGCCGTCTCCCGCTCGTCGACGGGGGCATCAAGCCCCAGGAACCGTGACGGCGCAATGTCGAGCTTCGTCGGGCCGGCGGCGGAGACCGGTCTGCCCTGCGGGAGCCGGGCTCGCCTCGCGACCAGAGCGGTGCTCTGATGAACGGGCCCCGCCGGCCGCGCCGGGCGGACAGAGCCCAAGCAAGGGCCGGCATCGGGAGGACGGCATGGACATGGACTTTCGCGAACTCGCCTCGGGTCTCCTGTTTCCCGAGGGGCCGGTGATCCTCGCCGACGGCACGGTGCTGCTGGTCGAGATCGGCCGCGGCACGGTGACGAAGGTCGCGCCGGACGGGACGGTCAGCTACCTGGCGCGGCCGGGCGGCGGTCCCAACGGTCTCGCGCTCGGGCCGGACGGCAAGCTCTACGTCTGCAACAACGGCGGCTTCAAATGGACGCCGCCGGGCGATGCGCGCGGTCTCCTGCCCATCGGCCAGGCGGACGATTACTCCGGCGGGCGGATCGAGCGGCTGGACCTTTCCACCGGCGCGCTGGAGGTGCTCTACACCGCCACCGCGGCCTGCCCGTTCAAGGGCCCCAACGACATCGTCTTCGACGACCAGGGCGGCTTCTACTTCACCGACCTCGGCAAGGCGCGGCCGCGCGACATGGACCGCGGCGGCGTCTACTACGCCAGGGCCGACGGCTCCTTCATCACCGAAGTCGCCCATCCCATGGTGACGCCGAACGGCATCGGCCTGTCGCCGGACGGGTCCGTGCTCTATGTGGCGGAAACCGAGACGGCGCGGCTCTGGGCCTTCGACCTCGACGGGCCGGGCCGGATCCGGCGCCATCCCTTCCCCTCGCCGCATGGCGGGCGGATCGTGGCGGGGATCGGCGGCTACAACCGCTTCGACTCCCTCGCCGTGGACGCCGACGGCAATGTCTGCGTGGCGACGCTGGTCAACGGCGGGATCACGGTCATCGCCCCTGACACGGGGGAGTTCAGGCACATTCCGGTGCCGGGCGAGCGGTGGGTGACCAACATCGCCTTCGGCGGGCCGGAGCTGCGCACCGCCTATATCACGCTGTCCTCGACCGGCCGGCTGGTGGCGACGGAATGGGAGAATTCCGGCCTGCTGCTCAACTACCAGCAGGCATGAGGGGGTATTCTCAAGCTCACCTGCGCCCAAATTCCAAGAGCCCCACCCGCACCCTCCCCGCTGGCGCGGGGAGGGAGACTACCGCCTAGCGTCCGATCCCCTGCGTCGTGCCTGGCTCTGCCGATTGTGGGGAGGCGGGACGCCGTAGCCCCCCTCCCCGCGCTGGCGGGGAGGGGGCGGGTGGGGCATTCCAGACGGTTGCGCGCCCTACAGCCGCTTGAACCGGTGCCCCACCGCCACCTCGCCGAAGCGCACGCGATGGGGATGGAGCCCGGGCGGCAGGTGCGCGCGGAAATGGCGCATCATGTCCTCGCGCGTCAGGCTTTCGCCGGGACGCAGCTGCACGGTCACCTCGATGTGCTCGCCGGTGATGGGGTTGCGCCCGCCCCAGGCGCTGGCGAGGTCGACGGAGGGGTGGAGAAGCGCCACCCGCTCGATCTCGCCGGGCAGGATCTTCTGTCCCCCGACATTGATGACGTCGCTGGTGCGGCCGACGATGCGGACGAGGTCGCCCTTCACCTCCACCACGTCGCGGGTGTCGTACCAGCCGTCCTCCGAGAAGGGCGAGGGGGCGTTGAGATAGCCGATCATCCGGTTGGCGGCGCGGATCTCCAGCACAGCGTCGGCACGCACCCGCGTCTCGACGCCCTCGCCGCCGACCTTCATGAACAGGCTGTCGCGCGCCTCCGACTTCACGCGCAGGATGCCGAGTTCCGACATGCCGTAGGTCTGGCGGAAATCCACCGCCGGCAGCGCCGCGCAGAGCGCGCGGAGCGTCGGCTCGTCCATGCGCTCGGTGCCGTAGGTGACGACGCGGAGCGCCGAGCCGTCGAGGCGCGGCAGCAGGCCGCTCATCAGCGCCATGCGCAGGAAGGTCGGGGTCGTCGGGAGAAGCTCGACGCCATGCGCGATGATCTCGGCGACCACGGCCTCGGCCGTGCGCTTCGACGGCACGACGATGCGGCCGTTGTTGAAGAGGGTGTGGAGCAGCGTGTTGATGCCGCCGATGTGGTCGAACATGAGGAAGCTCATGGTCACCAGCGCCTCGCGCGGCGTGCGGAACCTCGCGAGGAACGGCGCGAAATCGTGCAGGATCGCCTTGGGGCGTCCCGTGGTGCCGGAGGAGAAGAGCACGAGGCCGGCATGTCCGCGCGTGCGCAGCTCGGCGAGCATCGGGTGGTCGCGGCCGGCCTGCGGGCCGCGGGTGACCGTGCCGCCGTCGATGACGGCGTTCACGTGGGCGGCGTCATGGAAATAGGGATGATCGGCGGCCGTCTGGCGCGTCAGCGGCACGATGACGGCGCCCGCGTCGACCAGGCGCAGGAGGGTTGCGACGCTGTCCGGTTCGAAATCGCCGACGAGCGCGACGACGTCGCCGGGCTGGATGGCGGAAAGGTCCGGACCCTTCGCCGCGACGATGTCCGAAAAGGCGAGGCTGCCGGCCGCCGCGACGAGGAAGGGCCGGTGCGGGTCCGCCTGGCGGGCGAGGATCTCGTCGACGAGCCCGGCCATCACGCCCCGCCGATGGCTAGGACCTGGCCGGAGATCATGCCGGCCGCGTCGGAAAGGAGGAAGTCGGCGACGTCCCAGACGTCGTCGGGCGTGCCCTTCCGCTGCACCACCTGGCGGCGGACGATGCGGTCGATGGCCTCGGCCGGCACCTTGGCGATGAGGTCGGTGTCGATGGGGCCCGGCGCGATGCAGTTGACGGTGACGCCGAAGCCCGCGACCTCGCGGGCGAAGGTGCGGGCAAAGCCCTCGACGCCGGCCTTGGAGGCGACATAGACGGCCTCGCCGGCAAGGCCCAGCGGCACGGCGATGGTGGAGAAGTGGATGATGCGCCCGCCCTTCGCCCGCACCAGCGCCGGGGCGAAGGCCTGGGAGACGTGGATCGCGCCCATCAGGTTGGTGGCGATCACCTTCTGCACGGTCGCGGCCGGCGTCATCAGCGCGAGGTTCATCGAGGCGATGCCGGCGGCATTGACGACGCCCCAGAGCGGCGTCTCGCGGGGGAGCGCAGCGGCAACCGCCTTCACCGCCGCGGCGTCGGCGACGTCGCAGGCGTGGATGGGGAAGGGCGCCTCGACCTCCGACCGCGCGAGGCCGACGACGTCGTAGCCGGCGGCCAGGGCCCGGTCGGCGATGGCGCGGCCGAGGCCGCGGCTCGCCCCCGTGACGAGGAGGGTGCGCCTCACGCGCCGTCCGCCATCTGGGCGGCCATATGGGCGGCGAGCGTGCCGATGGTGCGGAAGGGGCTGCGGGAGGAGGAGAAGGCGGCGTCGTTCATCCAGTCGAAGGGCTTGCCGAAGCGTTCGCCGGCGAAGTCCTCCAGGCCGAGCATCACCTCGAGGAGCCCTTGCGAATCCACCACGGCCTTCTCGCCGATGAGGGGGGACGCGGCGTCGTAGCCCGCGGCCTCCTCGCCGGTGATGAAGGCGACGAGGTCGCGGATCTTCGCCTCGATGTCGCGGGCTGCCGCCTCTGCCGTCATGTCGTGCCCCGATTCGTCCCCGGGGCGATCATAATCGATCCGCGGCGCGGCCGCTGCCTCTGACGTCCGCCCTCAGCGGCCGGGCACCGCAACGCACTGGCGGAAGAGGTGCTCGTAGAAGAAGCGGTCGGCGTGATCGGAGACGAAGGCGACGCGGGTCTCGCCGTTCTCGGTGAGCACGGAGACGGCTGCGATGGTGTGGTCGTTGAAATCCATCACCTTGATCAGCGTGCCGCCGATGAGCGGCGAGCGCCTCACCAGGGGAATGCGCGTGTTGAACAGGCCCTCGATGCAGCCGGCGATGTAGGAGGCGGGCAGGTCGGAGCGGACCGTCAACGGCCCCTGCGTCGCGTAATTGGAGGCGCAGGCACCCAGCGCGAGCGCAAGGGCTGCGCCCGCCAGACCTGTCGCTACTCGCCGGATCCGCGGTTGGGGCATGCCTGGTCAACGCGGTATCGGAGGGATGGTTCCCTCAAGGCTGGCGAGGCGGCGGCGGTTGTGGCCTTGGCTAAAAAGGTCGAGCTGCATTAGCGTACCGGCGGGGCACTTTGGGGATATCATGAAGCATCGACATCTCGCCGTGGCTGCGGCGCTCGTCACCGCCTTGGCTGTGGGGCCGGCCGCCGTACTGACCGCGCACGCGCAGTCGGGGTCCAGATCGGGTCCGCCGACCCTCCATCCGCCGGTCATCCATCCGCCGGTCATCCATCCGCCGGTCGTCCGGCGGCCGCAAGTCACCCCTCCGCGGAACACCCCTCCGCGGAACACCCCTCCGCGGAACACCCCTCCGCGGCCCTGATCCGCGGTCCGCGCAACGCGAAGTGAAGCCGCAGGAAGCGGAAACCGGGCGGGGGGCGGCCGCGGGCCCCCGCTTTCATCGCCGGTCGCCCAGGACCGCGAAGACCACGATGTCGATGGATCGCGCCAGGGCTTCGATCACGTCGCAGAAGGCGGTGCCGACCTGAGGCGTGAGGGCTCCGGTCCCGGCGCTCTGCAGGACGAGGTCGCGCTGCAGCAGCAGCTGGTGCCGCAACCCCATCAATTCGTCGACCAACGAGGCAAGGTTGGTGTCGGGATGGGATGGCGCGGGCGAGGGCGTCGGTCTCGGCGGGAAGGGAATGATGGCTGAGGCCATGGTCTGATGTCCTGATCGGCGGCGACGAAGAGCTTGCGGCGCCGGACAACCCGGCGCCGCGGCGTTCGAGCGTTCAAGCCGCCCGGACAGTGGCGAGGAAGCGCTGCAGCTCGGCCGACAGCTTCGCGGAGTTCTGCGACAGCTCGGAGGCCGACGTCAGGACCTGCGACGCCGCCGCGCCGGTGCTGGACGCCGCCTGGCTCACACCCTCGATGTTCGCGGAGACCTCGCTGGTACCGGCGGAGGCCTGCTGCACGTTGCGGGCGATCTCGCTGGTGGCCGAGGTCTGTTCCTCGATGGCCCCGGCGATGGACGTGGAGATGTTGTTCATCTCGCGGATCGTCGCGCCGATTGCGGTGATCGCATCCACCGCGGTGGTTGAGGCGAGCTGGATCTGCGAGATCTGCGCGCCGATCTGGGCTGTCGCCTTGCTCGTCTGTTCGGCGAGCAGCTTGACCTCGGAGGCGACGACCGCGAAGCCACGGCCGGCCTCGCCGGCGCGGGCCGCCTCGATCGTGGCGTTCAGCGCCAGGAGGTTGGTCTGGCCGGCGATCTCGTTGATGAGGTTGACGATCTCTCCGATGGCCTGGGTCGACTTCGCCAGTTCGGCCATTTTCGCAGAGGTTTCTCCGGCCTCGACGACCGCCTGGCCAGCGATCTGGGTCGACTTGGCCACCTGTGTCGCGATCTCCCGCACCGAGACGGACATCTCCTCCGCCGAGGCCGCGACGGTCTGGACGTTGCTCGACGTCTGCTCCGACGCGGAGGCCACGGCCGAGGACTGGATGGAGGTCTCCTCGGCGGTGGTGGTGAGGGTCTTGGCTGCCGCCTCGAGTTCGGTCGCGGCGGACGACACGGCCGCGACGATCCCGCCGACGGCCTGGTCGAACTGGTCGGCGAGCTCGTTCATCGTGGCGCGCTTCTCGTCGGCGGCGCGGGCGGCGGCGGCGGCCTGTTCGGCCTCGAGCCGCAGCTTCTCCTCGCCATTCTGCTTGAAGACCACGGCGGCGCGGGCGACGTCGCCGACCTCGTCCTTGCGCTCGGTACCGGCGATGTCGACGCCGAATGTGCCGGAGGCCAGGCTCTGCAGGGTCGCGACGACGGCGCGGATCGGCCGGGCGATGCCGAACTGGCCGATGAAGAAGCCGAGGCTCAGGCCCACGGTGATGCCGATGGCGGCGATCGCGACCATCAGCGTGGAGCTGCGCTGATATTCGGCGGTGGCCGATTGCGAGACCTTGTTGACGTGGCTGTCGAGCGCGTCGGCGAGCGTCCGCAACGTCGCGCGCAGATTGCTGACCAGCGGACGGTTCGATTCGACGGATTCGCGCACCACCCGCATCTCCGCCGACATCTCGAAGTTACGCACCCGCGCGGCGGCTTCGAACGTGTCGCGCAGCTCGCGCTCATAAGCGCTGAAGGCGGCGTCGATCTCGACCAGTTTCGGGCGCATTTCGGCCGGCAGGGTGCGCTCGATCCGGGCCCGGCGATCGCGATAGGTCTTCAGCTCCTCCTCGACGACGGCCCGGGCGGCCCGCAGGTTGTCGGCGCGCGCATCGGCGGAGACGTCGACCTCGGCGCGGTTCAGCGCGAGAATGTTCTGGTTCATCCGCGCAGCCAGCAGGGCGTTGTCGGCGGCGGCTTCCATCACGTCGGTCGCGTCGTTGAGGGAACCCAGCGACCGCGCGCCGACGAAGGCGATGGCGATGGAAACGAGAGAAAGGATCGCAATGACCGACAGGATCTTCGTCAGGATGCGTAGATTGCTCAAGAATGTCACGGTGGCCCCCAAGCGCTCGTGTCTGATCTCATCCACGGACCCGAAGGGCGGGCCCGGCAGCTGACCTCCAGCGGCGCGGGCAGTGGAACGGTGGGCGCGTTAACCAGCCATTTACCATGCGGCTCGCGCATGGCTGCGAGCTGACCATTTTTGAAGCATCAGGCTACCACCATTCCCGGTTGTGGATTGCGGGCGGGCGGACGTGCCGCGCCGCCGCCGACGGGAATACAGGGCCGCTGCGAGGCCGTCGAAATTCTGGTGCTGTCTTGCGAGCCGTCGCGGCCCTGGGGATGTCGGGATTGCTACCTGGGACGTAGAGGAACATCGCAATGAAACCCCGCGATGTACCTCCGCGCGAGGCACGGGACGCCGCACGTATCGTCGCATTTGTGTGATGCGCGGAAAATGACCGGGGAATCACTTTTGTTGCAGCGGCTGTATCATCGTGAGTGGATCACGTGTGCTGCCCGTGGAAATGAATGAATTCACAGCAATTTCGCACAATGCGGCCGTTGGCTTCGGGTATCCCCCGAGCAGGAATTCGAGCACCCTCAACGGTAGGTGGACACACCCCCGGCAAGGTGATGTCTGCGGGTGGTTCGATGTCGTCAACTTACTCAGCTATGGCTTTAACAGTACAGATTCCCAAGAATATCTCTTCAAGAGATTTGCTATCGAAGGTCGAGTCCATCGGCCGTTTCGGCATTTGGGTCTATGACGTTGCGTCGGGGCAGGCGCATTGCTCGTCGGGCGTTCATCAGATCCTTGGAGCGGCCTCGCTGAGCCGGCCCTTCCATCCCTCGTCGATCGCGAGGATGGCGCATCCCCGCGACTCCCGGTTCGCTGTCGACGCCTTTTCCCTCTCGCTGCGCGGTGCGCCGTCCCAGCAGACCTTCCGCATCCTGCGCGCCGACCGGACCGTGCGCTGGATCCACACCCTGGCCGAGCCCGTGCTCGGCGACAACGGGGTGGTGGCGAGCGTCGTCGGCATCGTCACAGACGTGACGGCGCAGGAGGAGGCGGCGCGGCTGCTGGCGCTGAACGACCGGCGGCGGCAGGGCCTGTTCCATCATCTGGCCCTGAGAACCTGGAGCGTCGATGCGAACGGGCGCCCCATCGACTGCGTGCCGACCAGCACGCCGGCTCCCAGCTTCCCGCCGTCCCCGAGCGACCATGGGGCGCCCTCCTTCGAGGACGCCCTGGTGCTGGAGAAGGTGCGCGCCGCCATCACCGAAGGCCTGGCATTCTCATTCTACCACCTGACGCCGGACGAGCGTCACCGCCGACGCGTGCCGCTTCTGCTCGGCGGGGTGCCCATCCGCGACGACCATGGGGACGTGCTGGAATGGCACTGCTTCAGCCTGCACATGGGAGGCGCCGACGTGCCGCAGGTGAACATCCGGCACATCGAGCCCCGTCACGTGCGGGCGGCGCGCGCTTTGATGAACTGGTCCGTCATCGACCTGGCGAAGCGCGCCGGGGTTTCGGTCTCCACCGTGCAGCGGCTTGAATCGGACACGAGTTCGCGGCCGAGCGATCCGCTGGTGACGCGGATCATCGAGGCCCTGCGCGAGGGCGGCGCGATCCTCTGCTATGGCCCCGCGGGCAACGTCTGCCTGCTGGACGGCTAGCACGCCACGCGCGCGCCCCGCCCGAACGAAAAACCCCGCCGGATCGCTCCGGCGGGGTTTTCCTTCGAATGGTGGGCACGACTGGGATCGAACCAGTGACCCCTACGATGTCAACGTAGTGCTCTCCCGCTGAGCTACGCGCCCTTTTGCGATCCGGGGACCGCGAAAGCGAGGCGCACCGTATAGCGGGGGTCGCGCGAGCGTGCAAGAGGATCGCGCGGCCCAAATGCGCCGCTGTGGACGGGGCCTCAGGCGGCCTGCTGGAGCATCTTCTCGACCTCGTTGACGAGGTCGCGCAGGTGGAAGGGCTTGGAGAGGATCTTGGCGTCCTTGGGGGCCTGCGAGTCCGGCTGCAGGGCCACGGCGGCGAAGCCGGTGATGAACATGACCTTGATGTCCGGGTCGAGTTCGGTGGCGCGGCGGGCGAGCTCGATGCCGTCCATCTCCGGCATGACGATGTCGGTGAGCAGGAGCTCGAAGGGCTCCTCGCGCAGGCGGTGGTAGGCGGACAGGCCGTTGTCGAAATGGGCGACGTCGTAACCGGCGGTCTGCAGCGCCTTGACCAGGAACCGGCGCATGTCGTTGTCGTCTTCGGCCAGCAGAATCTTGCCCATGCTGAATGCGGTCCTTCGTCCGTCCGTCGTCGGGGAGGCGGTGTAGCGAACCCGGTCCCGCTTGTGCCTCATCAAGCACGAAGATGGTAAATGTGCGGTGAATATCCCCAAGGTGCGGGCTGTTTCCCGACGTTGCGGCAGACAGCCCCGACCCCGCGCACGGCGTCTCCTGCGTCGCTGGCCTGCCTGCGAGGCGGGTTCACACGGCCGCGCCGCGCGCTAGAGTAGGGCGGCATGCAGCACGACGGACGCGTGACGATGGAAGCCGAGATCTGCGACATCGACCCCGCCTTCGAGGCGCTGGAGCCGGCGGAGACGCGGGCGCCGGTGATCTTCAACTCGCCCCATTCCGGCCGGCTCTATCCGCCGCACTTCATCGACCAGGTGCGGCTCGATCTGCCGCTGCTGCGCCGGTCCGAGGACACCGGCGTGGACATGCTCTTCGCCGGGGTGGTGGAGCGCGGCATGCCGCTGATGCGCGTGCATTTCCCCCGCTCCATGGTGGACGTGAACCGCGAGCCCTACGAGCTCGACCCCCGCATGTTCGACGGACGGCTGCCGACGTTCGCCAACACCCGCTCCATGCGGGTGGCGGGCGGCCTCGGCACCATCCCGCGCGTCGTCGGCGAGGCGCAGGAGATCTACGCCCGCCGCCTGCCGGTGGACGAGGCGCTGGTGCGCATCGAGACGCTGTACAAGCCCTACCACCGGGCGCTGCGCCGCCTCATCGCCTCGGTGCACCGGGCCTTCGGCGAGGCGCTGCTGGTCGACTGCCACTCCATGCCGTCCATGGCGCCGGTGCGCGAGGACAAGCCGCGCGCCGACATCGTCATCGGCGACCGCTACGGCACGAGCTGCTCGCCCTCGGTCGGCGACCTCATCGAGGGTGTGCTCAGGGCGCGCGGCTACAACGTCGTGCGCAACAAGCCCTATGCGGGCGGCTTCATCACCGAGCACTACGGCCAGCCGCAGACGGGCGTGCACGCCGTGCAGATCGAGATCAACCGCGCCATCTACATGGACGAGCGGACCTATCGCCCGACCGCCGATTTCGGCCGGCTGCAGGCCGACCTGATGACCCTGGCTGAGGCGCTGGCGCGGCTGCCGCTGGACCGCGCAGGGGACTGGCGGATCGCTGCGGAATAGCGACGGCAGCTCCGCCAATTTTGCATATCGACGGTTTTTTTGGCCGCTTCAGCGGAATCGTCTTGCCGTCACAAACGGGCGACTGATCGAATGATCAGGGTGCGACGCACAACGCGCCGCGGCCGTTTTCGATTGTATACGATGCCGGGCGAGGCCCTTCCGTGGCACGGAAACCGCCTGTTACATCGTTGAAATATCACCGGAAAATCCGGCGATACAAAAGAAAGAGGCCGCTCACTTTCGTGAGCGGCCCAAGTCTAGGGAGGAAACGCCCAAGGAGGGCTGCGGGGCATCGCAGGGCGATACCGCGCTGCAACAATATGCCTAGGCTCTCCGGAAAAGGCAAGAAGGCTGTCCCATTTTTTTGCGGCCGTCGTTCGGCCGATGGGGCGCCTCGTCTCAGGCACCCGGGCGGCGGGGTTCCGGCGCCCTGAGATAGACGAGGGTCGCGACCGCCAGCAACGCCGCCTGCAGGGCGAAGGCGATCTGGAAGGCCGCCACCGGATAGACCGTAGCGCCGCCCGCCACCGCCTTCACCGCGAGGCCCGTCAGCCACTGGGTGACGAAGGTGCCGCTCATCGTCCCCATATTGATGAGGGAGAGGCCACGCCCGGTGATGTCGGGCGGGAACAGCGACTTCGAATGGGCGACGAGGACAGGCGTGAAGGCGCAGGAGAAGCCGAGGAGCGCGATGATGATCTCGGCCCGGAGCGCGCCGCCGTGGCCGAAGGCGATCAGCGCGGCGAGGAGCATCAGGGTCAGGACCGCGCCGGCGACCGCCAGCGGCTTGTAGGCGCCGGTGAACCGGTCGGCCGATCCCCAGGCGAGCGTGCCCAGCACCTGTGCGAGGGCCATGACCAAGAGGATGCGCCCCTGGGCTGCGAGGTCGGCGCCGTGGACATGGGCGAGATAGGGCCCGCCCCACAGGCCGATGAACAGGGCGAAGGTGGAGAAGGTGGAGAAGGACATCAGGAAGAGCGGTCCGAAGCCCGGCGTGCGCAGCACCGCCCCGATCCCGGCGAAGGCCTCGGGAAGGGTCTCCGCCGGCTTGCCCGGCAGGCGGCCGGCGGCCCTGCCGCGCACCAGGAGGACGATGCCGGCGAGGAGCAGCGCCGAGACGAGGGCGGCGAGGAGGAAGGCCGAGCGCCAGCCGAAGGCGGAGGTCATCCAGCCGAGCGGCGCTGTCGCCAGGATGGTGCCGAGGCTCGAGAAGGCGATCTGGAAGCCGGCAAGGCTGGCGAAGACGTCCGCCGGGAAGGCGCGGGCATAGATCACCAGCGGCGCCATGAAGAAGGTGGAGCAGCCGATGCCGAGAAGGAGCCGCCCGGCGATGAGCCCGGCCTGCCCCTCGGCCTGCGCGAAGACGAGGGCGCCCGCCACGGCGAAGAGGCTGGAGCCGAGCAGGGCGACGCGCGGGCCCCAGCGGTCGATGACGATGCCGACGGGGATCTGGCAGAGCGCGAAGATGAGGAAGAAGGAGGAGGCGACGAGGCCGAGCTGGTCGGGATCGAGCCCCAGTTCGCCGGCGAGCGTGGTGGCGATGACGCCGACGGAATTGCGGAAGAACTGGCTGAGCGCGGTGGCGGTGGCGAGCACCGCGACGAGGGCGACGATCGCCGGCCGGGTCAGGCCCGCGGCGCTGGCGCCCCCGCGTTGTTGTTGGTGTGGCACGTCGTCCTCCGGGGCGCGGAAACTGCCTTCCGGGGCGGCGGGATGCAAGGCGCCTCCGCACAGGCCTGCGGCCTCGCCCCCGCATGGAACCGGCCGGTGTTGCCGCCCGGCGGCCCCGTGCCTATAGGTCTCACGCCGGCAGGGCGAGGAGACGAAACGTGAGCGCTGTGGATTTCGAGAGCTTCGTGCGCGAACTCGCCCGCCTGTCGGGCGAAGCGATCCTGCCCTTCTTCCGCACCGCCATCGGCGTCGACAACAAGGCGGGCCTCGGCCACTTCGACCCCGTCACGGAAGGCGACCGCGCCGGCGAGGCGGTGATGCGCCAGCTCATCAAGCGCACCTTTCCCGAGCACGGCATCGTCGGCGAGGAACACGGCGACGAGAACGCCGATGCCGAGCACGTCTGGATCCTCGATCCGATCGACGGCACCCGCGCCTTCATCGCCGGCATTCCCGTCTGGGGCACGCTGATCGGGCTCGCCCGCCATGGCGTGCCGGTATTCGGCATGATGCACCAGCCCTTCATCGGCGAGCGCTTCTGGGGCGACGGGGCCGGCGCCCGCTACGAGGGGCCCGCCGGCAGCCGCAGCCTCAGGGTCAGGCCCTGCGCCGGCCTCGAGGCCGCGACCATCATGACGACGTCGCCGCGCCTCTTCGACGCCGAGACCCGCGGGCCCTTCGAGGCGGTGGAGGCGCGCTGCCGCACCTATCGCTACGGCGCCGACTGCTACGCCTATTGCATGCTGGCGGCGGGCCACGTCGACCTCGTGGTCGAGGCCGGCCTCAAGCCCTACGACATCGTCGCGCTGGTGCCGATCATCGAGGGGGCCGGCGGCATCGTCACCACCTGGGACGGCGGGCCGGCGAGCGGCGGCGGGCGCATCATCGCCTCCGGCGACCGGCGGGTGCATGACGAGGCGCTGGCGATCCTCAACGCCTGAGCGTCCAGCGCCGGCCTGTCAGAGGAACGGCATTTCCCCGGGCACGAAAGCGTCGAAGGCGGCCCAGAACTGGCTGCGGATCTCGTCGCGCTCCTGCATCAGCTCGTGCAGGGCACCGGGCACCACCACCACGCCGCCGGTCTTCAGCCGGTGGGCGAAGTCCTCGATGCTCGGGGTGTGGACGAGGGGGTCGCGGGCGGCCCCGATCATCAGCATCGGCTGGCGCAGGCCGCGGGTGTAGAGCGGATGGGCGAAGCGGCCGGTGACGGCGAGAGCCTCGCGCACCCAGGCGACCGTCGGCGCGCCGAGGCCGAGCCGCGCATCGGCTTCGGCATAGGCGGCGACGCGGGCATAGCGCACGGGATCCGAGGTGACGGGATTGCCGACGAAGGGCTTCAGCGCCACCGGGCGGGCCGAGCCGCCGGGCACGATGGATCCTCCGAGGCCGGCGAGGCTCAGCCCCCAGAGCACCGGGCGGATGAGGGCCGGACGCCTCACCTGGGCGAGGGCCACCATGGGCGCCGCCAGCACCATCCGGTCGAACCAGGTGCGACCGGCCTTCGCCGCCTCGATGAGGATGGCGCCACCCATGCTGTGGCCGAGCGCGTAGAAGGGCGGACGGCAGTCGGGCAGGCCGACGACGGACATCACCGTTTCGAGGTCGATCTGGTAGTCGGCGAAGCGGCGAATGTGGCCCTTGCGCCCGTCGGCGAGGAGGCGGCCCGAGCCGCCCTGGCCGCGCCAGTCGAAGGCGAGGACGCCGAAGCCGCGCTCGCGCAGCTCGCCCACCACCTCGAAATATTTCTCGATGAACTCGGCCCGGCCCTGGCAGATCACCACCGTGCCGCGGCGCGGCGCGCCCGTCGCCTCCCACCGCGCATAGCGGACGGGGATGCGGTCGGCGGTGGTGATGGTGCCGGCCCGCACGCCCGCGGGAACCGGCCTGTCGGGCAGCGCAACGAGATCCATCGGAACCAGGGCTCGCGAACGAGGAAGGCGGGAGCATCAGCATGCCCCCGCCTCGCTAACATCGCCTGAACGGTCGCGGATCAGCGCAGGATGCGCATGTCGCGGCCGGTATAGGGATCGCGCTCCCAGCCGGGCGGCGGCGGACGGCGCGGGCGGTAGCCGCGGTCCTCGTCGTAGTAGCGGCGCGGCTCGCGATAGACCGGGCGCTCGTCGTAGTAGCGGCGCGGCGGCGGGTCACGATACACCCGGCGGTCGTCGAAGGAGCGGCGCGGACCGTCGCAGCGGCCGGGAATGACCTGGTCGATCATCGAGCCGGTGGTGGAATCGTAGACGCGGACGCGGCGCGGCGGGCCGCAATTGTACTGCACCTGCATGTGATAACCGGCGAAGCCCGCTGGATCCACCGGCGAGGCGACGGCGAGGTGAGGGGCGGCGATCAGGGCGATCGTCGCGATCAGGGTGTTGCGCATTGTCACCTCCCGGGTGTGGTTGGATAGCAGTCTTCAAGATCGCCGCCCGTTCCGCAAGGTCATTGCGGCGAGGGCTCGGTGGTGGCCGGCCGCCCGGCCCAGGGGCGCCACAGCGTCTCGCGCTGCTGCGGGCGCCGGTCGCCGATCACCCTGAGGCCGATGATCTCGCCGTTGCGGGCATCCATCACCAGCCGCAGTTGCTGGCCGTGCCTGTCCTTGCCGTGGGCGAGATAGGTGCTGCCGCGCCTGACCGGCGGCTCGCTGACGGCGTAGCCGCGCGCGGTGAGGCGGCCCGTCACGTCGCCGGCGGAAAGGGCGCCCTCGGCGCGGGCGAGGCTGCTGGTGCAGGCGATCACCGCGACGAGGAGGGCCATGCCGGCGGTGCCGGCGAGGGCGCCGAGGGCGAGGCCCGGCAGGAAGGTGGCGCGCGGCGCCCGGCCGGACAGGCGGAGGGCGCCGGTGGAGAGAGCGGAGCTCGTATGGGCCATGGCGGGTCTGTCCCGGTCCCGGTCTGCCGTGAGGCGAAGGCGGCCGGGAGGCAGGTCCCGGCCATCATGAGCACGGAGATTGCGCCCCGCCGGCTGAACCGGCGCGGAAGTCTCCGTTCACCCGCTCTTCATCCGCAGGAGCCTCGCGCGACCCCTCTTGCGCGGCCCGCGGGGCGTTCCTAACTCTGGTTTCGTGCAGGCCCGATGTGGCTGCACACATCGACAGGCCCGGCCGATCAGGCGGGTCTACCCACTTTGGTGTCGCTTGAAGGAGGACATCCCATGCGCAGCTTCGATCTTGCTCCGCTCTATCGTTCGACCGTCGGTTTCGACCGCCTCTTCTCCATGCTGGACCAGGCGTCCGGCCTCGAGGCGCCCTCGCCGACCTACCCGCCCTACAACATCGAGCGCACGGGCGAGAACGCCTATCGCATCACCGTCGCGGTCGCCGGCTTCACCGACAAGGACCTCTCCATCGAGGTCAAGGAGCAGGCGCTGACCATCCGCGGCGAGAAGACGGCCGGCGAGGCCGAGGCGAAGCCCGACTATCTGCACCAGGGCATTGCCGCGCGCGCCTTCGAGCGCCGCTTCCAGCTCGCCGACCACGTCTCGGTGAAGGGCGCGGCCCTCGACCACGGCCTGCTCCACGTCGACCTCGTCCGCGAGATTCCGGAGGCCATGAAGCCCCGGCAGATCGCCATCGGCACGGGCTCCGGCCCCCGCGCGATCGAGGCCACGGCGAACCGCCAGGCCGCCTGACCCGCATCGGATTGACGGCAGGGCCGCCCTCCAACGGCCCCTCCTGAGATGCACGAACGCCCCGGTGAGGCATCACCGGGGCGTTTCGTTTGGGTGCGGACGGGAGCGCCGTCAGGTCGAACGCGGCGGCGTCAGTTCGATGGCGGAGGCGTCACCTGGCGCACGCCGGGGGTCGCCGTCGGACCACCGGTCGGCGGCAATTGCTCGCCGTTGGGCCCGAGGAATCGGCCGTCGATCAGCACGCCCTCGCCCTCGCCCTGCTTCTGCGCCGTCTCGGTGGACGGCGCGGCCTCGGTCCGTGGCGGCTCGGCGGCGACCGGGGGCACGGTGGGCACCTCGGACGGGTTCAGCGCCGGGGTAGCGGGTGCTGCCGGCACCGGATCGGGCACGGCCTGGGGCAAGGCCGCGGAGGGGGCCGGAGCTTGCGGCGCCGGTGCCTCCGGTGCGGCGACGGCGGGCGGCGCCGGCTCCACCTGCGGGACGGGCGCGGCCGGCGCGGGAGGCTCGGCCTGCGGCGGCAGGGCGGCGGTGGGCGGTGACGGCTGCGGCTGCGGCTGTTCGGCCTGCGGCGGGGTCGCTGCCGGCGGCGTGAAGGGCTGCGCCGGCTGGACGCTCAGCGGCGGTGTCGGGGCAGCCGGCGGATCGACCCGCCGCGGCAGGCTCGCCGCCGGGGGCGGTGCGGCCGGCGTCTCGGATGCGGGCGGCAGCGCCACCGGCGGAACCGGCGGGGCGACCTGCGGGCGCGGCGTCAGGTCGCCGTCGATGTTGGGACGCGGCGTCGGCACGGGCACGACGCGGGCGGTGATGTTCGGCGCCGGGCGCACGGGCCGCTCCGGACGGTCGAGGGCGTCGGGATCGAGCCGGCCCTCGCGCTGGACCGGCGGCCGGGCATTGCCGAAGCTCGGCCGCTCGTCGGACCAGACCGGAGGGGTGGGGAAGCGCTGGCCACCGGGCTCCAGCTCGCGGATGTTGATGGGCGCGCCGGTATAGGCGTGAATGGTGACGCGGGCGCGCTGGCCGGCGGCTCCCACCGTCTCCACCACCCAGACGCGGCCGGCGAGGCGCGGCCGGCTGATGGCGCGGTAGCCCATGGATCGGGCGATGGCGATGGCCTCGGAGGCCGGCAGGACGTCCTCGACCTCCGGCACCACGTAGCGGCGCTGGTAGACCGGCGGCTCGTCGTCGTAGTCGTAGACCCGCGGCGGGCCCCAGCCGCCCCAGTATTGCACCTCGACGGCAGCAGCTGGAACGGGCGCGGCGGCGACACCGGCGGCGAGCGGGGCGGCGGATGCCGGGCCGAGACCGGCAGCGAGAGCGGCGGCCGCCGCCGTCATGAACAGTGAATGGCGCACGCGATCGTGTCCTTCTTCCCCCTCGAACCCCAGGGTCAAGGTTTCGGCAAGGAGAACGGCGATTTCAGGGCGGGGACGTGTCGCTTCTTGTCGGTCCCGCTCACTCCGCCGCGAGGGGCGCTGCGGCCCGCGCCGCCACCGCGAGGAAACGGTCGATGTCCTCGTCCCGGGTGGCGAAGGAGGTGACGAGGCGCATCATGACCTCGCCGGGGCGGGCCCGCTCGGCCTCGGGCAGCCCCTTGTCCGGCCAGGGATAGAAGGCGGCGCCCTCGGCCTTCAGCGCATCGACGATCTCCTGCCGGAAGATCGGGAAGAGGCCGTTGGCCTGGGGCTTCAGCGGCAGGCGAATGCCGGGAATGGCGGAAAGCCCCTCGGCGAGGCGGGCCGCGGCGCGGTTGGCGTCGCGGGCGAGGTCGAGCCAGTGGCCGCCGTCGAGGAAGGCCTCCATCTGCGCCGCGAGGAAGCGGTGCTTGGAGAGGAGGTGGCCGGCGCGCATGCGGCGGCGGACCATCTCCGCGCCCCTGGCCGGATCGAAATAGATCAGCGCCTCGCAGGCGAGGCCGCCGCCCTTGGTGGTGCCGAAGGAGAGCACGTCGACCCCGGCCTTCCAGGTGATCTCCGCCGGCGAGCAGCCGAGCGCCGCCACCGCATTGGCGAAGCGGGCGCCGTCCATGTGGACGCCGAGGCCGTTGTCACGGGCGATGGCGGAGAGGGCGGTCACCTCGGCGACCGAATAGACCTGGCCGAGTTCGGTGGACTGGGTGATGGAGAGGGCGTGGATCGGCGCATTGTGCGGCACCCGGCGCCCGAGCCCGGCGATCGCCGCCTCCAGCGCGGCGGCGGTGATCTTGGCGCCGCGGCCGGGAATGCCGACGAGCTTGGCGCCGCCGGTGAAGAATTCCGGCCCGCAGCACTCGTCCTCGATGACGTGGCTCTCGTCGTGGCAGAGCACGATGCCCCAGGGCGGGGTCAGCGTGGAGAGGGCGAGGCCGTTCGCCGCCGTGCCGGTGGCGACCATGTAGACGCCGACCTCGCGCTCGAAGAGATCGCAGAGCCTCTGCACCACGGCCTTCGTCGCATCGTCGTTGCCGTAGCCGAGCCGCGCCCCGCCGTTCGCCGCGGCGATGGCCTGCATGACCTTGTCGGAGGCGCCGAGGCCGTTGTCGCTGGCGAAGAACATGGAGGCTCCGGATCGGGGTGAGGCGCTGAGAGCATCACAAGCCCGGAGGCCGCCGGAGGGCAAGGGGCCTTCGCGCATGCGCGGGCTGCCGGGGTGCCGGGGTGCCCTGCGGTTCATGGCCCCACCCTTACCCTTCCCACGCAGGGCGAGGGGAGGGGGACTATGGCGTCGCGATCATTCCGCGGCCGGCGAGCCTCGCTCGACCGTGCTTCCCCATCAGCCGCGCCTTTGAGAACGGCCGCGCCAGATGAGCCGGCCGAGAGGAGGCGGAACGCGGTAGTCCCCCTCCCCGCGCAGCGGGGAGGGTACGGGTGGGGCCTCTTGAGGTCTTCCCGCCGCTCAGCGCGGCAGGGTGGTGGTGCCGACGAGGTCCTTGTCGATGGAATGGGCGGCCTGGCGACCCTCGCGGATCGCCCAGACGACCAGGCTCTGGCCGCGGCGCATGTCGCCGGCGGCATAGACCTTGTCCACCGAGGTCCGGTAGTCGTTGGTGTTGGCCGCGACGTTCTTGCGGGCGTCGAGCTTCACGCCGAGGCTCTCGACCATGCCCTCGTGGACCGGGTTGACGAAGCCCATGGCGAGCAGGACGAGGTCGGCCTTGAGTTCGAACTCGGTGCCGGCGATCGGCTGCATCTTCTCGTCGACGCGCACGCACTTCAGGCTCTTGACCCGGCCGTTCTGGCCGGTGAACTCCGAGCTCATCACCGCGAAGTCGCGCTCGGCGCCTTCCTCGTGGCTCGAGGAGGTGCGCAGCTTCAGCGGCCAGAGCGGCCAGACGAGGGCCTTGTTCTCCTTCTCCGGCGGCTTCGGCATGATCTCGAGCTGGGTGACCGAGAGGGCGCCCTGGCGCACCGAGGTGCCGATGCAGTCGGAGCCGGTGTCGCCGCCGCCGATGACGACGACGTGCTTGCCCGAGGCGAGGATCGGCTCGTTGGTGCCGATGGGCTCGCCGGAGACGCGGCGGTTCTGCTGCGGCAGGAAGTCCATGGCGAAATGGACGCCCTCGAGGTCGCGGCCGGGGATCGGCAGGTCGCGCGGCTTCTCCGAACCGCCGGTGAGCAGCACCGCGTCATAGGCGGCGGTGAGCTCCTCGATCGGGCGGGTGACGCCGACATGCTCGTTGTAGTGGAAGGTGACGCCCTCGGCCTCCATCTGGTGGATGCGGCGGTCGATGAGGCGCTTCTCCATCTTGAAGTCCGGAATGCCGTAGCGCAGCAGGCCGCCGGCCTTGGCGAACTTCTCGTAGACGTGGACGTCGTGGCCCGCCCGGGCGAGCTGCTGGGCGGCGGCGAGGCCCGCAGGCCCCGAGCCGACCACTGCGACCTTCTTGCCCGAGCGCGTCTTCGCCGGCTCCGGCGTGATCCAGCCCTCGTTCCAGGCGCGGTCGACGATGGCGCATTCGATCGTCTTGATGGTGACCGGCGTGTCCTCGATGTTCAGCGTACAGGCCGCCTCGCAGGGCGCGGGGCAGATGCGGCCGGTGAACTCGGGGAAGTTGTTGGTCGAGTGCAGGTTGATGGAGGCCTCGCGCCAGCCGCCATTGTAGACGAGGTCGTTCCAGTCGGGGATCTGGTTGTTGACCGGGCAGCCGTTGTGACAGAACGGGATGCCGCAGTTCATGCAGCGCGCCGCCTGGTTGCGGGTGCCTTCCTCGCTCAGCGGGATGACGAATTCACGGTAGTGGCGGATGCGGTCGCCGGCCGGCGCGTAGCGCCGGTCCTGACGGTCGATCTCCAGAAAGCCTGTTACCTTCCCCATGATCTTATTCTCCTGCCAGCGCGAGCGGACGCTGGGCCTGTTCCATTTCCTGAAGGGCGCGGCGGTATTCGACCGGCATGACCTTCCTGAATTTGGGCAGCATCTCCGACCAGCGGTCGAGGATGTCCCGGGCGCGCCGGGAGCCGGTGTAGCGGGCGTGGTTGGCGATGAGCTGGTGCAGGCGCTCGGCGTCGAACCGGCTCATGTCGCTCATCACGTCGACGCGGCCGTGGCTGTCGAGCCCGCCGGTCTGGTGATAGACGCGCGAGAGGAGGTCGTCCTCCTCCGGCACCGGCTCCAGCTCGACCATGGCCATGTTGCAGCGGCGGGCGAAATCGCCGGCCTCGTCCAGCACGTAGGCGATGCCGCCTGACATGCCGGCCGCGAAGTTGCGTCCGGTCTGGCCGAGCACGACGACGACGCCGCCGGTCATGTACTCGCAGCCGTGGTCGCCCGTGCCCTCCACCACCGCGATGGCGCCGGAGTTGCGCACGGCGAAGCGCTCGCCGGCGATGCCGCGGAAGTAGCACTCGCCCTCGATGGCGCCGTAGAGCACCGTGTTGCCGACGATGATCGAGTTGTCGACGTCGAGGCTGGTGGCCTCGGCCGAGGGATAGACGATGATCTTGCCGCCCGAGAGCCCCTTGCCGACGTAATCGTTGGCCTCGCCCTCGAGTTCCAGCGTGACGCCGCGGGTGACCCAGGCGCCGAAGCTCTGGCCGGCGGTCCCCTTCAGCTTCACGTGGATGGAGTCGTCAGAAAGCCCGGCATGGCCGAAGCGCGTCGCGACCTCGCCCGACAGCATGGCGCCGACCGAGCGGTTGACGCTGCCGATGGCGCTCTCGATGACCACCGGCTTGCCCTCGGTGAGGGCCGGCTGGGCCTCGGCGATCAGCTTGCGGTCGAGCACCGCCTCGAGGTGGTGGTCCTGCGTCTCGGAATGGAAGACGCCGACCTCGGCCGGCACGTCCGGCTTGTGGAAGAGGCGGGAGAAGTCGAGGCCCTTGGCCTTCCAGTGGTCGATCGCCTCGCGGCGGTCGAGCATCTGCATCTGGCCGACCATCTCGTCGATGGTGCGGAAGCCCATGGAGGCCATCAGCTCGCGCACTTCCTCGGCGACGAAGAAGAAGTAGTTGATGACGTGCTCGGGCTGGCCCTTGAAGCGCTTGCGCAGCACCGGGTCCTGGGTGGCGAC
>LNFM01003786.1_pt1 | contig 29038 bp, 31 predicted proteins | sample 596031 | NCBI WGS metagenome assembly LNFM01 (sample SAMN04254537, study PRJNA301005) | activated carbon metagenome | isolation source: dual media filters at the Ann Arbor, Michigan drinking water treatment plant | place: USA: Ann Arbor
TCGTCGTCTTGGCCATCGTTCCGTCGGCCATCTTAACATCGAAATCGCCAACCAGCGATGCCGAGTCGGTCGCCGCAGGTGCCGCCGCTTCGACGGGAGCTGCCTCGGCTTCTGCTGTCTTTTCAGCCTGTTGTGAGCACGCCGCCAACGCGGATAGCGCGGCAATCATCATCAGTTTTTTCATCATTTTTCTCCCTCAAGATGCGACCAAGGGAGGCTATTCGGACGAACCGATTATGGCAATGTCATTGTGGAGCGGCTGTCCGTCAGGATTAGATCAACTCGACAGCCAATGCGGTAGCTTCGCCGCCGCCGATGCATAGCGACGCAACGCCTTTGCTTTTGCCGTGTCGTTGCAGCGCCGCGATCAGTGTCGTGATGATCCGCGCGCCTGATGCACCAATCGGGTGACCGAGCGCCGTAGCGCCGCCGTGGACGTTGATCTTGTCATGCGGAATTCCAAGGTCGTGCATCGCGAACATAGCGACGCAGGCAAAGGCTTCGTTGACTTCGAACAGATCGACGTCGCCAATCGCCCAGCCCGCCTTTTCAAGGCATTTGGTGATAGCGCCGACAGGAGCGGTCGTGAACGCCGATGGCTCCTGCGCGTGGGCTGCGTGAGCGACGATGCGAGCGACGGGGTTCAGGCCCTTGGCATCGGCAACCGACTGACGAGTAAGCACGAGTGCGGCTGCCCCATCGGAAATCGAAGAGCTCGTCGCGGCGGTAATAGTGCCGTCCTTGGCGAATGCCGGACGCAGGCTTGGAATCTTGTCGGGCATGCCTTTGCCGGGCGCTTCATCGGTGTCGACTACGACATCACCCTTGCGCGTGGCTACCGTGACGGCAACGATTTCGTCCTTGAAGGCACCATCTGCAATCGCCGCTTGTGAGCGACGGAGCGATTCAATCGCATAGTTATCCTGCGCTTCGCGGGTCAATTGATATTCGTTGGCGGTGTCCTGCGCAAAGGTGCCCATCGCACGGCCTTCCTCGTAAGCATCTTCCAATCCGTCGAGGAACATATGATCATAAGCGGTGTCGTGGCCGATACGCGCGCCGCCACGGTGCTTCTTGAGCAAATAAGGCGCATTGGTCATGCTCTCCATCCCGCCCGCTACAATCAGGTCGATCGAACCAGCCGAAAGTGCTTCTGCACCCATGATGACGGTCTGCATACCCGAACCACACACCTTGTTGACTGTGGTCGCCTGCACCGATTTCGGCAGGCCAGCCTTGATTGCCGCCTGACGCGCGGGCGCCTGGCCCAAGCCAGCCGGAAGCACGCAGCCCATATAGATGCGTTCGATGTCGTTGGCATCAACGCCCGAACGCTCGACCGCCGCCTTGACCGCCGTTGCGCCGAGGTCGGTAGCAGTAACATCGGCCAGCGCCCCTTGCATCGCTCCCATCGGCGTGCGCGCGTAGGACAGGATGACGACGGGATCGGTGCTGCTCATAGGAGATTCCTTCTATTGAATTTGGTGCCCTATAATCCCGCGCAGCTTTCAACACAAATAGCAATTGCCGTAGGGTCAGGTGGCGATTTCAACCTCAAAAAGTGCCTTCAAATCGCGCTTCAATATCTTGCCGTTGGCATTGCGGGGCAGGGTGTCAGTGCAGAATATAATTTTGACGGGCACTTTAAACTTGGCGAGCCGCGCACCGACCCAAGCCTGCAATTCGCCCTCGCTGACCGTTTCGCCGGGTGCAAGATGGACAACGGCTGCTGGTTCCTCGCCCAAGGTTTGGTGCGGGATGCCAACCAGCGCCGCGTCGGTGACGGCCGGATGTTCGTAGAGGATATTTTCGACCTCGGAGGAATAGATATTCTCGCCGCCGCGAATGATCATGTCCTTGGCGCGGTCGACGATGAAGCAGAAACCCTCCTCGTCAAGACGTGCCAGATCGCCAGTACGCACCCATCCGTTCACGAAAGTCTCCGCTGTTGCCTCCGGGCGATTCCAATAGCCTTTCACGATCTGTGGACCTCGCGCCCACAATTCTCCGACCTCGCCAATGGGCAGTTCGGTCTCGCCGTCTTCGGACATGATCTTGAGATCGGACACCGGGACGGGCGGGCCGCAGCTGTCGGGCCGGTTGAGATAATCCTCCGAAGTGTGCGACGTCACCGTTGCCATCGTTTCGGTCATGCCCCAGCCATTGCCGGGATAGGCGCCGAAAATTTCGTAGATCTTGGCTACCAGTTCGGGCGCGGACGGCGCACCGCCGTAGCTGATCGATTCGATTGAACTCAGATCGTATTTCTCGCGATCCGGATGCTCAATCAGCTGCCATGCGATAAACGGGACGCCGCCGGTCGCGTTGATCTTCTCGCGCTCGATTATCTCGAACGCCTTCACGGTATCCCATTTGTGCATGAAGACGATTTTGTTGCCCGCCTGAATGGTGGGAATCATCGACGCCGAACATGCGGTCACATGGAACATCGGCACCACGACAAGACCCGCCTTGACCATCGGTTCGGGCAACGGAGCCCCGCGCCGCAATATTGTAGCGGCTCCCGAATAGCCTGTCGTCAGGCCATTGGTCAGCAAGTTGCGGTGCGATCCGAGCGCGCCTTTGGGTTTGCCCGTTGTGCCGCTTGTGTAAAAAATGGTCACCGGATCATCTGGTGCGATGGCAACATCGGGCAGGGATCGCTCGGGCAGGTCAGCATAGCTTTTGGGGCTGCCGATCAGCGTTTCCATCGCGCGTGCCGGTTCAGCCAATTCGGCACCGCTACCGCGCGTCACCAGCACATGCCGCAGATCCGGCATTTCTGCCTTGTGCAACGCCATTCGATCCCAACGCTCGGCGTCGCATATCAAAACCGAAGCGCCCGAATCCGCCATGCCGAACGCCAGCTCTTCTCCTGTCCACCACGCATTCAGCGGAACGACGATGGCGCCAATCACTGCGCCTGCAAAGAACGCGACTGGCCATTCAGGCAGGTTACGCATCGCCAAAGCCACACGGTCGCCTTTCCGCACGCCTATGTCCTGCAACGCAGCGGCGAGGGTCGCGACGGCCTTATGCCAAGCAGAATAGGTAACGCGCTCGTCGTCGAACACCACGAACTCGCGCTCGCCGAACATTTTGGTATTTTCGGCAAGCGCCGCCAGATTGGGAAGGGCATTTTTCCAGACCCGAGTCGAAATGCCGTCGACATTCACGGTATCCATTTCGAACGGCATACCCGGCGCGCATAAGATGTCTTTCACCTGAGCGCGGCTCATTGCGGGCCAGCCAGCAGGCGAGGTCCATTTGTCGATCATCGCTTCATCCGTTCCTAATCTTGCACGCTTTTCGCGCGTTCGGTCTGTCGTTACGCCATAATGGTTTCAATGTGCAACGCTTCGCGCTAGCATATTCATTGATCGATTAAATCAGGAGACAAAAGATGGCGGACAACATGCAGGCAGTGCTGGAAAAGCAGCGCGCGAGCTTTATCGCGGCGTTGCCCGAGCCAATGTCAGTGCGCAGCGACCGCATGGACCGCGCGATTGCGCTGCTGATCGATAATGCCGAAAATTTTGCCAAGGCCGTCTCCGCCGATTTTGGCCATCGCAGCCGCGAGCAGACGCTGATGACCGACATCATGCCATCGGTCAGCGCGATGAAGCATGCCAAGAAGCATTTTGAGAGCTGGGCCAAGGGCGAAAAGCGAAAGCCCACTTTTCCGCTCGGGCTGCTCGGCGCGAAGGCCGAAGTCATCTATCAACCCAAGGGCGTGGTCGGTGTGGTTGCGCCGTGGAACTTCCCGGTGGGCATGGTGATGGTGCCGATGGCGGGCATATTGGCCGCAGGTAACCGCGCGATGGTAAAGCCTTCCGAATTTACCGAAGAAGTCTCGGCCTTGTTCGCCGAAGTCGTTCCCAAGTATTTCGCCGAAGAAGAAATGGCGGTGTTTACCGGTGGGCCTGATGTTGGCATGGCTTTTTCCAAGCTCGCGTTCGACCATATGATTTTTACAGGCGCAACCGGTGTTGGCCGCCACATCATGCGCGCCGCCGCCGACAATCTTGTGCCGGTGACGCTCGAGCTTGGCGGCAAGTCGCCGACGATTGTCGGACGTAGCGCTGATATCAAAAAGGCAGGCGACCGGATTGCGTTAGGCAAGATGATGAACGCCGGGCAAATTTGCCTCGCGCCCGATTATCTGCTGGTCGCCAAAGAGCAAGAGGCCGATGTAATCGAAGCAGTGAAGGCGGGGGTGCATTCGCAATATCCGACCTTGCTTGCCAATGACGATTATACCTCGGTGGTCAACGGCCGCAATTACGAACGCCTGCAAGGCTATCTTGAGGACGCACGCGAAAAGGGTGCGGAACTGATCGAGGTCAATCCCGCAGGTGAGGATTTCGCAAGCTCGAACGGCAACAAAATGCCGCTCACGATCGTCCGCAATGTGACCGACGACATGAAAGTGATGCAGGAGGAAATCTTCGGCCCGATTCTGCCGGTGATGACCTATGCCAGCATGGATGAGGCGGTCGATTATGTGAACGCGCATGACCGGCCATTGGGGCTCTATTATTTTGGCACCGACAAGGCCGAGGAGAGCAAAGTTCTAAACCGCACGATATCAGGCGGCGTGACCATCAACGACGTGATCTTCCACAATGCGATGGAAGATCTACCCTTTGGCGGAACAGGCCCGTCCGGCATGGGCAATTACCATGGGGCCGACGGCTTCAAGACATTCAGCCATATGCGCGCGGTATATCGCCAGACGGGGATCGATGTCGCAGGGATTGGAGGTTTCAAAGCACCTTATGGCAAGGCAACGGCGAAGACACTCGCCAAGGAATTGAAGAAATAAGGATGCGCTTGCATCCGAATGGAGGCTCGGTTAGAGGGGCCTCCGCTCTGAAGGGTTCGCCCCGATCAGCTGTGCCCCAGTGGTGGAATTGGTAGACGCGCTGGACTCAAAATCCTGTTCCGAAAGGAGTGCCCGTTCGAGTCGGGCCTGGGGCACCACATCCTAGAATTTGATCATGATCCGTCGCGCCAGCGCTGGCGAGATTGAATGCACTATTTGTAACAGTTTGACGATGCCGACATTGGCTTCCGCCTTGTTGCTTTCGATGGCATCGACAATTTGCGCGGCACATTCGTCCGGTGACATTTTGCTGCCGCCGACGCGCCCACGTGTCATCGCAGTATCGACGACGGGCGGCAACGCCTCGATGACATGCACATTGCTGCTACGCAGATTATGGCGAAGCGACTGGGTAAAACTGCGAAGGCCCGCCTTGGTCGCGCAATATACCGGGCCGCCTGCCCGCGGGGCAATAGCAAGGCCGGACGTAACGTTGACGATTGCCGCTTCGGGGCGTGTCAGCATTGCGGGAAGGAGATGCCCAATCAGGTGCATCGGCGCATTCAAATTGAGGAATATGGCCTGATCAGTCAGTGCCAGATCGAGCGGCTCGCCTGGTCCGAAGTTGCCGCTCATCCCTGCATTGTTAACCAATATGTCCAGCGGCCGGTCACCCCATGTTGCGACCAAAGCTCCGCATCCTGCCGCATTGGAAAGGTCCGCCTTGATTGCCTCCATCCCCTCGGTTTGCGCCTTGGCGAGAGGCTCGTCGCGCCGTCCGCAAACAATAACAACCGCGCCTTTTGCCTTCAACAGCCGCGCAATTTCCAGCCCGATGCCGTCAGTTCCGCCGGTTACCAGCGCTGTCTTGCCGTTGACCTGCATTGCTTTTGCCTCCCGCCAAAATGTTCCCGCGCTTTTAGCAGCTGTCACAGTTTGGGACAGTGGTTTTAGCCCGCTTCGTTAACCATTTTTTCCCGTGGCTATTATTCCTAACAAATCGTTAACATCAAATCATGAAAAGAAGACTCGTCTGTCGCAACGAAGCCGCTGGCCATCCATTTCGCCGGATGCTGCCCCCGCCTACGCTTGATATGTCATTTACAGCACCGCGCCCGGCGCGCTGGTGGCGCAAAGAGGACACGCATTTGTTTATGCTAAGCTTCAGCGCGTTTTTCGTCGCAATTACCGGTTTTATTATCTAGTCAATCGCAGGCGCGGTCGAGCTTCCACGCGAGCCAAGCTGATACCAAACACATTGCCGCGCCAAGCAGCAATTGATTGACGATACTGATCCCCGCAGCGCTCAGGCCTAGTGCGATCAGCGAACCTACAACCATCGCACCTGAATTGACGATGTTGTTTGCAGCAACGGTGCGCGCGGTCTGGTCCTTGGGGACGGTGGTGGTCAGGAAGGCATATAATGGCACCACGAACATGCCGCCTGCAACCGCAATTCCGAGCAGCGTTAGCAGCAGCGGGATCGCGTCAGGATGCGCGATAAAGCCGCGGATGTTATAGAGTTCGCCTGCGCCGATGACATGCCAGTTGCGGCATACGACGTGAAACGCCACGACAAACAAACCCATCACGATCACGCTGGCGGGGGCATAACGTGCGGAGACTTTGCCTTTAAGCAAATGGTTGATCGCAACCGAGCCAATGGCGATACCAATCGAGAAAATTGCGAGAAACAGGCTGGCGACTTCCTTGTCTGCACCAAGAACGTTTTTGGCGAGCGGCGGAAATTGAATGAACAGCACCGCGCCGATGGTCCAGAAAAAGCTGATCGACGCAATCGCAAGATACAGCTTGCGGATGTGCATCGTACTTTTGACCAGAGTGATCGACGACCGGATGATGTGCCAGTCCATCCCGGCCTCTTCATGCTCGGGCGGGGCAGGCGGAACCTGACGGCCCGAAAAATAGCCGATGACCGCGGTCACGACGACGGCGAGTGCAGCCCATTCAACCGCGATAATACCTGCTAATATTGTGCCCACGAGGATCGCGATATAGGTGCCGGCCTCGACGAGCCCTGTGCCACCGAGCACTTCGTCCTCTTTCAGATGCTGCGGCAGGATCGCATATTTAATCGGGCCGAAAAACGTCGAGTGCACCCCCATCGCGAACAATGCGAGCATCATCAGCGGTATCGCGATCAGGTTGATGGCAAAGCCGAGCCACGCCATGATGAGCCCTGCTCCGCCCACAAGCATGATGATGATTTCGCAGAACTTGACGATGCGGATGATTTTGGCTTTGTCGCGGGTGTCCGCGAGCTGGCCTGCCAATGCGGACATCAGGAAAAACGGTATGATGAACACCGCGGTCGCCACCGCGCTGAAGAGCGCCTCGGCTTTTTCGTCATTATAGACGCCGTAAACGACGAACAGCACCATCGCGTTTTTGAACAGATTGTCGTTAAATGCGCCCAGTAGTTGAGTCACGAACAAAGGCAGGAAACGTCGCTTATTCAGCAACGACAATGAAGTCGACATATCGCGCGAAAACCCTCTTTGCGTTTGGGGTGCCTTAGCTGCCCCGGTTGGCAGGACAAAGCGCTTTTGTTCAATGCAGCAAATAGCCGCGTGATTTTGTGAGATTAGGGCGCTATCGGTAGCAAATGCTAAGCATCCCAAATCTGTTGACGCTTTCCCGCATCCTGGCGGTGCCAATATTGGTATTTCTGCTCTGGCCAGGAACGAAGAATGTTAGCAACCAGCCATTGCCAATCGATTATGCTTTGGCGTTTGTGCTGTACTGCATGATGGGGATAACCGATTATTTCGACGGATATCTGGCGCGCGCGCAGGGCACGGTGTCCAAGCTCGGGGTTTTTCTCGATCCGATTGCCGACAAGATCATGGTCGCAGCGGTAATCCTGATGGTGGTGTTTACGCGCGATGTCGACGGCTGGCATGTGATCGCGGCGCTCATCATATTGCTGCGCGAAATGATGGTATCGGGGCTTCGCGAATTTCTCGCAGGGCTCCAGGTGTCGGTTCCGGTATCGAAGCTGGCCAAATGGAAAACGACTTTTCAACTTGTGTCGCTTGGCGGCATCATATTGGCGGGCGCGCTGCCCGACTGGATAATGCTTAAACAGGCCGCGCTCGCTTTGCTGTGGATTGCAGCCATATTGACGATGATAACCGGCTGGGATTATCTCCGTGTCGGCCTCAAGCATATGGATTGAAGCAGTGCGTCTGCTGTATTTTGCCCGTGTTCGCGAGGCGGTTGGGATTGACGCAGAAGAACGCAAGTTGCCGCCTGAACTGCAAAACGTAGGCGATTGCATCGTGTGGCTCGCAGGCCAAGGCGCAAATTACGCGGCTGCCTTTGCCGATCCTTCGCGGCTGCGCTTTGCACTCGACCAGCAAATGGTGTGGGAAGAAACATTGCTGGAGGATGCTACCGAACTCGCTATATTCCCTCCGGTGACTGGCGGATGAAAGTCGTTCGCGTTTGCTCGGCGCCGCTCGATAGCGCCGCAGAACTGGCGCCATTGGCCATGTTGGGCGGCGGGGCAGTAGCAAGCTTTACCGGCATTTGCCGGGATCAGGGCGGCATCACAGCAATCGAGCTTGAACATTATCCCGGCATGACCGAGTCAAGCCTCGCGGCATTGGTTGACGATGCCTGCGCACGCTGGTCATTATTGGGGGCGGTACTCATCCACCGCGTTGGATATATCGCCGCGGGCCAGCCTATCGTGTTAGTCGGAACTGCCGCCAGCCACCGGGCCGAAGCACTCGATGCCTGCGCATACCTGATCGACAGGCTTAAGACCGATATTCCGTTCTGGAAGAAAGAGCACTGCGCCGATGGCACGGCAGATTGGGTCGACGCAAAGGCAAGCGACGACGAACGCGCCGAAAGATGGACAGAGTGATGCTGCTATACGATGCCCCCAACCCAGCACCCAACCCGCGCCGTGTGCGGATATTTCTGGCGGAAAAAGGCATTAAGATTCCAACTAGCGAGTTGTCGATCATTAAAGGCGAACACAAGGCACCCGAATTCACCGCAAAATATCCGCAGGGCCAGTTGCCGGTGCTTGAACTCGATGATGGCCGCATACTCGGTGAAAGCATCTCGATTTGCCGTTATGTGGAGGCCCTGCATCCGGCGCCTGCGCTGTTCGGCACCGATGCGCTCTCCATTGCCGAGGTCGACATGTGGCTTCGCCGGGTTGAATTCACGCTAATGAACGCCGTCGGGCAAATCTGGGCGCATACCCATCCCTTCACCGCACGCGTGGTGGTGCCGCAATATACCGAATTTGGCGAAAGTAACCGCCCCAAAGCGCTGGCAGCAATGACGCGCATCGACGAGGCATTACAGCTCGCGCCATTCTTGGCCGGGGACGCCTATAGCATGGCGGACATCACCTTGCTGACCACATTGGATTTTGCAGCCTTTATCGGCGTCGCGATGCCCGAGGAACTAACCGCACTATCGGATTGGCATAGACGCGTGTCAGCAAGACCCAGTGCTTCGGCTTAAGTCGCGCGCAATTTACGCATCGCCTCTGCCAGCATTTCGAATTCTTCACGTCGTGGGCTGTTAGTGCGCCAGACCAGCGCAATTTCGCGGCTGGCATGATCGGCATTTAGCGGACGGGCCTGGACATCGGTGCCGTTGAGTAGCCCTGCCTCGACCGCCATTTCCGGGATCAGCGTCAGGCCAAGGCCATTATCCACCATCTGCACCAACGTGTGCAGCGACGTACCAAGCATCATCGCCGAAGCCCGTAATTCGGGCCGATTGCACGCAGCCAGCGCATGATCCTTAAGGCAGTGGCCGTCAACGAGGAGGAGAAGCCTGCTTTCATCGATCAGGTCCGGCGAAATCGTTTCGGGCGGGTCGCGCGGGTCGTCTTTCGGGAAGGCAACATATAGCCCGTCGTCAAACAACTTGGCCTTTTCGACATCACCTGCGGCGAACGGCAAGGCCAGTAGGACGCAGTCAACCACACCATGATGCAGCGCTTCTATTGCCGCAGCGCTGGCCTCTTCGCGCAGGTAAAGTTTCAATTCGGGATACTGCTTGCGCAATGCGGGAAGCAATTTGGGCAGCAGGAACGGCGCAATCGTCGGGATCACGCTCATTCGCAAATCGTCGGCAAGTGGCTTGCCTGCCGACCGCGCCATTTCGGCCAACTCTTCTGCCTCGCGCAATATCCGGTGCGCCTTGGTGACCATCTTACTACCCAATGGTGTAAAGCGCACAACGCGGCGAGTGCGCTCGACGAGCATAAGGCCAAGCAAGGATTCCAGCTCGCGGATTCCGGCGGACAAAGTCGATTGAGTGACAAAACAGGCTTCGGCGGCCTTGCCAAAATGGCCATGTTCTTCGAGCGCAACCAAATATTGCAATTGCTTCAGCGTGGGGAGATAGGTGCTCATTCATCGAACCTTATTGTCTTTATGCTGGTAATAATCGCTTTTGTCGATTTTAACCAGCTTTTTCGCATGTGGTTCGGGCTCAACACTGGAATTCGGGTAACCTATCGCCTAGTTTAGGATAATAGAGATAAAGTCCGGTATCGGAAGCGCGAGGGCAGCATGTTCATTTCAAACCTCATCGAATATCTGGATTCGATCAAGGAACGCGATCCTGCACCGCGCTCGCGTTGGGAAGTGTTGCTTTATCCCGGCGTTTGGGCGGTTGGCTATCACCGCATCGCGCACTGGTTGTTTTTGGGTCACATGTTTTTTCTGGCGCGGCTCGTCAATCACTTCGCCCGCTTCCTGACCGGCATCGACATTCATCCCGGCGCGAAAATCGGCCGCAATTTTTTTCTCGATCATGGTTTCAGCGTGATTGGCGAAACTGCCGAGATCGGCGATAACGTGACGATGTACCAGAATGTGACCTTGGGCGGGACCAACCCGGCAAATGGCGTGCCTGGCAAGCGCCATCCCACCATTCTCGATAATGCCATTATCGGTTCGGGCGCGCAGATATTGGGACCGATTACTATCGGCGAACGCGCGCGCATCGGCGCTGCGGCGGTCGTCACTGACGACGTGCCAGCAGGTGCCACAATGATCGGGCAAAAGGCACGCTCGACTTTGGTCAAGGCGGAAACCTATGCCAAGGATTTCATGCCTTATGGAACGCCCTGTCGCGAGATGTTCGATCCGGCGACACAAAGCCTCGAGATCATGCAGTGCGAGATGGAAACGCTGCGCAAGAAATTGGCCGAGTTGATGGCTGAACGCGATGCCGCCGCCAATATCGCGCCGGTCAAACGCCGCCCCGCCAAAGGAAGCAAGAGCGCTTGAGCGCAATCATCACGCCATTTCCAATTGCTAACCGGTTAAACCAGGTCGGCTTTGATCGCGCAGAACTGACCCAAATATTGAACCTTTACGGCCGGATGGTCGCGGCTGGGAAATGGCGTGATTATGCCATCGACCTTGGCCGAGATGCAGCGGTGTTCAGCGCCTTCCGCCGCGCCACCGAGCGGCCCGAGTACCGCATCGAAAAAAGGCCTGAGTTGCGGATGAAGCAGGGCATGTGGGTACTGGTCGGTGAAGGCGGCGCAGTTCTAAAACGCGGGCATGATTTAGGCCCAGTGCTTGCGCCGGTTGAGCGTAAGCTGATGAAGCTGGTTGGAGCTTAGCCCAACGCCTGCAATGCCTTCATCACTGCAATTGACTGCTCGCCACCTGACTGGGGAACGGTCTCGCCGGTGCGGTCGGTGATCTTGTCCCAGGCTGCGGCAAAACCCTCGACGGTGCGATCATCCTTTCGCAGCGCGACGCCGGGGGTCATCGTGACATAGGCGGCATGATAACCGCCGCCGCCTGCACCGATGATCATGTTGGTTGGCGCATCTTCGCTGACTAGGTAGAGCGCGGCTGGAACGACATTTTCAGGCGTAAATTGTTCGAACAGGCCTTCGGGAAAGATATCCTCGGTCATACGAGTCCCCGCAACGGGCGCGAGCGAATTGACGCGGACATTATATTTCGCGCCTTCGAGATGGAGCGTCTTGGTAAAACCAGCAAGGCCAAGCTTTGCCGCACCATAATTGGCCTGGCCGAAGTTACCATACAGCCCGGTCGATGACGTCGTCATCAAGATCCGGCCATAGGCTTGCTCGCGCATGGTGTCCCACACCGCCTTGGTGCAGTTGGCGCTGCCCATGACGTGGACCTGAAGCACCAGGTTGAAATCGGGCATGTCCATTTTGGCGAAGCTCTTGTCGCGCAGGATGCCTGCATTGTTGATCAGGATATGGACGCCGCCCCAGGCTTCTTTGGCCTTGGCAACCATTTCGACCATCTGCTCAAATTCGGTGACGCTGCCACCATTGGCCATGGCTTCGCCGCCAGCGGCTTTGATCTGCTCGACCACTTGAGCCGCCGCATCCGAAGTTCCGGTGCCATCGCGCGCGCCACCGAGATCGTTGACCACCACTTTCGCGCCGCGGCGCGCCAGCTCAAGCGCATAAGCCTTGCCCAGCCCGCCCCCTGCTCCGGTCACGATTGCGACTCTGTCCTGAAAGCTGATGGTCATCGATTGTCTCCATTGATAAAAGCGGAATGTGGGTCCGCGAAAGCGGCCCGAGCCTTGCCATGGCGCTTGGCTTTACGCAAGCGTAAAGCAGGGCGGCCAAAACTGTCATAAAAAAGAAATTTATGAGTCATTCATTCGTCACGAAAATGCTTTCTACGCGTCATCAATTGATGATCCTTCAAGGGAAATCCAGATGAGTTTGCGTTGTGCCCCCGTTGCATTTGCCACTTTGCTATCGCTGGGGTCCGGAATCCCCGCATATGCTAACAGCGAATCTTCGCCGCGTGTCGAGGCGTCGGCACCTGCCAAAGCAGATGCGGGGTCTGAATGGGAACTCAAGCCGCGCTGGCGTGTGCAATATGATGTCGCCGGTATAGATGGTCCCGATGGCTTAATCGGAACCGGCGATTTCGAAGACATACGCCGTGCGCGCGTCGGGCTGGACCTGACAATGCCACACGGTTTTGCCGCGAGAGTGGAAGGCGAACTCACAACCGATCCGATCGAATTCACCGACGTCTATCTGCAGTGGAGCAACAAGACATTCAAATTCATTGCTGGCCAGCAAAAAGCGCAACTTCCGCTGGATGAGGAAAACAGCAACCTCAACATCAGCTTCCTTGAACGAGCGGCGTTTGTCAGCACTTTCGGCTATGGTAGACGGACCGGTGTTTCGGGACATGTTAATAAGGCTGAATTCTCGCTGTCGGGCGGGGTTTATACCGACCCGCTCATCGCGCTCAACGATGTTCCTTCAAACAGTACATCGATCGATTTTCGTGGTTTCTGGTCGCCCGCATTTGGTAAAACCAAGGTGCATTTGGGCGCAGCCTATCATTGGCGCGATCTGAACGATGTTGGCATTACGCCCATACGTTACCGAACCCGCCCGCACGTCCGCATTGTCGATACGCGCTATATTGGCACACCGGCGCTTTCCATCGGAAAAGAACAACGCTTTGGTTTGGAGGCAGCGGCAGTCAATGGCCGGTTCCACGTCGCGGCGGAAACCCACTGGCTAAAGGCGCAGCGGGCGGCCGCTGACGACCCTGTTTTTTTTGGGGCTTATGCCGAAGTTGGTGTATTTCTGACAAAGGACAGCCGTCCGTTAAAAGGCGGATTGTTTGGAGCCATTGATCCGCGCAAGCCTGTTGGGAGCGGCGGCTTTGGTGCCGTGCAACTCAATGTGCGATATGACTATCTTGATCTCAACAGCCAGGGCATCGTCGGCGGTAAGCAGAATGGCTATCTCGCGTCGTTAATTTGGACGCCGGCGAAGAATTTCCGCCTGATGGGGCAATATTCAAAGCTGATATACACCGATGCGGTAATCGCGATTGCGGGGGATCGAAGCTACACCGTCGATGTTATCGGCGTGCGGGGCCAGATTTCCTACTAAACTGCTTCCTGATCGAGCGAATAGCCTGCCGAACGAACCGTCCGGATGATGTCGCTTTCAAATCCTTCGTTCAGCGCCTTGCGCAAACGGCGGATATGGACGTCAACAGTGCGGATTTCGATATCGCTGTCATGCCCCCATACGCTGTCGAGCAGGCGCTCGCGCGAGAATACATGACCCGGATATTCGAGGAAATGTTTGAGCAGGCGATATTCGGTCGGCCCTAAAGGTACCTGTTTGCCGGCGCGCTTCACCTTGTGCGCGACGGTGTCCATTTCGACGTCGCCAAATCGCAACGCCTCTCCGGCCAATGCCGGACGTACGCGGCGCAGCACGGCTTTGGCGCGCGCGACCAGTTCGCGCGGGGAAAAGGGCTTGGTGACATAATCGTCGGCGCCGATTTCAAGTCCGCGGATTCGGTCATCCTCTTCGCCGCGAGCAGTCAGCATGATGATCGGCACATTGGCGGTATTGTCCGATTTGCGCAGCTGGCGACACACTTCGATGCCTGAGAGATTCTCGAGCATCCAGTCGAGTAGCACTAGGTCGGGCGTGCGTTCGCGTGCCATGATCAACGCCTCTTCGCCGTCGCCGGTGTGGCGGACGTCGAACTCCTCGCGCTCGAAATGCCAGCGAACCAGTTCGGCCAATGCGCTGTCATCTTCAACCAAAAGCAATTGAGCCTTGGGCATAGCTATTTCCTATCAGGCGTCCGGCAGATTTTCGCCGGTTTCGGTAAAATAAATCATTTGCGCGACCGTCGTAGTGTGGTCGCCAATCCGCTCGAGATTTTTGGCGGTGAATAGAAGATGCGCGACTTCGGCGGCATTTTTTGGATTTTTCACCACATAAGCTACGAAATCGACGAACAGGTCTTTGTTGAGTTGGTCCACAGCATCGTCGCGAACGGTAACAGCGCGCGCCAGATCGACGTCGCTTTTGGCATAGGCGTCCATCGCGGTGCGGATCATCTCGACAACGATTTCGCCCATACGGCCCAATTGTACCATTGCCTCGGGCGGAATTTTGCCTTCCATTTGAGGAACGCGCTTGGCGATATTTTTTGCATAGTCACCGATCCGTTCGATGACTGCCGATATCTTCAATGCAGCGATCAATTCGCGCAAATCATCAGCCATGGGCGCGCGCAATGCGATAGTCCGGACGACAAGCTTTTCAACTTCGGTTTCCAGATTATCAATTGTCTTGTCCTCGGCACGTGTTCGAATCGCCAGTTCCTCGTCATGCTCGTTCAGCGCTTTCAAAGCTGCGACGACGGCGGTTTCGGCGCGTGCCCCCATTTCCGCAATCAACCCGCGGATTTCGTCCATATCATCGTCAAAGGCGGTAACAGTGTGCTTGGTGCCAGTGGTCATATCGCGGTTCCTTAGCCGTAGCGGCCAGTAATATAGTCTTTGGTCTTGTCTTCACGCGGGTTTGTGAAGATTTCCGATGTTTCGCCGAATTCGATCAGATTGCCCAAATGGAAAAAGGCGGTGCGTTGCGACACGCGTGCCGCCTGCTGCATATTGTGCGTCACAATGATGATAGCATATTTACCGCGCAAGTCGTGGATTAGTTCCTCGATACGCGCGGTCGCAATCGGGTCGAGCGCGGAGCAGGGCTCGTCCATCAGGATGACTTCGGGATCGACAGCAATCGCCCGCGCAATGCACAGACGTTGTTGCTGACCACCCGACAGAGCGGTGCCGCTGTCGCTTAGACGATCTTTTACTTCGGCCCACAGACCGGCGCGGGTGAGCGAACTTTCGACTATCTGGTCCAGTTCGGCCTTGCCCGATGCAAGACCGTGGATGCGCGGTCCGTACGCGACATTATCGTAAATTGATTTGGGGAATGGGTTCGGCTTTTGGAACACCATGCCGACGCGCGCGCGCAACTGAACGACGTCCATCGATGACGAATAAATATCTTCGCCATCAAGCAGTATGTCGCCCTCAACCCTCGCGCCGACAATCGTATCATTCATCCGGTTGAGCGAACGCAAGAATGTCGATTTGCCGCAGCCGGAGGGGCCGATGAACGCAGTGACATTGTCCATTTCGACATTGATCGATACATTCCTAATCGCCTGCGTTTCGCCATAAAAAACGTTCACGTTGCGCGTCGAAATTTTTGGATTTGCAGTGGTTGCAACCACAGATGGGTCCTTTTCAGTCATGGCTACCAGCGCGTTTCAAAACGGTTGCGCAGGTAGATTGCGAGGGCATTCATCCCCAGCAGGAATATCAGCAGCACGATAATTGCGGCACTGGTTTTTTCAACGAAGCCTTGGTTGACCTCGTCAGACCAGAGATAGATTTGCACCGGCAGCGCGGTCGCCGCATCGGAAAAGCCTTGCGGAGCGGACGGGATAAACGCGCGCATACCGATCATCAGCAGCGGCGCGGTCTCGCCGAGCGCACGCGCCATGCCGATAATCGTGCCTGTTAAAATGCCGGGCAGGGCCAACGGCAATACATGGTGGAAAACCACCTGCACGGGCGACGCGCCAATGCCGAGCGCTGCTTCGCGGATTGACGGCGGGACCGATTTCACCGCATTGCGTCCGGCGATCACGATAACCGGCATGGTCATTAGTGCGAGCGTAAGGCCGCCGACCAAAGCCGATGACCGCGGCATTCCAAACAGGGTTAAAAACACTGCCAGTCCCAATAAGCCGAAGATGATAGAGGGTACCGCAGCCAAATTGTTGATCGACACCTCGATCATATCGGTCAGTTTGTTCTTGGCGGCATATTCCTCGAGATAAAGCGCGGTAAACACGCCGATCGGGAAGGCAAGCATCAGCGTGATCGCCATCGTCATCAACGACCCCTTGAATGCTGCCCAGATGCCGACGCCCGACGGGTCGGTTGCATCTGCCCCGGTGAGGAAGGTCCAGTTAAAGCCAGTCTGCAACACATTTTTTTCCGAAAGCATTTTTATTGTTTGCTCGGCGGCGGGCTCGCCGTTGCGTTTATAAGCCACGTCGAGCCGCGATTCTACGGGAAGAAATAGCCGTTTCTTGGCGGTCACCAGCTCTGGGTCATCCACCAGCATTTGCCGGACATTGGCGGCGGCCGCTGGCGTGAGCAGCGCGCTGCCATCGGCACCATATTGCCGTGTCACCGCCAGTTCGACGATGCCAGGAATGTCCATCGAATTGAGCGCTGCATCTGCATTTTCGCCGGTCAATGAAGCCGCCGACGCACCCGACGTCAGCGCTGGAAAGTCAAATTCTACGGCAATTTCGGTGCGCTGAAACCCGCGCAACCCCTGTCCGACCATTGTGAACAATAGGAACGCGAGAAACAAAGTCGACAATGCGACGGCGAAGAAACCCATCGCCTTGAAACGGCGCTCGGCCGCGTAGCGACCGGAGATCCGCTTTTGCATCACCTGCCCGTTCCAGTCCGTCGGGGTGCGTTCGGTAAGAGCGTTACTCATATGCTTCCCGATAGCGTTTGACGACGCGCAGTGCGACATAGTTGAGGAAGAATGTTGTTATGAACAGCGCCAGACCGAGCGCAAACGCAGCAAGAGTGTGCGGGCTGCCGAAATCCTGGTCCCCGGTCAGCAACGCCACAATCTGCACCGTGACCGTCGTAATCGTGTCGAACGGATTGGCCGTCAGATTTGCGGTGTAACCGGCGGCCATCACCACGATCATCGTTTCACCGATCGCGCGGCTGACAGCGAGCAATATGCCGCCCACCACACCTGGAAGCGCGGCGGGCAACAGAACTTTCTTGATCGTCTCGCTCTTGGTCGCACCCATCGCCAGGCTGCCGTCGCGCATCGCATTGGGAACCGCCGCGATGCTGTCGTCGGACATCGAAGACACCAAAGGAATGATCATCACGCCCATCACTACACCGGCGGCGAGTGCATTGTCCGACGCCGCATTGCTGACGCCGAGCATCACGGCAAAATCGCGGATGGCGGGCGCAACGGTCAGCGCGGCGAAATAACCGTAAACCACCGTCGGAACACCAGCGAGGATCTCCAGGATCGGCTTCATCCAGCTGCGCACCCGCGCCGAAGCATATTGGGTGAGGAAAATCGCACTCATCAACCCCAGCGGGATCGCTACGATCATTGCGATAATTGCGCCGATAAAGATCGTGCCCCAGAAGAGCGGAATCGCGCCATAACCATTATCAGCACCCGGGGTGATAACGTTTTTTGGATTCCAGTTGGTGCCGAACAGAAACTCGAACGGCGATACCATCGAAAAGAATTGATAGGATTCAAATATTAGTGAGGCAAAGATTCCAAGCGTTGTGATGATCGCGATCAGCGAGGCAAATAACAAGGCCAGCATGACCAGCCGTTCAACCTTGTTACGCGCGCGAAAGTCAGGTTTCAGCCTGGTAAATGCAAACGCACCGCCTGCAAACAGCAACAGCATCGTGCCAGCAAAACCGATCCATTTATAATAGGATAACGCCTCTTTGTAGAGCGGGACCAGAGCGTCGCTTTGGGCTTGAAACGCAGTCGCCTGAAACCCCTGCGCGATGGCACGGGCTTCTGACAATATCGCTGCGCGGGCAAATCCGTCTTGCGGCAGGTTGGCGGCGGCTGGCGCAGCCAGCACCATGTTGGTCACCAAGGCCGGTGACACCGATTGCCAGATGAACATGAAAATAATCGGCGGTACAATGGCGCAAACCGCGACAAACCAGCCATGATAACTGGGCAGGCTGTTGACCTGACCGCGCCTACCACCTTTGGCAGCGCGGACGAAAGACGCCGCGCGGGCGCGGCCGAAAATCCAGCCGACCAGACCGAGACCAAGGACAAGGAATAGCAATGCCGTTCCAGTCATATCGTTACCCTAGCCCCCTTCGGCCAGATGGCCGCACATTCGCGAAATAGTTCGCCCGCATGAAATTCGGGCATGGACCGAAACGGATTCGATCCATGCCCATAGACGCGATGTCTGTTTCAGTTTTATTTCAAATCCGCGCCATCCATAGTGGTCAGCCCATTTGCGGCATCTAATGCCTTTTTATATTCAACATCGGGCGAGGCAATCATACCCAATTTGGTCAGATATCCGCCAACCGCGCCGCCTTTAAGGAACTCGAATATAAACTCCTTGATGCCGGGAATTTTGTCGATGTGCGCCTTTTTGACGTAAATAAACATCTTGCGCGCGCCGGGATAGCTGCCGTCCGAAATGGTCGCGATAGTCGGGGTGACACCGTTCATCGTAATCCCGTGCACCTTAGATGCATTTTCTTCCATATAGCTATAGCCGAAAATGCCGACCATATTTGGGTTCGCGTCGAGCTTCTGGACAATCAGATTGTCATTCTCGCCCTGCTCCTTGAACGCGCCATCGGTGCGGATTTCGGTGCAAACCGCTTTATACTTATCTTCGTCGCTGTCTTTCAGCGCCTTGGTCGCTGCATCGGTGGCACAGCCGACTTCCATAATTAGTTCGTGGAAAGAGTCGCGCGTGCCCGAAGTGGTCGGGGGTCCGAACACCGAAATGGGCAGTTTTGGCAATGACGGGTTCACGTCAGACCAAAGTTTGGCGGTCTGTGGTTTGCCGAACGGATTGGCGGCAAGCGCCTTGTAAACGTCGGCGGTGCTCAGCGCGAATTTCTGGCCCTTGTTGGACTGGGCAAGCGCCAGTCCGTCAATTCCGACCTGGACTTCGATAATGTCGGTCACGCCATTTTTCTGGCAATTTTCAAACTCGGTTTTTTTGATGCGGCGTGATGCATTGGTGATGTCGGGCGTTTCGGCGCCGACGCCTTTGCAGAACTGCTCCATGCCGCCGCCGGTGCCGGTCGATTCAAGTACGGGCGATTTGCGCGATGCGTCTGCCTTGGCGAACGCTTCGGAGGCTGCCTTGGCAAATGGGAAGACGGTCGAAGAGCCGACAATGCGGATTTCCTGACGCGAACCGCCTGCTGCGCCGCCGGTGCTGGCCTGATCATTACATGCCGCAAGCGCGAGCGCGCTGATGGCGATAAGCGAGATTTTCTTCATCATTTTGGCTTTGTCCCTGCTGTGGAATCATTGCGGCTTCACCGCCTCTGGGCGCGCATTAGCGATCACAGATGGCCGATAAATGACTCTTGGGTTACAGTTATGTGACGGATTTGAACGGAGCGACCGGCAACAGGACGGCAACCGTTGTGCCCGTGCCCAATGTGCTGCGTATTTCCAAATGCCCGCGATGCCGGTCGACGATATGTTTGACCAGGCTGAGCCCTAAGCCAGTGCCACCCACTGAGCGGCTGCGCCCCGAATCGACACGGTAAAAGCGCTCGGTCAGGCGGGGAAGATGTTCCGGCGCAATACCGTCGCCCTGATCCGCTACGGTAAGCGCAAGCATGGCCCCTGATCGGGATGGTGTCAAAGTGACCGCAATCGGCGTTCCCGCGCGGCCATATTTCATGGCGTTGGTTATGATATTGCTGGCGAGCTGGCGTAACTGACCGGCATCGCCCATCACCGGCAGCATGTCAGCGGTGATATCCAGCGCGATATCGAGCCCACGCTCCTTCCGGCTGTGGCGCAATTGGTCAACAGTATCGACGACAATATTAGCAAAATCGACCGGGGTTTGCGGCGGGTCATATTTTTCCGCTTCGATTCGCGACAAAGACATCAGATCACGGACCAGCGCCTGCATCCGGTCGGTTTCCTTGGCCATGATCCCCAAAAAGCGTGCGCGGGTTTCGGGATCGTCGCCTGCCGCGGGGTCGTCGAGGGTTTCGATAAAGCCCTTCACTGCGGCGAGCGGTGTCAGCAATTCATGGCTCGCATTGGCGACAAAATCGACGCGCATTTTTTCGGCGGCTTGCGCGCCGCTTCGGTCTGCGAGATGCACCATTTTCTGCGCTGGACCGATCGATTGAATCCGCATGTCCCACATCTGACTTTGCTGGCCGATGCCGGTCAGCCGGATCGGGTGACCGGTATGCTGCGCTTCGGGGTCGGACAGCCGCTCGATAGCGCCCTGATGGCGAAAGGCCATGCGCACATTCTGACCGACGATATTACCGCCTAGCAATAGCCGAGCGGCTTGGTTTGCTGCCGAAACTTTGGCGCGGTCGACGATCAGCACCGCGTCGGTCGACGCATCGATGAAAGCCTGTAACTGCGGATGCAGGCTTATCGATTGCGGATCGATTTCGCCCTTGTCCGGGTTTCTGCCCGTCGGCATGCTTTCGGCATCATGCGGATCAACTGCGACAAACAGGGCAACCAGCATCGACACCAGAACCACAAGCACGCGTTCTACCTGGCCGATTATTTGTCCGGCAAACATCGCTCCGGCCGATGCCAGCGCAAGTGCGATCAACACGCGTGGCGACAACCAGCTGTTCACGTGTAAACTTTGCCCTGAATCATCATCACGCCGCCCGAATGAAACGCCTCGTTAGCCTTTGCCGCCGATATTGTCCCACATATAGACGCCGCTTCGTTGCGCAAGCGTGACGGCTGGAAAAACCGATGCGATATGCTAGGCAGATATTATGGATGAAGCCAATGATAAGCCCGACAACCAGCCCGAAGGCGGTCCGAACATCGTCGCAACGCGTCGCCGCGTTTTAATGCTGGGCGCGGTCACCGCGTCAGCCATTGTGTCGGTTCGTCCGGCCTTGGCGCAATCAGCAGCGTCGGTGATGAATTGCGAAATACCCGTTCCGGGTCCGCATGGGGCGGGGATGAACATCGACAGCTACGGCAAACTGGTTCCGCGCGATACGCCGGGATCGTTCGCCGCAACGGGTCAGAAATTTACCGGCGAGCAGGTCAAAGCTGCATTACGTGGCCGCAGCCTGCCAGGCACCAGCTATGATCAGAGTCAGGCTTATGTGAATTATATCCGGCGTCTGCAAGGCGGTCAGAGTGGCTTTACCTGCTTCGCATCGTTGCAGATGTCGCGCTAAACTTGAAATTAAGTGCCGCTGGTTTAGGCCGTGCACATGGCAGGGCCGCAATCACCGAAATATATAGCTGAACGGGCAGACCAATTGCTGGTCGAGCCACTCGACGCGATGACGCTGATATATCAGCGGCGTTCAGGAATAACGCATATCGTGGCCGAGCCCGTGCCCGAGATACTGGCTGTTATGGGCGGGGATGCGCTCAGCGCAGCGGAGGTCGCTGCATGGCTGGCAGCGCAGTTTGATTTGGACGCTACCGACGCGGAAGCCGTCGTTGCAACGCGGCTGGAGGAACTGGCCGCTTTGGGACTATTGGAACGTGTCCGTGCATGAATTCCGCGTTAAGGTAGGGCCTGTCGCATTCCGCATCTGTTCGGCGTGGAAGCGGCCGATTGACCAGTTGGCTGACCTGTATCGCGATTATCCGACGCCCGAAATTCCCGATTATTCGGTTCGGCTGGAGGCGAGGAGTCCCTTCCGCCGTTTCATCAGGCCATCGATAACGCTGGGCGGTGATTATATGCTTCCTGATGCCGCGCCTTTACCTTTGGCGCAAGGATTGTTGGCCGCCGAAATGGCGATGAACCTGCAGGTGGCGCTGGGCTGGCGTCGGCATCTGCTGCTACACGCCAGCGCTGTTGAAAAAGACGGCAAGGCGCTGATTATGACTGGCGCTTCGGGATCGGGCAAATCGACGCTGGCGGCAATGCTGGGGCACAAAGGCTGGCGCTTCATGGGTGATGAGTTCGTCCTGATCGATTTGGTAAATGGCGAAGCGGCTCCGTTTCCACGCATGATTTCGCTCAAGAACGAAGCCATCGGAGCGATGCAAGCAAGCGCACTAGACGGCCGCTTCGGACCTTTGATGATCGGTACACCCAAAGGCGATATCCGCCATCTCGTCCCGGCCCGTGACGCAATCGCGCAGATCGCCGTGTCCGCAACACCAGCATTGCTGCTGTTTCCAAGCTTCGGTTACGAACCTGCAGTACGCGAGATTGGCGCGAGCGAAGTTTTCATGCGCTTGACGCAGGCATCGACCAACTATGTCGCATTGGGAGAAGCCGGATTTACGACGCTCACGCGCTTTATCAAAACGGTACCGGCGCGCGCCATCGATTATCGCGACGGCATCGAGGCTGCGGCGTTGGTCAACCAGCTATGGGACGAGCTCGCGTGACGCGGAATGCGATGCTTCTGGTCGAGGCACTGCGCGACCCGGCCAGCACGGCAAGTCTTGACGCCGATGGCTGGGCCGCTTTGCTGTCAATGGCGCGTGCCGAGCAATTGATTGGTACGCTGGCGCGGCGACTGACCGGCTTGCTAATACCAGACGCAGTTGAGCGAATATTGGACGAGGCGCGAGTCAACGCCGAATATCAGCGCCGTTCGGCCTTATGGGAAGCCGACTGCGCGCGCCGCGCTTTGGCGGGTTATTCGGGCAAGGTCGTGCTGATGAAAGGCGCCGCCTATGCCGCCGAAGGATTGAAGGCGTCCGAAGGCCGCCATATCGGCGATCTCGACATCATGGTCGCGCGCGCCGATTTGCCGCAGGTCGAGGCGGCGTTGCTGGCGGCGGGTTGGGATTGGGTGAAGGAAGACGCCTATGACGACGCCTATTACCGCGATCACATGCACGAACTGCCACCGCTGATCCACAAAGAGCGCGACCGGATGATCGACGTGCACCACACGATATTGCCGCTCACGGCGCGGCCGAAGCCGGACGCGGCGGGGATGTTGGCTGACGCGGTTATGCTGGAAAACGGGTTCTACGTTTTCAGCCCGACTGACATGGTCATGCATAGCGCCGCGCACCTGTTCGCCGATGGCGAACTTGATGGTGGCCTGCGCAATCTTTGGGACATCCATTGCCTGCTGATGGAATTTAATGACGATTCCTTTTGGTCAGCCTTGAAGTCCCGAGCTGAACATCATCAGTTATCGCACGCTATATATTGCGCCACTCGCTTGGCGCATCAGCTATACGGCACCGAGATCCCGAAGGACTGGCGAAACCGACACCGGCAAGATAAATGGTATATCATGCGCCTAACCGCCCGCGACGATTGGGGCAGGGGTACGTGCAAATTCATCCGTTTAGTCTTCTACATTCGTTCGCACTGGCTAAGGATGCCACCGCTGATGCTATTGCGGCACTTATGGGTGAAGTGGCGGAAGGGATAGCTGCGGCTGCGCGCTTGCGCCATTTTGTTTCACGCGATGGATGCGAAATTTTTTAGAGGTTAGTTCTATAATGAAACCCTGCCCCACCTTTCGATGATGATGAGGATGATGTTTTCGATGTCGTCTTCAGAATCTTCCCGTCCTTTGCGTGAAACCATTCAATTCAGTGCTAACCTTTCCAGCGAACCGATGAGTTCATCGAAATGGTCGATCACCGCATCGGCTCTTAACTCCGCAACTGGCCCATGCAAAAACCCAAAGCTGACTGCCACGCTCGGCACGCCTGCATTTTTTGCCGCCATTACGTCGTAGATCGAATCGCCGACATAGGCCGCGCTTCCGCCGCCACAGCGTTTGATCATTTCGAATATCGGTGCGCCCGACGGCTTTGCGTTTTTCTTGCCCAGCGTATCGGCCCCTAAGATACAGCCCATGCGGTGCGCGAGGTCTAGATCAGTGAGCAATTTGACCGCGAGGCTCTCGAACTTGTTGGTGACCACCGCATAACGCACGCCCATCGCGTCGAACTGGTCAAGCACTTCCAACGCGCCATCAAAAGGGCGGCTATGGACCGAAACATTGGCTTCGTAATAGCTGAGCATCTGCCGGTAGAGCGGCTTGAAATCGTCGCCGGGGATGCCTCCGGTCGCTTCCAGCCCTTGTTGCAGCATTAGCTTTGCCCCGCCGCCGATATGTTGCTTCACCGCTTCGGTGGAAAGCAAAGGCCTGCCGACTCCCGCTAGTACGTGATTAACCGCTGCGGTTAGGTCGCCGCTGGTATCAACCAATGTGCCGTCCAGATCGAAGCCGATGATGCCGAAGGGAAATTTTGTCATGTCGTCCGGCAATTGGCCGCTTGTTCTGGAAACTGCAACAATTTGCTGTAATGGGCGAAGCCATGACCCAGATAGCAGCCATCATCCTCGCCGCGGGCAAAGGCACCCGCATGAAATCCGATCTGCACAAGGTGCTGCACCCGATAGCCGGCCGACCGATGCTGATGCATTTGCTTGGCAGCTTCGCCGAGTTGAAACCGGCCAAGCAGATCGTGGTAGCAGGTGACCGGCGCGAACAGTTGGAAGCAGCGTTGGCGGGCAGCGACGTGCAGACCGTCGTTCAGGACCCGCAATTGGGCACTGCGCATGCGGCACTGATGGCAAAGCAGGCCTTGGCCGGTTTTGACGGACTGGTGCTGATCTGCTTTGGCGATTGCCCGTTTTTGTGCGCTGCGACAGTGCGGCGGCTGTGCGATGCATTGTCGGGTGATGCCAAAGTCGCTGTCCTCGGCTTCCGTCCAGAAGACACAGCCGCTTATGGCCGGATCATCGCCGATGCCGACGGCAGCGTGACAAAAATGATTGAACATAAGGATGCAACCGAAGCTGAACGCGAGGTCAACCTGTGCAATTCAGGCGTCATCGTCGCGCATAGCGACAATATGTGGCGACTACTTGAGGCGGTTGGCAACGAAAATGCAGCGGGCGAATATTATCTGCCCGATGTGACGACTCATGCGATCAAAGAAGGTGCGCGCGTTGTCGTCGTCGAAACCGATGCCGACGAGGTTGCCGGGGTGAACAGCCGAGCCGAGCTAGCCGAGATGGAGGCAAAATGGCAAAAGCGGCGGCGCAAGACGGCGATGGATGACGGCGCAACATTGATTGCGCCAGAAACCGTTTGGTTTGCCGCTGACACTTCGATTGGCCGCGATGTCCTGATCGAACCCAATGTGTTTTTCGGCCCCGGTGTGACCGTTGCTGATAAGGTGAACATCCGGGCGAATTGCCATATCGAAGGTGCGATAATCGGCGAGGACTGTGAGGTTGGCCCCTTCGCGCGATTGCGTCCCGGTACGGTTCTTAAAGAAAAAGCCAAGATCGGCAATTTCGTCGAGGTCAAGAAGTCACGGCTGGGCAAAGGCGCGAAGGCCAACCATCTGAGCTATATCGGCGATGCCGATGTAGGCGCTGGCGCAAATATCGGTGCGGGAACGATTACCTGTAACTATGACGGCTATTTCAAATATCAAACGGTGATCGGCGAGGGTGCGTTTATCGGAAGCAACTCAGCCCTTATAGCGCCGGTAAAAATAGGCCGTGATGCAATCGTCGCAGCGGGCAGCGCGGTGAGCCGAGACGTAGCCGACGGCGAACTCCGCATGGTCCGCGCCGAGCAGCTGGTAAAACCAGGTTGGGCGGATAGGTTTCACGACGCGATGCGGAAGAAGAAGGAAGGAAAATGACCGAGCAGCAAGGGCTGCACCACTTGGGAAAATTCTCCGAACTTTTTGGTTCACCATGGTTTAAACTCGGCGAATGGGACAAGGTCGGTTTCCGACATAGTGATGACACCGAACGTTTTGGTCGACATTGCTACGATCATGGCTGGGTAACCGAGCTTGACTGGCCGGAATGGGCCAAAACGGACGAGGCCCAAAACTTGCGCGATTCGGACGTCATTCGAAGACAGGCAACGCCCGAGCAACTCGCCAAATTATTAACTGTGGCTATTCGTCAAAGTCGATTGTTGAAGGCGGGATGATCGCTTGGCATGAAAATGGTTGGCTGCGCGCGATTTGCCAACGAGCGCAGTCGCTGTCCACTTGACATGATATCATGATATGATATCAATATATCATGACTCGAATCCTCGCCGACCTGCCTGATGAAGACATCAAATGGCTCGACAAGCTCGCGGCCGACCAAGGCAAGTCGCGTGCCTCGATACTGCGTGAGGCGGTGGCGGCTTATCGTGCAGAGGCACCTTCTCTCGGCAATACCGACTGGCTTGAGGCTGGTTTTGGTTTGTGGGCCAAATATGGCTTCACCGAGGACGGCATGGAATATCAGAACCGTCTGCGCGAGGAATGGGTGCGGGAGTGGGACCCGGATTATGATCCCTCGAAGCATGGCCCTTTGTCAGATGAGAAAGACGTCGCTGCGTGAGCGACATCTATTTTGATACCAATATCATTATCGATGCGCTGGCGAGGAGGCCCCAGGCACTTGCCGAGCTGCGCCGCGCTAAGCGGCAATGGATCAGCCGCATGACCTGGATCGAGGTCCTTGCCGGCATGCCAGTGCCTGCGCGCGCCGAAACCGAGGCCTATCTGCAGAATTATTCGATACGTGAGTTATCGCCTGAGATTGCGCGCCGCGCCGCTGATCTACGTTTCAACAAGCGTTCGCTCAAATTGCCGGACGCGGTGATTTTCGCATCGGCGCAGGAGCATGGCGCGATCCTCGTCACACGCAACATCAGCGATTTTCCCGCAAACATGCCGGGCATCCGTGTTCCCTATATCACTCCAGACAAGGTTTAATTTTCATGTGCGGAATTATCGGAATTGTTGGCAAATCGCCTGTCTCGGATCGTCTGGTCGACGGGCTGAAGCGGATGGAGTATCGAGGGTATGACTCTGCCGGCGTCTGCACTGTGTACGATGGTCAGCTCGTCCGCCGCCGCGCCGAGGGCAAGCTTGCCAACCTTGTGCAGGTGCTCAAAACCGACGATGCCCCTGGTAACATAGGCATAGCGCACACACGCTGGGCGACGCATGGTGCGCCGACGACGTCCAACGCGCACCCGCATGCGACTGGCGAGGTTGCGCTCGTCCACAACGGCATAATCGAAAATTTCAAGCAGTTGCGCGATGAACTGACCGCACGCGGGCGGACTTTCGAGAGCGAAACCGATACCGAGGTTGTCGCGCATCTGGTGTCCGAACAGGTCGAGGTAGGCCATTCGCCCGCCGAGGCGGTGAAGGCTGTGCTTCCCCGCCTGCGCGGTGCGTTTGCGCTTGCGATTGCCTTCCGCGAGTTTCCCGATTTCCTGATCGGCGCTCGTCTCGGTTCGCCGCTGGTCGTCGGTTATGGCGAGGGCGAGACCTATTTGGGTTCGGACGCACTCGCATTAGCCCCGCTGACGCAGCAGATTGCCTATCTGGAAGAAGGCGACTGGGTCGTCATCGCCCGCGAAGGCGCACAGATTTTCGATAAGGATAACAATCCTGTAGAGCGTGAAGTTACCACGTCGGGCGTGTCAGCGGCGCAAATCGAAAAGGGCAATTATCGCCATTATATGCAGAAGGAGATTTTTGAGCAGCCCACCGTGGTTGCGCAGACGCTTTCCAGCTATATCCGCCCGCTTGAACAGACCGTTGCGCTGCCGCAGATGGATTTCGACCTGGCGGGGGTGAAACGGATCACCATCGTTGCCTGCGGGACCTCTTACTACGCGGGCATGGTCGCCAAATACTGGTTTGAAACCTTCGCGCGCGTGCCGGTCGATATCGATGTTGCGTCCGAATTCCGTTACCGCGATCCGGTGTTGGAAGAAGGCGGGTTGGCGCTATTCATTTCGCAATCGGGCGAAACGGCTGACACGCTCGCCGCGCTTCGCCATTGCAAGGAAAATGGCCAGACCATCGCGGTTGTCGTCAACGTGCCGACGTCGAGCATGGCGCGCGAGGCGGACCTGTTGCTCCCCACGCATGCCGGGCCGGAAATCGGCGTTGCTTCAACCAAGGCGTTTACTTGCCAACTTGCGGTTCTCGCCGCACTCGCAGCGCATCTGGCGTTGGTGAAGGGCAAACTTTCGGCAGAGGAAGAACGCGACATCGTTCGACATCTTATTGAGGCCCCTGCCGCGCTAAACGCCGCGTTGGCGCATGATGAAGACATTGCCGCGATGGCTCACCTGATCGCGCCAGCGCGCGATGTGCTCTATCTCGGCCGCGGTCCCGATTATCCGTTGGCGATGGAAGGCGCGCTCAAGCTCAAGGAAATCAGCTACATCCACGCCGAGGGTTATGCATCGGGCGAAATGAAACACGGACCAATCGCGTTGATCGACGAAGCCGTGCCCGTCATCGTCCTCGCGCCATCAGGCCCATTGTTCGAAAAGACGGTCAGCAACATGCAAGAAGTCCGCGCCCGAGGCGGCAAGGTCGTGTTGATATCCGATGCTGAAGGTATCGCCGAAGCCGGAGAAGGTTGCCTGGCCACCATTGAAATGCCGTCGGTGCATCCACTGATTGCGCCGTTGGTCTATGCCGTGCCGGTGCAGTTGCTCGCCTATCATGTTGCGTGCGCGAAAGGGACCGATGTCGACCAGCCTCGGAACTTGGCGAAGAGTGTGACGGTGGAGTAGAAATAACCACTTCGGGGTTCTTGTTGT
>LNFM01005981.1_pt1 | contig 29026 bp, 22 predicted proteins | sample 596031 | NCBI WGS metagenome assembly LNFM01 (sample SAMN04254537, study PRJNA301005) | activated carbon metagenome | isolation source: dual media filters at the Ann Arbor, Michigan drinking water treatment plant | place: USA: Ann Arbor
TCAGCCCTTCGGCGCTGGGCGCCGTCGTCGACTGGGCCGAATCCGGAAAGCGCCTGGCGGCTTGGCGCGCGAAGCACAGCGCGCCGCGGGTGGTCGTCACCGGTTTCGTCGCGCGTGATTCCGAAGGCCGCATCACCACCCTGGGCCGCAACGGCAGCGACTACTCCGGCGCGATCTTCGCGCGCCTGTTTGCGGCCTCCGAGCTGCACATCTGGACCGATGTCGACGGGGTGCTCAGCGCCGATCCGCGGCTGGTGCCCGAGGCCATCCTGCTGCCGCGCATGAGCTATGACGAAGCCTTCGAGCTGGCCTACTTCGGCGCCAAGGTGGTGCATCCGCGCACCATGGGGCCGGTGCTCGAAGCCGGCATTCCGGTGTGGGTACGCAACACCTTCAATCCCGACTGCCCGGGCACGCGCATCGGCCCCGAGCACGAGGACGGCGCCGGCCCGGTCAAGGGCCTGACCATCGCCCGCGAGATGGCCCTGGTCGAAGTGGAAGGCACCGGCATGATCGGCGTGCCCGGCACCGCCGAGCGCGTGTTCGGCGCCCTGCGCGATGCCGGCGTGTCGGTGGTGATGATCGCCCAGGCCAGCTCCGAGCATTCGATCTGCTGCGTCGTGCGCGAGGCCGATGCCGCGCGCGCCGCCGAGGTGCTGCGCCGCGCCTTCGCGCGCGAGCTCGACGCCGGTCTGCTGCAGGCGGTCGACGTCGAGCGCGGCATCGCCGTGCTCGCCGCGGTGGGCGATGGCATGAGCGGCCACACCGGCATCGCCGCGCGCCTGTTTTCCGAGCTGGCACGCGCCGAAGTGAACGTGCGCGCCATCGCCCAGGGCGGCACCGAGCGCAACATCTCGGTGGCGGTGCGAGACGCCGACGCGGCCCGCGCCCTGCGCGCCGTGCATGCCGGCTTCTATCTGTCGCCGCAGACGGTCAGCATCGGCGTGATCGGCCCCGGCAATGTCGGCGCCACCCTGCTCGACCAGCTCGCCGCGGTCGCGCCCAAGCTGCGCGAGCAGAACAATCTCGACCTGCGCGTGCGGGCCATCGCCGGCAGCCAGCGCTGGCTGCACTCCGACGTCGGCCTCGATCTGGCCGACTGGCGTGGCCAGTACGCGGCCAGCACCGAGCACTTCGACTTTGAACGCTTCACCCAGCACGTGCGTGCACCGCACCTGCCGCATGCGCTGATCATCGACTGCAGCGCCAGCGCCACCGTCGCCGCCCACTACCCGCGCTGGCTGGCGGCGGGCATCCACATCATCACGCCGAACAAGCAGGCCGGCGCCGCACCGCTGGAGCTGTATCGCCGTGTGAGGGAAGCCGCGCGGCACGGCCACTGGCGCTACGAGGCCACGGTCGGCGCCGGTCTGCCGGTGATCTCGACCCTGCGTGATCTGCTCGACACCGGCGACGAGGTGCGCGCGATCGACGGCATCCTCTCGGGCACCCTGTCCTACCTGTTCAACGCCTACGACGGCACGCGGCCCTTCTCCGAACTGCTGCTGGAAGCACGCCAGCTCGGCTACACCGAGCCCGATCCGCGCGACGATCTCTCTGGCCTCGATGTCGCCCGCAAGCTGGTGATCCTCTCGCGCGAATGGGGCCACGAGATCGAGCTGGCCGATGTCGATCTGGTCGGCCTGGTGCCGCCCGAGCTCAGTGAGATCGACCGCGAGGAATTCCTTGCCCGCGCCCCCGAGCTCGATGCGCCGATGCTGGAACGCCTGCTGGCGGCGCAGGCGCGCGGCTGCGTGCTGCGCTTCGTCGCCCACGTCGATGCGCACTCGGCGACGGTCGGACTGGTCGAGCTGCCGAAGGACCACGCCTTCGCGCATCTCAAGCCCACCGACAACATCATCCAGTTCAGCAGCGCGCGCTACAGCGGCAATCCCCTGATCGTGCAGGGCCCAGGCGCCGGTCCCGACGTCACCGCCGCCGGCGTGTTTGCCGATCTGCTGCGGGTGGCGCAAGGCTTGGGGACGCGCCTGTGAGTCGAAGCAGGGCGCGGGCCTTTGCGCCCGCCAGCATCGGCAATGTCGGCGTCGGCTTCGACCTGCTGGGCCTGGTGATCGAAGGCGCTGGCGATACCGTCACGGTGAGCCGCAGCGCCGAGCCCGGCGTGCGCATCCTTGCGATACGTGGCTCCGAGACCGCATTGCCCACCGAGCCTGAGAACAACACCGCCGGCCGCGCCCTGCTCTCCCTGCTTGAGCGCGCGCAGCCCGGCTTTGGGATGGACGTCGAGATCGACAAAGGCATCGCCTACGGCTCGGGCATGGGCGGCTCGGCGGCGTCCGCCGTGGCTGCCGTGGTCGCGGCCAATGCGCTGCTGGAGGCACCGCTCGATGTCGACGCGCTCTACGCGTGCGCGCTTGACGGCGAGGCGGTGGCCAGCGGCGGCCGGCACGGCGACAACGTCGCACCGATGCTGCTCGGCGGCCTCGTGCTGACGGTCGGCGACGCGCCGCCGCTGAAGCTGCCGACGCCGGCCGGCGTCTTCTCGGTGCTGGTGCATCCGGACTGCGTGCTGGAAACCCGGCGTGCACGCGCCGCGCTGGCCACGCCGTATGCCCTGCACGAGTTCGTGACCCAGAACGGCCACCTCGCGCGCTTCATCGCAGGTCTGTACCGCAATGATCTCGACCTGATCCGCGCGGGCCTGCGCGACGAGCTGGTCGAGCCGCGTCGCGCTGCGTTGATTCCCGGTTTCGAAGACGTCAAGCAGGCGGCACTCGCTGCCGATGCGCTCGGCGCCAGCATCTCCGGAGCCGGCCCCAGCGTGTTCGCCTGGTGCCTGGGGCGAGAGTCCGCCGAGCGCGCCGGTGCCGCCATGCGTGCGGCCTTCGCCGCCCACGATCTCGACAGCCAGATCTACATCTCACCGCTGGACGCGCCGGGCGCGCGACTGCTGGAGGATTGAGCATGCGCTTCATCTCAACCCGCGGCGGCGGCGCGCCGCAGACGCTTTCGAACGCACTCGCGCTGGGTCTGGCGGAAGACGGCGGACTGTTCGTGCCGGAAACGTTTCCCACGTTGCCGACACTGCCGCAGGCCGGGCTCAGCCTTGCCGAGACCGCGAGCGCGCTCATTGCGCCCTTCTTCGCGGGTGACGCGCTTGAAGCCGAGCTGCCGGCGATCTGCGCGGAAGCGCTGGACTTCCCGGTGCCGGTGCTGCCGACGAAAGATCCGCGCACCGAGGTGCTGGAGCTGTTCCATGGCCCCACGGCCGCCTTCAAGGACGTGGGCGCCCGCTTTCTGGCGGCCTGCTTCGCCCGACTGCCGCGCGAGTCCAGCGCGCAGCCGCTGACGATCCTGGTGGCGACCTCGGGCGACACCGGTGGTGCGGTGGCCGCGGCTTTCCATCGCCGGCCAGGTTTCCGCGTGGTGGTGCTGTATCCGGACGGCCGGGTCAGCCCGCGCCAAGCGCACCAGCTGAGCTGCTTCGGCGACAACATCCACACCTACCGCGTGCAGGGCAGCTTCGACGACTGCCAGCGCATGGTGAAGGCGGCCTTCTCCGATCCTGAACTGCGCGCGGCGATTCCGCTGTCGTCCGCCAACAGCATCAGCCTGGGCCGCCTGCTGCCGCAGATGAGCTACTACGCGCATTCGGCGCTGGCGCATCAGGCGCAGTACGGCGAGCCCGCGCGCTACGTCATTCCCACCGGCAACCTCGGCAATGCCCTGGCCTGCCTGTGGGCGCGGCGGCTGGGCCTGCCGATCGGCGAGGTGCTGCTGGCCACCAATGCCAATCGCGTGCTGCCCGACTTCATCGACAGCGGCGACTACCGGCCCGGCCCGAGCGTGTCGACGCTGGCGAACGCGATGGACGTCGGCGCGCCCAGCAATCTGGAGCGCCTGCGCCACTGGCTGCCGGAGATCGATGCCTTGCGCGCCGCCGTCAGCGCCCATTCGATCGACGACGCGCGGCTGTCGAAGCTCATCCGCGAGGCCGAAGCGCGCTACGGCCACACCCTCTGCCCGCACACGGCTGCCGCGTTCGCGGTGATCGAGGACCGGCGCGCGGCCGGCGACGAGGCTCGCTTCATCACGGTGGCCACCGCGCATCCGGCCAAGTTCGAGAGTGTGGTCGAGCCCCTGGTCGGGCATTCGGTGCCGGTGCCGCCTGCGCTGGCGGGCCTGCTGGCGCGGCCCGCGCATGCAGAGCCACTAGCGGCCGAGGACGCTGCGCTCAAGGCGGTGTTGAAGGGGATGGCCCACGCCTGATGCGGGCCTCGGTGCCGTGGGCTGTTCGGGCCGCAGCGCCCTGCGACTGTCATAGGGTGGGCCCTGGCCCACCATGAGCTTCGCACTCGCCCCGGTTTCGCCTGTTCGCTGCGTTGTTTGAAGCGAAGAGCAAGAGCTTTCGGGCCGTCCTTCGGCCGGCCCGAGTCACTTTTCTTTGCGTGGCCACTGCGCCGCAGGAGCGGCGCGAACGCCGAAGGCGGCCCCGGAGGGGCGGAGGGCAGGATGCCCGGGGTCAAGAAAAGTAACCAAAAGAAAGGCTACCCCTCGTCCGCGCCCTTCGCGCATCCGTGCGCGAAGGGTTCGCGTGAGTCCGTGGGTGTTCGTGGACAGGCCCTCCGTGGCCTGTCACGAACATCGCCGGCATCCCTGCCGGCGACCCTTCGGGCTGATCCACGCACTCCCGCCGCTCCCCAGGGGCCCCGAGAGGAGCGCGGGCTCCTGCCCGCAAGAGCAACGGCCACAGCCAAAGCCAAAGCCAAAGCCAAGGCCAAAGCCAAGGCCAAAGCCAAAGCCAAAGCGCGCATCGGGTGCGTCTCCACCCACCGGCTCACCACGCTCGCCCCGAGCCAGGTCCAGGCCGCTCGCAAGCCCCTCTCCCCTGGGAGAGGGGTTGGGGTGAGGGCAGGGCGACGCGCAGGCTCCGAGTCTTGCCATGCGTGACAGCTCGGCTCTCGTGCTGTTCCTCGTTTCGAGCACCTGCGCTCGATGCCTGCGTGGCCTTTGCGCCCGCGCAGAGCGTGCGCGAGGGCTGCGACGACGCGCCGGCTTTCAGCGCGCGTTGCCCAGACACCGCGCAAAGAACGCCTCGGTCACCCGGAATCGGTGCAGGGCATCCTTCTTCTGCAGGCCATGGCGGGCGCCGGGATACGTCATGAGCTCGAAGGGCTGGCCGCGCGCCTGCAGTTCCGACATCAGCCGCGTGCTGTTCACGAACAGCACATTGTCGTCGGCCATGCCGTGCAGCAGCAGCAGCGGCTTGGTGAGTCCATCCAGATGGGTGAACACCGAGGCCTGCCTGTAGCCCTCCGGATTGCGCTGCGGCAAGTCCATGTAGCGTTCGGTGTAGTGGGTGTCGTACAGGGCCCAGTCGGTGACCGGCGCGCCGGCCGCGCCGCAGGCGTAGTCCTCGCCGGCGCGGGCCAGCAGCATCAGGCTCATGTAGCCGCCGTTGGACCAGCCGTAGACGCCGATGCGCGCGCCATCGACGAACGGCAGATCTCGCAGGAAGGCGACGCCCCGGCGCTGGTCATCGACCTCCACCGTGCCTTGCTTGCCGTACAGCGCGCCGCCGAACTTCGCTCCGCGGCGCGGCGTGCCGCGGTTGTCCAGCGAGAACACCACATAGCCCTGCTGGGCCAGGTACTGGTTGTAGTCGACCTGCCAGGTGCGCTTGACCGTCTGCGCCGCCGGGCCGCCGTAGACCAGTACCACCGCCGGGTAGCGTTTGCCGGGGTCAAAGCCGGCCGGCTTGATCAGGCTGTAGTGCAGCGCGGTTTCGCCATCGGCGGCCCGCAGCGTGCCGAACTCCATCGGCAGGTGCGCGGCCAGATACGGCGCATAGGGATGGTCGGCGTCCAGCGCGTTGTCGATCAGCGCAGCGATGCGCTCGCCCGAGGCGCGGTAGAGCTCCATCTGCGGCGGCGTGCTCGGGCTGTTCCAGCTGTCGACGTAGACGCTGGCGTTGTCGGCGAACTTCACCTCGTGCCAGGCGCCGGCGGCGGTCAGGCGCTTGGGTTCGCCGCCGGCGAGCGGCAGCGCATAGGCGTGCTTCTCCAGCGCGGAATCGAGGGTGCCGCTGAAGTAGACGAGGCCGGCGTCCTCATCCAGGCCCAGCACGTCCTCGACGGTCCACTCGCCGGTGGTCAGCGGCGTCAGCGCGCCGCCGGCGAGGTCGCCGAGATAGAGGTGCTCGAAGCCTGAGCGCTCGCTGCTCCACAGGAAGCGCTGGCCGTCTTTCAGGAAGCGCAGGTTGTGGTGCAGCGGCACCCAGGTGTCGGCCGTCTCGGTCAGCAGCACGCGCTGGCGACCACTGTCGAGGTCGTGCAGCACCAGGTCGAGCCGGCGCTGGTCGCGCGACTGCCGCTGGAAACTGAGCAGGCGCGGCGTCGCCCAGTTGACGCGGGTCAGGTAGATGTCGGGCTCGGGGCCGAGGTCGATGGCCGCGTGCGCAAGCGCCTGCATCCGGTCCTGCAGCATGACCGTGCGTGGACCTGCGGCCGTATCGATGCGACCGGGCACAGACTTGGGTGCGCCCAGCGCGGAGCTCAGATCGACCACGTGCAGACTGATGGCGACATTGGCCTCGCCGGCTGCCGGATAGCGCTGCTGGACGATGGTGCTGGTGTCGGCGTGGATCTCGAAGCGCTCGCGGATCGGCACCGGGGTTTCGTCGATGCGCGCGTAGGCAATCGCGGAGTCGTCCGGCGCCCACCAGTAGCCGGTGTGGCGGTCCATTTCCTCGTCGGCGACGAACTCGGCGACGCCGTTGCCGATCACCTCGCTGCCGTCCGAGGTCAGGCGATGGCTACGGCCGTCGGCGAGGTCGATCACCCACAGGTCGCGGCCGCGGATGAAGCTGACGTAGCCGCCCTCGGGCGAGACCTTGGGATCGGTGGCGAAGCCCTCGCCCTTGGTCAGCTGACGCACCTGCTGGCCGGGCTCGGCGCCAAGGTCGTACAGGTAGAGCTCGCCGCCCAACGGGAACAGCAGGCGACGGCCGTCAGGCGCCCAGTGGTAGTCGACGATGCCGGTCAGGCCGACGATGCGCTGACGCTCGCGACGGGCCTTCTCCTCGTCCGACAGCACTTCATTGGGTACCAACGCCTGCGAATCGACCAGGCGGCGGGTCTCGCCGGATTCGATGTGGTACTCCCACAGATCCAGGCGGAAGCGGTCTTCGTCGCGGCTCTTCAGAAAGGTCACGCGGGCGCCGTCGGGGGCGATCTTCGGCTGCATCAGCGAGGGCCCGGACAGCGGCTGCTCGCCGGTCAGGGCTTCCAGGGTCAGCGGCTGCGCGGCGGCAGCCAGGGCGGAGGTCAGGCTCATGATCAGACCGAACAGGAACGGGGGGCGCAGCCGAACGGCGGCGATTGAACGACACAGGCGGACGGCGACGGCAGTCTGGCGGAGGGTGGCGCGCGGCATGGTTCACCGGTGGGAATCGACAGCGGAACCGGGATGGGAACCGAGGCGAGCGGCGGGTGCAAGGGCCAGTCGCCGCCGACACCCGGGGCGTGGCGTCTGGCGGCGCCGAATTCCGTCAGAATCTGACGCCGCCGCCGGTCTGGCTGACACCGCTGGCACCGCAATTCGCGCCCTTGATGCCGCCGTGCCAGTATGTGAGCCACGGCACATTTATTGCCTGTCGGCTTCAACGGCTACGGCGCCTGGATGACAGGACCCGAGCTCGGCAGCATGCCCGCGGCGGTGCGGGCGCCCAAGGATTCTCTCCGCGCATGAACTCACCGATCGGCTTGCAAGGCCCAGGTTCCTCCCCTACACCCGCGCTGCGCCGTCGCCGGGCGGGGCTCGTACCATGTTGAAGACTGGCTTCGCCGATGCCGGTGCGAGCGTGCGGCTGTCCCAGCGCGCCCTACCGCGGCGCGTGCGTCAGCTGCTCGAGGGCGTGCTCAAGTTCGCGTCCGACGAACTCGAGCGCGGCCTGAAGCTCACCCTGGATGAAACCGAGCAGCAGCTGTTCAAGCTCGCCGACCAGGCCCGCAGCGGCGATATCCAGGCCTCCTGCTTCGAGGCCCTGCGCGAGATCAAGCGCGGACGCGCCGACGTCGTGCCGCGCTTCCTGATCGCGCTCGAAGGCGCGCTGGCGACGCTCAAGGATCCTCCCGAGCAGAGCCCGCTGGCCTCGGGTGACACGCGCATGGCCTTCGGCGAGCTCAGCCTGGTGGCCGATGTCGAACTCGAGCAGAACATGCTGCTCGGCGAGATCGCCAGCCGCGGCGAGGTGCGCCACAGCCTGCCCCTGTTCCTGCTGGGCCAGCGCTTCGGCGTGATCGCCGGGCGGCCGGCCTTCGAGGCCGAGCGCCTGCCGGTCGGGCCGCGCGCGCTGTGCGGCTTCCTGCGCTCGGCGGTCGCCACGCTCGACCTCAACATCGAATACCGGTTGCTGATCTACCGTCAGTTCGAGCGTCAGGTCATGGGCCTGATCGGCTCGCTCTACGAGGCGCTGAACAGCTTCCTGGCGCGTGAGCGAGTGCTGCCCAATCTGTCCTTCGCGCCCAATCGCAAGGCGGCCGCGCCGCGCAGTGCGGGCGAGGCGCCCGCCGCCGACAAGCCGGCGGTGGAGAAGACTGCGCCCGAGCCGAAGGCGCCGTCCGAGCGTGCACCGGGTGCGGCAGCCGCCCAGGCGCCCCAGCGGCCCGCCCCGGGCCGCAGGGCCGTGGCGAGGCTGCCTCCCCTGCGGCGGGCTTTCAGCCCGATACCGTGCCCTATCGCGACCCCAGCGAGCCCGGCCTGGGGGCTGGCTATGCGCCGCCCACACCCGGCTTCAGCGGCCCGCGGCCCTATACCGCCTGGCCGGGCACGGCCAGCCCCGAGCCCATGGACATGGGCGGTGATCAGGCTGCCGGCGAGTCGGGCGCGGCGGACGGGCGCATGTTCGACATGCTGCGCGACCTGCTGGCGGGTCGGCGCGCGCTGCTTGGAAAGCTCGGCGGCGCGCAGGCGAAGCCGCCGCCCAATGCGCACGTCGCCTCGCGCGACGACGTGCAGGCGGTGCTGTCCCTGCTGCAGGCACGCGAGCCCACGCCCGTTCTGGTGGAAGGCAAGCCTGCTCCGCGTACGGTGACCCATCTAAAGCAGGACCTGCTGGCCCAGCTGCGCCAGGTCACGCCGCCCGGCATGAGCCCCGCGCTCGGCGCCGAAGAGTCGGACGTCATCGAGCTGATGACCCTGCTGTACGAGCACATCCTGCGCGACATCAAGCAGTCCAGCCCGGTCGCCGACCTGCTGAGCAAGCTGCAGGTGCCGATGCTGCGGGTGGCGCTGTCGGACAAGGGCTTCTTCACCCGTCGCCAGCATCCCGCGCGGCAGATGTTGAACGTGGTTGCCGAGACCGGCACCAGCTGGCTGCTCGATCCCGAAGAGGCCGACCGCGGCTTGCTGGAAAAGATCAGCGTGGTGGTCGACAAGGCCACCCACGACTACATGGGCGACTCGGCCGTATTCGAGAGCCTGGTCGGCGACCTGCAGCAGCAGATGCAGACGCTGGCGCGCAAGGCCGAGGTCGCCGAGCGGCGCCACGTCGAGGCCGCCCGCGGCAAGGAAAAGCTCGAGCTGGCGAGGATCAACGCCGAGCAGGCGATCAGCCAGCGCCTGCAGGGCCGCCGCGTGCCGCGCTTCCTGTCGACCCTGCTGCAGCAGGCCTGGTCGGACGTGCTGGCGCTGTCGCTGCTGCGCGGCGGCGAGGACTCGCCGCTGTACCGGCAGCAGCTCGATATCGCGGAGCAGCTGATCCAGATCGGCAGCGGTCAGTCGGTGCCACCAGCGGTGATTGCGCAGCTGCGTGAGGACATCGAGCGCGCCCTGGTCAAGGTTGGCTACCACGATGGCGACGCCGCCGCGATCACGGGCCGCCTGCTCGCCAGCGAGGACGAGCCCGAGCCCGAGGGCGAAGGCAACAGCCGCACCGAACTGGCGATGAAGCTGAAGTCGCGGGTGCGGCTCGGCCAGACCACCGAAACCGCCGAACCCAGTCCGGCAGCGCCCGCTCCGGCGCCGCTCAACGAGGCCGAGCGCGCCCAGTTCGAGCGCATCCGCCACCTCCCCTTCGGCACCTGGTTCGAGTTCCCCGAAGGCGAGGCCGGCAGCGTGCGTCGTCGTATGTCGTGGTTCAGCACGGTCACCGGCAATGCGCTGTTCGTGAACCATCGCGGCCAGCGCGCGGCCGAACACAGCCTTGAGTGGCTGGCGCGCGAACTGCATGCCGGCCGGGTCAAGGTGGTGATGGCCGAGCAGGGCACGGTCATCGACCGCGCCTGGCAGTCGATCATGGGCGCGCTCAAGAGTTTCTCGCAGCGCGCCCCGGCAGGAGCCACCCCATGAACGAATCACGCCGCGCCAAGCGCAAGCAGGCCCGCGAGGCCATCGAAGTGTTCGACAGCATGACCGAGCTCAGCGTCGGCCGGATCGGCAACCTGTCCGAGACCGGCATGATGCTGATGGCCTCGGCGCCGCTGATGGAGGATGCGTTGTTCCAGTTCCGCTTCACCCTCGGCAGTGCGCAGCTGCGCCAGCGCACGCTGGAGGTCGGCGTGCACCAGCTGTGGTCCGAAGCCAGCCACGTACCGGGCCAGTACTGGTCGGGCTTCCGCTTCGTCGACATCGCGCCCGAGGACGCCACCCACCTGCACGCCTGGGTGGAGGCGCCGGGCTCGCAGTACGACTAGCAGGCCAAAAGAAAGCAGCCTGCTAGACCGGCCATGGATGGCCGGAGCGACGAATCGAGCGCGTAAGCGCTTGGTTGGTCGTGAGGCGGTACGGACCTGCGCCGGACCGCCGACGAGAAGAACGCCCGCGAAGGGCGCCTTTAAACAAGCTGCTAGGGCAGTCGGCGGCCCGGGCGGGGCCGCACTTCAGGACTCCAACGGCTGCGGCCGGTGCAGCGCATAGCCCTGTGCGTAGTCGACCTGCAGCGCGCGCAGGATGTCGGCGATCGCCATGTTCTCGACGAATTCCGCGACCACCTTGACCTGGGCCTGATGGCAGATGCCGGTCAACGCCTGCACGATCGAGTGGCTCATCGGATCGCTCTCGATGTCGCGAATGAAGCTGCCGTCGATCTTCACCAGGTCCACCGGTAGCTGCTTGAGATAACCGAACGAGGACATGCCCGAACCGAAATCGTCGAGCGCGAAGCGGCAGCCCAGCGCGCGCATGCGCTGGATGAAGGCCATCGCCCGCTCCATGTGGGTCAGCGCCGCGGTTTCGGTCAGCTCGAAGCACAGGCGCGCGGCCGGTACGCCGCTCTTGCCCAGCTCGCTGCAGACGAAGTCGGCGAAGCTGTCGTCCTCCAGGGTGTGCGCCGACAGGTTGATCGCCCACAGGCCGGCGTCGGCGACCTTGCCGCGGCGCATGGCGGCCAGCGCGTTCTGCAGCACCCAGCGGTCGATCGCCGGCATCAGCGCATAGCGTTCGGCGGCGGGGATGAACTCGGCCGGCGGAACCAGCCGGCCGTGCTCGTCGCGCAGGCGCAGCAGCAGTTCCAGATGGCCTTCCCCGTGCTCGGCCAGCGGCTGGATGCGCTGGTAGTGCAGCTCGAAGCGATTTTCCGCCAGCGCCTGCTTGAGCCGGTTGATCCAAGCCATCTCGTCGCGCCGGCGGCGCGCCTCGATGTCGTCCGAGGCGGTCAGGTGCACGCGGTTGCGGCCCTGCTCCTTGGCCATGTAGCACGCGGTGTCAGCCAGCGCCAGCAGCTCGCGGGTATCGCGCGAGCTGGCCTGGTCGAGCAGCACCACGCCGATGCTGACGGTCAGCGAATGCTGCTTGCCCTCGAACACGAAGCGGTGTGCGCGCACGGTCTGGCGAATGCTCTCGGCCACCGCCAGGGCGTGGTGGCGGTTGGCGCCGCGCAGCAGCAGTCCGAACTCGTCGCCGCCCAGCCGCGCCAGCACGTCGGTGGGCTCGATACAGGCCAGCAGCAGACTGGACAGCTCGCTGACCATGCGGTCGCCGGCATCGTGGCCTGCAGTGTCGTTGACCAGCTTGAACTGATCCAGGTCGAGGTAGAGCAGGGCGGCCTGGCGCGAGCGCACGGTGCCCGCCTGGGCGGTGTCGCGCAGGGCCTGCTCGAAGCTGCTGCGGTTGAGCAGCCCGGTCAGGGCGTCGTGGGCGGCCTGGTGGCGCAGGCGTTCGGTCAGCGCATGCGCCTCGGTGCTGTCCTGGATCACCACGAGATGGTGCGGTTCGCCTTCCAGCACGATGTCGGTGAGCGAGACCGAGGCCCAGAAGCCGCTGTGGTCGGGGCGCAGCACGCGCGTGCTCAGGCCTTCGACTTCGGCCGAGTTGCCGCGCAGGCGCTCGGCCACCGTGCTGTCCTCGAACAGCGCCGAAAGCTGCAGGTCCGAGCTGCCGCCGTCGACGCCGAGCAGCTGGCGTCCGGCGAAGTTGAGATAGACCACGCGATCGTCGGCGCGCGCCAGCAGGACCGCCGCCGGCAGCAGCTCGGTCAGGGCGCGGAAGCGCTCTTCGCTTTCGCGGAAGCGACGGCTCATCTGGTCGGCCAGGCTGAGCGCGGTTTCGCGGGTGCGCGCGACATTGAAGAACAGGGCGCCCAACAGCAGGCTGGCGACCAGGCCGAAGCCGAAGCTGACGAAGGGGATCACCCGCAGCGACTGCGAGAACTCCGGCAGCGGCGCGATCTCCAGCTGCCAGCGGCGACCGGCGAACTCCAGCAGCCGCTGTTCGGCCCGCGCGTCTTCCATCCCTTCGCCGCTGCGATAGAGCTGCACGGGTTCCGCGTCGCTGACGTCGCGCACGGTCAGCGCGATCTGCTCGCTGTCCTCGGGCAGCACCCGCGCCAGCAGCTCGTTGATCGAGAACGAGGCCGCCGGCGAACCGATGAAGCGACGCTGGCGTTCCTCGATATCGAGCGGGCGCGGGCCGGGGCCGTAGATCGGCAGCCGCAGGATGAAACCCTTGAGCGGCTTGCCGTCGACGCCGAGCTGGACCAGATCGAAGACCTCCGACATCGCCGCATCGTCGGTGTCGCGGGCGCGCTCCAGGGCGCGCAGGTTGGCTGGCTGGGTGGCGATGTCCAGGCCCGAGACGCGCTCGTTGCCCAGCAGGGGCGCGTAGAAGATCGTCGGATAGCGTGGCGGGTCGCCCGCCACGTACTCGGCATAGGCCAGCGAACGCAGCGCCGGAAACAGCCGGCGTGGCTGCAGGTCCTCGTACATGCGCTGGAACTCATGGGCCTCGACTTCGCCGCTGGCGTTGAACAGGGCCTGCAGCGAGCGCACCAGCAGGGCACAGTTCTCGAGCTGGGCGCGCAGTCCGGCGGCGCTGCGGTCGGCCAACCAGCCCAGGCTGGCCTCCTGCTGGGCATTCAGCAGGCGCGCATGCTCGCGCGCCAGCAGGGCCGACAGCGCCAGTCCCACCAGCAGCGCGATCAGGCCCGCGATCAGGGGCCGCCGCACGCTGGCATGGGCGAGGGACGCATTCACGCCGCGCGCTCCGGTCGAACGCAGGCGGGCCGGTATGCTTGGCGGCCCGTTCCCAGCCTGCCCGCCCGCCCATGAGTGTCGACCTTGCCCCGCTTCACCGCGCCCATGTCCAGACCCTGATGCAGCGCAGCGCTGCCGCCCTGGAGCGGGTCGGCCGCGAGCACCTGCTGATTGCCGCCGGCGCGACCCGCTACGAGTTCCTCGACGATCGCCCCTACCCGTTCCGGATCAACCCGCACGTCAAGGCCTGGCTGCCGCTGGATGAGCATCCCGACTGCTGGCTGAAGATCACCCCTGGCGAAAAGCCGCATCTGTTCTATTTCCAGCCGGACGATTTCTGGCACATGCCGCCGGCGGACCCGGCAGGTTATTGGACTGAGCAGTGCACTATATCGATCATCCGCGATCCGGGCGAACTTGCCGCCCTGCTGCCGCCGCCGGCGCAGTGCGCCATCGTCGGTGAGCCCGAAGCCGCGGTCGGCGCCTGGGTGCCCGACAACCCGCCGGCCCTGATCGATTACCTGCATTTCCATCGCGCCTACAAGACTCCCTACGAAATCGAGCTGATGCGCAGTGCCAGCCGGCGCGCGGTGGCTGGCCATCGCGCCGCCGAAGCGGCCTTCCGCGCCGGTGCCTCCGAGCACGGCGTGCACCAGGCCTACCTCGCCGCCAGCGGCCATGGCGACCTCGACCTGCCCTACGGCAGCATCGTCTGCCTCAACGAGCATGCTGCGATCCTGCACTACCAGCATCGCGACCGCATGGCGCCGGCCCGGCACCGCTCGCTGCTGATCGACGCCGGTGCCAGCTGCGCCGGCTACGCCGCCGACATCACCCGCACCTATAGCGGCGAAAGCGGCGATTTCGCCGCACTGCTCGCCGGCGTCGACCGCGTGCAGCGCCAGCTGGTTGACGGCGTACGCCCCGGCCGGGATTACCGCGATCTGCACCTCGACTGCCACCGCCAGCTGAGCGCGCTGCTGATCGAGGCCGGGGTGATCCGCTGTAGCCTCGATGAAGCCCTTGCCGCCGGCCTGAGCTCGACCTTCTTCCCGCACGGCCTCGGCCATCTGATCGGCCTGCAGGTGCACGACGTCGCCGGCTTCGCGGCCAGCGAGGACGGCGGCCGCATTGAGCGCCCCGAGGGCCACCCCTTCCTGCGCCTGACCCGACCGCTGGCGCCGGGCATGGCGGTGACCATCGAGCCCGGGCTGTACTTCATCGAGAGCCTGCTGGCCCGGCTGCGTGCGGGTGACCATGCGCGTCACATCGACTGGACGCGGGTGGACGCGCTGGCGCCCTGCGGCGGCATTCGCATCGAAGACGACGTGGTCTGCACCGAGGGCGATCCCGAGAACCTCAGCCGCGACGCGTTTGCCGCCTGAGCCTGCGCGGGCCACGGCAATCTGGCGGTTGGCGACGGCAGGACTAGAGGGTGCGGGCGGGGACATGTGCTCACCGCAAGCAAGTCACAGGCCAGACACAAGCGTGATGCCGGGGCGTGAACGGAGTCACTCCCGCCGGCGGCAGCCTTCGCCGGCGACAGTGGGGTGCACGGGCACGGACAGCGGCCCGGCTGTGGTCGGCTGATGGTCTCCGGAGTGCTCGGGCTTCCCTCCTCGCCGGACTTGCACCACGATGGCGCAAACCTCGAGCCTCGGACCCGCCATGCTCAGCCGCTTCGCGCCCTTCCAGCGCCTGGCCACGCCCCTGCTGCTGATCGATGCAGCGCAGCAGATCCGCGAGCTCAACCCGGCCTGCTCGGCGTGGCTGGGCCTGTCGCGGCGGCGTCTGCTCGAGCAGCCGCTGGCCCTGATCGACGGCGGCGAAGGCGAACTCGTGGCCGCGGCCGCCGAGGTGCTGCAGCAGCAAACCTCGCTGCGTGGCCGCCACCTGCGCCTGAAGCGCGAGGGCGACGAGCGTTTCGCCGAGGTCTACCTGACCCCTTTCGAGCCTGCGCCCGACCTGCCCGCGGGCGGCCTGCTGATCGAATTCCACCCGGCCGATGCCTTTCCCGGCGCCGACCCCAGCGTGCTGCCGGCGGCCCTGCACGCCGCACTCAAGGGGCTGGCCCACGAGGTGCGCAATCCACTGGCGGGCTTGAAGGGTGCGGCTCAGCTGCTCGGCCGGCGGATCGAAGATGCCGACAGCCGCCGCTATGTCGAAGTCATCCTCACCGAGACCGCGCGACTCACGGATCTGGTCGAACGCCTGCTCACACCGACCGCGCCGCGCGAACTGATCGCCACCAACGTGCACTCGGTGCTGGAGCGCGTGCGTCTGCTGGCCGAGGCCGAGGCCGGCTGGTCGGTGCAGCTGCTGCGCGACTACGACCCCAGTCTGCCCGAGCTGCCCGCCGATCCCGACCGCCTGGTGCAGGCGCTGTGGAATCTGGTGCGCAATGCCCTGCAGAGTGGGGCCTCGGTCGTTCGCCTGCGCTCGCGTGCCGAACACGGCGTGCTGATCGGCGAGCTGCGCTACCGGCTGGCGCTCAAGCTCGAAGTCGAGGACAACGGCCGCGGTGTCCCGGAGTCGCTGGCCGAGCGGATCTTCCTGCCGCTGGTCTCCGGTCGGCCGGAAGGCTCGGGCCTGGGCCTGGCCCTGGCCCAGCAGGTCGCGCGCGAGCACGGCGGCGCGCTCAGCTTCCGCTCGCGTCCCGGCCACACCGTTTTCACCCTGCTGCTGCCGGTGCGCGACGAGCACCGCGAGGATGTCCACCATGGCGACTAAGCCCTCCCACCTGTGGGTCATCGACGATGACCGCTCGGTGCGCTTCGTACTCGCCGAGGGCCTGCGCGACGCCGGCTTCGAGGTGCGCGAGTTCGACGGCCCCGGCCCGGCCCTGGCGGCGCTGGCGAAGTCGACGCCGGCGGCGGTGTTCACCGACGTGCGCATGCCGGAGATGGACGGCCTCAAGCTGCTCAACGTGCTGAAGGCCGACCATCCCGAGCTGCCGATCATCGTGATGAGCGCCTATACCGATGTGGCCTCGACCGCGGGCGCGTTCCGCGGCGGTGCGCATGATTTCCTGTCCAAGCCCTTCGACCTCGACACCGCCGTGGCGATGGCGCGCCGCGCCCTGCAGCAGGACGAGGCCGAGCCTGCGCCGCCGCCGCCGCCCGTGCGCGATACGCCCGACCTGGTGGGCGAGGCGCCGGCCATGCGCGAGCTGTTCCGCGCCATCGGCAAGCTGGCGCAGGCCCCGCTGTCGGTGCTGATCATCGGCGAGACCGGCACCGGCAAGGAGCTGGTCGCGCGCGCCCTGCATCGGCACTCGCCGCGCGCGCACGCGCCCTTCGTCGCCCTGAATACCGCGGCGATTCCGTCGGAGCTGCTGGAAAGCGAACTGTTCGGCCACGAGCCCGGTGCCTTCACCGGTGCTGCGCGTCGCCACCACGGCCGCTTCGAGCAGGCCGACGGCGGCACCCTGTTCCTGGATGAGATCGGCGACATGCCGGCGGCCCTGCAGACGCGGCTGCTGCGCGTGCTGGCCGAGGGCGAGTTCTTCCGCATCGGCGGCCGCGAGCTGATCCGCGTCGACGTGCGGGTGATCGCGGCCACCCACCAGCCGCTGGACGCGCTGGTCGAGCAGGGCCGCTTCCGCGCCGACCTGCTGCACCGGCTGGATGTGGTGCGCCTGAACATTCCGGCCCTGCGCCAGCGCCGCGAGGACGTGCCCGCGCTGGCGCAGCGCTTCCTGGCCGATGCCGTGGCCAAGCTCGGCACCGGCAGCAAGCGCTTCGACCGCGCCACCCTCGATGCGCTGATCGCCCATGACTGGCCGGGCAATGTGCGCGAGCTGGAGAACCTGTGCTGGCGGCTGGCCGCACTGGCGCCCGGCGACGTGGTGCGGGTGGCCGACCTGCCCGAGGGCCTGCGCGGTCGCAGCAAGGCCCCCGCGACGGGCAGCTGGGAGGAAAGCCTGCGCCAGTGGGCCGAGGGCGCGCTGCGCTCGGGCCAGGGCGAGCTCTACCCGCAGGCGCTGGAGCGTTTCGAGCAGGTCATGCTGAACGCAGCCCTGGCCGTCACTGGCGGTCACCGTCAGCAGGCGGCAGAACGCCTGGGCCTGGGACGCAACACGCTCACCCGCAAGCTCGGCTCAAGTCGAACCCGCACCCGCTGAGCGCAGGCTGGGCGGCCCCCAGCGGGAGGAGCGTCACACCGACGCGTCGAGGCCTGCCCTCACCTTGTCCGCGGCCGCCTCGAAGCCCGATCAGGGCGTCTGCACGCAGCGGATCATGCCGCCGCCGTAAACGCAGGCGCGGATGCCGTTCAGGCCGCCGGGGCGGTGGCAGGGGACGATCGAACAGGTGTGATCAAGCCAGCGCTGCAGCTCTTCAACGCTGTTGTCGAGCGGAAACCTGAATTGTTCGCCCGCCAGAAGGGTCTGGCCCGGCTGCACGATGGGATTGTTGTTGGTGTCGCGCGCCGAATTCTGGATGTACTCCGGTGCGCCCTCGACGGTGTTGTTCCGGCTGAATTCGAAGGTGACCCGGCTGCCGTCGGCCAGGGTGATGTTCACCGTAACCTTGAGCAGCTCGCCCTGGGTCAGCACTTTGTCGAGACCCTGCAGCAGGCCGCCCAGATTGCCAGCGGTTGCCAGGGTCATGCCTGCGCGTTCGAAGATCGCATTGGCCTGACTGCGCAGCCAGTCGGAGATGTCGTTACGAGCGGCGGAAGACACGACGACGTCGTAGCCCAGGTGCTGCGAAACAGGGTCACTCGGGTTGACGCCGATCTCGACGACGATCTTGCTGAGGTCACCCAGCTCCTGCCGCACACGGGTCATGCGCTGGAACGTGTCCTTCAGCCCCGGCGCGACGTCCATCGGCTCTGCAAGAAAGACGACCGCGCCCGGGATGAGGTCGAGCTCGCGCGTGACAGAGAACTTCCTCAGGGCGCCGGAGCCGAAGTCGTAGAGGTAGTGCACCCCGGGGCCACGCGCCGCCGCCGCAGACTGGAAGTCCAGCTCGCTGCAGCCTCCGCATGGCCAAGCCTCGACTTCGGCCGCGGCAGCAATCGGGCTTGCAGTCGCCAAGAAGAGGACGAAGAACGCTCTGATCAGGATCATGTCGAATTCCCCAAAGTTGAAAGCCAAGACGCGGGGATGCACTGGAGGATGAAGTCACGGCCGAGTTCGCAACGAGGCGCAGGTGACTGTCGCGCCACACAATAAAGCGTCGGCGCCTCCGTGGGACACTGCCAGACCTGACAGGTACCCCACGGCGACCCGGATGACTAGAGCAGCGGCGACAGCAGCCGCGCGCCGGCTTCCGCCAGCCGGTGCCGACGCGTGATGCGGCGCGGGCGACGGACTTCCTTCGCCTGCGCGAAGTCCTCCAGCAGCACCGCTTCCAGCGCGCGCGCCGAGGGCTCGCCGTAGATGTTCAGGCACAGCTCGAAATTGAGGCGGAAGCTGCGTGCGTCGAAGTTGGCGCTGCCGAGCGTGCTCAGGGCCTCGTCGACCAGCAGGGCCTTGGTGTGCAGCATGCGCGGCTGGTACTCGAACACGCGTACGCCGGCGCGCAGCAGCTCGTCGAAGTAGCTGCGGCTGGCATAGGTGACGATGCGGCTGTCGGCACGGCGTGGCACCAGCACGCGCACGTCGACGCCGCGCTGGGCGGCGCGGGTCAGCGCGTACAGGGCCGGCTCGGGCGGCACGAAATAGGGCGTGACCAGCCAGATCCGCCGCTCGGCATCGCCCATGGCCTGCAGCATCGCGCGATGGATCGGCTCCTGCGGGGTGTCCGGCCCTGAAGGCAGCCACTGCAGGGGAATCTCGCCGTGCGCCAGCTGCGGGAACATGCCGTGCTGGCGCAGTGGGCGGCGGCTGGCGTACAGCCAGTCCTCGACGAACACCTGCTGCAGGCCGTTCACCGCCGCGCCCTCGATGCGCAGGTGCAGGTCGCGGAAGGCGCCGCTGTGCACGCGCTCGTCCTGGGTGTCGCTGACATTGATGCCGCCGGTGAAGCCGATGCGCCCGTCGATGATCGCGATCTTGCGGTGGGTGCGCAGGTTCAGCACCGGCCGCAGCGTGGCCAGCCGGAACGGATGGAAGAACACCACCTCGGCGCCCGCCTCGCGCAGCGGGCGCAGGAAGCGCCGCGACAGCTTGGCGCTGCCGACCGCATCGACCAGCAGACGGACGGCAACGCCGGCGCGGGCGCGCTCGGCCAGAGCATCGCGCACCGCACAGCCGATCCGGTCGGGCTCGAAGATGTAGTACTCGCAGTGGATGTGCTCGCGGGCCTCGCGGATCGCCGCCAGCAAGGCCTCGTACGTGGCCTCGCCATCGCTCAGCAGCTCGACGCTCTGCGCAGTGGTCGGCGCCAGCCGGGTCAGGCGCTCGACCAGTCGCGCCTGGCGCTGCTCCAGCGGGCCGGCCAGCGCGCCCAGCACATCGCATTCGGACAGCGGTTCGCGTTCCAGCCGCCGCCGGCTGCGGCGACGCTTGAGCTGTTGGCGGCGGATCCGCACTGGCCCCAGCCAGTGGTAGATCAGGAAGCCCAGCACCGGCAGCGCGGCCAGCGAGAGGATCCAGGCCAGGGTACTGACCGGTGGCCGCTTCTGCAGCACGATCCAGACCGACAGGGCTGTGATGTAAACCGCCCAGGCCAGCGGCAGCCAGACGTCGAGCTGCAGGTCGCCCATGGCCTGCGCCCCTGCGGCTCAGCGCAGCCGCGGGTTCAGGGCATAGGTGCCGTAGTGGACGGCCTCGGCCAGCACGTGGCCGTGCATGGCGCGATGCAGGTCGGCCATCGTGAACTTCGCGGCCAGTTCGAGCGTGGCCACATCCAGGGCGAACAGGCGGAACAGGTAGCGGTGCAGCAGGGCATCGTTGAAGGGCGGGCAGGGGCCGTCGTAGCCGAGGTAGTCGCCGCCCATGTCGGCGTCACCGGCGAACCAGCCGGTGTAGTCGTTCTTGCCCTGCACGCTGCCGCTGGGGCCCGACGGAGCCTGCTTGCCGCGCGCAGTGACCCCCTCGCTGCAGCTGCCGGCGACGATCTCGCGCGCTTCGGCCGGGATGTTCGCCAGCAGCCAGTGCACGAAGTCGACACGCGGCAGGTCGGCCGGCACTTCGCGCCCGGTCTGGTTGACGTCGTCGGGCTTCGACGGCACGTCCGGGTCGACGCAGATCAGGGCGAAGCTGCGCGTGCCCTCGGGCACTTCGCTCCAGGCGAGGTGCGGATTGCGGTTGTCCGAGAGGATGCAGGGGCTGTCCGGGCCGGGCTTGCCGAAGGCGAACTCGGCGGGAATCGGCTGGCCCTGTTCGAAGCTGTCGCTGCGCAGTTTCATGCGGGGTCGTCCTCTCGTGATGGGGCGGTGGCTTCAAGCCGGTGGATTGAGGTACTTGTCCTTCAGGCGCACGTAGTGGCCGGCGGAGTACATCAGGTTCTCGATCTCGCGGTCGGACAGCCGGCGCACGAGGCGGCCGGGGTTGCCAAGCCACAGCTCGCCTTCACCGACCACCTTGCCCGGCGCGATCAGCGCACCGGCGCCGACGAAGCCGTGGGTCTTCACGATCGCACCGTCCATCACGCTGGCGTGCATGCCGATCAGGCAGCGGTCCTCGATGGTGCAGCCGTGCAGCACCACCGCATGGCCGACGGTGACGTCGTTGCCGATCAGCGTCGGCCAGCCGTTCTCGCGGGTGTAGGGGCCGTCGTGGGTGACGTGCACCACGGTGCCGTCCTGGATCGAGGTGCGCGCGCCGATGCGGATGTAGTTGACGTCGGCGCGGATCACCACGCCGGGCCAGATCGAGCTGTCATCGCCGATCTCGACGTCGCCGATCACCGCCGACATCGGATCGACCCAGACGCGCTGGCCGAGCTTGGGGCTGCGGCCCTGGAAGGCGCGCAAGGGGGAGTAGGGGGCTGTGCTCATGGGCGCGGAGTGTAGCAAGCGCCTTGCCGGCGCCTCGTGCTGCTCTACACTCGGCCGTATGGACCTGCCCAGCACCCCGCTCGAAGAACTGCCGCAGCGCCTCGCCGTGCTGCGCGCCCAGGCCGAACGCGCGCCGCGCTCCTACGCCGAGCGCCGCGAGGATCTCTACGACCTGCGCGCGGCGGTCAAGCTCAACCTGCCGGAACTCGTGCGCGCCATGGACGCCGACTTCGGCTGCCGCAGCCGGCATGAGAGCCTGGTCTCCGACGGCATGACCGTGCTCTCCGAGATCGACCATCTCATCGCCCATCTGAAGAAATGGATGCGGCCGCGGCGGCGTTGGATCAGCCCGCTGTTCTGGCCGGCGACTGCCGAGGTCCGCTATCAGGCGCTGGGCGTGGTGGGCGTGATTTCGCCCTGGAATTATCCGGTCAACCTCGCGCTGGTGCCGCTGGCCACCGCGTTGGCCGCCGGCAATGCGGTGTATCTGAAGCCCAGCGAGCACACGCCGCGCACCAGCCAGGCCCTGTTCGACCTGCTGCGTTCGATCTATCCGCGCAATCGGGTCGAGATCGCGCTGGGTGGGGCTGATGTCGCCGCTGCGTTTGCTGGCCTGCCCTTCGACCATCTGTTCTTCACCGGCTCGACCGCGGTCGGCCGCAAGGTGATGGCCGCGGCGGCACCCAACCTGACCCCGGTGACGCTGGAGCTGGGCGGCAAGTCGCCGGTGATCCTGGCGCCGGGGTACCCGATCGAACGCGCGGCTGCGCGCATCGCCTCGGGCAAGTTCATCAATGCCGGCCAGACCTGCATCGCGCCCGACTACCTGCTGGTGCCGCAGGACCAGGTCGAGCCGCTGGTGGCGGCGTTGAAGGCCGAGGCCCGCGCGCGCTATCCGGACATCAGCATGGGCCCGGACTACACCCGCATCATCAACCGCGCGCAGTACCAGCGCCTGGTCGACTGGCGCGAGGAGGCCCGCGCCCGTGGCGCGCGCATCGAGCCGCTGATCGAAGTCGAGCCCGAGCTGGCCGACAGCCAGCGCCTGATCGCGCCGACCCTGGTGCTGGACGCGCCGGAAGACTGCCGGCTGATGCAGGAGGAGATCTTCGGCCCGCTGCTGCCGATCGTGCCCTACCGCGAGTTCAGCGAGGCCATCGACTACGTCAAGCGCCGCGATCGCCCGCTGGCCCTGTACCTGTTCGACCATGAATCGCGGCGCGTCGAGCATCTGCTGGAGCACACCATCGCCGGTTCAGTGGCGATCAACGACACCGTGCTGCAGTTCGCCCAGAACAATCTGCCCTTCGGTGGTATCGGCCCCAGCGGCATGGGCAGCTACCATGGCGAGGCGGGCTTCCGCACCTTCAGCAAGGAGAAGCCGGTGTTCCGGCAGGCGCGCTGGTCGGGCATGGCCCTGTTCAAGCCGCCCTACCGGGGCCTGGCCGATCGGCTGGTGCGCTTCCTCACCCGCTGAGTCCCTGCTGCCCGCAAGGGCGAGATCGGGACAAAACGCCGCCTGCGCGTTCTCAATTCGCGCGCAGATGGTTAGGATGCCGAAAGGGTAGCGCCGGGGGGTTCTGCTTGGACACGCGAGGCGAACACAGCACGGGCGCGGCCCTCGCCCCCGACCCCTTGGTATTGGCGATCGCCGCCGGTAGCACTGAAGCAGAGCGCAGCTTCGTCGAACGCTACGGCCGCGGCGTGCGCACCTTGGTGGTGCGTGCCTGCCGGCCAGGCGACCCGATCGTCGACGACATCGTCCAGGACGTGCTGCTGACTGTGCTGGCGCGGCTGCGCGCGGGCGCGCTGAACGATCCCAACGCCCTGCCTGCCTACCTGCAGGCGACCATCGCCCACGCCACCCGCGCCGAATACCGTAAACGCGGTCAGCGTGGCGACAACGTCGACGTCGAACTGCTCGAGAACCTGCCGGGCAGTGAAGCCGGGCCGGCCGAGCGACTGCACCAGCGCCATCTGCGCCAGGCCATGGCCCACCTCGTCGAGGCCCTGCCGGTTGCGCGGGATCGCGCCGTACTGCGCGGCTTCTATCTCGAAGACCGCGATCGCGACGAGCTGTGCGCGGAGCTGGGCATCGACGAGCTGCATTTCCGGCGGGTGCTGCACCGGGCGCGTGAGCGACTGCGTGCCCTTATTGAAGGCGCAGGGTGGGCGCCAGAGTGGTGAACGCGCGGAACGCGTCACAAATCCGACATCGGACGCGGCCGGCGCTGGGACAGCGGCAGGGGCGCGGCCTCCTGCGCCAGCATTCCCCTGCCCCCCTCCCCCGGGTCCCCGCGCCATGAACCAATCCCTTTCGCCGCCGCCGCTCAGCCCGTGGCTGGATCAGGCCTGGTTGCAGCGCTATCTCGACCGCGAACTGGAGGCCGCCGAACTGGCCTGGTTCGAGGCCTATGTGCTGGACAAACCGCATCTGCTGGACGCCATCGACGCCGACAACGCCCTGCGCGCGGTGGTGCTCGCTAGCGATTCCGAGTTCGCGTCGGCCACCAACGCCGAGGTTGCGCCGCCCCGCGAGCACCCCGCGCCGTCCGCCCCTGCGGTGGCGGCTCCGCTGCGAGCCCCGCGCAGCCGCTTCCAGCTGTTGGCCATGGCCGCCAGCTTCGTCGGCGGGCTGGGCCTGGCCAGCTTGCTGGTATCCGATCCGGCGCCGCCGATGGCCCAGGAACCCGAGGCCGAGGCGCCCGCGCGTCTCGTCTTCGACCTGCTGCGTGGCGGTCGCGTCGAACTGCGTGAGGACCTGGGCGATCCACGCGCCCGGCTGATGGTGGTCGACATCGCGCTGCCGCTGGGCAGCCGGATCGCTGGCGCCCACGCCGAGCTGGGCGAGCGTCGCGTCGAACTGCCGTCGGCGCGGATCTCCGGCGAAGGCTTCGCCACCTATACCCTGCCGCGCAGCTGGCGCGGCCGCGCCCAGCTGCACTTCGATCTGCAGCGCGAGGGCGGTGACGCCCTGCCGTCCGTGCAGGTCGAGCTCTAGGCCCGATGCCGTTCCACGCCCGCGGCTTCGACATCGAGGCGGCGCAGCGCGCGCTCGCCCGTCGCGACCGGCGCCTCGCCGCCGCCATGCGTCGGATCGGGCCACTCGACCTCGCGCCACGCTGGAAGCAGCCCTTCGACACGGTCGACGTGCTGGCGCGCTCGATCCTGCACCAGCAGCTCTCGGGCAAGGCGGCGGCGACGATCGTCGGGCGCGTCGAGGCGGTGATCAGCGCGGACCGCCTGCACGCGGACACGCTCAAGCGTATTGACGACGCGGCCCTGCGCGGCTGCGGCGTGTCGGCCGCCAAGGCGCGCGCCCTGCGCGACCTCTGCGCGCGCAGCGAAGCCGGACAGGTTCCCGACGCCCGGCAGCTGGCGCGCATGGACAGCGAGGCCATCGTCGAGCACTTGAGCGCGGTCCGCGGCATCGGCCGCTGGACTGTCGAGATGCTGCTGATCTTCCGCCTTGGCCGACCGGACGTCCTGCCGCTGGACGACTTGGGCATTCGACGCGGCGCGCAGTGGCTGGACGCTCTGGAGGCCGCGCCGGGCCGCCGCGAGCTGGCCGAGCGCGGTGAGGCCTGGGCGCCCTGGCGCAGCCTGGCGGCGCTCTATCTCTGGCGGATCGCAGACGGCTGCTGAAAGGGGCCACGCTCTGCGCTGACGCACTTGCCGTCCGACCCCGGCAGCCAGCGCCAGTCTTGGACTATCCTTCCGCGGCGCTCGCGAAACTTCTCGGCGAGGCGCCTTTTCTTCCAGACCTATCCCGGAATCAACATGCCTATCTCTCCCCGGACATTGAGCCTCGTCCTGATCCTCACCGCCGCCGCAAGCACCTCCGCCCTGGCGGGAAACGGAACCGTCCTCACCGACCGTTCCAACATTGCTACCCCGGTCACCGCACAGAACGCCTCGGATCGGCGGTTGTCCGCTTACGAGCTGGGGCGATCTCCGGCCGATGCCGAGTCGCTCGAAGCCTGGGTCGTGAGCTTGCTGACGGGTACGCAAGTGGAAAATCCAGAATGCCTGCGGTCCGACTGCGGTCGGCCGCAAGAGGAAAGGTGATGGACGCCTCCCGGGGTCACCCGCCTTCGACACTGGCTGGGCCTCCGCTCATAACGCACTAAGGCCGCCTGCGGGGCCCGACGCCGGTCGGGCCCCGCAGGCGGGCTGCAACCGCCGTCGGCGCGCATCCGTGGCACCCGCCGGAACACCATCCCTCTGTGCGCGACCGAGGCACCGCGATGACCCCCGTGCCCGTGCTGGGGTCGAGCCTTGGGCGTGAGGCGAGTGCAGCGACTGCCTGCCCTTGCCCTTGGGCCCCGCGCCCACCATCTTTGTGCGCATGACCGACACGATCTCGCTCAACCCCCTGCTCGCCAATCGCGGCCTGCCCGATTTCCCCGTCATCACCGCGGATCACGTGCTGCCCGCGGTCGACGCGCGCATCGCCGCCTACGAAGCCTGCGTCGAGCAGGTGCTCGCGGCGCCCGGCGAGCCCAGCTTCGACAGCCTGATGGCCCCACTGGAGCGCGCCCAGGCCGCGCTCGACCATAGCTTCGCGCCGGTCGGGCACCTGCACGGCGTAGCCGACACCGCCGAGCTGCGCGAGGTCTATGCCGAGGCCGAGGCGCGGATCACCGACTTCTCGGCGGCGCTGGGCCAGCACCGCGGCCTGTTCGAGGCGGTGCGGCGGCTGCGCCAGTCCACTGCTTTCGAAGCGCTGCCAAGGCCCGAGCGCGCGCTCATCGACGACAGCCTGCGCGGCTTCGAGCTGTCCGGCGTGGCCCTCGAAGAGCCTGCGCGCTCGCGCTTCAAGGCGATCCAGAGCGAGCTGTCGCGCCTGTCGACCGCCTTTGAAGAAGCCGTGCTCGATACCACCGACGCCTGGTTCAAGCCGCTGTCAGCGGCCGAGCTGTCCGGCATTCCCGAGTCCGCGCAGTCGATGCTGCGGGCGATGGGTGCAGAGCATGAGGTCAACGGCGCCGTCGCCACGCTGAAAGGCCCGGCCGTGCAGGCAGTGCTGAACTTCGCCGACGACCGCGCCCTGCGCGAGGCGGTCTATACCGCCTACCAGACGCGGGCCTCCGACCAGGGCCCGCACGATCCGGCGCACGACAACAGCGCGCGCATCGGCGAGATCCTGGCCCTGCGCCATGAGGCCGCGCAGCTGCTCGGCTTCGCCTCCAGCGCGCATGTCTCGCTGGCCGACAAGATGGCCGGCGAGCCTGAGCGCGTGCTGCGCTTCCTCCGCGAGCTGGCGGCCAAGGCGCGGCCCGTGGCCGAACGTGAGCTGGCGGAACTTTCGGACTTCGCCCGCCGTGAGCTCGGCATCGACGGCCTGCAGCCCTGGGACGTTGGCTATGCGGCCGAGAAGCTGCGCCAGCAGCGTTTCGACTACAGCGATGAGGATCTCAAACCCTACTTCCCGGTCGAGCGGGTCATCGACGGTCTGTTCGCGCTCGCCGGCCAGCTTTACGGACTCAAGTTTGCGCGGCGCGCCGACGTGCCGCTGTGGCATGCGGATGCGCGCTATTTCGATGTGCTGGATGCCGATGGCCGCGTGCGCGCCGGTTTCTACGTCGACCTCTACGCCCGCAGCGGCAAGCGCGGCGGCGCCTGGATGGACGTCTGCCGCGCCCGCATCGATGCGCTGGAGCACCCGCAGATCCCGGTCGCCTTCCTGGTCTGCAACGTGCCGCCGCCGACCCCCGAGCTGCCGGCGCTGCTGACCCACGATGACGTGATCACCCTGCTGCACGAGTTCGGCCACGGCCTGCACCACATGCTGACCGAGGTGGCCTGGCCCGGGGTCGGCGGCATCAGCGGCGTCGAGTGGGACGCGGTCGAGCTGCCCAGCCAGTTCATGGAGAACTTCGGCTGGACCCGCGCCGGCATCGACCTGCTGGGCGGCCATTTCCAGACTGGGGAAAAGCTGCCGCAGGCCTTGTTCGACAAGCTGCTGGCCGCGCGCCATTACCACGCCGGCCTGTTCCTGGTGCGCCAGCTCGAGTACGCCCTGTTTGATTTCCGCCTGCATCTGGAGTTCGATCCGGCGCGAGGCGCGCGGGCGATGTAGCTGTTGGAGGCCGTGCGCGGCGAGGTCGCGGTGATCCGACCGCCGGCCTGGCAGCGCATGCCGAATACCTTCACCCACATCTTCGCGGGCGGCTATGCGGCCGGTTACTACAGCTACCTGTGGGCGGAGGTTCTGTCCGCCGATGCCTTCGGCGCCTTCGAGGCGGCGGGTGTGCTGGATGCGGCCGCCGGTGAACGATTCCGCCGCGAGATCCTCGCGGTCGGCGGCTCACGCCCGGCGCTGGAGAGCTTCATCGCCTTCCGCGGCCGCGAGCCCGAGCCCGAGGCCCTGCTGCGCAGCTACGGGCTGGCGGCGTGAGGAGCGGGGATTGGGGATTGGGGATTCGGGATTCGAAGCCAACCCTCTGAAGCGCGACGCCCTCCTCCCCTCTCCCCCCGTGGGAGAGGGGCTGGGGGAGAGGGGGCAGCCCTGCACAGCGCCTGTTCCCCCGAACGCGATCCGGACGCCCGCGCTTCGACGCAGATGCACCGACCGCAAGCTGCGAGCGAGTACACCGAGCCACCCCTGCGGATGACTTCAGTCACCCCCTGAACTCATCGACGGTTTAGCGAAAGCGCCGCATGCTCCACGCTCCCCACCCGGAGCGCCCCGCATGTCCCTGTCGCCGCGTCTGTTCGTCCGTTCGGCCCTGTTCCTGGCCTTCGCTTTCGGAGCGCACGCCGCGCTGGCGCAGACGCCGCCGCTGCCTGCTGCCGCGATCGAGGTGCGCGATCAGATGAATGCTGGCGAGCTGGACCGGGCGATCCAGCTGGCCGAAGCCTGGGCCGAACGCGAGCCGCAGAACGCGCAGGCCTTCCTCTGGCTGGGCCGCGTCTACGGCCGACAGGCGCTGGAGGCCAGCGTGTTCACCAAGCTGAGCTGGGCCGGCAAGTGTCGCGAGGCCTGGGAAACGGCGGTCAAGCTCGACGGCAACAACATCGACGCGCGCTTCGATCTGCTGGGTTACTACCTGCAGGCCCCCGGCGTGGCCGGCGGCGGCCGCGACAAGGCTGAGGCGACCCTGCCCGAGATCGACGCCATCCATCCTTCGTATGGCCAGCTGGCACGCGGGCAGATGGCCGCGGCCGACCAGGACCTCGCCGCCGCCCGCGGACACTTCGAAGCGGCGGTCGCCGCCGACCCGGCATCGATCCGCGCCCGCACCGCGCTGGCCAACCTGCATGTTCGCGAGCAGCGACATGCCGAGGCCCGCACGGTCTGGCAGCAGGCTCTGCAGCTGAAGGCGGATGACATCTATGCGATCTACCAGCTCGGCCGCCTGGCGGCGCTGACCGGCGAAGAGCTCGAAGCCGGCCTGCAGCAGCTCGACCAGTTCCTTGCGGTCGAGGACAAGCCCAGCGACCTCAGCGTCGAAGGCGCGCATTGGCGCCGCGGCCAGATCCTGGCCAAGCTCGGCCGCACCGACGAGGCCCGCACCGCGCTGCAGCTCGCCAGCACCGGCGACAAGCAGGTGGCCGAGCTGGCGCAGGCGGACCTCAAGAAGCTGTAGCACCGGCTGTCGCCGCGTGGGCCAAGCGCAGCGTGGCCCAACATCGCGTCCACGCGCTCGCCTCAATCGCTCATCTCGCTTTGCTCCCCTCTCCCCTTGTGGGAGAGGGGACGGGGG
>LNFM01007138.1_pt1 | contig 29020 bp, 26 predicted proteins | sample 596031 | NCBI WGS metagenome assembly LNFM01 (sample SAMN04254537, study PRJNA301005) | activated carbon metagenome | isolation source: dual media filters at the Ann Arbor, Michigan drinking water treatment plant | place: USA: Ann Arbor
CGAAGCCGAACCAGTTCACGCCGGCGATCTGCACCGAGTGTCCGGCCGAGTCGACGATCTGGTTGCCCGAGGTGCTGAGCCAGCCGGGCGCCGCGCCGCCGCCGGGATTGCCCTCGATCACCGTCGCGTCGGAGATGCTGAGCGTCGGCAGGGCCGGCGCCCCGTCATCGTTGATGATCGTGCCGATGCCGGTCGCGTCGACGATGGTGGCGCCGCTAGCGCTCGAGAGTACGAGACTGAAGCCTTCGTTGGCCTCCGAGACCGCGTCGCCGATCAGGACGACCTGGATCGTCTTCTGCGTCTCGCCGGCGGCGAACGTGAGCGTGCCGGACTGGGCGACATAGTCGCTGCCGGCCACCGCGGTGCCGTCGGCCGTCGTGAAATTCACGGTGACCGGGCCGGCGGCTGCGGACGACAGGCTCACCGTGAACGTCGTGTGCCCGGGGGCCGCCGCACTGCCTTCGGCCGACGAGGCGTCGCTGATCGACAGCGAGGGGAGCATGGTGCTGTCGTCGTTGACGATCGTGCCGATGGCGAGGCCGTCCTTGATCGCGGCACCGACCGGCGACGACAAAGTGAGCCTCACCGTCTCGTTGCCCTCGACCGCCCTGTCTCCCGTCACCAGGACGTTCACGATCTTCGACGTCTCGCCGGCGGCAAAGGTCAGTGTGCCGGTCTGGGCGACATAGTCCTGGCCGGCCCTCGCCGTGCCGTTGCCGGTGGTGTAGGCGACCGTGACCGGCCCGGACGCCGCCGCAGACAGCTTGACCGTGAAAGCGAGATTGGTGGTGCCGTCGTTGCCTTCCGTGACCGAGGTGTCGGCGACGGTAATCTGCGCATCGTCGTTCACGATCGTGCCGGTCGCGACCCGGTCGGCGATGGTGGCGCCGCTCGGCGACGACAGGTTGATCTTCAGCGTCTCGTTGCCTTCGATCGCCGTGTCGCCGGTGACCTTGACCTTGATCACCTTGGAGGTCTCGCCAGGCGCGAAGGTCAGCGTGCCGCTCTGGGCGACGTAGTCCTGGCCCGCCTTGGCGGTGCCGTCCGCCGTGCCGTAGGTGACCGTGACCGCGTTGGTGGTGGCCTGCGACAAGGTGACGGTGAAGGACAGATCGCGCGTGCCGCTGTCGCCTTCCTTCACGGTGGCGTTCGCAATGGCGATCCTGGGGACGATGGCCTCGTCGGTGAGGATCGTGCCGACAGCCGCGCCGTCGGCGATCGTGGCGCCGCTCGGCGAAGTCAGGGTGAGTGCCAGCGTTTCGTTGAGTTCGGCCGCCTTGTCGCCGTTGACCGTGACGCTGATCGTCTTCTGGGTCTCGCCGGCCGCGAAAGTGATCGCGCCGGACTGGGCGACGTAGTCCTGGCCGGCCGTCGCGGTGCCGTTGGCGGTCGCGTAGTTGACCGTCACCGGTCCGGTGGCGGCCTGGGAGAGGCTGACCGTGAAGACCATCTGTTTTGTGCCGCTGTTGCCTTCGACGACGGACGCGTCGCCGACCGAGATCGTCGGCAGGACCGGTGGCGGCTCCTCGCCGGCACCGGTGAGCGACAGGCCGGTCGCCGTCGTGCCGCCGGTGGCGCCCGGGGTCGCCTGGAACCCGAAGGTCACGCTGCCGCCGGGCGAGACGTCGGCGTTGTAGGAGGCGTTGCGCAGCACATAGTGCGTGCCGACATGGCTGACGATCTCGGCCCCCCAGATGTTGGTGATGGCGAAGCCGGCATCGAACTCGACGGTCCATCCATCAATGCCGGACGAGCCTCCTTCGACGGTCATGTTGCCGATGAAGCCCGAACCCCAGTTGTCCCTGACCGTGTATCGCACCGTCGCCATTGCTACCTCCACTCCACTGCGTCCATGCAAAGATGCCATCGACTTTCGGGCGGTAAATCGGCAGCCCGGGCCCCAGTCGATGAACACGGCAGGAAACTCGACGAACGGCGCTCGCTGGATCCTGGAAGGCCGGCGCTTGCCCCGCTGCGCCAAATGCACAATCTTCCGACGGACGTCCGCTGCGTCCTCCGGAGTTCACGACCTTGTCTGCATTCCTGCTTGCCCGGTGGAACGGCCTGCCCCTGTTCTGGCAGGCCCAGATCGCGGGATGGGGGCTCTTCGCAATCGCCAACCTCATGGCGCAGCGCGTGGCGTTTCACAGTTACGGTGTCGCCTTCGCCCGCACGGGGCTCATTCTTCTCTGCCTGGTCGCGATCTCGACGGCGATGCGTACCGTCTACGTCTCGCGCCGTTTCGAAGCCCGTGTGTCGATCGCAGGCCTGGCCCTGATCGCCCTGCTTTCGCTTCTCGGCGCTCTGGTCACCGCGACCATGATCGTGGTCGCCCATGAAGCCCTTCCCTGGCTCGTGACGCCGGATCACGAGGGGGCCCGTGAATTCCTCGTCCCGCTCGTGCATTATTTCTTCGTCCTGGCGGGGTGGAGCCTCGCCTATTTCTGGCTGCGCGCCGAACTGGCGGAGCAGGCGCAGCATCGCAAGGCGATGCGCGCTCAGGCCGAGGCCCTGCGTGCCGAACTCGAGCAGCTGCGGCTCCAGCTCGACCCGCACTTTCTGTTCAATGCCCTGAACGGGATTGCCGAGGAGATTCCCGAGCATCCGGTCGCAGCCCTCGAGATGCTGCGCAATCTCACCGCCTACCTCCGCCATTCTCTCGACGGTATCGACCACACGGTCGTAACGGTTTCGAGCGAAGTTGCCGGCCTGATGGCCTATCTCGGTGTCCAGAGGGCGCGCTTCGGCAACCGCCTGCATACCCGTCTCGACGTGATGCCCGAGGCCGCGCAACGGCGCATCGCGAGCTTCCTGCTGCAGCCGCTCGTCGAGAATGCCGTGAAGCACGGCCGGCGCGACCACGGACTCGAGCTCCGCGTCGGCATCCGCCTCTTGGGCGATACGCTCCACGTCGAGATCGAGAACACGGGCACGCTCGACACGACGCGGCGACCGGCCCGTCGCCAGCGTCCTGGCATCGGGTTGGAGAACGTGCGCCGTCGCCTTGCGCTGCACTACCCGGACCGGCATTCCTTCAGCTTAACCGAGAGCGGCGGGCCTGCCTGCGACAAGAGAGTGACCGCGACGCTCGAACTCCGGGGCGAACCGTGCGGGTCCTGATCGTCGACGACGAGCCGCTGGCCCGCAGCGCCCTGCGGCGGCTGCTCGGCGCCCATCCCCATGTGGAGATCGTCGGCGAGGCCGACAGCACCGAAGCCGCCCGCCATCAGGTCACAAGCACGCAGCCCGATCTCGTCTTCCTCGACATCGAACTGGGCGCTGGTGGTGACGGCTTCGACCTCCTCGATTCCCTCGAACGCCGGCCCATTGTGGTCTTCGTGACGGCCTATGCCGAACACGCGGTCGACGCCTTCACCGTCGAGGCCGTCGATTTCCTCCTCAAGCCGGTCGATCCCGCCCGCCTGGAACGGGCGCTGGCGCGGGCGGAACGGGAGCTCGCCCTGTCGGCGCCGCCTTCCGGCCCCGGCACGATCGAGCTCAGGACGCCCCGCCGCACGCTGCTCGCGGCGCCGGCGGAGATCGTGGCGATCTGCGCCGACGGCGACTTCGTGCGTGTCTTCGTGGCCGGGCAGCCGCCGGTGATGATCCTGCGGACGCTGGCGCATTTCGAGGAAGTGCTGCCGTCCGGCCCGTTCGTACGCCTGGGGCGGTCGGTGATGATCAACCTCGACCGGTTGCGCCGCGTCGAATCGCCGGCGCGGTCGACCAGTCGCCTCTTTCTCGAGGGCATGACCGACCCGCTCGGCATCGGGCGGGCCGCGACGGCGCGTCTGCGCGAGGTGCTGGCGGAGAAGGGCTGAGCCGCGCCCGGCGCCGGCCGGTCCGCTTCTGGCACCGAAGCTGCAAGGCTCCTGCCGCAAACGTCGCGGGAGGATCCTCATGAAAGCCGTCGTCATCCATGCCACCGGCGGCCCCGAGCAGCTCGTGCTGGCCGATCTGCCCGATCCGGTGCCCGGTGCGGGCGAGGTGCTGATCGACGTGGCCTATGCCGGCTGCAACTGGGCCGACACCCAGGTCCGCATGGGTATCTATCCGCATCCGATGACCTACCCGATGGTCCTGGGCTTCGAGGTCTCGGGAACGGTGGCGGCGCTGGGACCGGGCGTGACGGGTGTCGAGGTAGGCGATCGCGTCGCGACCTTCCCCGAAAAGGGTGGCGCCTATGCCGAGAAGTGCGTCGCGTCGGCCCAAGGGCTCATCAAGCTGCCCGATGCGGTCGGCCTCGACGTGGGGGCGGCGTTTCCGATCCAGGCGCTGACCGCCTGGCACATGATGTGGACGATCTATGGCGGCATCGGGCCGGGCGACACCGTGCTGGTCAGTGCGATCGGCGGCGGCGTCGGTCTCATGTGCACCCAGCTCGCCGTCCATGCCGGCGCGCGCGTCATCGGCACGACAGGGACGCCGGGCAAGGAGGCCAGGGCGCTGGCCTATGGCGCGTCGCGGGTCGTGGTGACCTCGCAGGAGGATTTCGAGCGTGCCGTGCTCGACTTCACCGGCGGGAAAGGCGTCGACCTCGCCATCGATTCCTACGGCGCCACCATGCTCGACCGTACGTTCGGCGTCGTGAAGATGCTGGGGCACGTCATCAGCATCGGCGAAGCCGAGGGACAGCCCTTCAAGAACATCCGCGAGCGCATCCTGCCGCGCTCCCAGACCTTCACCCGCCTGCATCTCGGCCATATCGACCAGACGTCGCCCGCGTGGCGGGAAGGCGTCGACCAGGTGATGGCGGGCCTCGTCGGGGGCTGGCTCAAGGTACCCATCGAGGGCGTGTTTGCACTGGCCGAGGCGGCGGAGATGCACCGCCGCCTCGAAGGCCGGGGCGTCGCCGGCAAGCTGTTGCTGAAGGCCGCCGGCTGATCTGGTCTCAGCGGTCCAGCCAGACGTCCTCGAACCGCCAGTTGTTGTAGATGCTGTTGATGTGCAGCGTCACGTTCTTCACGTGCGGCTGCCAGCATCCGGCGATGCGGCCATGGCTGATGATCGGCCGCGCCACGTCCTCCTGCAGCTTGCGGTCGATCTCCCAGACCAGCTCCTGCCGCTTCCTGCGGTCGGTCTCGCGCGACTGCTCCTCGAAGAGCTTCGTCATCTCCGGATTGCAGTAGTTGTTGTAGTTGCGCAGCGAGCCGCAGGCGTAGCCCTCGAACAGGGTCACGTCCGGATCGTCGACCGCGCTGCCGGTCAGGTTCAAGGCGACGACGTAGTCCTTCTTGAAGACGCGGTTGTAGTAGATCGTCGTATCGATGATCTCGAGTTCGGCATCGATCCAGATCTGCTTGAGCTGATCGATGAGGATCACCGCCGGATCCTTGAAGGTGGCGATGTTGCGGGTGCTGACCTTCAGCTTCAGGCGCTTGTCAGGCCCGTAGCCCGCCTCCTTCATCAGCGCCCGGGCTTCCTCGCGGGACTTCTCCACGTCGCCGTAGCCGATCAGGCCCTTCAGCTTCTCCGCAGGCAGGCCCCAGACCCCGTCGGTCGGCGGCAGCAGGGCGCCGCCCATCCTGCCTTCGCCTTCGCTCAGGATCTGGATGAAGGCCTCGCGGTCGAGCGTCAGCGCCATGGCGCGGCGGATCTTCGGATTGTCGAAGGGCGCGACCTCGCGATTGATGATCAGGTTGGTGCTGACGCCGCTCTCGCGCATCGTGCACTGCGCCTGGGGGGCGTCGCGCTTGACGTTCTTCAGCAGCGGTACGGTGACGTCGGCCGGGAACGTCATGTCGAACTTGCCGGCGACGAACGACAGCATCCGTGTCGAGCGATCCGGGATGATCGAGAACTCGATGGCGTCGAGATACGGGCGCCCCGGTTTCCAGTAGTCCGGGTTCTTCACCAGTTTGATGCCCTCGTTCATCCTGAAGTCGGCCAGCTTGAACGGGCCGGTGCCGACCGGCTTGCGCCGCATGTCGGCGGCCGGCACGTGACAGGGATAGATCGGCGTGTAGCCGGAGGCGAGCAGCGCCAGCAGAGAGGGTTGCGGCTGCTTCAGGTGGAAGGTCACTTCCGACGGTCCGTCGGCGGTCACCTTCTCGAGATTGGTGTACCAGGCACTGCGCGGATTGCGGCGCAACCTGTCTGGGGTGAGGATGAGATCGAAGGTACAGGCCACGTCGGCCGCCGAGAACGGCTTGCCGTCATGCCACTTCACGCCGTCGCGTGTCCTGAAGACGAGCTTTCGGCCACCGTCCTTCGTCTCCCAGCTCGTCGCGAGGTCGGGCACGATCGACTCGAGGCTGTTCTTCGGAACGTTCTGATCGAAAATGACGAGGTTGTTGTAGATCGCCATGAAGGGGACGGCGACCGAGACGGTCGATTCCTCATGGATGGAGGCGCTGGGCGGCGTGTCCATGTGCTGTATGCGCAGCGTGCCGCCGCTTTTCTGCGCCCATCCGGCGCCGGTTGGGGCAATCACTGCCGCCACTACGCAAATCAACGCGAAACACCCGTTCGGGATCTTCATGTTGTCCTCCCAGTGACGTCGCTTGCTCGTTCGTGGTTTCTCCAACTCGATTGCACTCGGCCAGAAGCCTAGACCCGATACAGTCGGCGTGTCGACTGGGCCGGCATCTCTGCTATCGTCCGGCCCGAATTCATCCCGAGGAGATTCCCGTGACCACTGCCCCTCAGCGTCTGCGCGCCCTGCTGGCCGAGCCCGGCCTCGTCGTCATGCCAGCGGTGTGGGACGGGTTGACCGCCAAGCTGGCCTACGGCGAGGGCTTCAAGACGGCCTTCCTCTCCGGATCCTGCGTGGCCGCCAGTCGCCTCGGCGGTCCCGACCTCGATCTCGTCTCGTTCGGCGAGATGTTCGACTCCTTCAACATGGTGCATGGCGCGGCGCCGGACCTGCTGGTCCTGGCCGATGGCGATCACGGATACGGCAATGCCATGAACGTCCAGCGGACCGTCCGCGCCTATGGCCGCGCCGGCGCCGCCGCCGTGCTGATCGAGGACAAGATCACGCCACGCGCCCTCACGGCGGCAGGCAAGCCCTGCCTGCCGCGCGAGGAGGCGCGCATGAAGATCCGCGCGGCCGTGCAGGCCGCCAGGGACTCCGGCATCCTGGTGCTGGCGCGCACCGACTGCCGCCCGACGCAGGGCATCGACGAGGCCGTGGCGCGCATCGAGATGTACGTCGAGGAAGGCGCCGACATCCTGTTCCTCGACTCGCCGGCCGACGACGAGGAGATAAAGCGCGGAATCGCCGCCGCGAAGGGCCGGCCGTCCTTCGCCGTGCTGTCGCCCGGCGCGCCGCGCGCCACGCCCTCGCAGGCGGAAGCCCTCAAGCTCGGCTTCAAGATCGGCACCTATCCGACCGGCATGCTCTCGCCCGCGACCGCCGGCATGAAGGCGGGCCTGGCCGCGCTCAAGGTCGGCGAGGCGGAGAGCAAGGCCGCGCTGTCGCCCGGCGATCTGCGCGCGACCCTGGGCTATGCCGACTATGATGCCGCGGCGAAGCCGTTCATCGTGAAGAGCTGACGTCCGCCTGACTTACGAGAGTCATCCGTCCATGAAGCGCAAGGCCAGCAAGGCGTTCGTCCATCTAGGCCCCTCTGCCATCCACGGGCTCGGCTGCTTTGCCGACATCGACATCGGGAAGGGCGAGTCCGTCCGGGTGTGGGACGGCAAGGACAGCCGCTTCATCCCGCTCGCCCGGGCACATGCCTCGCCGCAGGTCCAGCTCATCAAGCGCTTCGGCATCCGCGTCAGCGGCGGTTACTGGGCGCCGCTGGACTTCCTGCGAATCTCGACCGGCTGGTACATGAACCACGATGCCGATCCCAACATCGGCTCCGACGACGGCGACGTGACCTACTATGCGTTGCGCGACATCAAGGCTGGTGAGGAGCTCACCATGGACTACCGTCTGATGGACGAGCACCACGACAACCTCAGCCGCGACGAGGAGGTTCCGGCGACGTCACGGGCAAAGGCGCGCCGCCGCCGCTGATCCTAGATAGCTGCGCTCTTGCCAGGCGGCTGCTTCAGGATCCAGTCGCGGGCCGGACCGGCATCGTGGAAGACGCGCATCGGTCTGGTCGCCGCCGCCAGCATGCCGAGCACGCGGGAGAACAGGGCGACCTTGTCCTCCGCGACGGCGACCGCCAGCGGACCGACGGGTTGAGTCTGGTGGGATGTACGCATGCGCACGCCCATCGCCAGAATGTGCTCCGGCCCCATGCTGCTGTCGGCGCCCATGCCGTCGAACAGCTTGCGATACGTGTGAAGGCCGGCCTGATCGATCATGTCGAGATAGGACTCGAATTCGGCCCGCGTGACATCGCCCTCCGCCACGGCGGTGAGGAGCTTCGTCTTGGAGTCGATGGTCCAGTGCAGCGGCATGGCGGGGGAACTTGCCAGTGTCGCGAAAGGAGCACCAGAGCGGCGAAAGGAGGGGGTGACTCTGCCGCCGCGCCGCCTTAGTGGTGCTTGCCTATTCTTATTGGAGCCCAGACAGTGTCCTCGCAGGACCTCGACCTCGCCGCAGCCGCAAACACCCGTCTTGACGGCCGGCGCCTGCGCAGCGAGCGGACGCGGCAGCTCATCATCGAGGCCTATCTGGCGCTCCTGCTGGAACACCGGCGCATGCCGACCACGGCCGAGATCGCGGGCCGCGCCGGCTATTCCGTAAGGTCCATTTTCGAGCGTTTTTCCGATCTCGATGCGCTGAGCCTTGCTGCGGCGGACTACGCGATCGCGCTCGGCCAGGCCGAGGCGGTGGCGCGCGCTACCGAGGGCGATCGAGCCACCCGCATCCGCTCGCATGTCCGCACGCGGGCGCAGGCCTGCGAGAAATGGCTGCCGCTGTGGCGGATCCTCACGGCCAAGCCGGTCCAGGAACAAATCACCGATCTGCGGTTGCGCGTGCTGGCCGTCCGCCGTGCCAACGTCGAGCGCGTGGAGCTGATGTACCAACCGGAACTGGCAAGACTGGATCCACCAGCGCGCGAGGCGCTGGTCATGGCGGTGGTGACGCTTACAAGCTTCGAAAGCTGGGGCGCGTTGCGGGAAGATTTCGGTGTGGCCTGGGATTCGGCCCTCGACGTCTGGGTCTCTGCCATCGACCGGATGCTCCCGGGAAGTCCCTGATCTTACGCTGCAACTTTTTGCCCGGCTGCGTTGTTGACGTGTAGTGTCGTTCACGTTGGGAGGGTACGCATGCCGCTTCGTTGGATGCGCAGCGACGAGTTCGGAATCCTGACCGTCGTCGGACAAGGCGACATCGGCCGGCAGGACATCGAAGACTATCTAAGTGCCACCGTGCGGGAAGGGACCAAGGTCCATGCCAAGCTGGTCGATCTCACGGTCGGCAATCTCAGCCTGGATCGCGACGACCTGGAGTCGGTGGCCAGAACGGTGGTCGAATACGGCGTTGGCGGCGATGCCGGTCCCGTCGCCATGGTCGTGCTGGGCGCCCTGAACATCGACATGGCGGTGCTGCTGAAGCAGCGCGTGGGGGCGCGGCCGTTCCGCGTGTTCACGGATCCGCTTCAGGCCCGCGGCTGGCTCATGACGTTCCGTTACTTGCCGGCGAAGCCTGCGGCTGCGAAACCGACGGCTCAGGGGGTCAAAATCGTCAGGTAGGCCTCGGCGCGCGGGGCGTCCTTCGGCGACCCGGCGAAGCCCACGTATCCATCGGGCCGGATCAGGCGCACTGCGGTCGCGTGCGACGGATCCCGTGCCGGCGTAGCGACGACCAGTCTTGGAAACCTGGCGGCGAGACCCGCCACGATATCGGCCGGCCCGAGGGCGGTGAACTTCCGGCCGCCGGCCCCCTCGGGCAGCCGGTGCGGCCAGCGCTCGCCCGATCGCGGTCCGGTCGCCACGTGGCCATTCCTGGCCGAGAGCGGACTGTCGGGATAGCCGATGTCCATCTCGGCGAGCTGGTCGGCCACCTTGTGCTGGAAGTGCGGAAAAGTCGCCGCGAAGCGCAGGACCGCGTTGCGCACGTCCTGCAGCAGTGGATTGCTGAGCGTCGCCGCCTCCGTGAGGCGTCCGGCGTTCTTCAGCACGCGGTCGCCGACCGCCGTGCGCTCCGGCGAGTAGCTGTCGAGCAGCGACGGCTTCGCGGCACCGTCGATGACCAGCGCCAGCTTCCAGGCGAGATTGAAGGCGTCCTGCATCCCGGTGTTCATGCCCTGGCCGCCTGCCGGGCTGTGGATGTGCGCCGCGTCGCCCGCCAGGAACACACGGCCCCTCGAATAGTCCCTGACCTTGCGCTCGTTGATGCGGAAGGCGGCCAGCCAGACCGGATCGGACATCACGATGCCCGGCGAGCCGCGACGCGCCATCAGGGCGTTGATGTCGTCGAGGCTCGGGTCGGGATGGGTTTCGCCGTCCCTCGCCGGGCCGAGATTGGCGATCACCCGCCAGCGATCGCCGCCGATCGGGAAGAAGGCGAGGATGCCGTCGCGGTGCCAGAAGATGTGGAGATGATCCACCGGCTCGAGGCCTTCGAGGTGGCCGTCGGCCAGCGCCCAGTGGGACTGGAGCGTCGAGCCCTCGAACGCGAAGCCCAGCCCGTGCCGCACGGTCGAGTGGGCGCCATCGCACCCGACCAGCCAGTCGGCCTCGAGCGTTTCCCGCTCGCCGTTCGCCTTCGTGAGCTCCGCTTCGACGGCGGCGCCCTTGTCGGAGAAACGCGTCAGTTCGACCGTGCGCTCGACCGTCATGCCGGCGGCCGCCAGTCGTTCCTCGAGCACCCTCTCGGTCTCGCTTTGCGCGATCATCAGCGCGTAGGCGAAGCGGCTGTCGATCTGGTCGAACGAGACCTTGGCCACGACCTGCTTGCCGGTCGAGATCTGCGCACCATGCGCCGGCATGCCGGATGACAGGAAGTCCTTGGCATAGCCGGCATCGTCCAGCAGTTCGAGCGTGCGGCTCCACAGGACGAGGGCCTTGGACTTGTCCGTACGGGCGGCCGACTTGTCGACGATACGGACGGAAATGCCGTGCCGGACCAGCTCGTTGGCAAGGGTCAGGCCCACCGGGCCTGCTCCCGCGATCAGCACTTTCGGATTGTTGGCCACGCAAACTCCCCTGCATGTCTCGGAGCACCCTAACCGCCCGCGGCCAAACGGTCCTTGCAAAAGTCCCGGCAAAAGGCCATATGCACGCGGTCGATAGACGGACAGACGATTTGGTCCGCGTTCCCGGCCTTGCCGGCAGCTCGCTCCCGAACTTTGATCCCGAAAACCAGTGCGAATTCGACGGCCGGCTGCGCGTTCCATTTTCATGAGTGGGACGCCGCGCGGTTCAGCATATCTAAAGTAGTGAAAGGGTTACCCATGGCGACGGGAACCGTGAAGTGGTTCAATATTCAGAAGGGCTTCGGCTTCATCCAGCCGGACAACGGCGGTGCCGATGCCTTCGTGCACATCAGCGCCGGAAGGTCAGAAGGTCGAGTTCGAACTCGTCGCTGACCGTCGCAGCGGCAAGATGGCGGCCGACAATCTGAAGACGATCGGCTGATCGCGCGGCCGCCGGTAACGGCGGCCACGTCTCAGAATGCGAGATTGGCCCCGCACCCTCTGGGTGCGGGGCTTTTCTTTTGGCTTTCCTGTTGCGGGCGCGGTTGCGCGGGCGTGGCGGGAACCGGAGCGACAGGCGACGGTTGCTGAAGTGTCGCGTCGATCCGTCGATCGGGCGCGAGCCTCGTCCGGTGCCCGCACGAGCCCCCTCTAGGTCGACGGACTTGAACCGATATGGAGGCCCCGATGGGTAAGAAATCCAACAAGCGTTCGGAATACGTGCTGTTCAACGTCATCTACGAGGACGGCAGCCAGCGCTCCAACCGCCGCGTGCCGCTCGAGGCCCTCGAAGGGCTCGAAAAAGACCTGCCCGCCCGCCAGATCATCGAGGAGCAGGACCGCGAGGTCGCCGAGAAGTCCGGCAAGCCGGCACTCGCCATCAAGACCCTCGTGCGCGCCTGACCGTCACTCCGGGATCGTTCTCAGTGGAGAATGGACACGGCCGCCTCGGCCACGTCCTTCACCTCGGTGAAGGGCAGCCAGTGCGGGTCCACCGTCTCTGCCCGCCGGTTGACCCAGTAGGCGCGGATGCCCAGCGCCTTGCACACCGCCATATCGAGCGGCTGGCTCGCCGCGACATGCACCGTCTGTTGCGGCGTCACGCCGAGCACGTCATGGGCATGGTGGAACAGCCGCAGGTCCGGCTTGTAGGCGCGGGCCTGCTGCGCGGTGATCACGGCATCGAGCGCGAGCCCGAGGCTCGGCAGGCTGCCCGCGATCAGGTCGTCGTCGGTGTTGGAGATCGCGGCGAGGCGCCAGCCGCCGGCCCGCAGGGACGCGAGTGCCGCCGGCACGTCGGCATGCGCCGGCAGTCGTGACAGCCCGCCGATGAGGCCGTCGACATCTGCTTCCGTCATCGCAAGCCCGTTCCGGCTCATCGCGAAGTTCAGGCTCTCGCGCAGCACGTCGCGATAGGGCCGCCAGGGCGGTGTGTCGCGCCGCCGGCGGCCCTCGGCATGGAAGGCGTGGATGAGAGGCGCAGGGTCCATCGCCGGCTTGCCGTGGCGCGCGGCGATGGCTCGGAAGCCGGCCTCGACGCCTTCGTGCCACTGTACCAGCGTGCCGTAGAAATCGAAGGTGATGGTGCGCGTGCCGCTCGTCACATTCTCCCTCATCCCGTGAAGGGCCCTATCTTGGCGGCGGCGAAGGCCGGCCGCGACTGGATCGCCGTCCACCAGGCGGCGACCCTGGGATGCCTGGCCGGTGTGATCTCCTCCGGTGCGATCTCCTCGTCGATCCGCTTGATGAAGGGCACCGCGCCGATGTCGGCCAGCGAATAGCTGTCGCCGGCCAGCCACCGGCTGTGGCGCAGCGTCTCTTCCATGCGGTCGACCAGCCCGACCTTCAGCTTGGTGCGCGCCTCCTGGCGCTCTTCCTCGGTATAGGGCTTGCGCGCGGTGCGCAGCCACGCCTCGCGCCGTTCCTTGCTGGGGACGTTGGCCAGCTTTTCGGCGAGTTCAGCATCGGACCATTGCGTGGCGACCTTGGCCATCGAGTGCGCCCAGTTGAAGATGATCAGGTTGCCGATCAGCCCGTCGACATGGCGGATCCAGTTGCGCATCACGGCCCGTCCGTAGGCGTCCGCCGGTCGCAGCGGCGGCTCGGGCCAGGTCTCGTCGATATACTCGCAGATCGTGCCACTCTCGTAGAGCGAGCGCCCGTCCTCGAGGATCAGCAGCGGAATGACGCCGTTGGGGTTGAGCTTCAGGAAGGCGGGCGCGTGATGCTCCATCTTCGTGAGGTCGATCACCTTGCTCTCGAAGGGGAGGCCCTTCTCGGCCAGGCACAACCGCACCCGCCGCGACGCCGACGATTTCCAGCCATGATAGAGCGTGAGCATTCCCTGATCCCCGATGACGACAACCGGCCCTGAGGGCCATCGACGTTCATAGCCTAACAGGAAGCGTGCTGCTCACGGCCCTGTGGATGGTCGGAACGTTCTCACGCAATGGTCGCCGGCATCGGAGGCCGCTCAGGGCGTCGGCGGCAACAGCCGGTCGATGGCGCGGACCCACACGTCGCGCGCCGCCTCGATGCTGAGTCCGTGACGCTCGCGCATCCGGCCCCAGCTCTCGAAATCGGTCAGCGCCTCCAGGGTGATCAGCAGGGCCGTCCGGTCGCTCTCCGCCAGGGTCGAGAGCTCGGGCCGGTACATCAGCATCAGCCGCGCCCATACCGCGTTGCGCATGCGGTCGATGCGCAGCGTCAGCAGGGGCGATTCCCGCTGGTTGTGCAACAGCACCCGCCACAGCGGCAGCCACTGCTCGCAGATGCCGGCCCGTGTCTCGACCTGGGAACGGATGCGCGCCGCGCGATCGCCGTCGAGATCGCGGACCGCCGCCTGCGCCAGCCCCGCCGCCAGGGCATAGTCCGCTACGGCGAAACTCAGGGCCAGCAGGTCGTCGAACCGCTCGAAGATCGAGCGCACGGAATAGCCGGCCCGCTTGGCGATCTCGGCCGCCGTCGGGATCTCCGGACTCTCGCGCAGCAGCGCGAGATAGGCCTCGATGATGAGTTGCCTGGTGCGTTCGCTGCGCAGCCGCCTGCCGTCCATGCGAGGCGGCTTTGGAAGCGCCGTCGCGCTCAGCATCGTGGGGGGCTTCCGCTCGCCGTCCTGCACCGTCTCTATCGCTCCTCGGCCGCCGCCGCGAGATCACGCGAGGCTGGTGCGAGTGTGACGCGTTTCGCGCCGTCCTGCCAGCACGCACTCCATGCAACTTCCAGACGGAGCGGGCGTTGAACTCTTATGACAAAGACTCTCCCGCGCACGCCCAACGACCGTCAGCACCAGGCGGCCCTCCGTGTCTCGACCAGGCAGATCGCCAAGGACGCCGTGCGCGGCGGCCCGAAGTCCGTGAAAAAGGACAAGCGCCCGACCGGCCACGGCCAGAAAGGCTAGGAGAGGCGGGACCGGCACCCCGGGCGCCCGCATGCGCGTCGCGGTTTTCAGCACCAAGCCTTACGACCGGCATTTCCTGGACGCCGCCAACGCGTCCGCCCGCCATGAGCTGGCCTATCTCGAACCGCGCCTGACGATCGAGACCGCCACCCTCGTCCGGGGCGCGACGGCGGTTTGCGCCTTCGTGAACGATGCGCTGCCCGCGGAGGTGCTCGAGGCGCTCGCCGGAGGGGGCGTCCGCCTCGTGGCGCTGCGCTGCACGGGCTTCAACAACGTCGACCTCGCGGCCGCGCGGAAGCTCGGCATCACCGTCGCCCGCGTGCCCGAATATTCACCGCACGCCGTCGCCGAGCATGCCGTCACCCTCGTGCTGGCATTGAACCGCAACATCCATCGCGCCTATGCCCGTGTCCGCGAGGGCAACTTCGCGCTGGAAGGGCTGCTGGGCTTCGACATGAAGGGCCGCACCGTGGGCGTCGTCGGCACCGGGCGCATCGGCGCCACCTTCGGCCGCATCCTGGCGGGCTTCGGCTCCACGATCCTCGCCGTCGATCCAGCCCCCGACGCGGCCTGCATCGCGGCGGGGGTGCGCTATGTCGAGCTGCCCGAGCTGCTGGCGGCCTCCGACATCGTCTCGCTCCATTGCCCCCTGACGCCCGCGACCCACCACCTGATCGACGCCGCGGCGCTCGCCCGCATGCGCCCGGGCGCGATGCTGATCAACACCAGCCGCGGCGCGGTGATCGACACGCCGGCCGTGATCGCGGCGCTGAAGGACGGGCGCCTGGGCCATCTCGGCCTCGACGTCTACGAGGAGGAGGCCGACCTGTTCTTCGAGGACCTGTCCGACAAGGTGATCCAGGACGACGTCTTTGCCCGGCTCCTGTCCTTCCCCAACGTCCTCGTCACGGGGCACCAGGCCTTCTTCACCGCCGACGCCCTGCAGGGCATCGCCGGCACCACGATCGCCAACATCACGGCCTTCGAGCGCGACGGCCGGGCCGTCCACGAGATTTCGGTCGAGAAGCTCGCCTGACGCCCGCCCCTGACGCCTGAGGGCTATCGCATATGAAATTATCCGTCGTCTCGACCGAAGCCGAGCGCAGCGAGGCGAAGTGGAGAGACCTTCTCTCCACGGTTAGGCGGCTTTTGGTAGAGCGAAGGTCTCTCCACTCCGCGCGGAGCCTGCCCCGAGGCATTCGAGGGGCGCTCCGGTCGAGACGACGGAATATTTCACATGCGATCACCCTGCTTGACGCCCGGGGGGCGCAGGGGAAGCGGGCTAAGCCCGCCGCCCGCGCACCAGCCCCACGATCAGCAGCAGGATGATCGCACCCAACGCCGCGAGCAGGATCTGGGCGAGGAGCCCGCCACCCAGGTTGAGTCCCAGACGAGGAAACAGCAGCCCCGCGAACAGGGCGCCGGCGATGCCGACAAGAAGGTCGCCGACCAGTCCGAACCCGGTGCCGCGCAAGACCTTGCCGGCCAGCCAGCCGGCGACGATGCCCACGACGAGAATGACGAGAATGCTTTCGGCCGACATGTTCATGGTGAGATCCCCTGGCCGTCCCGCGGACGCGCAGCACACCGGCTCAAGGTGAACGCACCGGACCTCGCGGCGTTGCACGCCGTCGGTCGGTCCGCCGCAGCGGTCACGTCGCAGGCGGTACCGGCGGCTTTCTCCGCAACGCCAAAACCATCGCCCCCGTCAGCACCAACCCCACCGCCGCCATCACAACGATCGCGCCGCGGGTGCCGAGCCCATCGGAAAGCGCGCCGGCGGCGAGCTGGCCGAGCGGACCTGTCCCGATGCACACGGTGACGACGCCCATCAAGCGGCTGCGCATCTCGGGGGGCGCCTCGGTCAGCATCAGGGTCGACTGCATGTTGCCGAAGCCCGCCGTGCCGAAGCCGCCGATCACGAGCAGCGCGAAGGCCAGCCAATAGAACGGCGACAGCGCCATCAGGATGAGTGCTCCCATGAACAGGGCCGCGCCGCCGGCGAAGGCGAGGCGCCGGTCCATGCGCACGATGCCGGCCGCGATCAGCGCGCCGCCCATCAGCGCCCCCAGCGGCTCGCCGGCCGCCAGAAGGCCGACCAGCGCCGGCGAGACCTGGAACTCGCCCTGGCCGAGCGGCGCCACGAGGCCTGAATAGGCGAAGGCGAAGGCATTGGTGACGATGGTGACGCCGAACACCAGCAGGATGGTGGGGCGCGTCCAGGCGAAGCGCAGCCCGTCGGCGATCTCCTGCGGTATGCGCAGCAGGTCGAGCCGCCGCGTCACTTGTGCGTGGGCGAGGCCCGCGATGGCGAAGGCGCCGGCGAACTGGACGAGGGCGGTGACGGTGTAGGCGCCCTTCATGCCAAGCCACTCGAAGGCCACGCCGCCCAGCAGCGGTCCCACCGCGCGCGTGGCTGCCGAGGTGACGCTGTCGAGGGCGATGGCGTTCACGATGCGGTGCGGCCCCGCGACCTCGCCGACCATGCGCCGACGCGTCGACATCTCGGTCGACCACATGGTCCCGGAGACGAGGTTGCCCAGCGCCACGTGCCAGACTTCGAGATGGCCCGTGAAGGCCAGGGTGGCGAGCAGGGTCGAGATCGCCGCCGGTATGACCAGGGCCAGCATGAAGATCAGCTTGCGGTTCAGCGCCTCCGAGAGGGCGCCCGCGAAAGCGCCGAACAGGAGCTGCGGGATCTGCCGCAGGGCCACCACGACCGTGACGGCGAAGGCGGAATGGGTGACCTCCCAGGCGAACAGGCCCGACGCCAGCAGCTCCAGCCAGCGCATCGCGTTGGCGAAAGCTCCCACCAGCCACAATCTCAGAAAGTCGGGCGAGCGCAGAAGCTCCCGGATCGGCGAGTCCATTTCACCGAAGGTACCCGCGCGGCCGCGTCATGCGAAGCGCGGCCTGCAGGTTTCAGCGCCCGATCTCCTCCAAATTGACGCCTGCCGTCTCGATGCGGAACCACCAGGTGATCAGCGCCCCCAGGAGGGAGGTGAAGACGAGGCCGGTCAGCAGGACGTCGGTGCCGGTATCGGCCAGGATCACCGGGAAGATGAAGGCCGTCAGCACCGCGCCGATCTTGGCGAAGGCGGCGGCGAAGCCTGCGCCCTTGCCGCGGATGTGGGTCGGGAAGACCTCGCCGGCCAGCAGGTAGGTCTGCGAATTGGGCCCGAGGTTGGTCATGAAATTGAACAGCATGAAGCCGCCGAACAGCAGCATCGTGCGCGCCGGCTCCTCGACATGGGACTGCAGCGCCGCCATCGCGAGCCCGACGGCGCAGCCCAGGAAGCCCAGCACCTGGAGCCGGATCCGGCCGACCCTGTCGGACATCAGCACCGCGGCGAGGATGCCCACGATGAGCAGCGTATCCACCAGGGCCGCTCCCTTCGCACCCTCGAGGTCGCGGGCGATGATGGCCGACACGTTATGGGCGTTCGTGACCTCGTGACCGATCGTGTGGGCGAGGATCGTCGGCGTGAAGATGCCGATGCCGTAGGTCCCGAGGTCCTGCAGGAACCACGGCACGGAGGCCAGGATCGTGGCGCGCCGGTTCTTCTTGTTGAAGAGGTCGGCCCAGCGTCCGTGCCGGTGGTGGCTGTGATGGGCGGGGTCGTCGCTCACGGCCAGGCGCACCTGCTTGGGATATTGCGGCTTGCGCTTCAGCAGCCGTCGCAACTCGCGCTCGGCCTCGGCGCGGCGGCCGCGGCTCACCAGCCACTGGCCGCTGTCGCTCACGAACAGGCGGGCGACCACGACGAACGCGGCCGGCACGATCGCCGTGGCGTACATCCAGCGCCAGGCGTCGAGCGAGGGATCGAAGGTCAGGATCACGAAGCCCAGCGCCGTGCCGGCGAGCGCGCCGATCGCCTGGAAGGCGAAGGCGGCCAGCACCAGCTTGCCGCGATCGCGACTGGGAATGCTCTCGGAGATCACGAGGTGCGCGGTGGGATAGTCGCAGCCCAGCGCCACGCCGACGCCGAACAGGAACACGACCAGCCAGGCGAAATTCGGTGCGATGGTCAGGCCGGCCAGGAAGATGACGAAGACCAGCATCTCGATCACGAACATGCGGCGCCGGCCGTAGACGTCGGCAAGGCCGCCCATCGCCACGGCGCCGACCATGATGCCTGCCAGGGTGGCGGCGCTCACGATGCCCTTGCCCGTGGGCGAGAGGCCGAACTCCTCGACGATCAGCGGCAGGGCGACGCCGGTCATGAACACGACCAGGCCTTCGAAGAACTTGCCGGCGGTCGCGAGCGTCCAGATGCGCCATTGCATCTGGGTCATCGGGACGCTGGGGGTCGGGGTGCCATCGGGCCAGGACGGTGTCTGGTCGATGTAGGCCTGTACGCTTTTCGGTTCTGTCATCTGGACAGATTACCCAAGCACGTTACGCTCGGATGTCTCAAAAGCAAAAACTGGAAGTTCGGGGGAAATGCCATGAAAAGACGCAGCCTGCTCGTCGCGGCTCTTGCCGCGCCGTCGATCGTTCCCGGCGTCGCGCTGGGCCAGGAGGCCTGGCCCAAGAAGACCGTGAAGTTCATCTGTCCCTTCGCGGCGGGCGGCGGCACCGACACGGTGAGCCGGCTGATGTGCGACCAGCTTTCGAAGGCGCTGGGCCAGACTTTCGTGGTCGAGAACAAGGGCGGGGCGGGCGGCAACATCGGCACGGTCGAACTCGCACGGGCGGCCCCCGACGGCTACACGATCGGCCTCATCTCGGTGGCCAGCCATACGCTGAACCCGATGCTCTACTCGAGGCTGCCCTACAATCCGGACAAGGACATCGTGGCGGTCTCGCGCGTCGCGCTCCTCGCCAACCTGCTGGGGGTGACGCCGTCGCTGCCGGCCAGCAACGTCGCCGAGCTGATCGCGCTCTGCAAGAAGGAGCCGGGCAAATACTCCTTCGCCTCGTCGGGCCCCGGCACGTCGCTGCACCTGAGCGGCGAGCTGTTCAAGAAATTGGCCGGCGTCGACATCATCCATGTGCCCTACAAGGGCGCCGGCCCGGTCTATTCCGACCTGATGGCCGGCATCGTGAACATGATGTTCGCCAACATGCCCTCGATGCTGCCGCAGGTCCGCGCCGGGAAGCTCAGGGGGCTGGGCGTCACCTCGGCGCAGCGCTCCAAGGCGGCGCCGGATATTCCGGCCATCGCCGAGACCGTGCCGGGTTATGTCGCCACCTCGTGGTACGGGATCGGCGCGCCGGCCGGCACGCCCGAACCGATCCTCGCCCGGCTCGAGACCGCGATCGCCGAGGCGCTGAAGTCGCCCGAGATCCAGAAGCGCTGGAACAGCGATCTCGGCCTCGACATGCCGCCGCCCGGCCGTGCCGGCTTCGACCTGTTCCTGGCCGAGGACCGCAAGCTCTGGGAGCCCGCGGTCAAGGCCTCGGGCGTGAAGCTCGACTGATTCTCTTCAGGAGTAGTATTGATGTCCGTACAGTTTGCCGAAGTCCCGGACGAGGCCGGAGAGATCGCCGCGCGCTGGCTCGATTCGTTCGGAACAGCGCTCCAGGCGCAGGATGCCGCTGCCGTCGCGGCGACGTTCATGCCCGACGGGCATTGGCGCGACGTGCTGGCCTTCACCTGGGACGTCGTCACCCATTCCGGGCGGACGGCGATCGAGGCGGCGCTGGGGCCTGTGCTGGCGCGCACCGCCGCGAAGGATGTGGAGATCCCCGGCGGGCGCACGCCGCCGCGTCGCGTGAAGCGGGCCGGGACCGAGTGCATCGAGGCGATCTTCGGGTTCGAGACCGCCTTTGGTCATGCCAACGCCGTCGTGCGCCTCGTCGAGGCCGACGGCGCGTGGCGGGCCTGGTCGCTGCTCACCACGCTGGAGGAGCTGCACGGCTGGCCCGACGGGAGGCCGCGCGAGCTGAGCGACGCCGAGCGCTACAGCCGCGACTTCGGCGGCGCCAACTGGCTCGACCAGCGGGTCAAGGCGCAGGCCTACGAGGATCGCGATCCCGCCGTACTCGTGGTCGGTGGCGGCCAGGCGGGTCTCGCCACCGCCGCCCGCCTGCGGGCGCTGGGCGTCGATACGCTGATCGTCGATCGGCATCAGAGGATCGGCGACAACTGGCGGCGGCGCTACCACTCGCTCACCCTGCACAACGAGGTGCACGTCAATCACCTGCCGTTGATGCCGTTCCCCTCGACCTTCCCGGTGTTCATTCCCAAGGACAAGCTGGCGAACTGGTTCGAGTCCTATGTCGAGACTCTCGACCTCAACTACTGGGCCGATACGCAGCTCACCGCGGGCAGCTACGACCAGACCACGCAGCGCTGGACGGTGACCTTGAAGCGCGGCGACGGGACGGAGCGCGTGCTCCATCCGCGCCATGTCGTCTTCGCCACCGGCGTGAGCGCCATTCCGATCGAGCCGTCGCTGCCGGGCCTCGACACGTTCGCCGGTACGGTGATGCATTCCGGCGCCTATACGAACGGCATGGAGTGGAAGGGACGCAAGGCGATCGTGGTCGGCACCGGCAACAGCGGTCACGACGTGGCGCAGGATCTGTGCGCCAGCGGCGCCGAGGTGACGATGGTGCAGCGCAGCCCGACGTATGTCGTGTCGATCCGCGAGGCCCAGAAGGTCTATGCGATCTACACCGAGGGCCTGCCGTTCGAGGATTGCGACCTGCTGGCCGCCGCCTCGCCCTATCCGGTCCTGCAGCGCGCCTACCAGCTCTCGACCGCCGAGATGCGCCAGGTCGACCGCGATCTCCTGGCGGGCCTGGAGAAGCGCGGCTTCCGCCTCACCTATGGCGAGGACGATACCGGCTTCCAGATGATGTATCTGCGCCGCGGCGGCGGTTACTACTTCAACGTCGGCTGCTCCGACATGATCGTCGACGGGCGGATCAAGCTGCTTCAGTACGACGACATCGAGCGGTTCGAGACCGGCGGCGTGCGCCTGAAGGACGGGACGTTGCGCGAGGCCGAGCTGGTGGTGGTCGCCACCGGTTACGAGAACCAGCAGGAGACGGTGCGCGCTTTCCTGGGCGATGCCGTGGCCGACCGGATCGGCCCGGTCTGGGGCTTCGATGCCGGCGGCGAACTCGCCAACATGTTCAAGCCGACGCCGCAGCCCGGCCTGTGGTTCATCGCCGGCAGCCTGGCCCAGTGCCGCATCTACTCCCGCTACCTCGCGCTACAGATCAAGGCGCGCGAGGAGGGGTTGGTGCAGATGGGAACGGGATGAGGTTGAAAAGATGCCCGTCGTCCTGAGCGAAGTGAGCGAAGCGAACGCAGTCGAAGGACCTCTTTTCCGACGCACGATGTGCAGAGACGAAAAGAGGTCCTTCGACTGCGCGACGGAGCCTGCCCCGAGGTCTTCCGAGGGGGCGCTCCGCTCAGGACGACGGTTTCTTTTTTGGATATCTCCGTCGCTCTAAACGAACTGCCGGATCGCCGCGATCACGACCAGGGCGCCGATTGCCATGACGGCGCTGCCGAGCGAGATCACGTAGAGCGCGCGGCCGGGCGACAGCCGGCCCATATGGGCAGCGATCCAGAAGAACGGATCGTTGACGTGGCAGATCGCCATCGAGCCCGCGCCGACGGCCGCTGCCGCGATGGCCCGGCCCGAGGCGCTGTCGAGGCCGAGCGCCGGCAGCATGGGCTCGACCATGCCCGAGGCGGTGAGCACGGCGGTGAGCGAATTGCCCTGCATCGTCTTCACGATGGCGGCCGCCAGGAACGGCGTCAGCACGCCGTAGCGCGGATGCAGCACATACTCGGCCAGAAGCTCCGACATGCCGGTCTCGTCGAAGACCCGGGCCAGGCCGCCCGACGCGCCCACCGCCAGCAGCAGCGGCGCCCACGAGCGGCCGGCCAGGACCGAGGGCTCCCAGCGGCGGGCGAGCACGATCGCCAGGGTCACGGCGATGGCCGTCAGCATCAGCGGCTTGGAGATGCCGACGTAGAATTCGCGCGAGCCGCCCCTGCCGAGGGGTTCGCTGGGCATCTGCGCCACCGACTGCAGGACCAGCAGGACGAGCGGAATGCCGACGCACAGCCAGGCCCAGGAGAGCTGCCCTTCGGCCGGCTGCGAGGGGACCTGTCGTGCCACGTGCCACCAGCCCAGCCCCACGGCGACCGCCGCGACCGGCAGGGCGATCATGAATTCGGTGCGGATGTCGGCCTTCATGACCGAAGCAGCCGCGACCGCCAGTGGCGACGGCGCCATCAGGGCCGCGACGGCGAGCAGGGTGAGCGCCAGGCCCAGCGCGCGCCGCGGGGCGTCCTGCCCGGCCGGCTGCAGGAGCGCCAGCCCGCCCGAAGCCGAGGCGCCCAGTCCCGCCACCACGCCCGCGGCGGCCGAGGTGCCGGTGCCGAGCGGCGTGCGCAGCACCAGGCCGCCGATCAGCGCGCCCGCGACGACCAGCAGGCCCGTCTGCTCCATCGCCGCGGTAAACCCCAGCCCGAACGCCTTGCCGACCGACTGGAAGGTCATGTCGGCGGCGATCCCATAGACCACGACCGTTCCCATGATCGCGAGGAAGACGGGCAGGCGGACGCGCTGGACCAGGAAGACGATGGCGGCGACCGCCATCGGCAGCAGGAGAGAAGCGAGAATCATTACGGGACGAACCTTAGTGTCCTGCTACAGTTCCGTCATGCGCCTCCTCGTCGCTTTTTTGATGATGCTCGGTCTCGCGTCGCCCGCTCATGCCGAGGCATTGGTACGAATCGAGGGCAGGAACTTCGTCGAACCCGACGGCCGCATCCTGCACCTCAAGGGCATCAGCCTCGGCAACTGGCTGATGCCCGAGGGCTACATGTTCAAGTTCCAGGTCGCCAAGTCGCCGCGCCAGATCTACGGCGCCTTCGATCGCCTGCTGGGACCGGAGCGCGCGGCCCAGTTCTGGCGGCAGTATCGTGACACCTACGTGACCGAGGACGACATCCGCTTCATCAAGTCGGTCGGCTTCAACATGGTGCGCGTGCCGCTGCACTGGCGGCTGTTCATGTCCGCCGACGGCGAGATCGGCGGCGAGGGCTGGTCGCTGCTCGACCGGGTCGTCGGCTGGGCCGCCACGGCCGGCCTTTACGTGATTCCCGACCTGCACGCCGCCCCCGGCGGCCAGACCGGCATCAACCACGACGACGGGCCGGGCTACCCGCTGATGTTCTACGTGCCGCGCCATCGCGATCTCACGGTCAAGCTGTGGCGCGCCGTGGCGCAACGCTATCGCGGCAACCCCACGATCCTGGGATACGACATCCTGAACGAGCCGATCGCCCCCTATCACGACGTGGCGACGCTGAACGCGCGGCTGGAGCCGTTCTACAAGCGGGCGACGGCGGCGATCCGCGAGGTCGATCCCCAGCGCATCGTGATCCTGGCGGGCGGGCAGTGGAGTTCGAGCTTCGCCATGCTCGGCCCGCCCTTCGCGAAGAATCTCGCCTACACCTACCATTCGTTCTGGGCCTCGACGCAGCGCGACTCGATCCAGCGGCACCTGAACTTCGCCAACCTCCACGACGTGCCGCTGTTCCTGGGCGAGACCGGCGAACTCACCGACGAATGGAACGAGGAATTCCGCCGCCTGCACGAGGCCCACGGGATCGGCTGGTCGTTCTGGACCTACAAGAACCTCGACACGCCCTCGACCATCGTGTCGATCCCGCGCCCCGAGGGTTGGAAGGAGATCGTGGCCTTTGCCGACGGTGCCGCGAAGGAGAAGCCCTCATCGGAAGTGATCGACCGTGCCGTCGCGCAGTATCTCGAGGGCATCCGTTTCAGGAAAGGCACGGTGCGCTGGAGCTACCTGGCCTCGCTTGGCCTGAAGGGGGAGCCGTGACGGGCGGTGCAGGGCATCCGGCCGGCCGAGCGCGCCGCCATCAGCGCTCGCGATGCAGTTGTCCCGCAGTGGCCGAACGGCCGTTGCCGAGCAGGGTCTTCACTCTCATCGACACCGCATCGACGAAACGGATCCACGCGCCCCTGCTGCTGTTCGAGCGGGCATCCAGGGCGCGTCGCACCAGTGCCTGCGAATGGGCGTGACGCCACTCCCCGAACGCGGCGCGAATGGAGGGGGCCTCCTCGTCGAGGACGCGCTGGACGAGCTGGAGGATGTGGTTGCTGATCGGCTCCCAGTCCTTGGTCGAGGAATTGTAGGTGCCGCCCATGACCGTGGCATTTGAATGCTTGTTGGCGCCGTGCATGCGGTAGCCATAAAGCGCGTCGTGGATGGCGATGGAGCCGGTCAGCAGGCCCGCGAACGTCGACAGGTAGTAGTCGAGATAGAGCCTGAGATCGTTGTCCGGCAAGACGAGCACGAGGTCCACGAAGCTGCGACGGAACAGCATGCTCGCCATGCTGTTGGTGGCGCTGAGCGGCGTCCAGCGCGGATGGAAGGTCAGCCGGCCGTTCGCGGGGAAGGTGAATCCGCCGGTCGCCGCGTCGATCTTCGGCACGATGGCGGTGTCGAACGCCTTGTCGGTAGGGGCGGCGTGCTCGAACCACCAGGCCGTGCCTGCCAGCAGACGGTCGTCGGCGTCGATGATGTGCGAATCGCAGTAGGTGAGGGCGACCGGAAACTCGGCGTTCATGTGAACGCACAAATGTCTCTCTATGAAATTCTCATACCACTTGTCGTCGGAATCGAGGAAACCCACGAAAGGCGTGTCCAGCTGGGAGAGGCCGCGCTTGATCGCCCCGGTCTGTCCGACATTGGCGTCGAGGCGGACATAGTGGAACCTCGAATCGTCAAGCCGCGACAGGCAGGCACGGATTTCCGCGTCCGAATTGTCTGTCGAGGCGTCGTCGACGACGATCGTGCGCAGGTTCCGGCAGGATTGGCGGGCGACCGATTCGATCGCCCGTCCCACGAAGGCGCCGTTGTTGTAGTTGGCAATCACCACACCGACCGGGGGCACTGAAGGCATGCTTTCCGTTTCCGTCTGCAGGGTTGGAAGTTTGGGGGCGATCGCACGGAATGTGCGGCGCCCTGAAGATGGTCGACGTTTAGGTGCACTGCAACCTCGAGCCGCCGCCGACCCGGTAAGCTCGGCCGTTCCCAGCGTTTGGGGACCGTGAAATCTCCGTCAACAGGGCTCTTTTTGGTCGAAAGGGAGAGACAGCCGCGGTTTGCCGATGCTAGGTGGGCCCGTCGCCCCGCTGTCCGGAGACGGGGGCGGCCCATGAGGGATGTGACAAGAACATGACTCGGGCCCCGAACCCTGCCGCAGGATCGCCACGGACCGAACTGGCGGAGGCGCTCCGGTCCTGCCGCTCGTCCTATTTGGGCGTGGCCGTCTTCACGGCCATTCTGAACGTCCTCTATCTCACCGGCTCGTTCTTCATGCTCCAGGTCTACGACCGGGTGCTGCCGAGCCGCAGCGTACCCACCCTGATCGCGCTGTGCATCCTGGCTCTCGGTCTTTATGGCTTTCAGGCCATCCTGGACATCATCCGCAACCGTGTCCTGATCCGGATCGCCGGCGGTTTTGCCGAGACGCTGGACCGGCGCATCTATCACCTGCTGGTCAAGCTCCCGCTCCGGGCACCGCAGATGAACGGCTTCGAGCCGGTGCGCGACCTCGACCAGATCCGCGGCTTCATGTCCGGACCCGGTCCCGCGGCGCTGTTCGACCTGCCCTGGATGCCGCTCTATCTCGGCATCTGCTACCTGTTCCACCCGCTGATCGGCCTCACGGCGACGGTCGGCGCGCTGATCCTGGTGGCCATCACCTTCATGACCGAGGTCAAGGTCCGCCAGCCGTCGATCGAAGTCTCGTCGCTCTCCGGCCGCCGCAACAGCCTCGCCGAAGCCAGCCGCCGCAATTCGGAGGTCCTGCATGCCATGGGCATGGTCGGGCGGTTTGCCCAGCATTGGGCGGACTACGGGCGCCGCTATGTCGAGGCCCATCAGCGTGCGGGCGACATCACCGGCGGCATGGGCAGCTTCTCGCGGGCGCTGCGCATGGCGCTGCAATCGGCGGTGCTGGCGGTCGGCGCCTATCTGGTGATCAATGGGCAGGCGACCGCCGGCATCATCATCGCCGGTTCCATCCTCTCGGCCCGGGCGCTGGCGCCGATCGAGCAGGTGATCGCCCAGTGGCGCGTCTTCGTCTCGGCCCGCCAGAGCTGGCACCGCCTCAACAACCTGCTGACCCGTATTCCCGAAGACCGCGACGTGATGCAGTTGCCCAAGCCCAAGGCTTCTTTGTCGGTCGAAGCGGTCAGCGTGGCACCTCCGGGCGTGAACACGCTGGTGGCCCGTGACATCGCTTTCGGCCTGAAGGCCGGCCAGGGGATGGGGGTCATCGGTCCCAGCGCCTCGGGCAAGTCGTCTCTCGCCCGCACCCTCGTGGGCGTCTGGCGGCCCGTCACCGGCAAGGTCCGGATCGATGGCGCGACGCTCGACCAATGGTCGTCCGAGGCGCTGGGCGAACATATCGGCTACCTGCCGCAGGACATGGAGCTGTTCTCCGGCACGGTCGCGCAGAACATCGCCCGCCTGGAGCCCGAACCCGACGCCGCGAAGGTGATCGCGGCGGCGCAGGCCGCCGGCGTGCACGAGCTGATCCTCGGCCTGCCCAACGGCTACGAGACCGAGATGGGCGAGGGCGGCACCGCGCTGTCGGCCGGGCAGCGCCAGCGCGTCGGGCTGGCCAGGGCGCTCTATGGCGACCCGTTCCTGGTGGTGCTGGACGAACCCAATTCGAGCCTCGATCACGACGGCGAGGAAGCCCTGACCAAGGCCATCATGTCCGTGCGGGCACGTGGCGGCATCGCCATCGTGATCGCCCACCGGCCGAGCGCCCTGGCCGCCGTCGACCAGCTTCTGGTGATGCGCGGCGGCCGGCAGCAGGCCTTCGGTCCCAAGGATGCCGTCCTGCGGGAAACCCTGAAGGCGGCGACGCCGGTGGCGGCGACGGCGGCGGCGGCGACGGCCGGCCCGCCGTCTCAGTTGCGGGCCCCGGCGGTGCGAGCGCGAGAGCCATGACCCAGCCCGTATCCATCCCGGCCATGACCCGGAAACCTCTCATGATCGGTCTGGCGGCCAGCCTCCTTCTCGTCTTCGGGGTCGGGGGATGGGCGGCCACGACGCAATTGTCCGGTGCGGTGATCGCGTCCGGGAAGCTGGTCGTCGACACCAACGTCAAGAAGATCCAGCACCCGACCGGCGGCGTCGTGGGCGAGCTGCTGGTCAAGGAAGGCGACCGGGTGAAGCAGGGCGACGTGGTCGTCCGGCTCGATGGCACCCAGGCCAAGGCCAATCTCGGCATCGTGACCAAATCGCTCGACGAGCTGGCCGCCCGCCAGGCCCGCTTCGAGGCCGAGCGCGACAACGACAGGACCGTCCAGTTCCCCTACGAGCTGACGTGGCGCAAGCGCGATCCGGAGATCGCGCGCCTGATGAGCGGCGAGCAGAAGCTGTTCGAGATGCGCCGCACCGCGCGCGATGGCCAGAAGGCTCAGCTGAAAGAGCAGATCAAGCAGCTCCATCTCCAGATCGAGGGCATTCAGGCGCAGGAAGCCGCCAAGGGCAAGGAGCTGGCGCTGCTGGCGCAGGAGCTTGAGGGGGTCCGGACGCTCTGGAAGCAGAATCTCGTGCCGATCAGCCGGGTCACGACCCTGGAGCGCGACTCGGCCCGCATGGAAGGCGAGCGTTCCGCCCTGGTCGCCTCGCTGGCGCAGAGCCGGGGCCGCATCGCCGAACTCGAGCTGAAGATCCACCAGATCGACCAGGATCTCAGCAGCGAGGTCGGCAAGGAACTGGCCGAGATCCGCGCCAAGAGATCGGAGATGAGCGAGCGCCGGGTCGCCGCCGAGGATCAGCTGAAGCGCATCGATCTCGTATCGCCGCAGGACGGCAGGGTGTTCCAGAGGAACGTCCACACGGTCGGCGGCGTGGTCCAGGCCGGCGAGCCGCTGATGCTGATCGTGCCCGATTCCGAAACGCTGATCGTCGACGCCAAGGTGGCACCCCAGGATATCGACCAGATCCATGTCGGGCAGCGCGCCGTCCTGCGCTTTGGGGCCTTCAGCCAGCAGACGACACCCGAAGTCAATGGCGAGGTGATCCATATCGGCGCCGACGTCACGCAGGAGGACAAGGCGACCGAGCCCTATTACTCGGTGCGCATCCGGGTTTCCGAGAGCGGGCTGGCCAGCCTCCAGGGACTGCAGCTCCTGGCCGGCATGCCGGTCGAAGCCTTCATCGAGACCACGCCCCGCACCGTGGCGTCGTTCCTCGTGAAGCCGCTCACCGACCAGCTCGCCCGCGCCTTCCGCGGTCGGTGAAGTCTTTCTGAGCACGACAGAATCACCACCACCAACCTCATGCTGAGGAGCGCTTCGCAGGAGCGCGTCTCGAAGCATGGGCACGAGCACCGCGTTTGTTGCCCATCCTTCGAGACGCCGCGCAGGCGCGGCTCCTCAGAGTCTGACCGGAAATGAATTGAATTGATTCAAATACTTACCTCATCCTGAGGAGCGGCTGCAGGCCGCGTCTCGAAGGATGGGCAAAGGTCGAGCTGGCTGAAACCATGGACAACGAAGACGGAGCGCACGTCTACATGCTTCGCTGTTCAGACGGCAG
>LNFM01003789.1_pt1 | contig 29019 bp, 22 predicted proteins | sample 596031 | NCBI WGS metagenome assembly LNFM01 (sample SAMN04254537, study PRJNA301005) | activated carbon metagenome | isolation source: dual media filters at the Ann Arbor, Michigan drinking water treatment plant | place: USA: Ann Arbor
CCTAGAGTACGCGCTGCGAGCACGTAGTCCTTGCCCGCCTCCACCAGCATCTCGGCCCGCGCGAGCCGCGCGTACATCGTCCAGCCCACGAGGAACACGGCGATGTAGATGTTCTGTGTGCCCGGCCCGAGGATCGCGAGGATGACGATGATCAGCACAAGAAACGGAAAGGCGAGCGCAGTGTCGATCACGCGCATCAGCACGGTATCGAACCAGCCGCGGCGCAGTCCGGCCCACGCGCCCAGCAGCACACCCATCAGCATGGGGACGTAGGTGGTCCAGAACCCGATGACGAGATCGGTGCGGATCGCGAACAGCGACCGCGTGAAGATGTCGCGCCCCAGGGAATCGGTGCCGAACCAGTGGGCGGCATTCGGGGCCTGCAGCGCGGCCCCGTAGTCCTGCCTGAGCGGGTCGTAGGGCGTCAGCCACGGCGCGAACACGCCGGCCGCGACGATCAGCGCCACGAGAACGAGACCGATTCGGAGCGAGGTCGACCACCGCCCCCATTCCGCGATGACGCCCGCGCCAGACCGCGTGGTTTCCTCGTCGATGGAGGGTAGTGCCGCGCTCACGGCCGCACCCGACGGTCGATGAGCGCATGGGCGAGATCCGCGAGGAGACTCACCGCCAGGACCAGCAGCGCGAAGACGACGGTGAGCCCCTGGATCACCGGGTAGTCGCGCGTCGACACCGCGTGGACCAGCAGCATGCCGAGCCCCGCGACCGAAAAGACGGACTCCACGACCACGCTGCCGCTGATGAGCCAGCCGATGTTGACCGCGAGGATCGTGATGACCGGAATCGCCGCCGCGCGCAGGACGTACTTGAACAGGATGCGCGCCTCCGACAAGCCCTTGGCTCGGGCCACTTCCACGTGCTCGGCAGTCATCGCATCGAGCATGGCGGCGCGCAGAGACTGGATGAGCAGCGGTCCGAGGAAGAGCGCAATCGTGAGCGCCGGCAGGAACAGGTGATGCAGATGGCCGACGAAGCCCCGCCCGAAGCCCGCGATGGGAAACCACTTGAGCGTGAGCCCGAAGAACAGGATGAGGATGAGCCCGATCCAGAAGGACGGCATCGCAAAGCTTACCGTGCCGATCAGGCGGATCGCGTGGTCGGCGAAGCGCTGTCGCCTCGCGGCAGCCCATACCGCGAGCGGTACTGCGAGCAACACCGACAGGATCGTCGCGTACGCCAGCAGGAACACCGAAGGAACGAAGCGTTCCCACACGATGGCGGACACCGGCGCCCGCTGGATGATCGACGTGCCGAGGTCACCCGTGAGCGCCTTGCCCACGAACCGGGCGTACTGCACGAGCAGCGGCTTGTCCATGCCGAGCTTCGCGTAGACCTCGGCGACGGCCGCCTCGCTCGCCCGCCCCTGCAGCATGATGCGCACGGGATCGCCGGGGACGAAGTGGATCGCGAGGAACGCGACGAGCGTCACCCCGAGCAGGACCGGCACGGCCTGCAGCAGCCGCGTGGCGGTGAAGCGAAGGACCCACATGATCGCGCTCGGCGGCGCCCGGAGGCGCCGCCCTCAGACCATCACTTGTTGCGGATGACGTCCTTCAGCCACCACCAGCCGTTCTTGGCGGTCTTCCAGCCTTCGAGCTGGCCGTGGTAGGCATTCAGCATCGGCGCGAAGTTGAGCGGGATGCTGTAGCCGTCGTGGTACACGGTGTCCTGCACCTTGGCGTAGAGCTCGGCACGCTTGGCCGGATCGGCCTCCTTGCGGGCGTCGTCCAGCATCTTGCCCACGGCATCGTTGCGATAGTTGGAGAAGAACGCCTTGCTGCTGCCGCGGCCGTCGGCCTGCAGCGTGGCGAGCTCGTCCGTGTCGTTGATGTCGCTCGTGATGTAGCTCACGTACAGCATGTAGTTGCCCTTGCTGCTCATGTCGAAGGCCGTGCCGACGTCGAACTCCACGATCTCCACCTTGAGCCCGGCTTCCGTCCAGCCCTGCTGCAAGATGGTGGCGATCTGCTTGGACGGCGCGTTGCCCGTGTCCACCATGAGCTTGAGGGTCTGCCCCTTGTAGCCGGAGGACTTCACCAGGGCCTTGGCCTTCTCGAGGTCATAGGGGATCTTCTCGACGGCATCGGAATGGAAGTTGACCTTCGGCATGTAGGAGTTGGGAATCGTCCCGTAGCCGAAGAACACGACCTTCATGATGGCCTCGCGGTCCGCCGCATGATTGAGCGCGAGGCGCAGGTCCTTGTTGTCCAGCGGCTTCGCCTTGTGGTTCGTGTAGACGTAGTCGAGCCGGAAGATGGGCACTTCTTCCAGCTTGATGTCGGAGGCGGCCTTCAGCGACTCTGCCTGGTTGTAGGGTACGGAGGCGATCGCATCGAAGTCGCCGTTCTTCATGCCGAGAACGCGGGCGTTGCTGTCCGCCACGTAGCGGATCTCCACCTTGTCGACATACGGGATCGGCTGGCCATCCGTGCCCTTCTCCCAGTAGTCCGGGTTCTTCGCCAGGACGAGCCGCGTGCCGCGCGCGTATTCCTCCACGACGAAGGGCCCCGTGCACACCGGCTTCTGCCCGAAGGCTTCCGCCCCGGCCTCGTAGGCCTCCTTCGAGACGATTGCAGCACCATAAGCCGACAGCGCCGACAGAAACGGCGCGTAGGGCTGCTTGAGCGTGATCTTCACCGTCTTGTCGTCCACGGCCTCCAGGACCTTGATTGGCGCAAACAGGAAGCCGAGCGGCGCGGATTCGGCAGAGGCCTTCCGGAGCGAGAACAGCACGTCCGCCGCCGTCACCGGCTTGCCGTTGCTGAACTTGGTGTCCCGCAACTTGAACGTGTAAATGAGCGTGTCCTCGGAGACCTCCCACGATTCCGCCACGCCGGGGCGCAGCCCGTCGCCGGTGGCATCGGGCTCCACCAGCGAGTCGCACACCTGCTCGATCGCATAGATGGACCCGTTGTCGTTGGGAATGTACGGGTCCATCGTCGCGGGCTCCTCGGGGCGGGCGAAGATGAGCGTGCCGCCGCGCTTGGGCCCGGCCGGCACCGCCGGCGCCGCCTTGGTTTCCGCACCGGTCGGGGGCGCCGGCGGCTCCTCCTTGGAGCAGGCGCCGAGGGTCAGTGCCAGAACGGCGGCAGCAATACTGCTGGTCGCGGCGGACACGCGGAACGCGGAGGCGGCTTCGGGACGGGCAATGCGGGGCATGGGGCAGGTCTCCGGGGATCGGGAACGTTTCGGGTCAGGGGGCAGCCCGCTCACACGGTCGGGTCGGCACTGCCCTAACAGTTTCCGGACCAGGGCCGAACCGGCGCGCGCAGAGAGGTCCCGGGAGGATAAACACCCCGGTCTCGCGGAGCAACGGGAATCCCGCGCAACCGAACGTCACGCGAGGCGTGGCCCGTTCCGCCAACGCCGGTCAGGTCCTCGCCGCGCCCGACTCGTCGCGCAGCGCCTGGTGCAGATGCATGCTCTGCGTCGAAGGCCGGACTCCGAGCGAGATCGACAGCAGACGCTCCAGCCGGCGGTAGGCCTGGATGCCTTCCGTGCGCCGGCCGGACGCGTGATGGCACCGCATCAGACCCTGGTAGAAAGTCTCGACCAGCGGGTCGGCGTCGAGGCCCCGCTGGTACCAGGCGATCGCCTCCTCGCAACGCTGCTGCGCTTCGAGATGGCGCCCGAGATACCCCAGCGCGTGGATGTACTTCGCCTGCAGACGTTCCCGGACGCCGGCGCACCAGCTTTCGTCCACGTCGTCCGCAAGGAAGGGGCCCGCATAGGTGCGCAGTGCCCGCTCGAGCAGGTAGACCCCCGTCCCGTCACAGGCCCCGTCCAGCCGAAGGCTGCCGACGCTCCGCTCGAAGCTCCACGCGTCCACCCAGCACTTCTGGCGGTCGAGCGACAGCTTGCCCCCCTGCAGCCGCACGACATCGTGATCGTCGAACAGCCGCCGAAGCCGCAGCAGCGTCACGCTGAGTGCCTTGTGTCCGGCATCGCCGTCCTCGTCCGGCCACAGCGCATCGACCAGCACCTGCTCGGGCACCTCGCGCGGACCGAAGGCCACCAGCGCCTTGAGCAGCGACAGCGACTTCTTGGGCGTCTTGTGCCCGAACGCCAGCGGCCGGTCATTCAGCTGCACCTCGAAGCGGCCGAGCGTGAACACCTTCACGGGCCACGGCCACTCGGGCCCGTCCGTTTCCCGGGAGCGCAGACGGAAACGCCGGATGATGCTCCGTGCGGCATCGGCCTCGATGTCTTGCTCCAGCGCGACGCGGAACATGTGGGCCGTGGTGGCCTCGACGTAGCGCATCTGGCACCAGCCGTAATCCACCTGAGACAGCCGGAGCGCCTCGCGCAGCAGTTCGCGGCGATCGTCGAGTCGCCCGTCCGCCTCCGCGAGCCAGGCCTCCACGAGGAGCAAACTGGGCAGGTGCGCCGCGTGGGACGCCCTTCGTTCGATGATGTCCCGGGCCCGTGCGACCAACTCCCTTGCGCGATCGGTCCGCCCGGCGCGGAGCAGCATCTCGCCATTGATGAGGCCGTAGATCATTTCGTGATGGGGCGCCCCGGCCTCCAGGATGGCGGCGTCGGACACCTCGGCATGGTCTGCCGCTGTCTGCCAATGCCCCTGGACCAGTGCGAACCGCGCCCGGTAGCAGGCGAGCAGCGCGCGCGACATCGGGGCTTCGGACCGGGGCAGCGCTTCGATTCGCGCCAGCGCGTCCCCGAGATCGGAGGGATCGAGAATCCGGAACTCCACCGCGAACCGGTGGGTCATGGAGCTCGTGAGCACGCGACGCAGGCCATGTCGCTGTGCCAGCGTCCAGACCTCGTCGAACAGCGCGAGGGACTCCTCGTAGGCGCCCATCAGGAACCGGTTGTGCGCCACCTGGAACATCGCCCAACCCGCCGACGCGGGGCTGGCCCGGGGATCGCGCGCGCTCGCAAGGATGCCTTCCAGAAAGCGTTCGGCAAGGTCCATCCGTGAAGTGCTGGAACTCGCCTCGAGCAATGCGCCGGCTGCAGCAAGCGCGGCGTTCGGATGGCGGTGATTGAGGAGCAAGGCCTCCAGCCTTGTCAAGCCAACCCCGATGCTCGGATGCCAGGGGCGGACGCAGTGCGCACCGACCACCAGGGCACTCCAGGCGATCAGTGCCTTGTCGCCGACCAGCGAGTCCGCGTCGGCCTCCAGCGCGTTCGCCAGAGGATCCAGCCACCGGTCGACTGTCTTGTAGTCGAAGTGGTCGAGAACGCACGCGTTCACCAGGGCCGCGAGACAAAGCAGTGCCCCCGTACGAATGCCGCCGTCCGCGAAGCGCCGGTGGACCGTCTCGAAGAGTCCGCTCGCCGTCCGCGGGTCGATCTGGGCAACGGCGTGCGCCATCCAGTAGTCCAGCCACGGGTCGGCCTGGCGAACAGCCTCCGGCATCCCCGTGATCCAGCCCGACAGGGTCTGCCACCGACCACTTTCGAGCAGCGCCTCGGCGGATCCGAGAATGAGTGCGGCGACCTCGCTCCAGCACCCGGCCTGCGCGAGCACGGCGCGGGCGGCTTCGATCTCGCCCTGTTCCGACAGCGCCAGGCCGGCCCGACGCATGGCTCCAAGCCGATCTTCCGCCGACAGCAGCGCGGCGGCCTTCTCTCGGAGGAAGGCCTGGAACAGCGCATGGAACTGGTAGACGGGCTCGGCACCCGGCCGGCGGTCGGTAAAGAGATTGCGCCGGTGCAGCCATTCGAGCAGTTTTCCCGCCTCCTCGTTGCCGCTCAGGTGCTGCGCGAGCGAGGGCGTCGTACGCGGGACAAAGGCGAGCGCGAGCAGCGTCCGCTGGGTGGCCTCCGGGCTCTGATCGAAGATGAGGCTCGCGAAGTAGTTGAAGACCGATTCCCGCGTATCGGACGGCAGCGTGCCCGTCCCGCTGCCCGCACGCTTCAGCCGTTCGAGCATGAGCGTGACGCCCGCCGCCCACCCGGCAGCGTGCTGGTGGAGCGCCTGGACAATCCAGTCTTCCGCGACGCCCTTCAGACCCGCCATGGCGCGGGTCTCGTCGAGCGTCAGCTTGAGTTCCTCCCAGCCCAGGACGCCCATCGCCTCCCGGGCGGCAAGCTCCGCGAAGTCGGGCGGCGGCTCGACCCGGCTCACCACCAGCACGGTGATGCCGTGGGGAATTTCGGCCTGGGCATCCCGCAGGATTGCCGCCAGGCTGGCGTCCGCGGCCTCCTGGAAGTTGTCGAAGACGACGATCGTGTCCGGGGCGATCGAACCGAAGAACTGCCGGAAGAAGAGTCTCGTGAAGGCAGGGAGATCGTGCCCGTGCTCGGGAAGGAACCGCGGCATTGCCGCCTTGGCGTCGCCCGTGCGGCGAAGATAGTCGAAGAAGGCGGCGGGGTCGGCGTCCCCGGCGTCCACCTGGTACCAGACGAAGGGCTGGCGACGGGCTTCGAGATAGCTGCCGACCAGCGAGGTCTTGCCCGCGCCCGGCGGGCCGGCGAGCCAGACGAGCGGTGCGGCCCGCAGATCGTCCAGCGCCCGGAAAAGCCGCTCCCTCGCGACGGCATGGCGCAGTCGCGGACGGCTCAGCTTGGCGAGTCCCGGCCCTTTGGACATGGTCTCCTGTAGACGCCCAGCAATGGCGGATCGATTCGTCGGACGGACGGGCGCACCCCCTCCCCGCGGGGTGCGAGCGATCTCGGGAGAACGATACGCCGTCGGAGCTTACGTATTGGCAACGAATCGCCGCGGGGATGGCACGGGCACTCAATACCGGGCGATGCGCAGCCGGCCCCGGGGACCCGATACGCCCACCGCAGCGGCCGTGAGGAAAGTCCGCCTGACCGGAGCGGATCGCGCCGGTCAGGCGGGCCCTGCTCTGCGACTACCGCGACATCAAGCGCGACGGCGTCGTGCCGCCAGGGCGACGAACCCCAGCCCGCCTGCGAGAAGCGCCCAGGTCGTGGGCTCCGGCACCGCGACGACGGGCGACACGCCTCCCGAGACGGCCGGCAGGAACTTGGGCGAGTACACACCCCCGATCGACGGGGGTACCGTTGCCGTATTGTCAACGCGATCCCAGCCGGCGTCCGAGATGACTTCGGTCCTGCCGTCCGGCAGGACGCGGTTCACGACGAGCCTGTGCGCACCGTACTCGAAGCTCAGGGCTTCCTTGGGCAGCTCGTCGCCGCCCGCCGTGACGTCGATGGACTCCACCAGCGCCACCGCGAAGAAGTAGGTCATGAACGGTACAGTCTTGCCGCGCTCGACGACATCCAGCCGCATCGACTCAAAAAATCTGCCCTGGGCGAGCGACTTGAACAGGAGGCCGGAGGCAGAGTCCACGGACTTCACGATGTTCAGCGATTCGAATCGGACCTTGCCGGACGTGCCTCCGCCGGTCGATGACCCGACGTTGGTCGGGTTCTTCGCACCGAACGTGAAGGAGTCGATCTCGAAGAATGCCGTCGGGTCCGATTCCGCGGGAACGAGCTTCAGGTAGTAGTCGATGTCCATGGCGAAAACCGGCGTGGACAGGAAGACGGCGACGACGAAGGAAAGAAGGCGACGCATGGGATGCTCCTCGATGGAAGGTGGAAGTGACAGCTGCGTCTCCTCCCCGCACACGGAATTCCGACTTTCACGCCGTCCGCAAAGGAGAAACGCCGAGGCACTCTACGCTCCGGGAAGAATGCCGTCTGCCTCGCGCCATGCACTGCTGGGTCATGCACTGCGCATTCCCCACCGGGGTCAGGTCTAGAAAAGATGCATCGCGAATCGAGAAAGTCCCCGGTCCCGGGCGAAGCCCGGGCTACGCACATCGGGGTCAGGTCTAGAATTGATGCATCATGGACCGAGACAGTCACCACCTCCGGGCAGAGCCCGGGCTACGCGACTGCGGGGCGCGCCGCGCTGCTTCGCCGAATCTGTCCAAACCTGCCCGATTTCTCCAAGCCGCAGCGCCTGCTCCGGGGTACCGTCCGGGTGTCGCAGTCCCGAGCACCAGTCGTCAGGAGCCCTTACGCCCCCATGAGTCACCCCTCTCACGGCCACGTCCACAGCGTGCACTGCACGAGCCTCCACAAGCACTGGGACCGCTCGCTGCCGCCCGCTCACACGGTGGCATCCGGCTCGATCGTGACGATGACCTGCCCGGATGCCTCGAACGGCATGCTGGGTCCGAACTCAACGTCGGAGGACATCGCCCGCGTCGACTTCGGCATGCTCGACCCGCTGTGCGGCCCGATCTACGTCGAGGGCGCAGAACCCGGCGATTCGCTGTCGGTGGAAGTTCTGGATATCGCCATGGCGCCCTGGGGCTGGAGCGGACTGCTGACCGGCTTCGGGCTGCTGGCCGACGAATTCCCCGTGCCGTACTACCGCAGCTTCGACCTGACGCGCGGCCACATCGATCTCTACGGCATTCCCTTTCCGCTGCGGCCGATGATGGGCGTGCTGGGCGTGGCGCCCCAGCTGCCCGGCGAGTTTCCCTCCATCGCCCCGACCGTGGCCGGCGGCAACATTGACGTGCGCTACCTCATGCCGGGCGCCACCATCCACCTTCCGGTCTTCAATCCGGGGGCACTTCTCTCCGGCGGCGACGGCCACGCGATCCAGGGCGAGGGCGAGATCTCCGGTACTGCCATCGAAGCGCCGATGACGGCGACGGTGCGGGTCAAGGTCAACAAGGGACAGGCACTGCGAGCACCGGTGCTCGACATCTCCACCGCGCGATTCGTGGAGACGGAGTACCGCGACTTCCTGGGCATCGGCCCGGACCTGTTCCAGGCCTCCCGCGATGCGACGCGTCACGCGGTCGAGGCGATCGCCGCGCACCTCGTCATCGAGCCTTACGAGGCCTACGCGATGCTCGGGATGATCGGCGAGCTGCGCATCCACGAAATCGTCGATCAGCCCAACTGGGTGGTCGGCTGCATGATCCCGCGGCGCCTGTTCGAACGGCGACTTTTCACCACGGGAGGCGGAGCCTGATCCGCCCCCGACACACTCTGCCGCCCATTCCAGGAGTCCCCATGCCTTCCCTCACCCGCCGCAGTCTCGCCACCCTCCTCACCGCTGCCCTGCTCGGTGGCCTGACACCCTCGTCCTTCGCGGCGCCCGGCGCTCTCAAGATTGGCGTTCCAGTCTGGGTGGGCTGGATGCCCTGGTGGGTCGCCAAGGAAAAGGGGCTGTTCAAGCGCAATGGCGTCGCCGTCGAACTGCGCAACTTCGCCGTCCAGGGCGACGCCGTGCAGGCGCTTGCCGGCGGCAAGCTCGATGGCGCGAGCGTCGCCACCAACGACATCCTCACGGTCAATGCCGGTGGCCCGAAGGCCTCCGTGGTCCTGCTGCACGACGAGTCGGCCGGCGCCGACATGCTCGTCACCCGCGGGATCGACGATCCGAAGAAGCTGAAGGGCCAGCGCATCGCCGTGGAAGTCGGCGGCGTGAGTCATTTCTTCCTCGACAAGCTGCTCGCGCTGCAAGGGCTGAAGGAGTCGGACGTCACCGTCGTCAACATGACCGCAGCCGATGCCGGGGCCGCCTTCGCGTCCGGCGCGATCAGCGCTGCGGTGACCTGGGAACCCTTCGGCACACAGGCCGTGAAGGCCGGCGGCAAGCGGCTTCTCACGAGCAAAGACACCCCCGGGGCGATCGTCGACGTCCTGGGCATCCGCAACGACGTGCTCAAGAAGCGGCCCGACCAGGTGCGGCGCCTGCTGAAGTCGTGGTTCGATGCGCTGGACTACGTGGCACAGCACGAGGCCGAAGCCTTCGCCATCATGGCCAAGGCGTCAGGCGTCTCGGTCGCGGAGTTCGAAGAGATGTGGCATGGCGTGCGCATCTTTACGCTCGCGGACAACCGCAAGGCGCTGACCCCGGCTGGCGCCTTCCACGCCACGGTCGATGAAATGAGCACGTTCATGGTCGCGCAGAAGCTTCTGGCGAAGGCCGTGCCGCCGCAAGGCATGGTCTCCGCCGACCTGCTTCCCGCGAAGTAGACCTCAGCCGCGCGCCTCGCGGCGGTACCGGGACGGCGGGATGCCCCGCTGCCGCGAAAACGTACTGGCGAGGTGCGCCTGGTCGAAGAAACCGCACCGCAAGGCGATCTCGGGCAGCGGGAGCGCAGTCCCGGCCAGCAGATCCGCGGCGTGCGCCACCCGCAGGGCAATGAGGTACTGCTGCGGTGACTGCCCCGTGGCGCGCTTGAAGGCCCGCGAGAACTGGTGCGCGCCCAGACCCGCGACAGCCGCCATCTCGGTGACGGCGATGCTCTCGCCGAGTCGGTCGACGCAGTGGTTTCGCACCTTCTCGACGAGCCCCGCTGCGAGCGGCTTCAGCCCGCGGGCTGGGCTTCGACCCGCCCCGTGCGCCATTCTCAGCAGCGTCATCACGAACAGATCCTGGATCGAATCCACGAAGGCCCGTCCCAGTGAATCCCCCGCCTTCTGTTCCCGCAGAGCCTGCCCGCACAACTGGGTGAGAAAGGCGCTGCGGAACGGGCGTTCGTGGAGCGACCCGAGATGATCGGCGGGAGCGCCGGATTCCTCGGCGATCCGGCGAAACGCCCCCGCATCGAGTTCGATCATGAGGTGACGCTGGGCCGACGAGATCTCAAGCGGCACCTCGACCGACGGCGGCGACACGGGCGCGAAGCAGCCTGGGCGCAGTGGAGCGCGCCGGGCTCGATCCTCCACGCGATACGACAGATCAGCAGCGCCGGCCAGAACGAGACACAGCTTGAAGGACGGCGTGGGGGCGTCCGCGAACGTCGACGCCGGGATCCACAGTTCCTCGAAACTCAGGGGACAGGCGATGGCGCTCATGCGGGACGGATTCCTCCGGGGCTGGCGACCCGCTCACCCGGAGGCCTGCGGATCAGGGACGCGCTGCCCCGTGCACGACTCGCGCCCGCGGCGCCCTCTGGCCGCTCAGCCGTGGAGCCACGGCTTCGGGTCGGCGTTTTGCACTGACGCAGTGCAATCAGCCACCCCGAAGCCTCGATGTAGTGCGGGAAGACCTCGCCTTCGCCCCTCAGACGCTCAGGCGAACGAGTCCCGCCAGATGTTCTCCGCCCACGAGAGCGCGTACGTAGCCTCCGCCTCGTTGCGCTTCTCCGACACGCCCAATGTCCCGTCGACCGTCACCAGCGACTTCTTTGCGGCATCGAACCGGTACACCGCGGCAACGTGGATGGCTTCCGTCGGCGACACGAAGCTGTAGCAGGTGTTGGCGGAAACCGGCACGGCCGTGGGCGCCTCGCCGCGCAGGCTCGCGATGATCGCGCTCGCGGCGACCTTGGCCTGGTTGTTGGCCGTGTGGGCGGACTTGGGTGCCGGCGCGGCTGACGTCGAATCCCCCAGCACATAGATGCCGGGAACCACCAGCGATTCGTAGGTCTGGAAGGAAACACCCGCCCAGCGCCCGTCCACGCTCACCACGCCGGCCTGATGCGCAATCGTCCCGGCGCCGTGCGGTGGCACGACGTTGAGGACGTCCGCCTCGAACGTGTCGAAATCGGTCTTCACCGACTTCGCGCCCGCATCCACCTGAATCACGGCGCTGTTCGGGTGGTAGTCGATCACGCCGGGATACAACTCGGCCCAGGCCTTGGTAAACAGGCCCTTCTTGGAGACGATCTCGGGATTGGCGTCGAGGACGATCACCTTCGACTTCGGCTTATGACGACTGAAGTACGACGCGATCATGCTCGCCCGCTCGTAGGGCCCGGGCGGGCACCGGTACGGCGCCCGGGGAATCGACAGCAGGTAGCTGCCGCCGTCGGGCATGGCTTCCAGCTGCTTGCGCAGCGCCGTCGTCTGGTGGCCGGCCTTCCAGGCGTGCGGTACCTTGTCGTCGGAGATGCGCTCGTCCAGTCCCTCGATGGTGTTCCACAGGAAATCGATGCCGGGCGAGATGACCAGCCGGTCGTACCGCACCCGCTGTCCGGTGTCGATCACGACCTCGCGCTTGTCGTGGTCGACAGCCGTGACATCGGCGCGGATACGCACGACGCCGTGCGCGGCGAGCCCTTCGTAGCCGATGGTGTTCTGTTCGAGCTTCCGGTCGCCGCTCAGCACGAGATTGCTCATCGGGCAGGACACGAAATGGTGGCGCCGTTCGAGGATCGTCACGTCGATGCCCGGATCCCAGAGGCGAATGTACTTGGCTACGGTCGCGCCGCCGAAGCCCGCGCCGATGACGACCACCTTGGGGCGGGCGTTGGCGAGTACCGCCGGGGCGCCGCCCACGAACGGAATGGCCGCCGCGCCGGCGAGAACGCGTGCAAACGCACGCCGGTCCATGGGTCGTTGGCTCATTGCGCGGCCCTCGTGCGGGTGGAGAAGTAGTCGGCGATCAGGCCGATCTCGGCCTCTGAATAGCCCTTGGCGTGCTGGTGCATCACCGTCGCGGTCTTGCCGCCCGTCTTGAAGCCGAGCATTTTCTCGACGAGGACGGCGCGATCCTGCCCGGCGAGCACGACCATACGGCCCGTCGCATTGCCATCGGTGCCATGACAGGCCGCACAGCTGGCGGCGAGATCGCGTGCTGTCGTGTCGGCCGCCTGCAGCGGTAGAGCCACCGTCAGCGCCAGGACCGCCAGCGAGCCAGCGGTCGCATGGCGGCGAAGACTTCCAAGCGAAGAGATCATCCAGAGCCTCATGTCATGTCTTGTTGTCGGGGCGGGCCTGCGCGCCGCAGACTACCGGAGCCGGATTCTCGCATCCGGCCGGACCATCCTCTATCAACGGATGGTCACATCGATATTCCGGCAGCGAATGGCGGCAACGCCAGGTCAGGCGGGCCACACCTTGCCGCTGCGCGGGGTGTCGATCCGGTAGTCCGAATACTTGCGTTCGAACAACTCCCGCCCGAGTTGTTCCGCGTCGGCAAGCGGCGAACGCTCGTCCCGGCGAACCTCCCCCCGGGCATTGCCCGTCCCGCGGACCACACCGACGAGTTCGGAATGGGTGTAGCGCGCGTACTCCTGCATCTGGTGCTCGATGCCCAGGGAGGCGCCAGGATAGGTCTCCTCGGACACCAGAACCAGCCCGAGGCGTTTTCGCGCCATGCCCGCGATGGCCTGGGCGGATCCGGGATAGGACGCGGCGTAGTAGCAGAACATCCGGTCCAGGAATACCTTGGTCTGGGCGGACAGCCCGTACCAGTAGACCGGCGAGGCGAACACGACGCCCTCGGCCGGGATGAACTCGTCGAACAGCAGTTCGCGGAAGCGGTCCTCGATGGCGCACTCGCCATCGGGCCGCCGGCAAGTCCGGCAGTCCCGCAGCAGCGACGACACGTAGTCATCGATGAACCGGACGGCCACCGTCGAACCGGCCGCTTCCGCGCCCTGCCTGACCCCGTCGGCGAGGGTGGCCGAATTGCCGTTGCGGCGGGGGCTGCCTACGAGTACCAGAAGCCGGCGGGAAGAAGTCATGGGGTGGGTTTCCGAAGAATAGGCGTGAGTCGAAGCAGTCATCGGGGCCCGTTAGCGAGAATCCGGCCTGCCTACACGGCCTGCCCGGCCGCCACGCCGGAACTCCAGGCCCACTGGAAGTTGAAGCCGCCCAGCCAGCCGGTCACATCCACCACCTCCCCGATGAAATGAAGGCCCGGTACGGCCGTGGATTCCATCGTCTTCGAGGACAGGCCGCGCGTATCGACACCCCCGACCGTGACCTCGGCCTTCTGGTAACCGGTGGTGCCCGAAGGCTTCACCTGCCAGTCGTGCAGGCCGTCCGCCAGGGCCCGAACCGTCTTCTCGGGCAGTTCCGCGAGGAAACGCGTCGCGCCCATGGCCTCGCACCACTGCTGCGCAAAGCGCTTGGGCAGCACGTCCGAGAGGATGGATACCGGCGTCGAGCGTGACTGCCGGGCCGCGGCCAGCAGCGCATGGGCGTCGCCGTCGGGCAGCAGGTCCACGTGGATCGGCTCGCCCGGCTGCCAGTACGAGGACGCCTGCAGGATGGCCGGGCCGGACAGACCCCGATGGGTGAACAGCAGGTTCTCCCGAAAGCGCGGCCCGTCCGCACTCACCACGGCTTCCAGCGAAATCCCCGACAGATCCCCGAAGCGTGCGAGTTCCGCGGCATCGAACGCCAGGGGCACCAGCCCGGGGCGCGGCGGCACCACGGCGAGGCCGAACTGCTCGGCCAGCCGGTAGCCGAACGGACTCGCGCCGATCTTCGGCACCGACAGGCCGCCAGTGGCCACAACAAGGCTTTGCGCGCCGAACTCCCCGGCGGAAGTCCGTAGTACGAACCCCTTTCCGTCGGGCCCCCGCTCCACGGATCGGATCTCGCAGCCGGTCTGCCATGCCACCGCGCCGTCGTCGCATTCGGCACGGAGCATGTCGATGATCTGCGTGGCCGAGCCATCGCAGAAGAGTTGCCCCAGCGTCTTCTCGTGGAAAGCGATGCGGTGGCGTCTGACGAGCGCGATGAAGTCGGCCGGCGTGTAGCGGGCCAGTGCCGAGCGGCAGAAGTGCGGGTTCCGGGAGAGGAAGTTCTCGGGCCGGCAGTGCAGGTTCGTGAAGTTGCAGCGCCCGCCGCCCGAGATGCGAATCTTCTCGCCGATCCTGGTGGCGTGGTCGACGAGCAGCACCTTCCGGCCGCGCTGCCCCGCAGTCGCGGCACACATCATCCCGGCGGCGCCGGCGCCGATCACGATCACGTCGAAAGAGGTCACATCGGGGTCCGTTCGGTTTGGCGGGCAGCATCAGCCTCGCAGGGCGGCCGGAGTATAGGCGCACGGCCGCGGGACCGGCGTCCCTGGACACCCGTTGATCTGCCGCAGACAGCCGGCCGCATTCCCGGGCAGTATGCTCGCTGCTCGGCGCGCCACTTGCATCGGGCATATCGCCCCCCATCGCCCGCCCGACCTCCGAGGACCGAACCGATGACCTCCCCTGCCCCCGCCCGCATTCCCGCCACCCTCATCGCCGGCGACGGCATCGGACCGGAGATCATGGATGCCACCCTGGCCGCCCTCGACGCGCTCGGCTCGCCCTTCGAGTGGGAGAGCGCGGTCGCGGGCCTAGGCGGCGTGACAGCCGCCGGCGACCCGCTGCCGCCGGCCACGCTCGACAGCATCCGTCGCACCCGTCTCGCCCTCAAGGGGCCGCTGGAGACCCCGGTGGGCGGCGGCTACCGGTCCTCCAACGTGCGTCTGCGCGAGGAGTTCAAGCTCTACGCGAACCTGCGGCCGGCACGCTCCCTGGTGCCGGGCGGCCGTTTCGAGAACATCGATCTCGTCCTGGTGCGGGAGAACAACGAAGGCCTCTACATGGGCTACGAGCACTACATCCCCATCGACGGCGACCCGCATGCGGTGGCGATGGCCACGGGGGTGAACACGCGCAAGGGCTCGCGCAACATCCTGTCGTTCGCGTTCGAACACGCCCTGCGCACCGGCCGCAAGAAGATCACGGTCGTGCACAAGGCGAACATCATGAAGGCGCTGACGGGCATCTTCCTGGAGACCGCCTGGCAGATGTACGAGGAGAAGTACAAGGGTCGCATCGAGATGAACGACGTCATCGTCGACGCTTGCGCGATGAAGCTCGTGATGAACCCGTGGCAGTTCGACATGCTGGTCACGACCAACCTGTTCGGAGACATCCTCTCGGACGAGATCGCCGGTCTCGTGGGCGGACTCGGCATGGCGCCGGGCGGCAACATCGGTGAGCACGCCGCGATCTTCGAGGCGGTGCACGGCTCGGCGCCGGACATCGCCGGCAAGGGCATCGCCAACCCGATCGCCCTCATGCTTGCCGCGGCGATGATGCTCGACCACGTGAACCGCCAGGATCTCGCGACGCGCCTGCGCAAGGCCATCGACCAGACGCTGAACGCCGATCAGATCCGCACGGGGGATCTCGGCGGCAAGGCGAACACGAAGGAATTCATCGCGGGCGCGGTGTCGCGCATCCGGAACGGCTGAACGCCACGGCACTCAGGACGCAGCCGCCCGGGGGTCGGCGCGGGCGAAGGGCACCGTGACGGAGAACACGCTTCCGCGTCCGACTTCGGACTGGACAGCCACCGCATGCCCAAGCAGATCGCTCTGCTTGCGCACGAGCGCGAGTCCCAGTCCTTGCCCTTCCTCCGCGCGGTCCTTCCGGTCGTCGAAGCGGCGATACGCGATGAACAGGTGAGGCACCAGATTCGCCGGAATGCCAGGCCCCGTGTCTAGCACCTGAAGTTCCACCAAGGCACCCCGGCGCCGGAGGCCGACGAGAATGGTGCCTATGTCGGTGTATCGCAGCGCGTTGGAAACCAGGTTGTCGACGATGGACTGCAGCATCTTCGGGTCGCTGTCCACGAACGCGCCGGAGCGCCGGAAGCGCAGTCGCAGGCCCTTTTCCCGGGCGAGCGGCTGAAACTGCGACTCGCTCGCCTCGAAGAGCTCCGAAACCGCGATGGGGCGGCGCGACACCTTGGCCTCGCCGGCCTCGAGTCGGGACAGCTCCAACAGCCGTGACAGCTGCGTGCTCATCGACTTCGTCGCGGCGTCCATGGGGGCACAGACTTCTTCCAGTGTCGCGGGGCTGACCTCGTCCTGACGCAGCGAGCGCAGAAAGTGCAGGTGCAGGCCGAGCGCGTGAACCGGCTGCCTCAGGTCGTGCGTCACCCCGGCCAGGAACAGGTCTTTTGCCTGCATGGCCGCGCGAACGGCATCGCGCTCGATCCGGAGTTCTTCCATCAGGCGGGCATTCTGGCGGCTGAGGAGCACCGTCCGGCGCATGGCGTCGTGACCGGTCCGGCCGAACCCCATCAGCACCACCATCGAAAACATGATGGTCAGCGCGCCGGCGGTGTGAACGCTGCCCCCGATCAGCATCGCCTTCACGATGAACGGGACGAACGCCGCGGAGACATACGTGTTGAGCGCACGCGGCAACGCCATGGTCGAAGCCACAGCCCCGCTGGTCATGCCGACCAGCATCGCGACGCTGAAGAAGTCCACGAACGGGTCCTCTCCGGTGTACACGAGCCAGGGCAGAGCGCCCCAGGTAAGGCCGCTGGACCCCACCAGCACCGTAAGCTGCCATTCGAGCTTTCGGAGCGCGGGCTCCTCGAAGGTGGCGACCACGGGCGCGGTCCGACGGGCGTGCCAGGCGCGGAGGACGACGAGGCTCAGGAGGCATGACGCCCAGGCCAGGACGCCGCGATAGATGCCGGCCCCGACCACCACGCCCACCGTGGCAATCCCGATGGCGACGTTGCCGACGAGCGCCATCCGCGTGTGGCCCAGGAGCACACTCAGCAGCTCTCGCTGCACTGCGACCCGATCTTCGGCGCCCGATTCGGGCCCGGGCGGGCCTCCGGTCGTGTTAACTTCTTCAGCCATGGAAACCAACGAAATCCGCATACTCGTCGCCGAAGACCACGTGCTGGTCCGGCAGGGACTGAAGCTCGTCCTGTCCCGCGAGCCGCGCCTGCGCTGGGTGGGGGAAGCCGCCGACGGCGACACCGCGCTGCGCCTCACGCGGGAGCTGCGGCCGGACGTGCTGCTCCTCGATCTCGGGCTGCCCAAGCTCGACGGGCTGGAAGTGATGCGCGCGCTGGCCGCAGACGAACTGCACACTCGCGTGCTCGTGATCACCGCGCGGCAGGACTCGGCGTCCGTACGCACGGCATTGTCGTTCGGTGCCCATGGCTACCTCCTCAAGACCGATGATACCGACGGACTCATCGCCGCGATCGACGCGGTGGCGGCAGGAGGTTACCTGGTGAGCGCCGAACTGGCCCACGTGTTCGAGAGTCCCGGCGAGGCGGACGGCGAACCCCTCACCCCCCGCGAGCTCGACATCGCCACGCGGGTGGGCCAGGGGCTGCCGAGCAAGGCCATCGGACGCGAACTGGGAATTTCGGAGCACACGGTACGCAAGCACCGCGAGAACATCGCCCGCAAGCTCGGGCTGCGCAACGCCGCCGAGCTGGTGGCGTGGGCGATACGGCAGCGGCTGTAGAACACCCGGGCCGCGCCCGTAGACCGCCAAGGCAGCGCAGCAAGAGACGGAAAGGCGACAGGACTTCGCGAGAGTGCAGTCGCCTCAGCCCTCAGCTTCCGCCCTTCGATTTCGCCGCGATGTAGTCGTTGAACCCCGCGAGCCCGGCCTTGCGTTCCTCGTTCACCCGGGCGACGGTGGGACGTTCGCCGATCCGCTTGGTGTAGGTCTTCGCGGCCGGGAGAAGTTCGGCGAGCATGTCCCGACCGAAGACCACCTTGGTCGCGAACGCTAGGCCCGGCAGGTGCATGGAGGCCGCGCAGTCAGCCGCCGTGAAGGCATCCCCGGCGGCGAACGCCGAGAAATCGCAGCGGCTCGCGAGGGCCGTCAATCCCTTGACCAGCAGCTTTTCCACTTCGGTCTTGACCGGATCGGGGGCCTTGCCGCCGAAGAATGCCTCCCCGTAGACCCGCCGCACCACGAGTTCGAGATGCAGTTCGAGGATCGTGATGATCTCGCGCACGCGGGCGCGCTCGTAGGCGTCTGTCGGGTACAGCGGGTGCGCAGGATAGGCATCCTCCAGGTAGTCGAGGATCACCTGGGACTCCGCGACCGGTCCGCGGTCGGTGCGAAGGAACGGCACCTTGCCCATGGGCGATGCCGCATACAGCGCCGGATCCTTCGAGGGATAGACGATCTCCTCTTCGAAGGCCACGTTCTTCTCGAGCAGCGCGAGCTTCACCTTGTTGTGATAGTTGCTTGCCGGGAAACCGCACAGCTTCAGCATGGACTGCCTCCGTGGAGTGGTGGGGTACCGCCGCCGGGCGAATTCGCCGGCGGCGGACAACGGGGCAAGGATAGCCGGAACGGGTGCGTCTGCGTGTGTAAACGCCGTGACACCCCCTCAGTCGCGCGGGTCCTCACTACATTGCGTGGTGCCAAGGATTGCGCCAGCCCGACTTGCCGATCGGCAATTGACGTCCATGCCGCCGAGCGATAGCGTCCGGCGTGCCGTCTTGCCACTCATGTAGCAGCCGTTCACCGTTGTCGTGCGCCTGCCTGGCCGCAGGCCTTGTGGTCCACCCGCTACGAGCCGCCTCCTTGAACACTCGCCTTCCCGCTCGCGTCCCGCAACTGGCAAAGTTGTCCCTGCCGCGCCTACCACCGGTAGCCGCTCGGGAGCGGCTGATCCGCCGGCTCGACGATTTCGCGGACTTGCCCTGCATCTGGGTGTGCGGGCCCGCGGGCAGCGGCAAGACGACGCTCGTCGCCGACTACCTCCGTCGCCGCGAGCGGGCGTCCTACTGGTATCACGTGGATGAGGGTGACCGCGATCCGGCATCGACCATCTCGTACCTCGTCGCGCTCGCCCGCGGGATCGATCCCGCCGCCGATGCGCTGCCGTATCTGCTGCCCGAACACAGGGCCGACATCCCGGCGTTCTGCCGCCAGTTCTTCCGGCAGTTCTTCCCTCTGCTGCCCGCGGAGTGCACGATCGTTTTCGACAACTGTCACGAGTCGTCGACGGATTCGTTCCACACCATCCTGCGGACCGCGGTCGACGAGGCGCCGGCCGGCATCACCGTGATCGCCCTCAGTCGTCACCAGTTGCCCGTCGAGTTCATCAAGCTGGAGGCCAACCGTGAAGCCGGCGTGCTCGGCGCCGCCGATCTCGAACTGGATCTCACGGAAGCCCGCGCGGTGGCCGGTTCGCTGGCATCGGTGCCGGACGCCGACGTCGCGTCGATTCATTCACTGGCCGGCGGTTGGGTCGCGGGGCTCGTCCTGCTGCTGGCTCGCACGCGCGCAGCCGGTGCCCACGAGACCGCCCGCCAACTCGACCTGTCCTCGCGCGAAGCCGTCTTCGGCTACTTCGCGGACGAGCTGTTCGCATCGGCCGAGCCTCCGCTGCAGACCCTCCTGCTGCACACCGCCCTGCTGCCAACGGTGACGCCCGCCCAGGCCTGCGAACTGACGGGCGACAGCCGCGCGGGAGATCTGCTCGAAGGGCTCTACCGGCGGCATTTCTTCACCATGCGCCACGAGCCTGCACCCGGTTCGCACGAAGCCAGCTTCCGCTACCACGATCTGTTCCGTGCCTTTCTGCTGGAGCGGCTGGAGCGCGACCAGCCCGCCGCAGAACTCACGGCGCTCCGGCCCAAGGTCGCCGCCATCCTCGAGCGCACCGGACTCGTAACCCGGGCGATGGAGCAGTACCACGTCCTCGGCAGGACGCCCGACGTTGCGCGTCTCGTCCTGGCCGGGGCTCAGACGATGATCGACCAGGGCAGGCTCCCGGAACTGCGGGAATGGCTGTCGCGGTTGCCGGCAGAGTCGCTCGCGGCGGACCCATGGCTGCTCCTCTACAGCGCGCATGTGTCCACATCCACTGCACCTGCGGAGGCCATCGCGACCGCGGAGGCCGCCTACAACCGTTTTCGGGAACAGGATGACGAGGACGGCCAGCTGATTGCCGCCTTCACGCTGATGGAAACGATTGTGATGACTAGTGCGTCCTACAAGCCGTGGGACCGCTGGATCGACGTCCTCGCCGGACTGCTGGCGTCCCGCCCGCCAACCCAACCGGCCGTGGCAGTGCGGGCCTGGCATACCCTCCTCTACACGTGCCTGTACCGACGCCCCGATCACCCGATGATCGGCACCGCGGTAAAGGTGCTGGAACGCGAACTCCTCGCGGGTCATCTCCACCCCACCCAGGCGATCCAGGCCGCTACCGGACTGATCGCCTACGCTCACTTCTGCTGCGACGAATCCCTTGCGGCCCGAGTCATCGCGGTGATGGAGCGCTGGCTGGCTGGCGAGCAACTCGCGGTGATGTCCCGCGCGCTAGCCGTCGGCTGGCTGCTGGTCTGGTACTACTTCGACGCGCAGTACGAGAAAGCGCTGGAGTGCACGGAAGCCACGCACGCTCTCGCCATTCAGCACGGGTTCGCGGCACTTGCCGGTATCCACGCCTGGTACCAGCTGCAGTGCCTGACGCACCTGGGCCGCCTCGAGGCGGCAAATCAGGGCGCTGCCCGCCTGCGAGCCCTGGAGGGCGCCGCGCTGGAAGCGCCGCCCGAGTCCTACGCCGCGACTTGCGATGCGCTCGTGCACTTCGCATCGGGCAACATCGCCAAAGCGATTGAAGTCGGGGAGCGCGCCCGGGAAGCGTGGCGCGAGAGCGGGTTCATCATGGCGGGGCTCGCCTGGGCGCAATCGATGCAGGCGGTTTATCGGATGGCCGCCGGGCAATTCGAGATCGCGGAGGCACTCATCGCCGACTCGGAAGCCGGGCTCGCAGGTACGGTCTGCAACTATCCCGAAGCGCTCTATGCCGGACTGCGAGCGCATGCGGCGCTGACGCGTGGCGATGAGGCCGGTGCCATCACGCACCTGAAGGACTGCTTTGCGAAGGGCTTCAATCACAAACGCATCGCTGCGTTGTACTGGGCCAGACCCTTCCTGCCTGCACTCTTCTCGCTCGCGTGGAAGGAAGACATCGAACGGGCGCGCGTGCTCGCCCTGGTTGGGGAGTGGCGCATCGCGCCCCCGTCACCCGATGAACTGCACTGGCCGCACAACCTGGAGATCTGCCTGCTGGGCGGCTTCGAACTGCGCCGCCTCGGCCAGCCGCTCGACTTCGGACGGAAAGCCCCGAAGAAGCTGCTCGCATTGCTCAAGGCGATCGCGCTTGGCGGTGCGCGTGGTCTGTCCGTGGAGTCTGCGCGCAATTTGTTCTGGGCGGACCAGGAGGGCGACGCGGCCGTCGCTGCCCAGGCTGCGGCGCTCTATCGTTTGCGCAAGATCCTCGAATTGCCGGAAGCCGTCCGCCTGACCGAAGGACGCCTCTCGCTCGACCCGGCGCTGGTGTGGGTCGATGTGAACGCGTTCGAGCGGCTTGCGCAAAGTCCGGAACCTCGCGACCACGTCCGTGCCCTCGACCTCTACCGCGGCCCGTTGCTGCCGCACGACGACGACCAGCCCTGGAGTGCCGGCGAGCGGCTGCAGTTGCGCGACACGTTCCTGCGACTGGTGGAACGAATCGCGCAACCTCTCGAAGCATCCGACACCGAGGCCGCCGAGCGGCTGTACCTCCGCGGCATCGACGCCGAGCCCCTGGCCGAACGCCTCTACCAGGGGCTCATGCGCTGCCACGCCCTGCGGGGACGCAAGGCGGAGGTCGCCGCCGTCTTTCGGCGCCTGCGGCAGACCCTGTCGGTGGTGCTCGGCATCGCGCCGTCGGAAGAGTCGGAGCGCCTTCGCCGGCAGATCGTCGAAGGCGCCTGAGCCCGCAGACGCGGCCCCGCCGTCTCAAGGCAGACGGTAGTCCACCTTCTGCTGGCAGGTCCATTGCGACGTGTTCAGGTTCACTGGTACGCATTTGAACGACCAGCCCCCAGTGACACCCGTGAACTTTCCGGTGCCGCCAAGAAACTTGCCGGAGCCCTCGTAGGGAGCAGTCGGCGAAATGACGCCTTTCCATTCGCCGTGCACCTTGTCACCGCCATCGCTGAAGGTGCAGAAACCGCCACTCGAGCCGGCACCGTTCACCATATCGCTGGCCCCGCCGCACACCACCTGCGCTGCGTGGAACAGCCCGCTGCCCGCGTCGTTGTAGCTGATGCCCAGCCAGGTCCCGAACAAGTACATCCGCGTGTCGCTGACCTGATGCAGTTCCCCACTGCCCTTGAACGCCGTATGCAGGGCGAGCGATCCGCTCTTGGGGATGGACTGCGCCGCCGCGCCCCCCGCAATGACCGCGAGCGCTGCGCCGAGGATGCTCATCTTGTACGAAATGCTCATGCAATTTCCTCCGAGGTAGGAACAGGATCAACTCGGGCTTCAGGTTACGGGGGCTGCCATGACGGATCCCTGATGGATTGGCGATCCGAACGTATCGCCGGAGCGGCGCAGGGTGAGCGCATTCCAGGCGCCGTTTCCTCGTAACATCCGCACTGTCCGGGGAGGCGGCGCTGGCGTCTCAATCCACGCGGCCTGTCATCAACAGGAGAACAAGACTTGAAACCCGAAAGAAGACGCTTCTGCGCCATGGCGGGCGCGGGGCTGCTGAACGGCTGGCTGGGCACCACGGCGGCGGGAGCGGCTGGGCAGTTTCCGGAACGTCCCGTGACCATCGTCGTGCCGGCCCCGGCAGGCAGCCTGCCGGACGTGTTCTGCCGCAAGATCGCGGAGCGTCTCGCGCAGCGGTGGAATCAGCAGGTGAACGTCGAGAACCGGCCCGGCGGTGCCACCGCCGTCGGCGCGAAGATCGTGGCCAGTGCGGCGGCGGACGGCCACACCCTCCTCTACGCGCCGTTCAACACGCTGGTGCTCAACCCGCTCATGACGAGTTCCTTGTCCTACGACCCGGTGGCCGACTTCACCCCCGTGACCGTCGCGGGGCGGGCGCCGCTCGTGCTCGCCGTGAACACGGCCACCGGGGTGCAATCGCTGTCGGACCTCGTGGAGCTCGGGAAGCGCTCGGGCCAGCCGCTCCGGTATGGCAGCCCCGGCAAGGCGTCGATGCCTCACCTGTTTGCGGCGCTGCTGGCGAACCGTACGAATCTCGCGGCTGAGCACGTGCCCGCCGCGAGCGGCCCGAAGGCGATGGAGGATCTGCTGGAAGGTCGCGTGCACTTCGTCTTCGACGCGGCGGTGTCGACCCAGGCGCACATCGCCGGCGGACGCCTGCGCGCGCTCGGCGTGACGAGCCGCAACCGGATCCGCGAATTTCCGGAGGTGCCGACGCTTATCGAGCTCGGTGCGAGTGACGGGGACTGGACGCTCTGGGGTGGCTTCGTGGCCCCGGCCGCCACACCGCCCGCGCGCATCGCGGAGCTGAATGCCGCGATCCGCGCCGAGAACGAACGCGGTGGCTTCGTCGACGACATTCCGGGGACCGAGCGGCTGGGCACCACGCCCGACGGGTTCGGCCAACTGCTGGCGGCCGAGCGGGTCCGATGGAAGCCTCTCGTCGAGGCCTCGGGCGTGCGCCTGGACTGATCCCTCGGCGAGGTGTTCGGGTCGCCAGCGTCCCTATTGTCAGCGGGCTCCGGCGAACTGCCGGTGCGACTCGATCTTCTGCGAGAACGCGTCTTTCTGCGCGTCGCTCAGATTCGGCGGAAACCGCGAGTCGCTCCGGCGCCAGCGCGCCAGCCAGGTGTCGCCCAGCCAGGGAATCTCGCGGGATGCCCATCCGGCACGGGCCGACTCGCCCTCCATGACGGTGAAGGCCATGGTCGTAGTGGCCTTCGGGCCCGTGCCCACGCCTTCCGCCACCCAGAAGCTCGCCCAGAGCAGCGCGGCCCTCACGGCGGTCGAAGCCGAATACGTGAAGAGCTCCATCGGTTTCGTGCCGCCATGCGCGACCAGACGCGCGAATACCTCGGCACTCCAGAGCGCCGTATCGGTCTTCGCGGAGAACGGATCGTAGAAGACGAGTTCGGGCGCGGGCTGCGCTGCGAAGGTCTCGAGGAAGTCCCCCTCCACCAGCTCCCATCGGAGCAATCCGGAAGAGTGGGTCCAGGTGCCCGTCTTCGCCAGCGTGCTGGGCGCGCCGTGCTGCACATGCGGAAAGTGCGACGACTTCTTCGTCACCAGAAGTAGCGGGTCGAGATCGCGTTCGAAGCTGATCAGGCGCACAGGTCGCAATGCGGCCGCGCCGTGCTGCGCGCAGACCTTCTCGAAGCAGGCAATCGCGGCCATGGCGTTGGTCGCCGCGCCGAGGCCCACATCCCAGATCACGAGCGGATCGTCCGATGCCGACATGCCGTCGGGCTGCCGCAGAACGCGCTCGGCGAGTCGCGACTGCGTCACGTACAGCGCATTCGCCTCCTCGCCCGGTTCGTTGACCGAGTGCATCACCTCGCCGGAACTGATCTGACGGACGCAGTTGGCGCCGGTGGGCCCCTGAATGATTTCGTAGTCGCCGCGGCGCGGTGGCAGCGCAGGCCGGTTCCGGCGCGGGTGAACGCAGGGGTTGTCGTCGTCGTCAGGGCGCGCGAGCTCGTGGCGCTTCTTTTCGTAGAACGCCGCAAACTCGTCCCGCAGGATGGCTTCGCGAATCTCGCGCATCAGCCGGTGGTAGAAGGCCAGATTGTGGATGGACAGCAACTGCGTGCCGAGGGCTTCGCCCGCCCGCACCAGATGGCACAGATACGCGCGGGAGTACTCGCGGCAGGTCTGGCAGTCGCAGGCGGCATCCAGCGGCACCTCGGAAAGACGGTAGACGGTGCGGCGGCAATGCATCCTGCCGTGCGAGGTGAAGGCCGTACCGCGCTTGGCGAGCTGCGACGGGATGATGCAGTCGAACATGTCTACACCGCAGTGGACCGCTTCGAGGATGTCGATGGGCGTGCCCACGCCCATCAGGTAGCGCGGCAGATGCGTAGGCATGTAGCGGGTGGTGAGCCCGGTGAACTCGTAGCGCTCGGCGTGGCTTTCCCCGACGGCCAGCCCGCCGATGGCCAACCCGTCGAACGGCAGCTTCGACAGAAAATCCGCACTTCGCTTGCGCAGGTCCGGATGGCACGCGCCCTGGACAATGCCGAAAAGCGCCTGAGGCGAATCGCCGCGCGCCTCCAGCGACCGTACGGCCCAGCGGTGCGTGAGTTCCATTGCCGCTTCCGCCTGCTCGAACGGCGCCGTCGAGGGAATGCACTGGTCCAGCACCATCATGATGTCGGAGGCGATGGTCTTCTGCATCTCGATGCTGGTCTCCGGCGACAGCAGGTGCACATCGCCGTCGACGTAGCTGCGAAACCGCGCGCCCTCCTCTTCCAGCACCCGCGCGTTGGGCAGCGAAAAGATCTGGAAGCCTCCCGAGTCCGTCAGCACCGGGCCGTTCCATTTCATGAACCGGTGGATGCCGCCGAAGGCCCGGAACACATCCGGCCCTGGGCGCAGCAGCAGGTGGTAGGTGTTGGCGAGCAGTACGCGGGAACCGACGGCCTCGAGCCCGTCCACCGTCATGCTCTTCACCGTGGCCTGCGTGCCGACCGGCATGAAGATGGGCGTCAGGACTTCGCCGTGAAGAGTCTGGAAGCGCGCTGCACGGGCCTGGGAGCCGCTGGCTTGCCGGTCGATCGTGAAGTTGAGACGTGACATGGGGGACTGCAAGGAATCGGGGTGACCCGGCCCTCGCGGACCGGACCTCCGGCGGATTGCCGGGGCGCCGAAGGATAGCCGCAATTGCATTCCCGCATGCAAATCGCTGACGGCACCGGTGCCGTCATCGGTTCATTTTCGGGCTGCGTGGCCGATACCGGATCGGGAACCGATCTTCGGGCAAGGCTCTGTATGTCGAATGAGGAACTGACGGCGTTCGTGGCAGTGTTCGGCGGGATCGCCCTGTTCACGACAGTGCTGACCGTCGTGGCAGTCCGGTCACGGCGGGCCGGCGACGCCGGAAGCCTCGCCTTGCGTGCTTCCGAGGTGGTGACTCAGACCAAAGACCTCCTCGTGGGGCCTGGCTTCCTTTGGGCCGTATGGCACGACACGGCCAAGGTCGCCGAGATGAAGATGCTGATTCGCAACCATCGGGATGAAGTCCTGAGCACGGTCGTCGTGCCCACCGTCGTGCTCGATGGCGTTCTGAAGCGATTCGACCTCGATGGCAGGCAGTATGAGATCCGCAAACCCGGCCTGACGGCGAACCGCACGCACCTTTGCGAGGCCGGACGGGACGAAGTGCTCTTGTCGGCAGAACATGAGACGTTCAGAACCACGTTCTTCCTCGGCGACGGGACGAAAGTTCTCTTCACAGTGCCGGCCGCCTCAGCGCTGAAGCGCTTCGCCTCCATCGAAGCCGGTGGACGTGAGATCGGCAAGCTGATCATCGGGCTACGGCAGGACACCGCCACCCGAATCCTCACCCTCCCGGACGGACGGAGTTCGCTCCTCGAACAGGTGTTCGTACTGGCCAGTTGACAGACCCGATTGGCGCAGACCCGGTGACGGTGGGAATCCACAAAACGCGTCATGGGAAGGCGGGATGCCCCGGATTCGTAGCCTGGAAGGAGCGGAGCGGAGTCCGGGGGCGGTGGTCGCGGTACGCGGTGACTTACCCCCGGAGTCGGCGCATTCGCGCCTCGTCCGGGCTACGCGGTTCGAAACTTGTAGCCCGGAAGAAGCGCAGCGGAGTCCGGGGGCGGTGGTCGCGGTACGCGGCGACTTACCCCCGAAGTCGGCGCATCTGCGCCTCGTCCGGGCCACGCGGTTCGGAACTTGTAGCCCGGAAGGAGCGCAGCGGAGTCCGGGGGCGGTGTCACGGTACGCGGTGATCGATCCCCGTAGCCGGCGCATCCGCGCCTCGTCCGGGCTACGCGGTTCGGAACTTGTAGCCCGGAAGGAGCGCAGCGGAGTCCGGGGGCGGTGGTCGCGATACGCGATGGTCGTTCCCCGGAGTCGGCGCATTCGCGCCTCGTCCGGGCTACGCGGCGCGGAACTTGTAGCCCGGGAGGAGAGAAACGGAGTCCAAGTGTCGCTGCGCCGATCCGCGGTATCACCCGGCCGGGCCGAGACCAAATCGTCGGATCGCCTCCTCAGAGCCGCCTTTGGCGCCAGCCACCCCAATCACGGACGCTGGACCTTTGCGTCGAAATATGTGTCGGGACCGTCCACGTAGAGATAGAAGACGCAATCAGTCGGACACGACCCCCAATGAACCCGCCTCGCGGGAATGTTGAGGTAGTCCCCAGGAACCAACCTCGCGTCCCGCTCTTGGCCGTCCTCGGCTGCTATGTTGACCGTGCCGCTGAGAATCACCAGATGTTCGTTGCCCGTGTGCCAATGCGGAGGAAACACGAATCCCCCCATGGCTTTGATCATCTTGTGGTTCGGCTCCTTGCCTGGATCCCCGCGAACGTAAGCGAATTGGCAGACTTCAGGTTTTGGCGCCGAAGAGTCGCACGGTGTCCATACAATGCTCTTCATCGGAACGATCGTCATCGGCCCTTGCGCCGCAATCGGCAACGGACTAAACGCCGCGAAGCCCCCAAGAATCATCCATGCCCACCGAGGGCTTCCAGCCACTCCGAAGATATGCCCCACGGAGCCCCTCAGCCTGTTGGATCCTTTCATCGTGCTAAGCCTCTTTTAAATCGACGGCAAAGCGTCGTCGCGATTGCGACAGCCCCTGTGCCGACGCCATCCGGAATCGAGTGGCCCACCTGGCCGCCCCCTCACCGCGAAGCCACTTTACGGCTTGGGTCGTTTCCGATGACTTACCGATTCTCCTGAAGGCCCCGACGTACGATCGCCCAAACTCGGGAGCGGGCGCGATCAATCGCTCAACCGGCCGCGCGAAGGGCTCGAGCAAGACTGTCACTGGCTGAAGAAGGGGCCACACCCAACTGCGCGACGAACACCTCGTGCATCCTGGCGAAGGAGCGCAGGCCCTGAGCGGCCTGACCGAGCGCAAGGTGGCAACGCATCGTTCCCTGATAGAAGGTTTCCGCGAGATTGTCGGCCTCCAGTCCTTTCAGATACCAGTGGAGCGCCGCCGCATGGTTGCCCAAGGTCTCAAACGAGGCGGCCCGCGTCGTGACCCACTGAACCAGTCGGTCACGGACCCGAGCGCGACGGGACACCGCCCACGCCGCATCCGCTTCGGTCTCGAGGAAAGCACCCCGATACAGGGCGAACACCCGCTCCGACAACGGATCCCCGTCTCCCGCGCGATCTGCCGACACGTCGAGCCGGGTCATCGTTTCGACGGCGCGTACGTCCGTCCACACTAGCGAGGGATCGAGCCGAATGGTGCGGTCCTCGCTGCGGAGCGCGTCAGGGACACGGAGAATGCGTCTCAGCCGGCTCAACGCCACGTCCAGGGCATTCATGGTGAGATCTCCCTCACTGTCCCAGAGTGCGTCGGCCAACTTCTGCATGGGTACATCGGTTTCACCAAACGCGATGAGCGCCTTCAGCACCTCGAGGGGGCGCCGAGGCTGCTTGTGCGGGAAAACGACCGGTACGTCGTCGACGACCAACTCGAAGCGACCTAGGTGTGAAGGCTCAATACGTTGTATCTGGTGTTCATTCGGACAAAGTCTGGAAAACTGGAAGTCGCCAAACACCCGGCCTCCCAGGAGCTTTGCCG
>LNFM01003790.1_pt1 | contig 29019 bp, 33 predicted proteins | sample 596031 | NCBI WGS metagenome assembly LNFM01 (sample SAMN04254537, study PRJNA301005) | activated carbon metagenome | isolation source: dual media filters at the Ann Arbor, Michigan drinking water treatment plant | place: USA: Ann Arbor
ACCTACTGGCCCAAGCGCATCGCCGAAGGTGGCGAGATCCTGGTGCCGGGCGATGGCCGGGACCCGGTGCAGGTGATCGATGGCCGCGACCTGGGCGAATGGATGATCCGGCTGGCGGAAAGCGGCACGACCGGCGTGTTCAATGCCTGCGGCCCGGACTACGCGATGTCGATGGACGCGATGGTGCACGGCTGCCACGCCGTCACCGGCGGCCCGGCCAGCTTCACCCACGTCTCGCGCGAGTTCATCGAGAAGAACGAAGTGGCGCTGCCGATCTGGGTGCCGCGCGAAGGGTCGCCGTATTCGGGCTACGGCGCGGTCAGCAATGCGCGCGCGATCGCCGCGGGCCTCACGTTCCGGCCGCTGGCCGAAACGGTCACCGACCTGCTGGGCTGGTACCGCAGCCAGGCCCCCGAGCGCCAGGCCGAAGTCCGCGCCGGCGTTCCCCGCGAGAAGGAAACCGAGCTGCTGAAGGCCTGGCACGCCCGGGCCTGACCCGCCAAAGAAAAAGGGCCGGAAACCGGCCCTTGATCGGGTGTTGCGGTGCGCGGTGCGCGACTCAGCGGATGCTCTTGAGTCGGGCGGCGCGGCGGCGGGCGCGGGCTTTCTTAGCCATGGTGGGGGCCTTGGTGGGTGGAATGGGCGCGCAGTGTCCCACAAATCGACCCCCGATGCCGGATCGCTGACCGCTTCACCCCGGTCAGTGCGCTGCCGTCCACCTGCGGTGGCGGCGACGGGGGATCTCAGGGCAGGCGCACCAGCTCCACGCGGCGGTTCTTCGCGCGGCCGTCCTCGGTGGCGTTGTCGGCCAGCGGCTGGTCGGGGCCGAAGCCCTGCGCCTGCAGGCGGTCGGCGGCGATTCCCTGGGCGACCAGCGCCGCTTGTACCGCCTCGGCGCGCTGGCGCGACAGTTCGCGGTTGCGCTCGGCGGTGCCGGTGCTGTCGGTATGGCCGTCGATGGACAGGCGCAGCGACGGGTCGTTCGACAGCAGGCGGTGGATTTCCGCCACCACCGCCGAGGCGTCGGGGCGAAGCGTGGCCTTGTCCACGTCGAAATTGATGTAGAGCGCGATGCGGCCGTCGGCGTCCAGCGCCTTCTTCATCGCGGCGGCGTCGATGAAGGCCAGCTTGCTGGCCATGCCCTGGCGCTCGAGCACCACCACTTCGCCGTGCAGCGGGATCGCGCCGGTGCTGACCTGGATCCACCATTCCTTGCCGCCCTGGCGGATGAGGTAGGTGTTGTTCTCGCAACCGTCGCTGGCGCAGGTGCCGTGGTAGTGCTTGTCGACCGCCTCGCGGCCGCCGAAGGCCGCGTTCACCTCGTTCGTGTATTGAACCTGGTTGATTTGCTGGCCGCCCAGCTCGGCGATGGCGTTGGCGTAGTTGCGCTGGAACTCGATGTCGGAGTATTCGCGCTGGTCGGGGTTGGTGAGCTGGAAGCGGTCGCGGAAGACCTTGCCCTCGACGGCCACCACCTTGTCGCCGGCGATCATGTGCTCGCGGTCGAAGTTCTTGTTGCGATCGCGGTCGCTTAGCGTGCTGACCAGGCCCTCGGGCTCCTTGAAGAAGGGGAAGGGCGGCAGGCTTGCGGTGGACTCGGGCACGCTGGCGGGGTCGAACTCGGCGGGAACCTCCGCCGGCGGGGCGGCGTCGGTCGCCAGCTCGGGGCCGCCAGGCTCGCCGGGCAGCGGAGTTGCCTGCGATGCCGACGCCAGGCCGGCGTCCGTAGCGGCGACGTCTTCGGCGCCCGGCTCGCCGGGCTGCGTGGCGGTAGCGGGCCCGGCGCTCGCCTCGGCCGCCGGGTCGGTGGCCGGCGCGCTCCCGGCGGCGGCATCCTCCTCCCGTTGGCCACAGGCGGTGAGGACGAGGGTCGAGGCAAGCAGCAGCGGCAGCAGTCGCATGGTGGGCTCCGGAAGAAAAGGGGCGGGCTGAGGATGCACCGCACGTGGGATCTCCATCTCTGTCACACGGGTTAGGGGGCTTCCCGGGGCCAGCGCTTGGCGTGAAGGCGCGTGCACCGTTGGGCCGGGGCGAATTGGTTATGCTCAGGCCATGGTGTCCCTCCGCCCATCCCGCCTCCCATTCGGCCTGCTTCTCCTGCTCGTGCTGGCGATGCCGGTCGGTGCGCAGTCGGAATCCGCGCTGGTTGGCGGCGACCCGAACTACCCCCCGTTCCATTACCTGAATCAGCAGGGCCAGGCCGCGGGCCGGGACGTCGAACTGATCCGCGCGATCGCCGCCGACCAGGGCTTCCAGGTCGAATTCAGCCTGCTCGAGTGGGGCCGCGTGCTGGGCCAGCTCGAGCGCGGTGCGGTGGACGTGGTGCCGATGTTCATCACCGAGGACCGCCGCGCCCGCTTCGACTTCAGCCAGCCGTTCGCACGGCGGCACCACCAGGTGTTCGGGCCGCGCCGGGCGGCGCGCGTGGAAGACATCGAGGACCTGGCCGGCCGCCGGGTCGCGGTGCAGTTCGCCGGCATGGCCTACGAGTGGCTGGCCAACCAGGACGCCGGCATCGAGATCCGGCCCATCAACATCGAGGACGGCGCGGTGCTTGCCGTGGCGCGCGGCGAAGCGGATTTCGCGCTGGTACCCAGCGACATCGGCGAGCGCGCGATCGCCGTGCACGGGCTCAAGGACATCGTGGCGCTGAGCCCGCCGCTGCTCGAGCGCGACTATGCGTTTGGCGTCAGCCGCGACCGGCCGGCGCTGCGCGAGAAGATCGATGCCGGCCTGGCGCGCCTGCGGGAGAACGGCGAGCTGGCGCGGATCATGGCGGACGAGGTGGCGAGCCCGGTGCCGGTGGAGCGCCAGCACCGGCCGATGGATGCGCGCGAGCGCAGCAGCGTGTCGTGGTGGATCGCCGGCCTGATCCTGCTGGGCCTGTTGTTGTGGGTCGGCGCGCGCTGGGCACGCTCGCCCGGGGACTGAGTGGCCGGCTCAGGCGCCGGGTTTGGCCGGGCTGGTGAGCATGGCGACGCGGTTGCGGCCGCCCCGCTTGGCCTCGTAGAGCGCACGGTCGGCGGTTTCCATCCAGTCCGCCAGTTCGGTGTCGTGGTCGACCGCGGTGGCCAGGCCAACGCTGATCGAGACCTGCAGGCCGGGTGCCCGTTCGAAGCGCAGCGCGGCCACCTGCTGGCGCAATTGCTCGGCGATGCCAGCGGCCGTTTCGGCGTCGACCGGCAAGGCCACCGCGAACTCATCGCCGCCCAGTCGCCCGGCATGGCCGGCAGGCAGCGCAGCGCGGCGGACGTGGTGGCCGACCTCCCGCAGCACTTCGTCGCCCAGCGCGTGGCCGTGGCGGTCGTTGATGTCCTTGAACCGGTCCACGTCCACCAATAGCAGGGTGGCCTCCTGTCCCTTGGCGTGGCGGCGGCGCAGCTGGTGCTCGGCCTGCGATTGCCAGTGGGCGCGGCTGTCGAGGCCGGTGAGGGTGTCGGTGCGGTTCAGTGCCTCGAGCTGCAGGTTCTGGCGCTGCATCGTGCGCACGAGCTGGTAGCTCGACAGGCTGACCGCCAGCGAATGGATCACCATGATCGGCAGGCAGGCCAGCACCACGGGCATCGTGGTTTCGGGCTCGAACGCGAAGCCGGTGAGCAGGCCTGCGCCCACCAGGCCCAGCGCCATGGCCGGCAGCGAGCGCAGCCACAGGCCGCGGATGCCGGAATTGACCTTGTCGGCGGTGGCCATGGCCATCAGCAGCACCGAGGGCAGCACGTTGAAGTGCAACACCGCGGCGTACGAGCCCGCCAGCAGCGAGTCGAACAGGAAGTTGCGCAGCTCGGCCAGCTTGGGATCACGGCTGCGGATGGCAACCACGAAGGCCAGGTGCGGCCAGACCAGGCAAGCGAAGGCGGCCCAGGCCCAGTAAGGCCACGACGCATCGCGCGCCGCCAGCACCACGACCAGCGGCAGCGCCGCCAGGCCCATGCCCAGGATGCGGAAGCGGTAGGTGCGGCGCGGCAGGTCACGCAGATGACCGCCACGGCGGTCGTCCTGCCCGCCGGAAACCGGAGGCGCGGTGGTCGACAAGTTGTGGCATCCCCCCTGGATACGCCGCCAGCATAGCCGAGCCCGGCCGTGGGGGGGGGGGCGAAAGATTCGGCCCGCCGCGGGGCGGCGGCGTCGGTCAGCGGGCGACCGCCACCGTTGCCACGACGCCCAGCAGCACCACGCCCAGCACCGCCATCGCGTAGCGCAGGCCCGGCGCGGGTTCGGGTGCACCGGGCGGCGGGGTCACCACCTCGGCGGCCAGTTTCGCGTCGGGCCCTTCGACCAGCAGGCGGTTCATCGCCGCCAGCAGGTCGGCGTCGAAGCTGTAGGGGTCGAAGGTGGCGCGTCCATGCCGGGCCATCAGCCGGCGCACCTGGCTGGCGTTGGGCACCAGCTTCATTGCCCAGCTGGAGAAGCTGCGGCGCGCGATGTCCTCGCGCGCCAGCACCTTGAGGTCATGGTGGCGCGGATCGGCGTGCAGCTGCTGGTAGAGCGCCTCGACTTCCGCGGCCGGGCCTTCCAGGCACTGGAAGAAACAGCCGTCGCCGAAGTAAAGCGCGCCCACCAGGCCGCGGCGCGGATTGTTGCGGCGGGACTGGATCAGGATGCGGGCGACTTCCGGATGGATGCCGGCGCTGCCGTTCACGTCGTCGAAACGCGCGCGGCTGGCGTAGGTCAGTCGGAGCAGGGAAGACATGGGGGCACCTCGTCGTGGAACGAGCGCATCATTCCACGCATGGCTTCATGGACCCCGTGAAAACGGCCGTTTCGACGCGGTTTTCACCGTCATGCCGCAGGTTTCACAGGCAGCGGGGCGGGGTTGCGGGCGTGGACCTTGCGCTCGTCGCGGCAGTAGGCGCCGCCCATCGCGAACTTGCGGCAGATGCTCGGACGCGTGTCGTAGATGCCGCAGCGCATGTGCTCGCGGTCGAGCGCCGCGCACCAGCCGTCGGCGTCGCGGCGCATCACGTCCAGGCCGCGGTGGTCGACATCGACCAGGTGCGGCGGCTGCACTTCGTCGGGCATCAGCACCACCGTGAGGCGGCAGCAGACGGCGGCGCAGCGGTCGCAGGAAACGGCGGGATCGACGCGCTGGTCGTCGTCGCGGAACACGATGGGCATGGGCGGCTTCGGGGATGGCGATCCGGCCCGCGGGGCGGGGCGGTGGCGCGTGGAGGGGGCGAAGCGGAGCCCGGGATTCGGGACGGCGGGACGCGCAGGCGGTTCAGCTGGCGGGCGCAGTCTACACCCTGCCGGGCGCCCCGGCCGGGGCTGGGCCATAATGCCGGCCCGAACCCGGCCGCGTGCCCACCGATGAAAACCCCCAAGGGCCTGCAGCCGTTGATCGACGACGGCGTGATCGACGAAGTGCTGCGCCCGCTCAAGAGCGGCAAGGAAGCCTCGGTGTACGTGGTTCGTTCCGGCGACGAGGTGCTGTGCGCCAAGGTCTACAAGGACATGGGCCAGCGCAGTTTCCAGGCCCGCGTGCAGTACCAGGAGGGCCGCAAGGTCCGCGGCAGCCGCCAGCAGCGGGCCATGGGCAAGGCCAGCAAGTTCGGCAAGCGCGAGCTCGAGACGCAGTGGAAGAACACCGAGGTCGACGCGCTCTACCAGCTGGTCGAGGCCGGCGTGAGCGCGCCGCGCCCGCATGGCTACCACCACGGCGTGCTGCTGATGGCGCTGGTGACCGATGCCGGGGGCCACAGCGCCCCTCGCCTGGGCGAGGTCGAGCTCGAGGCCGCCGAGGCCGCCCGCTACCACCACGCGCTGGTGCGCGACGTGGTGCGCATGTTGTGCCTGGGCCTGATCCACGGCGACCTGTCCGAATACAACGTGCTGGTCTCGCCCGAGGGGCCGGTGATCATCGATTTCCCGCAGGTGGTCAGTGCCGCCGGCAACAACGCCGCCCGGGCCATGCTGCTGCGCGACGTGCACAACCTTCGCGACAGCCTGGGCCGGTTCGAGCCGGCGCTGCTGGCCACGCACTACGGGGAGGAGATGTGGGCGCTGTACGAGCGCGGCGAACTGCGCCCCGACACCGTGCTCACCGGCCACTTCACCTTCGACGAGCGCCGGGCCGACCTGGGCGCGGTGCTCATGAGCATCGAGGATGCCCGCCAGGAGGCGATCATCCGCCAGCAGGGCCGCGAGGCCGCCGCCGAACAGGACTGAGGCCCGCCTGGCCCCGGATTTCCGGTTCTGTGACCGGGGTGGTGGGCAGGCCGGGCCGCTTGGTCTAGATTGGGGGGAGTTCAGGGGTCGGTCTTGGGGGCAGGGATGAGCGGGGACTCGGGCGCCAAGGCGCGCATCCTGGTGGTCGATGACTCCAAGCTGATGCGCAAGGCGGCCATGAAGATGCTGGGCGACGAGTTCGACGTCGTCACCGCAGACGACGGCGCGCAGGCCTGGCAGATGGTCAGCGAGGACCAGACCATCCAGGTCGTTTTCTCCGACCTCAACATGCCCGTGTCCGATGGCTACGACCTGCTGCGCCGGGTGCGCGGCTCGGCTGACGCCGGAGTGCAGGCGCTGCCGCTGATCATCGTCACCGGCGCCGAGAACGACGAGGCGGCGCGGATGCGGGCGCTGGACATGGGCGCCACCGATTTCATCACCAAGCCCTTTTCGACCACCGACCTGGTGGCGCGCGCCCGCGCCCACGCCAACAACCAGCGCATCACCCGCCAGCTGCAGGCCCAGTCCACGCTCGACGGCCTGACGGGCCTCAGCAACAAGGCCGGCTTCCTCGACCGCCTGCAGCAGGACATCGCCTATGCGCGCCGGCACCAGCACCCGCTGTGCCTGGTGCGGCTGGAGATGGTCGATTTCCGCCGGTTCTTCCTCTACCACGGCCGTGAAGTGGCCGAGGCGTTGGTGCTGCAGGTCGCGCGCATGCTGCGCGGGCGCATCCGCAAGGAGGATACCGCGGCGCGCGTTGGCCTCGGCGGCTTCGCACTGTCGCTGCCCGGGGGCGACCCGGTGGGCATCGAAGGCATGATCGGCCGCCTGCGGCTGGAGCTGCTGGGCCAGCCGCCGGTGGACGAGAACGGCGAACCGATCGCGGTCGAGCTGGGCGCCGCGGTGCTGTGCCCGGACCTGGCGCTGGGGCTCGGCGCGCAGGCAATGATGGACCAGTGCCAGGCGATGCTGGACGCACCGCCCGTCGCGGCACCGCCGACCGGCGAGGCCGCCGCGCCTGCGCTGCATGTCGAGACCTGCATCGTGCCGCTGGCCGCGCCGGCGGTGGCCGCGCCGCCGACGACCATCCCCATGCCCGCGCCGGTGGCGCCTGTCCTGGCCGCGGCCACGACTGCCGGAGATATGCCGTCGGCTACCCCGGCTCCAACACCCGCCGCGAAACCCGCATCGGCACCGGCGCCCGAACCCGCGACGAGCGCCGCCACCACGCCGGCACCCCTTCGCATCGACCCGTTGCTGGACGAACTCGCCGCCGGCAACGCTCGTGCCGTGGCCGACAAGATGCCCCAGGTCATCGGCCGCCTGCTGCCGGTGCTGCGGCTGCTGGGCCCGGGCCAGCGCGCCCAGTTGATCCAGTTCCTGCAGCGCCTGGGCTGACAAGCGCGCCGGCTTGGCTATCATCGGGCGACCGTCCTTGCCGGAACCCGCCATGCGCCTGCGACTCGCCGCCACGCTTTGCCTCGCCCTGCTGCCCGCCACCGTCGCGCTGGCCTTCGAACAAGGGCGGGTGGTAGAGGGTGAACCGGCGGTGCTGGCGCCGCGCGAGCGGGTCGCGGTCGAGAACCGCATCGTCACCGAGCGGCTGGAGACCCTGCTGCCGCGGCTGATGGCGGAAACCAACATCGACCTGTGGCTGGTGCTCTCGCGCGAGTACGCCGAAGACCCGATCTACTTCACGCTGGTCCCGCAGCCCACCTTCGCGGCGCGCCGCACGACCCTGCTGGCCTTCCACCGCAGGCCCGACGGCACCGTGGACCGCCTGGTGGTGAACCGCTACCCGCTGGGCGAGCCCTACACCTCGGTCTGGTCCGGCGGCGACCTCGACGCGCAGTGGCGGGCGCTGGGCCAGCTGATCGCCGAGCGCGACCCCAAGCGCATCGGCATCAACGTCTCGCGCCAGTGGCCGATCGCCGATGGCCTCAGCAAGGGCCTGCACGAGCGCCTGCTGGCCGTGCTGCCCGCGGGCTTCGAATCGCGCCTGGTGTCCGCGGAGGACCTGGTCGTGCGCTGGACCGAGACCCGCATCGCCTCCGAGCAGGCGCTGTACCCGCACATCGTCGCCATCGCCCGCAGCGTCATCTCCGATGCGTTCTCGTCCAAGGTGATCACGCCCGGCGCCACCCACACCGACGACGTGGCCTGGTACATCCGCCGCCGCTACGAGGCGCTCGGCCTGCCGGTGTGGTTCATGCCCGACGTCAACTTCCAGCGCGCCGGCGTCGCCTGCGGGGAGCAGGCGCCGTTCTGCGGCAGCGAGGGCATCATCCAGCCCGGCGACGTGCTGCACACCGACGTGGGCCTGTGCTACCTGAAGCTGTGCACCGACACCCAGGAAATGGGCTACGTGCTGCGTCCCGGCGAAACCGACGTGCCGGCGGGGCTGAAGGCGGCGCTGGCCGATGGCAACCGCTGGCAGGACCTGCTGACCGCCAATTTTCGCAGTGGCCGCACCGGCAGCGAGATCCTGGCGGCCACCCGCCGCGATGCGGAGCGCGCGAAGCTGGTGTCGAGCACCTACACCCATCCCATCGGATTCTTCGGCCACGCGGCCGGCCCGACCATCGGCATGTGGGACGACCAGAGCGGCGGCGCCGACGGCGGAACCTGGCCGCTGTACCCGGACACCGCCTATGCCATCGAGGGCAACATCAAGGCGCGCGTGCCGGAGTGGGGCCGCCAGTGGGTCCAGATCAAGCTCGAGCAGAGCGCGATCTTCGACGGCGAGAAGGTCACCTACCTGGCCGGGCGCCAGACCCAGTGGCACGTGGTGCGCTGAGCGTCGTCAGCGCCGGTAGCTGAGCAGGCGCCCGCGGAAGGGCGCCACGTCGTCGTCGTTGAACGCGCTGCGCACTTCGGTCACGGCGTAGCCCTGCTTCTTCAGCGCGGTGGTGAAGGCGCCGCTGTTGCCGCGCCCCGGATCGGTGATCAGCACCTCGGCGCTGGGGCGCATGTGGGTGGCCAGCAGGGTCGCCAGCTGTTCGGCGTGCCCGCGCTCGTAGAGCACGTCGCTGGCGATCACCAGGTCGAACTCGCCCAGCCTCGGCTGCGGCAGGTGCCAGGCCAGGTCGAGGAACGCCAGCGGCGGCAGGCCGTTGAGTTCCGCGTTGTAGGCCAGGAATTCCTCCGCCAGCGGGTGATGGTCGCTGGCGGTGATGTCGGCCTGGCGCCGCTGCAGCACCAGGCTGGCGAGCCCGAGGCCGCAGCCCAGCTCCAGCACGCGCTTGCCGGCGACATCGAACCCGCTCATCGCCTGCGCCAGCACGCGCCCGGCCGGCCAGACCTGGCCGAACAGGCTCCACATCGCCGAGGAAATGCCGGCGCGCTCGGCGTGCCCGTGCGGGTCGGCGAACTGCTGCAGGTCGCTCAGCGCGCGGATGCGGTAATCATGCCCGCCGAATCGCAGGGTGAGCAGGCGGGTGGCGTAGCCCGGCATGGGCGCTCCGTGGGGGCGTCGTCCCGGCGAACGGGGACGGTGACGCGTGGGAGGCGCTACGGCGAGGGCGACGTGCCCGGGGCGTGACGTGCGAAGGTGCGCCCGCAGTCTACCCGCAATGCCGGCCGCGCGCGGCCGTCAGTGCGCCGCGGCCTCGCCCTTCCCGCGCAACTTGCCCCAGGCGGTGACGCCCAGCACGACGGCGATGCCGGCCAGGATGCCGAACGCGGCTTCGGCCAGCATCGACACCGGCAGGCCCCAGCCACCGGCCGGGGTGATGCCCTGCACGAAGTGGTGCACGACCGGGATGGCATGGACCAGGATCTGGCCGCCCACAAGGAACATCGCGGCGGTGCCGGCGATGGCCAGGAACTTCATCAGCCAGGGCGCGGCGGTGAGGATGCCGCGGCCCAGCGCGCGCTTGGCACGCCGCGCCGCGGAATCGCCGGGCAACTGGCTCAGGTACAGGCCGCCGTCGTCGAGCTTGACGATGCCGGCGACCAGGCCATACACACCCACGGTCATGATCGCCGCGATCGCGGTGAGCACGCCGACCTGGGTGACGAAGTCCTTCGCCGCCACGGTTCCCAGCGTGATCACGATGATCTCGGCCGAGAGGATGAAGTCGGTGCGGATCGCGCCCTTGATCTTGTCCTTCTCGCGCGCCACCAGGTCCACCGACTCGTCGGCGACAGCCTCGAGCAGCGCGACGATTTGCTTCTCCGCTTCGGCCGGGTGCAGGAATTTGTGCATCAGCTTTTCCACGCCTTCGTAGCAGAGGAAGGCGCCGCCGACCATCATCAGCGCGGTGACGATCGGCACCACGATGCCGCGGCTGGCCAGCCAGCCTTCCAGGGCGCTGATCGCCAGCGCCGCGGGCACCAGGATCACCTTGTTCACCGCCGAGCCCTTGGCCACGGCCCAGACCACGGGCAACTCGCGGTCGGGCTTCACGCCGGACACCTGCTGCGCGTTCAGGGCGAGGTCGTCACCGAGCACGCCGGCGGTCTTCTTGGTGGCGACCTTGGTCATCACCGAGACGTCGTCGAGGATCGTGGCGATGTCGTCGAGGAGGGCGAGCAGGCTGGAGGCCATGGCGGGTCCGATGCGGGGCGAGGCCGCGATTCTCGCATCCGCCCGCCGCCGAAGGGGAGGGTCGTCGCACCCGGCGCGTGGGGTCGCTACACTCGGGCCTTCCAGCGCCGCGGGAGAGGATCGTGCCAAACCGGTTGCGGGTCAGGGGAACGGGACGCGCCGGGAGCGCGCTGATGCTGGCGCTGGCGTTCGCGGCCGGCGCCCGGGCCGAGGTCAAGGACAGCGCCGCCGACGGCTTCACCGTCGAGAACAGCGTGGTGGTCGCGGCATCGGCGGCGGAAGCCTGGGACGCGCTGGTGGACGACGTGGACGCGTGGTGGCCGCGCGACCACACCTGGTGGGGCAAGGCCTCGACCCTGGTGATCCAGCCGCGCAGCGGCGGCTGCTTCTGCGAAACCGCCGGCGACCGCGAGGCCCAGCACCTGCTGGTCACCTTCGCCGACCCCGGGCGCGTGCTTCGCATGACCGGTGGCCTGGGCCCCCTGCAGGGCATGGGCCTGGACGGCGCGCTCGAGTTCCGGCTGGCGCCCGCCGACGGCGGCGGCACGCGCATCACGCTCTGGTACCGCGTGGGCGGCTACACGCCGGACGACCTGTCGAAGTTCGCGCCGGTGGTGGACCGCGTGCAGGCGCAGCAGCTGGGTGGCCTGGCCGCCTATCTCGCGCGGCGGGACGGCCCGATCGAGGAAGAGTCCTGACTCAGAACCGTTCGCTGGGCGGCAGGTAGCGCCACTGCCCGGGCGGCATCTTCGACAGCGGGATCCGGCCCAGCCGGATCCGGCGCAGCGACAGCGCCGTGAGCCCGACTTCCCGGCACAGGTGCTGGATCAGGCCAGGCCGCACGCCCTTGATGGCGAAGCGCAGCCGCTGCTCGCTCTGCCAGCTGACCTTGAACGGCGCCACCGGCCAGCCGTCGAAGGTGGTGCCGTGCGAGAGCCGGTTCCAGCCGTAGGGCGCCAGCTCGCCCTCGACGTCGACGATGAATTCCTGCTCGAGCTTCGCGGCGTCCTCGGCCAGGCGCCGCAGCACGCGACCGTCCTGGCTCAGGACCAGCAGGCCGCTGGCGGCGTCCTCCAGCGGCAAGCCCGGTGCCTGGTGGACGAAGTGGCGCTTGTGCACGCGCCAGCCGGTGTCGTCGCCGTCCCAGCGGTGCGCTGGCGTGGCCAGCGCGATCGCGTCGATGGCGGGCAGCCCTGCGGGTTTATGCAGGACCAGGGTCGCGGGTTCGGCCGGTTCGAGCTTCGCGGCCGGGTCGAGCTCGACCACCTGGTCGGTGACCTTGAACTGCGGTTCCTCGACCACGACGCCAGCCACGCGCACCCAGCCGCCCTGCACGTACTGCTCGGCCTCGCTGCGCGAGCAGCCGGCGATCTCGACCACGCGCTTGGACAGTCGGACGGGTTCGGTCATCGGAAGGGGCCTGCGGAACGGGCCCCATTGTAGGCGCCCCGGCCTCGGCGCGGGGCGACGCGGGCGGACGCCGGGCGGCGTCCGTCCCCGGGATCAGGCCTTGCCGGCCTTCTTGCTTTGCTTCTCGGCGCGCTTTTCCTTCAGCGTCTTCTCCGGCTTCTTCTTCTCGGTCTTCTTCTGGTTCAGGCCCTTGGCCATGGTGGACTCCGTGCAGTGGTGTTCCGGGCGGCCCGTGCCGGCCGGTGCCGGAAGCATGCGCCGCGGCCGCGACTTTTTCCATGGGGCGGCGGGGGTGACAATGCCGGCATGGACGACGACTTCGCCAGCCGGCTGCAGCTGCCGCCCGGGCCCTGGGCCACAGTGCTCGATGCGCTGTGCGACCGGTTCCCGGCGGTGGATCGGGCGCAGTGGCTCGACCGCATGCGGCGCGGCCGCGTGCGCGACGCCCGCGGCGCGCCGCTGGACGCGGCCACGCCGCATCGCACCGGGATGGAGCTGACCTATTCGCGCGAGGTGCCGGACGAGGCGGCGGTGCCGTTCGAAGAGGTCGTCATCCACGAGGACGAGCACCTGGTGGTGGCCGACAAGCCGCATTTCCTGCCGGTGACGCCGACGGGCCGCTACCTGGAACACACCCTGCTGCGACGCCTGCAGCGGCGGCTGGGAGCACCGGACCTGGTGCCGCTGCACCGCATCGATCGCGCAACGGCGGGGCTGGTGCTGTTCTCGCGCGATCCCGGTTCGCGCGCGGCGTACCAGGCGCTGTTCCGCGAACGCCGCATCGACAAACACTACGAGGCACTGGCGCCCGCGCTGCCCGGCCTGGCGTTCCCGCACGTGCGCCGCAGCCGCATCGAGGCCGGCCAGCCCTTCTTCCGCATGCGCGAAACCGAGGGCGCGCCCAATTCGGAAACGCGCATCGACGTGATCGCGCGCGGCGAGGCGGCCTGGCGCTACGCGCTGCAGCCGGTGACCGGGCGCAAGCACCAGCTGCGCCTGCATCTGGCGGGGCTGGGCGCACCCATCGTCGGCGATCCGCTTTATCCGGCGCTGGACGGGGCTGCCCAGGACTTCGCGCAGCCGCTGCGGCTGCTGGCCGTGAGGCTGGTGTTCCTCGACCCGCTCAGCGGAAGGCGCCGCGAATTCGAGAGTGCGCGCGAACTCCAGGCGCCTTAACGCCGCCCTGCGAAGCGGCGTCGCGGCGGGTGTGCGCCTCAGGCCTTGCGCCAGTCCAGCGTCAGCGCGATGCCGCCCAGCACCGCCAGCGCGCCCAGCGCCAGCCGCAGGTCGATGCTTTCACCCAGCAGCACCACGCCGGCCAGCGCCGTGATCACCGGAACACTCAGCTGGCTGCTGCCCGCCGCCTGCGGCGACAGCCCGCGCAGCGCGGCGTACCAGAGCGCGTAGCCCAGGCCCGAGGTCAGTGCGCCGGAGGCAAGGGCGAGCAGGGCGCCATCGAGGTCCGGCTTGAGCCAGGGCCAGGCGATGCCGGCCGCCAGGACCGCCATCGGCGCGGCACGCATGAAGTTGCCGGTGGTGGCGGCCAGGGCATCGGGCAGGCCGCGCCCGCGCAGCGTGTAGATGCCCCAGGCCACGCCGGCGCCGAGCATCAGCGCCGCGGACCGGGCAGGCGGTGCGGTGAGTCCGGGCCACAGCAGCCCGACCAGCCCGGCCAGCGCCAGCGCCAGGCCCAGTGCCTGCCAGGCGCTCCAGCGCGTGCCCATGAACAGGCCGGCGACCAGCATCGTGGCCTGCACGGCGCCGAACAGCAGCAGCGCGCCCGTGCCGGCGCTCAGTTCGGTGTAGGCGAAGGAAAAGGCGAGGGCATAAGTGAACAGCGCCGCCGCCGAGCGCCAGCTGCCGGCCGCCGGCAGCGGCCCGGGCCGCACGGCCAGCAGCAGCACCAGCATCATCGCGCCCGACAGGATGCGGATCGCGGTGAAGCTGGCGGGGTCGATGTCGGTGTTCGCCAGCGCCGCCCGGCACAGCAGCGAATTGCCCGCGAAGGCGAGCAGGGCGAGCACGGCCAGCGTGGCGATGCGAAGGCGCGAGGGGGCGCGTGCGGCGTCGGGCATGGGTGGCGCGGCTCCGGTTCGTGGCGTCGGGGGCGCTATCATCGCCCGATGGCCACCCTCTTGCTCAACTTGCGAAACGTCCCGGATGACGAGGCCGACGAGGTCCGCGCCCTGCTCAATGCCCACGGGGTCGACTTCTACGAGACCCCGCCCAGCTTCTGGGGCGTATCGGCGGGCGGATTCTGGCTGCCGGATGCGGCGCGGCTGGCCGAGGCGCAGTCGCTGCTGGCGCGCTACCAGGCCGAGCGCGGCGAGCGCGTGCGGGCGGAGAACGAGGCCGCGCGACGCGAGGGCCGCGCCGCGGGGACGTGGGCCGGCATCCGGGCCCGGCCGGGCCAGGCGCTGGGAGCGATCATCGGCATCCTGCTGATGCTGGCGGTGGCGACGCTGCCCTTCCTGCTGATCGCGCGCTGATCAGGGGGCCATTGCGTCGAACTCGTCGTCGGGCAGGGCGATGAAGGACCAGAACGGACGGCCCGCATCGCGCCAGGCCAGCGACACGCCCTCCAGCACCGCGACCAGGGTGGCGAAGTCCTCCGGGCAGTCCCCGCGCAGCGCGCCCGGCGACTCCAGCCCGAGCACGTAGCCTTCGGCCGGCAGCCAGGACAGGTCCGACAGGGCATCCGACAGTGAGTCCCAGTTCAGGCCGAAACCGGGCGGGAAGGCGAAGGCCGTGGCCATGCGGCGCAGCAGCGCGGCCTTGTCCATGCAGTCCGCCAGGTCCACCGACACGCAGCGGAAGCCCAGGCCGTCGGCGGCATCCAGCAGCGGACCGAGGTCGGAGGCGGTGAGGTAGAAGGCGCCGGACTGGTCCGGTTCCACCAGCAGCGACTGCAGCGGATGCAGGCTCACGGCTGCGGCCCGATGCGGCGGAAAGACGCGTAGTGGTCGTCGGTGTACCAGTACTCCGCCGGCGGCTCGCCGCCGGTGACGATGCGGCGCGGGCCGCGGTGCGACAGGCCGGGCGTGCGCACCGTGAACTCGCGATAGTAGCCGCGCGGCCGCGATGGCAGCCGGCGCTCGAAGTTGTTGAACACCGTGCCGTCCTGGCGATGCGGATAGGGCCCCCCGCGGGCGATGAGCGCGAGCGTGTCGAGGGCTTCCGGCGGCAGCCCCGCGTCCGGGAAAGCGGAGCGCGCGTCCGCTCGCGATTCGGAGGTCGACGGCGCGGTCGATTGCTCGGTCGACGCCTCGAAGGCACCGCTACCGGCCAGCTGTTCGTCGATGCGCCCGGCGCCGCCGGGCCCCTGCCAGAACCACAGCAGGAGGGCGACGATGCCCAGGGTCAGCAGGGGGCGAAGCTTGCGCATGGCCGTGTCCGGCAAAGGGAGACGCGAGTCTAGCAAGCGACGGTGATGCACTCAGCCGGGCGGGGCGATGCGCACCTGGTTGCGGCCGGCGCGCTTGGCCGCGTACATCGCCTGGTCGGCGCGCCGGATCAGGCGGTCGATGTCGGCTTCACCCGGCTCCAGCGCCGCGACGCCGATCGAGACCCGCAGCGGCACGGCCGCGCCGTCGGCAAGGAAGCCGATCCGCGCGACCGCCGCATGGATGCGGCGCGCCGAGGCTTCCGCCACCGCCAGCGGCGTGTCGGGCAGCAGCACCGTGAACTCTTCGCCGCCGTGCCGGCCCAGCAGGTCGCGGGGACGCAGCTGGTCGCGCATCGCCGAGGCCACCAGCCGCAGCGCCTGGTCGCCGGCGTCGTGGCCATGTTCGTCGTTGATGCGCTTGAAGTGGTCCAGGTCGAGCACCATCAGCGCGCAGTCCTGGCCCGGGTCGCGGGCGATGCACAGGCGCGACTGCTGCAGGAAGGCGGTGCGGCTGAGCAGCCCGGTGAGCCCGTCGGTATCGGCGATGTCCTGCAGGCGCTCGAGCAGGCGTTCGCTGCCCATCAGCACGAAGCCCAGGCTGGCCACCGCGGGCGCCAGCATCGCGCCGCCGAGCAGCATCGTTTCGGCCCAGGGCTGCTCGACCCACGCGCGGCCGGCGCTGCCTTCGGGCATATACAGCAGGACGCCGCGCGTCGCCAGCACCAGGGCGCACAGCGAGAACGCCGCGCCGACGATGCCGGCATTGCCGCCGGCCGGCCGCGAACCGCGACGCAGCGCGACCACCGCCGTGCTGGCGGCGATGCCCGCGCACAGGAAGGACAGCAGGCAGGTGCGCATCGGCTGGCCGGGATCGGTGAACAGCATGATCGCGCTGGCCACCGCGACCAGCAGCACCGGCGCCGCGAACCAGGGCGAATCCGGCATGCGGCCGCGTGACGCCACCAGGGCGCGCAGGTACTCGATGAAGGACGCGACGATCAGGGTCTTGCCCGGCACAGCCAGGCCGGGGTGGTCGACGGCCCATTCGAGCAGCAGCCAGCCCAGCGGCGCGAGCAGGATCGCCCGGGCCCAGATCCGCTGCGGGCCGGCGAGCTCGTGGGGTTGGCGCGCGGCCGCGGCGTAGAGGCCCGCGGACATCGCCGCGGAGGCAAGCAGGGCGATCAGGGCGCTGGCGAACGGGTCCAGGAACACCGGTGGCCCCCCCGAGCCGTGGTGATGCGCGGAAGGCTAGCACTTTCCGCAGCGGACGGCGCTGCGCGGGGCGCAGCCGTTTTCGTAACATGGGCGCTTGCTAGGCTGTCGCTCCCCGCCCACCAAGGAACCCCCATGTCCCAAGCCTTCGATGTCGCCGTGCTGGTCGGCAGCCTGCGGGCCGACTCGCTCAACCGCCGCGTGGCCGACGCACTGGCCGGCCTGGCGCCGCCCTCGATCTCCCTGTCGCAGGTCGCGATCGGCGACCTCCCGCTGTACAACCCGGACCTGGAAACCGAGGCGCCACCCGCGGCGTGGACCCGCTTCCGCGAACGCGTGGCCCGCGCCGACGCGCTGCTGTTCGTCACCCCCGAGTACAACCGCTCGGTGCCGGCGGCACTCAAGAACGCGCTCGACGTCGGCTCCCGCCCCTATGGCAAGAGCGTCTTCGGCGGCAAGCCGGGCGCCGTGGTCAGCGTCTCGCCGGGCGCCATCGGCGGCTTCGGCGCCAACCACCACCTGCGCCAGTCGCTGGTCTTCCTCGACGTGCCGCTGATGCAGCAGCCCGAGGCCTACCTCGGCGGTGCCGACAAGTTCTTCGGCGAGGACGGCCAACTGGCCAGCGAATCCACCGCCAAGTTCCTGGGCAAGATCATCCACGCGTACGCCGACTGGGTCGCGCGGATCAAGGCCTGAGGTCGGCGATGGCTTTGCTGCGCGGGGCCAAGGCCCTCTTCGCCGGCGCGCTGGTCAGCGCCAGCACCCTGGTCCACGTCCCGGTGCTGCTGGTGGTGGCGTTGGTGAAGGCGCTGCTGCCGGTGCGCGCCCTGCGCCCGGCGCTGGACCGGGCGCTGATGGTGATCACCGAGAGCTGGATCGGCGTCAACAGTGCGCTGATCGACCTGTTCACCACGACCCGCTTCGTGGTCGAGGGCATCGACGGACTGCGCTACGGTGGCCACTACCTGGTGCTGGCCAACCACCAGAGCTGGGTGGACATCCCGGTGCTGCAGAAGGCCTTCAACCGGCGCATCCCGCTGCTTCGCTTCTTCCTCAAGAGCCAGCTGTTCTGGGTGCCGCTGCTGGGCCTGGCCTGGTGGGCGCTGGATTTCCCGTTCATGAAGCGCTACTCACGCCAGCAGCTGGCCAAGCGGCCGGAGCTGGCCGGCCGCGACGTGGCGGCGACCCGCAAGGCCTGCGAGAAGTTCCGGCACATCCCGGTGTCGATCATGAACTTCGTGGAGGGCACGCGCTTCACGCCGGCCAAGCACGCGCGCCAGGCCTCGCCGTTCGCGCACCTGCTCAAGCCCAAGGCCGGCGGCGTGGCCTTCGTGGTCGGCGCAATGGGCGAAGCCATCGACACCGTGCTGGACGTGACCCTGCACTACGAGCCGGCGCGGCCGACGCTGGTGGATTTGTTCTGCAACCGGGTGCGCGAGGTGCGCGTGCACGTGCAGGCGCGGCCGGTGCCGGCGGGCTTGTCCGAGGGCGATTACGAGACCGACCGCGCGCACCGCGTGCGCTTCCAGGGCTGGATCAACGAGCTGTGGCTGGCCAAGGACGCACGGCTGGCCACCTGGAGCGGCCCGGGCGCGGCCCGGGGCGACTGAGGCTCAGAGCCGCCGGGCGGCGAAGGTGTCGCACTGGCGGTAGTCGCCGCCCTCGAAGCCGATGCGGAACCAGCGCATGCGCTGCTCGGCGCTGCCGTGGGTGAACGAATCCGGCACCACCTGGCCCCGCGACTGCCGCTGCAGCGTGTCGTCGCCGATGGCCGAGGCGGTGGCCATGGCCTCCTCGAGATCGCCGGGCTCCAGCCAGGCATGGCGCTTCTGCGCGTGGTGGGCCCACAGGCCGGCGTAGCAGTCGGCCTGCAGCTCCTGACGCACCAGCGGGCCCTCGGCGCCTTCGACGTTGCCGCCGCGGCGGCGGATGTCGTTCACCTGCGCCGAGATGCCGGTGATCGTCTGGATGTGGTGGCCGACCTCGTGCGCGATCACGTAGGCCTCGGCGAAATCACCGCCGCCGCCGAGGCGCTTCTCCATCTGGTCGAAGAAGCTCAGGTCGATGTAGACCTGCTGGTCGCCCGGGCAGTAGAACGGCCCGACCGCCGCGGTCGCGCCGCCGCAGGCCGACTGCACCGACCCGCTGAACAGCACCAGCGTCGGCGCCGGGTAGCGCTGGCCCTGGGCTTCGAAGATGGCGCTCCACACGTCCTCGGTTTCGCCCAGGATGCTGGCGACGAACTGCGAGGCCTCGTCGTTGGCGGTGGGCGCGGCCGGCACGCCGCCGGCCTGTGGCGCGGACGGTGCCTGCTGCTGGACCTGGGCGATCAGGCCCAGCATTTCCATCGGGCTCTTGCCCAGCAGCAGCCCGATGACGAACACCGCGGCGATGCCGCCAAGGCCGAGCTTGAGGCCACCACCGCCGAGGCCGCCGCGACCGCGGCGATCATCGACGTTGCTGCTGCGTCTTGCGCTGCGCCACTTCATGGGCCGGTCTCCGAGGGGGTCGGGCCGATTGTTGCCCAAACCCGGGCGCGGGGCGAGGGCGACGCGCGGACAGGCCATGCGGCCATCGGGGGCCGGACCGGGTCGCGCGGCGGCGGCCAGGCGGCGGTGGACTTCAGTCGGCCGGGCCGGCGTCGGCCCGGAGTGCGGCCAGGATCGCCTGGCCGGCGCGACCGTCGGGTTCGCGGCCGAGGCGGGTTTGCTCGACGGCCAGCGCCGCCCGGGACCTGGCCCCGATCATGCCGTCCACTTCGCCGATGTCGTGGCCGCGCGCGACCAGCAGTGACTGCAGCTCGCGCCGCTCGGCCCGGGACAGACCGGGGTCGTCGGTGGGCCAGCGCGCCTGCAGGCCGGCACCGCCGCGCAGGCGGTCGGCCAACAGTGCGATTGCCAGCGCGTAACTCTCGGCGGCGTTGTAGGAAAAGATCGCGTCGTAGTTCTTGAACACCAGGAAGGCCGGGCCCTCGCGGCCCGCGGGCAGCAGCAGCGCGGTCGGCGTGTCGGCGGCGGCCAGCGCGCCGCCGTCGGCGCGGACCACGCCGCGGCCGACCCAGTGCGACAGCGGACGCCGCGACTGACGGCCATTCACCGAGGCGTCGAAGCCCTCGGGCAGGCGGACCTCATGGCCCCAGGGCCGGCCAGGCTGCCAGCCCGACCGACGCAGGTAGTTCGCGGTGGATGCCAGGGCATCAGGGATGCTGCCGACCAGGTCGCGGCGGCCGTCGCCGTCGAAGTCGACGGCGATGCGCGCATACGTGGACGGCATGAACTGAGTGTGCCCGAAGGCGCCGGCCCACGACCCCACCAGGCCTTCGGCCGACAGGTCGCCGGCCTGGATCAGCTTGAGCGTCGCGAACAGTTCGCCTTTGAAGAACGCCTGCCGCCGACCCTCGCAGGACAGGGTGGCCAGCGAGCCCAGCAGCGGCTTCTTGCCGAAGGTGCGGCCGTAGTCGCTTTCCACGCCCCAGACCGCGACCACGGTGGCCGGGTCGACGCCGTGCGCGTCCTGCACGCGGGCCAGCAGCTCAGCGTGTTCGGCCAGCATCGCCTGGCCGTCGGCCACGCGCTGGTCGTCCACCAGGCCGGCCAGGTAGTCCCAGATCGGCGTGCGGAATTCGGGCTGGTAGTCGAGCGACTCGAGCACGCCGGGGTCGCGCGCCAGTCCGGCCGTGTGCGTGTCCCAGGTGTCGCCCCGGAGGCCCTGTGCCAGCGCCTGCGGGCGCAGCGAGGCCAGGCAGGCGTCGAGCGTGGGCTCCGCCGCGGGTACGGGCAGGGCGAGGAAGGCGAGCAGCAGGGGCAGGGTCGGGCGCATGGCGCGAACCTTACGTGGCGACGGCTGAATCGTCACCGGCCGGGCTATGCTGCGGCCTTCCCCGCATCGGATGGCGCGCATGGTCACGGTCCACCACCTAGAGAACTCCCGTTCGCAGCGGGTCCTGTGGCTGCTTGAAGAGCTCGGCGTGCCTTATGAGGTCAAGCGCTATGCGCGCGACCCGAAGACGATGCTGGCGCCGGACGCGCTGAAGAAAGTGCACCCACTGGGCAAGTCGCCGGTGATCACTGACGGCGGCGTGGTGGTTGCCGAATCCGGCGCGATCATCGAGTACCTGGCGGACACCCATGGCAAGGGCCGCCTGCTGCCGCCGCCCGGCGACCCGGCGCGCCGCGCCTGCACGTACTGGCTGCACTACGCGGAAGGTTCGCTGATGCCGCCGCTGCTGATGACCCTGGTGTTCTCGAAGGTGCGCAGTTCGCCGATGCCGTTCTTCGCCAAGCCGATCGCCAGGGGCATCGCCGACAAGGTGATGTCGTCCTTCGTGTCGCCGCAGCTGAAGCTGCACTTCGATTACCTCGAGCAGGCGCTGGCGTCCTCGGAGTGGTTCGCGGGCCCGGACTTCAGCGTGGCCGACATCCAGCTCAGCTTCCCGATCGAAGCCGCGGCCGCCCGCGGTGCGCTGGGTGCGTCGCGCCCGAAGCTGGCGGCGTTCCTGGCGAAGATCCACGCCCGTCCCGCCTACCAGCGCGCGCTGGCCAAGGGCGGCCCCTATGAACTGATGCGATAAGCTGGTGGCGCCCCGCCACGGAGATTCCGCCATGAAGCCTTCTGTGCTCGCCCTGTTCCTGCTCTCGCTGCCGGTTGCCGCCGCTGACGGGGATCCGCCGGTCGCGATGGATCCCGCCGCCTTCGCGGACGCCGTCGCAACCTGCACGCCGGCCAGCCGCACCGAGCCGCACCCGTTCGTGAAGGGCTTCGAGATCGCGCACGCCGTGACCGGGGAAACCGAAGGCCGCTGCGACTACACGCAGTCGATGCCGGGCGGCATGCACATGGCCTGCCGCCTGGGCGAGGAAGGCCGCGCCGGCCTGGCGGAGGAGTTCCGCGAACAGGCCGCCGGCCGGATGAGTGGCGGCACCGGCCAGCAGAAGGCCTGGACCCGCGACTGCGAGATCGTGGCCGCCGACGGCAAGCGCACGCCGATGGGCGGCTGAGCGGCGCGCCCGGACAAGGAAGCCCATGGAGTTCTCGATCACGCTGGCGATCATCGTCGCCACCAGCCTGGTGTCCTGGCTGGGGTTGAACAACGAGGCGCTGCGCGGCGCTCTGGTGCTGTGGCCGCCGGCCGTGACGCGCCGGCACGAGTACCACCGCTTCCTGGGCTATGGCGTGGTGCATGCCGACTTCATGCACCTGCTGCTGAACATGATCACGCTGTTCTTCTTCGGGCGGCTGATGGAAGGCTTCTACGCGCAGTACCTCGGGGCTATGGGGTTCCTGTGGTTCTACCTCTCGGCGCTGGTGGTGTCGGCCCTGCCCAGCTACCTCAAGCACCGCGACGACCCCAACTACGTCACGCTGGGCGCGTCGGGCGCGGTGTCGGCCGTGCTGTTCGCCTTCATCCTGCTCAGGCCCTGGGAAACGATCTACGTCTATTTCGTCCCGGTGCCGGCGATCCTGTTCGCGGTGCTCTACACGGGCTACTCGGTCTACATGAACCACCGCCAGGCCGACCGCATCAACCACAGTGCCCACCTGGCCGGCGCCGCCTACGGCCTGCTGTTCACGGTGCTGCTGGAGCCCCGCGTGCTATCGCACTTCCTGGCCGAACTGTCCAACCCGGGCGGCTGAGCCCGGGCTCGGCCGGGGCCGTGCGAGAATGCGGCATGACTGAATTCACGACCCAGCCGCTGCCGGCCGAGCTGCAGCAGGCCCTGGAGGTACTCGAGTACCGCCAGATGACCCCCGTGCAGGCCGCCAGCCTGCCGCCCATCCTCGCCGGCCGCGACGTGATCGCCCAGGCCCGCACCGGCAGCGGCAAGACCGCGGCCTTCGGCCTCGGCCTGCTGTCGAAGCTGCAGCCCGACGCCGGCCAGGTGCAGGCACTGGTGATGTGCCCGACCCGCGAGCTGGCCGACCAGGTCGGCAAGGAGATCCGCCGGCTGGCGCGCTTCATGCCCAACATCAAGGTGTCGGTCTTCTGCGGCGGCGTGCCGCTGCGGCCGCACCTGGCCTCGCTGGTGCACCCGCCGCACGTGGTGGTGGGTACGCCCGGCCGCCTGCAGGAGCTGATCGACGAAGGCGCGCTGGTGCTCGGGCAGCTGCGCGTGGTCGTGCTGGACGAAGCCGACCGCATGCTCGACATGGGCTTCGAGCCCGCCATCGCCGGCATCCTGTCGCAGGCGCCGAAGGACCGGCAGACCCTGCTGTTCTCGGCCACGTTCCCGGAGGAGATCCGCGCCCTTGGCCGCCGCTTCCAGCGCGAGCCCGAGGAACACACGGTCGCCGATGGCGCCGTCGCGGCGATCGTGCAGCGTTTCTATGAAGTCGAGGCGCCGCGCAAGACCGATGCCCTGGCCCTGCTGCTGGCCGATGAGAAGCCCGAATCGGCCCTGGTGTTCTGCAACACCCGCCGCGACGTGCAGCAGGTGGCCGACGACCTGGCCCAGCGCGGCTTTTCGGTGCTGGCCCTGCACGGGGACCTGGAGCAGCGCGACCGCGACGAGGTGCTGGTGTGCTTCGGCAACCGCAGCGTGCAGGTGCTGGTGGCCACCGACGTCGCCGCCCGCGGGCTGGACATCAAGGACCTGCCGCTGGTCGTCAGCCACGGCCTGGCCAGCGACGTGGACACCCACACCCACCGCATCGGCCGCACCGGCCGCGCCGGCGGCGAAGGCCTGGCGCTGGCGCTGGTGGCTTCGGACGAGCGCCGCCGGGTCATCGGCATCGAAGAGCAGCTGGGGCAGGCCGTGCGCTGGGAGCGCATTGACCTCTCGCGCAAGCCGGGCAAGCCGGCGCCGCCGGCGATGGCCACCCTGGTGGTGGATGCGGGGCGCCAGGACAAGCTGCGCCCGGGCGATCTGGTCGGCGCGCTGACCGGCGCCGCGGGGCTGCCGGCCGAGGCGATCGGCAAGATCGATGGGTTCGCGACCCGGACCTACGTCGCGATCGAGCGCAGCCAGGCCAGCAAGGCCCTGGACAAGCTCAGGGCGGGGAAGATCAAGGGCCGAAGCTTCCGGATCCGGAAACTGGGCTGACGGCGCGAGCGCGGCGCGGCGTGGCCGCGTCGGCTCCAGCGGGTGCCGCGGACCGCGGCGTGCATGGGGCGCTCAGCGCCAGGGGCGGGCGCCGGAGGCCTGGCGACGCGGCTCGGCCAGCGCCTTGCGGCGGCTGATCTCGGCGTCGAGTCGGCGGTATTCCGGGCTGCCGATTTCGCCGGCCATGACGAGCTCCCAGAGCTGGATGGCCAGCTCTTCGTCCATGACCTGCTGGGTGGGGAAGGGGATGACGATGCCCATGGCGTGACTCCGTGTGGTGGGGATTGCGCAGGGGAACCTTCTGCATGTTCCATGCCACCGCGCCGCGCCGGCCGGAGACCGGGGGCTGGGTCACGTTTTACGGGCCCGGAACCCCAGATATCGGGGTGCGCGCCACCGCGCCGCACAAGGCCACGGTGACTTGCCCGCCCCGGCGTGACAGGATGCGCGCCACTTCTGACGCCCTGCGGCACCCCGGCCGGCCCCGACCATGCGAGTCAACAAGCACATCAGCGACACCGGCTACTGCTCCCGGCGCGAGGCGGACCGCCTGGTGGCCGAGCGCCGCGTGACGGTCAACGGGCTGCCCGCCGGCATCGGCACCCAGGTCGAGGAGGGGGACGAAGTACGGATCGACGGCCAGGTCCTGGCCAGGCGCGCCGTGAAGCCGGGCGCGCGCCGCCATGTCTACATAGCGCTGAACAAGCCGGTCGGCATCACCTGCACCACCGATGCGGCGGTGAAGGGCAACATCGTCGACTTCGTTGGCCACGAGCAGCGCATCTTCCCCATCGGCCGGCTGGACAAGGATTCCGAGGGGCTGATCCTGCTCACCAGCAATGGCGACATCGTCAACGAGATCCTGCGTGCCGAGAACCAAAAGGAGAAGGAGTACCTGGTGGGCGTGAACCAGCCGGTCACCGAGGAATTCCTGCGCGGCATGGCCAAGGGCGTGCGCATCCACGGCGAGATGACCCTGCCTTGCCGCACGCGCCGGATCGCCAAGTTTGGTTTCTCGATCGTGCTCACCCAGGGCCTGAACCGGCAGATCCGGCTGATGTCGGCCGCCTTCGGCTACCGTGTCACCCAGCTGCGCCGCATCCGCATCGCCAACGTCAAGCTGGCCGAACTCAAGCCCGGCCGCTGGCGCAACCTCACTGAAGCTGAACTGCGCGGCCTGCTGCCGTCGCGCACCGAGTGGTGAGCGGGCGCGCGTCTGCTACCCTCCGCGCCGTCGCATCCCATCCTGTCCGGAGCCCGAAGATGTCCCTGCGCCCCCGTCTGCTGGCCCTGCTGCTCTGCATCCCGGGCCTGGCCCTCGCCGTTGACCCGATCCGCCCGCCGCAGCCGCTGAACGCGCCGCCGAAGCAGGCCGTCGAGACTGCCAGCGGCATGAGCTACATCGTGCTCAAGCCCGCGCCGGATGCCAACCGATTCTTCTCGGGCGAGTGGGTCGAGTACCGCGCCGACGTCTGGAGTTCGGATGGCGTCACCCGCGCCAGCTCGCGCGAATCCGGCCCGGTGGTGGCCACCGTGCGCCGGCTCGCCGCCGAGCAGCCGGGCCTGGCCCGCGCCATCCTGAGCACGCCGGTGGGCGAGTCGCGCCGCTGGTGGATCCAGCCCGAGCGCCTGCTGCCGGGCTACCCGGGCATGCCCAACCTGCTGCACGTGATCGACCTGACGGTGCTGGGCGAGAAGAACCCGGTGCAGGTACCCCTCGACGTCGCGGCACCGCCGGCGGACGCGCTGCGCACGGCTTCGGGCCTGGCCTACAAGGTGCTGGCGCGCGGCGACGGCGGCGCCAAGCCGGGCCCGCGCAGCGAGATCGAGATCCACTACAGCGGCTGGACGACCGACGGCCGCCTGTTCGACAGCTCGGTGGCGCGCGACCAGCGCGCGCTGTTCCGGCTCGACCAGCTGATCCAGGGCTGGCAGGAAGGGGTGCAGCTGATGTCGCGGGGCGACACGGTGCGCTTCTGGATCCCGGGCCACCTGGCCTACGACATGCAGCCGCCATCGCCGGGCACGCCGCGCGGCATGCTGGTGTTCGACGTCACGCTGTACGACTTCAGCGAGCCGACGGCGCCCTGAAGCCCGGCGCCGCGGCGGCAGGCCGCCGGCGCATCGCGCAGCTCGCTGCCGCACCTTCGAACGGCCGGCGCATCGCGCCGCTCAGCGCTGCGCATGGACCCACGCCGCGGCACCGGCGCCGGCGCGGCGACCGGAGGCGAAACAGGCGGTGAGCAAGTAGCCGCCCGTCGGCGCCTCCCAGTCGAGCATCTCGCCCGCGGCGAACAGGCCTGGATGGCGGCGCAGCATCAGGTGCTCGTCGAGGTCCTCGAGGCGGATGCCGCCGGCACTGCTGATGGCCTCGGCGATCGGGCGCGGGCGCTGCAGTCGCAGCGGCAGGGCCTTGATCGCCGTCGCCACCCTCGCCGGCGCGTCAAGGCCGTCCTTGCCCAGCACTTCGCGCAGCAGCGCCGCCTTGACGCCATCGAGCCCGGTGCTGCGGCGCAGGTGCTCGCCCTGGCTGCGTCCCTTGCGCGGGCGCGACAGCTCGGCCTCGAGTCGTTCGCGCTCGCGCCCGGGCGCGAGATCCATCAGCAGCGTGGCTTCGCCCTGCGCTTGGATGCGATCGCGCAGGGCGGCCGACAGCGCGTACACCAGGCTGCCTTCGAGGCCGTGTTCGCTGGCCACGCACTCACCCTGGCGCCAGGCGGGAGGCAGGCGCCCGTCGTCGATGGCCAGGCGCACCGGCTTTATCGGCGCACCGGCGAAGTGCTGCCGGAAGTAGGGCGTCCAGGCCACGTCGAACCCGCAGTTGGCGGGCTTGAGCGGCGCGACGTCCACGCCCGCCGCCGCCAGCGGGCCGGCCCAGGCGCCATCGGAACCCAGCTGCGGCCAGCTCGCGCCGCCCAGCGCCAGCACGGTGGCGTCGGCGCGGCATTCGCGCGGCCCGTCGGCGGTGGCGAATCGCAGCACGCCGTCCGCAGACGGGCCGAGCCAGCGATGCGAAACGTGGAAGCGCACGCCCCGTTCGCGCAGTCGCCGCACCCAGCCGCGCAGCAGCGGCGCGGCCTTGAGGTCGCTGGGGAACACGCGCCCCGAACTGCCGACGAAGGTTTCCACGCCCAGGCCCCGCGCCCACTCGCGCAAGGCGTCGGCATCGAAGTCCGCCAGCCAGGCGGCGACCGCGTCGCGGCGCTCGCGATAGCGCCCGGCGAACACCGGCAGCGGATCGCTGTGGGTGAGGTTCATCCCGCCCTTGCCGGCGATCAGGAATTTGCGCCCGACCGAGCCCTTGGCCTCGAACAGATCCACGGCGCAGCCGGCCGCGCGCGCGGTTTCGGCAGCCATCAAACCGGCAGGGCCGCCGCCGATGACGGCGACCAAGGGGAGGGCGGGCGTGGACATGCGCGGATTGTCTCACGCCGCCCGCGCGGCGCTGTCGGCGGCTTGCCCGCGCGTGGGTCGAGGAACGATGCTGTCGTTCCCGAGCGATGTCCCGAACGAGCTGCGCATGCCCTACACCCCGATCGTCGCCACCTTGGGCTACGTGCTGTCGCCGGATCGCCGCAAGGTGCTGATGGTCCATCGCAACGCGCGGCCCGGCGACCACCACCTCGGCAAGTTCAACGGCCTGGGCGGCAAGCTCGAGGCCGACGAGGACGTGATGTCGGGCATGCGGCGCGAGATCCGCGAAGAGGCCGGCATCGAGTGCGGGGCCATGACGCTGCGCGGCACCATCAGCTGGCCTGGCTTCGGCAAGCAGGGCGAGGACTGGCTGGGCTTCCTGTTCGTGGTGGAGGACTGGACCGGCGAGGTGCCGCCCCGGAACGAGGAGGGCGACCTGTCCTGGGTGCCCATCGAGGCGCTGGCGGAGCTTCCGCTGTGGGAAGGGGACCGCCATTTCCTGCCCCTGGTGTTCGATGGCGACCCCAGGCCGTTCCACGGGGTCATGCCGTACCGGGACGGCGCGATGCTGTCATGGCGCTATTCGCGCTGAAAATCTCCCAACGTGCGGCTAAAAGCAAGATAAAGGCTTGAATCGACCGTTTGAAATATCCGTGCCCGCCCGGATAACCAATTTTTCACCTCGTGGAACGTATGATTCACGGGCTGATAACACCCCACGGGCCGTTGCCAGCGTCGTTCGCTTCCCTTCGCGATCGCCTCGTCCCGGCTTCCGGGACCCTCCGCTGCCTGGTTTGGGCGGCGGGACGACCGCGCTGCCCAACCCTTACGCCAAGGAGCGCCGCATGACCGATACCACGAACAACCTTTCCGACCTGATCGAAATCAGCGAAGACGGGACCGCGTTCTACGAGGAAGCGGCGCAAAAGGTCAAAGACAAGAAGCTGAGCACGCTGTTCGCCCGCATGGCCAAGGCCAAGTCCGACCTGGCGGCCGAACTTTCCGGCGAAGTGAAGCCGGTCGCCGGCAAGAAGAAGCCGGCCAAGCGCACCGAAACCACCCTGGGCGAGCTGAGCAAGGCCTATGCCGGCCTGCGCAAGCAGTGGCCCGAAGCCGGCGCGGACCGCTACGTCCGCATGGCCGAGGTCGAAGGCCAGCTCCAGACCACCTTCCAGAAGGTCGTGCTGGACAAGGACCACAGCTTCGTCGTGCGCGTGCTGGCCAAGCAGTACGTCTCCAAGGCCGAGGTCCTGAACAAGGAACTCCGCGCCTGCAACCGCAACGCGTAAGCGCGCTGCGCGCCGCGCCAGCGGCGGCTGCAAAAACAAACGCCCGGCGAAAGCCGGGCGTTTGCGTTGGGGCGGTCGGCCGGAATTACTTGGCCGACGCCGGCGCCACCTCGAGGCCGCGGCGCTTGAGCAGGGGGCCGACCTGCGGGTCGCGGCCGCGGAAGTCGCGGAACAGCTGCATGGCATCCACGCTGCCGCCGCGCGAGAGCAGGGTCTTGCGGAAGTGGTCGCCGTTCTCGCGCTTGAGGCCACCGTTCTCCTTGAACCACTCCACCGACTCCGCGTCCAGCACCTCGGACCACAGGTAGGCGTAGTAGCCCGCCGAGTAGCCGCCCATGATGTGCGAGAAGTAGGTGCTGCGGTAACGCGGCGGCACCGGCGCGTAGTCCAGGCCCGCGGCCTTGAGCGCCTGCGCCTCGAAGGCCAGCGTGTCGCTGGGCACTTCGTTGGCCGCCAGCTGGTGCCAGCTCTGGTCGAGCATCGCCGCCGCCAGGTACTCGGTGGTGGCGTGGCCCTGGCCGAACTGCTCGGTGGCCAGCACCTTGTCCA
>LNFM01003793.1_pt1 | contig 29014 bp, 35 predicted proteins | sample 596031 | NCBI WGS metagenome assembly LNFM01 (sample SAMN04254537, study PRJNA301005) | activated carbon metagenome | isolation source: dual media filters at the Ann Arbor, Michigan drinking water treatment plant | place: USA: Ann Arbor
CCGAACGACCACATGGAGATCGGCAATCACTCGGAGTTCCTGGGTGTGATGCAGGGCTCGGACATGCTGACTCGCTGGTTCATCAACGACACGGCGAACTTCGGCACGTATCGATTGAAGGGCCACGCGGTCGAGTCGTTCTGGGATTGGGTGGCGTCGTGGGCCGTGTGCTGCGCGCTCCCGTCGGACCTTGGCCACAGCGACGAAGGCTACGTGCTCCCTCCGCTGCGGGTGATCCCCAGCTGGGTGGACGTGGACCTCACCGCAGGCGCGGAGGTCGGGTCGATCTTCCGCGTCGTCGAGACGTCGGCCACCTCCATCCACAAAGAGAAGCGCCGCACGCTGGCCGACCGCGTGGCTCGCGTCGCAGAGCTGGTTGCCGCCGAGCCCGACGAGACGTGGATCGTCTGGTGCGACACGGACTACGAGTCGGAGGCGCTCGCGAAGGCCATCCCCGAGGCCGTCGAGGTTCGCGGCTCGCACCCGCTCGAGCGGAAGGAAGCCGCGTCGCTCGCGTTCGCTGCGGGCGAGACTCGGATACTGCTTTCAAAGCCATCCGTCTTCGGGTGGGGCATGAACTGGCAGCACGCCGCGCGGCAGGTCTTCAGCGGCGCGACGTGGAGCTACGAGCTCTTCTACCAGGCGGTCCGACGGTCCTATCGATTCGGGCAGAAGCGCCCCGTCGACGTGTACGTGGTGATGGCCTCGACCGAGCGTGTGATGTGGGACGCGCTCTACGCCAAGCAGGTCGCGCACGACGAGATGCGGTCCGGAATGGCGAGCGCGATGCGGCGTGCGCAGTCGAAGTCGAGCCCGCGAGTGGCCTACGCGCCGTCGGTGCCGATGGCGATCCCGAAGTGGCTGAGGAGCGAGAGGAGCGCGGCATGAGCATCCGGGTACTGAATCAGGCGAGCGGCGAGAACTGGCATCTCTACAACGGTGACTGCGTCGAGGTCGCGCGCGCGCTGCCAGAGAAGAGCGTGGGCCTCAGCGTCTACTCGCCGCCGTTCAGCAACCTCTACACGTACAGCGACAGCGAGCGCGACATGGGCAACTCGGTCGATGATCGCCAGTTCCTCCAGAACTACGCGTTCCTCGCATCAGAGGTCCTTCGCATCACGCGCCCGGGGCGACTGTGCGCGGTGCACTGCAAGGACCTCGTGGACTACCAGGGACGCGACGGTCGCGCGGGCCTCCGCGACTTCCCGGGCGAGCTGATCCGCATCCACGAGGCGGCCGGATGGAAGTACCACTCGCGCGTGACGGTGTGGAAGTGCCCCGTCACCGAGATGCAGAGGACCAAGTCGCACGGGCTGCTCTACAAGCAGCTCCGCACCGACAGTTCGTTCTCGCGACAGGGCCTCGCGGAGTACGTGCTCGTCTTTCGTCGATGGGCCGCGGAGGGCGAGGAGATCAGCCCCGTCACGCACACGCCCGAGTCCTTCCCGCTCAAGCAGTGGCAGGAGTGGGCCTCGCCGGTGTGGATGGACATCGACCAGACCAACGTGCTGAACGTCGCCGTCGCGCGTGACGACCGCGACGAGAAGCACCTCTGCCCTCTCCAGCTGGACCTCATCGAGCGGTGCGTGAAGCTCTGGTCGAACCCGGGCGACGTCGTCTTCTCTCCCTTCGCTGGCATCGGGAGCGAGGGCGTCGAGACGCTGAAGGCTGGGCGACGCTTCGTTGGCGCCGAGCTCAAGGATGCCTATTTCGACAAGGCGATCGGCCACCTGAGGAGCGCGCAGGCGGTCAGTGGCCAGCGCTCGCTCTCGGACCTCCTGGCGGGAACGGCGCAATGAGCAAGCCGGCCTCGATCATCATGACGACCGACCACGCTGCGGTGATGCATGCGCCGTGGGTCCAGCAGTTCGACCTGCTCGACCGCTGGATGGCGGGCAGCCCGCTCGGCAACCGACCCGACGGCACGTTCGGCGACCTGATGTGCATCGATCCGCCGTACTCCGAGCGCGTGCACAAGGGTCACGACGCGGGCCCCAACGCCGATGGTGTGGACCGCGCGCTCCTCCCCTACGCCGCTTGGCGCGCGCTCGACGTCGAGCGCTTCGTCGACACGTGGGCTCCCTTCGTTCGCGGGTGGTGGTGCGTGCTCACGGACCACATCCTCGCTCGAGCATGGGAGAGGGAGCTCGAGGCGGCCGGCCTCTACCCCTTCGCCCCGTTGCCCGTCGTGGTGCCCGGTCAGACCGTGCGCCGCCGCGGGGATGGGCCGAGCTCGTGCACGACCTGGCTCGTCGTCGCGCGCCCGCGCAACAAGGAGTTCGCCGGGTGGGGCACGACGCGCAGCGACTACCGACTGCCGGTCGGAGTGGCAAACGACGCGGAGGTCACCGGCGGCAAGAGCTCCTACCTCATGAGCGAGATCGTCTCGGACTACTCGCGGCCCGGGGACATCGTCATCGATCCCGTGTGCGGGTGCGGGACGACGGGGGTCGCAGCGCGGCGCCTCGCACGCCTCTTCGTTGGGGGCGACATCGACGAGGCGCGTGCACGCCGCGCGGCCGACCGCATCTGGGCCACACGCGAGCAGCTCGTGATCCGTGCGACGACAAGCGAGCGCGAGGTGGTGCAGACGACGCTGCCCGAGGTTGCGTCATGACTGAGCGCGAGCGAATCACCCATGCGGCGATCCGCGTGAATGGCGAGGTCTGGGCGCTGCCCGCCCCCGCCCGCCACCACGTCCTCGTGCACGCGTGGTGCAGCGCCCACTTCAAGGATGGTCTCAACGGACGCCTCCGCGAGCACGAGAGCGGCTTCCTGACCAATGCTGGGCGCTACGTCGACCGTGGTGAGGCGAAGCGCATCGCCGAGGTCGCGGGCCAGCTTCTCAACGTCCCCGGGCGCAGCCACGGACTGCCGGACCTCTACTCGGAGGACGTATGGTGACCCACCTCTTCACCGGCGCGCCGTGGCCTGATCCCGGGCCGCACTACGTCGACATGCTTCTCGGCACGAGCGCCGGCTTCGAGTTCTCAGAGCGCGAAGCGCTCTACGACAAGCTCGCTGGGCGCGGGGTCAAGCTAGACCGCGCGAGCTTTCGGCGCGTCTTCGGCCTCTACCTCGCCTTCACGGCGAGGCCGGAGCAGCCCGTCTTTGGCTACTCACCTTTGGGTGGCCGATGACCGAGCACTTCCGCTGCCGCCCCCTCAGCGCGACCCTCTCGCGCGAAGCGTGCGCCGCAAAGCACCGCCGGTCCGATCCCGACGTGAGCGGCGGCCTCCGGGCGAAGGTCATCGCGGCCGACGCGTGCCATCGGTGCCCCGTCGGCGCAGCCCACGCCCGCGGCGAGGCGCCCACGGCCTGGCCCGACGGCGAGCAGCTCGTGGTCCTAGGTGCACCAAGCCGCGCCGCCCCGAGCGCCTCGGAGTCCGCCTCCACCAAGCTCGAGCTGCGCGGCGTCCTGATGCACCGTGGGACGAGCCCTGCAGTCGACGGTCGCCGGTACGCCTACAAGGGCGAACGCCTCACCCGGGCCGGCTGGGCTCGACGGCTGGGGATCTCCTACGACGCCCTTCGGATGCGCCTGAGGACGAAGTCCCTCGCCGAGGCGATCGAGATGGGCGGGCCTGGCGGGTCAGCCGCCGAGGAGCGGGCGAGGACGGCAGCCCGGTCCCGTGTCGAGCGCGCGCTCCGCAAGGCCGGCGTGGTGGTGGTGGAGGTGGTCGAGGTGAACGGCGAGATCCTGGCGAGGTGTGCCCCGTGAGCACCGAGAAGAGCACCAGCAAGAGGAAGGGACGCTACGCGGCCCTTCATGGCGACCTCTGGCGTCACCCGAAGGTGGCCGGCGGGCCGCACAAGGGGAAGGTCTACGAGCCGCTCTCGCTCGCCGCGCGAGGCCTCTGGGCCTCGCTCCTCAGCTACGCGATCGACCAGGAGACCGATGGCCGGGTGAGTTCGACGACCGTCGTGCTCGTCGCCGCGTCGTGCTCTCCGAAGGACCGCGCGTCCGCGCTCGCGGAGCTCGAGACCAACGACCTCGTGGTCGATTCGGCCATCCACGGGTTCGCCGACTCGAACATCACCGCGGCCGAATGGGCCGACTCAAAGGCGGCCGACGCCGAGAAGAAGCGCCTGAAGAGGGCGGAGGAAGCGGCCAAGCGCGAAGCGACGTCCGCCGGACGTCCTTCGGACGTCCTCAAGACGTCCGAAGGACGTCGGCAGGACAAACCGAAGACGGCGGACGGAGTCTCTCGCGCGAAGACAGAAGACATAAGACCTAAGACCTCTGAGAGAGGGGGAGAGGGCGCTGACGCGCCGGCCCCCCCCGTCCCGTCGGACGTCGAGGTCCATCCGAGACCGGTCCCCGTCGTCGCCCCGGCTCAGGCGGCGCCCATGGCACCGGTGGACCCTGGCGAGGCGCTGGTCGAGCGCGCCGCCTCGAAGGCGTCGATGGCTACCCGGCTCATCGGGCTCTACGCCAAGGCGTACGAGGGGGCGTTCAGGGACCTCTGGCAGGGCCACAGCGCCGCTCGGTCGGCCATCGACGAGACCGCGGCATGGTGCCTGTCCCAGCCTGACCCGGAGGTCGCCGCCGTGCGCTGCGTCGAGGGCGCCTACTCGACGGCGCGGCTGCTCAAGCACCGCGTGCCGTGGGCGTGGATCGCGGAGGACCCGGCGAAGTACGCGGCTTCGAGCACGCGACCGAGCACGGGCGGACCGCCGAGCAAGCCCGCTCACGAACTCATCCCGGAGGCTGACCGCAGCCCCCTGACACCGGCCGAGAAGGCCCAGCTCGAAGCGATGGGAGGCTGACGTGGATCGACTGAACTCGGTGCTCGACGACGTGCTCTCGAAGGTGCGCGGGGTCCTCGTGAAGGACCCCGCAGTCATCGCGGCCTACGAGGCCGACCAGGTCGCTGGCCAGGCGGCCTACGACCGCGCTCTGCGGAAGGGGCGGGTCATGCGCCTTCGGAAGGCCGGGGTGCCGCTGATGGACTCGGCTTTCAAGGTCCTCGAGGACCGCGGCGTCGGCGGCTTCGCGGACTGGGAGATCACCTCCGTGGCGCGCCGCTTCGGGCTCGGGCCGCGCCGCATCCTGGTCCTCACGGGCGACCTCGGCCGCGGCAAGACCACCGCAGCGGCGTGCGTGGCGTTCCCCCGGATGGAGCGCGGGCGCCCCGGCGTCGTGTACGTGCGAGAGCGCGTGCTCGCGAAGTGGCTCGGCAGCTACCGGCACGACCGCGAATGGGACGCGGCCATCCGCTGCGCGACCCTCATCGTCGACGAGCTCGGAACCGCGGTCTCGCCGCAGGACCAGGAGCGCGCCCGCATGGCGCTGCTCGAGATCGTGGACGACCGCATGAACAACGACCGCAAGACGGTCCTCATCGGCAACCTCGCTCGCGCCGACTTCGACGCGCGCTTCGACCGCCGCATGATCGACCGCCTCCGCGACATCGGCGTGTTCCACGAGGACCTCGGCGCATCGCGCCGCCGCGACGGCGGTGACGAATGACCAAGCTCGACGCCACCGCCCTCCGCGCGCTGTCCGAGGTCGATGGGCCGCTCCACGCCGCGCTCGAGCGCGCGCTCCTCGCTGGTGTCCCCACGAAGGACCTCGGCTGGTTCCGGCGCGTCCCGACCCCGTCCGAGCCCGTGCACCTCGTCGCCGGTGGGCGCGCGGTTTGGTCCGACCAGGGCGGGTGGGTCCCCGAGGCCGACCGCATCCTCGCTCACGCGGCGGGTGCGAAGTGAGCCGCCAGGTCCAGCGGCCCAAGCCCGCGCCGTACACGCGTCGCGCGCTTCCGCCGACCCCGCCGTCCAGGCCCACCGTCGCCGAGCTCTACCTCGAGCCCGACCGGCCCATGGCCCGCATCTCGGCCGTCGGCGTCGAAGAGGAGCGAGCCGCCATCGGCCCCATCGCCGGCCGCGACATCGACACCATGCAGCTGTCCCTCGATGGGCGGACGGCCCGCTACACGCTCCTGCCGCGGAGGTCGTCATGAAGGGCGCACCCACCGGCGGAGTGGTCCTCGGACTCGAGGTCGAGGCGGCCAGCTGCACCTGGGCCCTCGTCCGCCTCACCGAGCAGGGCAGCCAGGTCATCCAGTGCGGCGTGCTCCGAGCGCGCTCCCCGTGGAGCAACCGCAAGCCCGAAGCGGTCGAAGGTGACACGCGCGCCTTCGCCGAGTTCGCCGGCCTGCTCCGGGTGGTGATGAACCGCGAGCACCTCGAGGCCGTCGTCCGAACGATGGGAAAGCCCACCGTCGAGATGGGCCGCGTGCTCGGGGTCACCGACGCCGCAGCGGCCGAGGTCGGACACCTCGCCGAGGTCGACACTACGAGCGCCCAGCGGTGGGCCCGTCACGTCAGCGAGACCGACCGCCAGCGCATCACCTCGATGCTCGAGGAGGACGACACGTCGCTCCGCTGGTCGGGCTCGGTCCTACGTGCCGTCGGGGCCGTCTTGGCCGCGGGCGACGTCGACGAGCTCGTCAGCTCGGTGCGGCGCCTTCGCCGGCCGGGACCCCAACGAACCTGATCAGAGTACCGAGACCGAGAGAGAGACATGCCACACACCGACCGAAGCCACCAACATTCTCCCGATCGACAGGGTGAAACCTCAACAACTTCCACAAGCGATGTGGGTGCGGGTGTCGAGAAGCGTTCTCGCGGCCGGTTCGTAAAAGGCATCGGCCCGGGGCGTGGGAAGGGCTCCAAGCCCCCGCAACAATCGGCCTCGCGCGCGCGGGGGATCTCGGACCGGCACCGACTGTTCGCAGAGGGCATCGCTCGGGGGGAGCGTGGCCTCGACGCGGCGAAGGCGGCGGGGTTCCTCGGCAACGACAAGACGCTGACCGAGACGGCGAGCCGCCTGCAGCTTCGGCCGGACATCCAGGCGCACCTCGCGATGCTGAGGGCCAAGAGCACGACCTCGACGGTGCTCGACCTCCAGGCCCGGCTCGAGATGCTCTCGCGGATCGCGAACGGCGACCCGGTGACCCACGTGCTGAAGGACGGGTCGAGCGTCGAGGCGCCCGCGAGCGCGCGCGACCGCATCGCGGCGATCGCCGAGGTCGGCAAGCTGAAGGGGGACTACGTCAAGAAGGTCGAGCACACGGGCAACGTGAAGACGCTCGTGGAGCTCATCGACGAGCTGGACGAGCGGCGGTCGGCGGAAGCGACAGCGGCGAAGGCGGTGGGGTGATGGCGAAGGTGATCAAGAAGGGGGCGCTCCCCGTGTTCGTGGCCCGCAACACGTGTCGCGACTGCAGGTCCGAGGTCGAGTACACGCGGGCCGACGTCGAGGGTGACCAACGCGAGGGGAACTACGTCCGGTGCCCGGTGTGCAAGGCACTCATCGCGGAGTCGACGCTGAAGTGGAAGGCGAAGTCGTGAACGGGCTCGACCTGTTCCGGTGCCTCCCGCTGAGGTGCACCCTCACCCGCTCGAGCTGCGCGAAGAGACACCTCGAGGTGTCCCCGCTCGCCGGCTCCCCAGGCGTGCAACGGCCGACCGCGGGCGAGTGCCGGGGCTGCGTCGTCGGCGAGGCCCACGCCCGAGGTGAGCGGCCGGAGACCTGGCCCGATGGGGCGGCCATCACCGAGCGCCCGGCGCTCTCGACGCCCGTCCCCACAGAACCGTCACCGTCGCTCCGGGCTGGCCGCTCGGTGCTCATCGAGATGCGAGCACGCACTGCAGCCGCGCGCGTCACCTCCACGTTGGCAAGGCCAGCGATCCGCCCACCACCACGACCGAAGGAGAAGCCCGTGTCACCCAATCGAAGGAACGGCGCCGAGAGGCGCATCACGCTCAACGGCCGCACCGACAACCTCACGGGGTGGGGAGAGGAGCTCGGACTGACCGGGGCCGCCATCGCCCACCGTCTCGCCCGCGGCTGGACCGAGGAGGAGGCGCTGACCATCGCCAAGGGCTACTCACCTGAGCGCTTGAAGAGGACGGGGCGTCCCAAGTCGGAGCCCCCGCGACCAGGGGCCGAGGACGCCGCCGGGGGGTGTGACTGCGGAGGCGTGGGCACCTGCCGCTACTGCGTGGCGAACATGGCCAACCTGCGACGCGAGCTCTTCACGAAGGACGCTCGGCTGGATGGCGCCGCCACGGCCACCACGGTCGGGCAGTACGTCCGCGCTTGCCGCCTCGCAGCGTGGCTCAGTCTGCGCGACGTAGCCACCGCCCTCGATGCCGCAGTGGGCGGCGGCGTGGACCATGTGTTCGTGGGCGAGGTGGAGCGCGACCGGCGTCCGCTCCCGCGCGCCATGTGGGCAAGCCTCAAGACCGTCATTCCTTGCCTCCACCTTGATGCGATGGAGGAGCTTGCCGAGGTCGAGTCCAAGAGCGCGATCGACTGGCTGCGCGTGCTGGGCTTCGCGGTCGAGGACGCGGGCATGTCGCCCAACGGCCGCCACGTGCTGCTCGTCGACGCCGGCGTCGCCCGGGGGGCAGCATGAAGCGCGTCGTCATCAACCGGGCCGTGGTGCGCGGCATGAGGAGCGTGCTGAACGCCGTCGCGCGCTTCGAACCGACGCCGGAGGCGGCGCAGGCGAAAGCGTTCCTCGAGGTGCTCGTCGAGCGCTTCGACGAGAAGGGCCTCGAAGAGCACGAGCTCACCCTCGAGCCATGCGCGACGCTCGAAGATCTCGTCGTCGCGCACGTGCGTCGGCACGGACCAGCCAGCCTATTCGGCCGCATCCGCGATTGGACGGGCGCGTATCCCGTCGAGGGGCCCGCGGCGCAGGTGCTCGCTGATCCTGGCGGTCGCACTGGGCTTGGCATCGACGAACTCGACGGCGACGACCTCCGCGCGCTCATCGTCGAGCGCGATGCCAAGATCACCGAACTCCATGGGATCATCGAGGCCGTCAACGCGTCGTCCCGAGGCCCGAAGGACGCGGTCGAGCGCCAGGAGGCCCGGGTGGAGCGCCAGGAGCGCCACACCATCGATGCGCTGCGGGCGCAGATAGCCGCGATGCAGAAGCTCCACGCGGAGTCGCGCGTGGAGGCCGACCTCGCCGCCGCTCGCCAGCTGCTCGCCGACAGGTACGCCGCCATCCGCGAGCTCGAGGCGCAGCTCGCTTCCGCCAAGGCGGCGGTCGACGGCGCGGCCGAACTCGAGCGGAGGCTCGCCACCATCGAAGCGGAGCACGCCGCCGAGTGCGAGGGATACGAGCTGGCTCTGAGCGGTGCCGACTCGCGCGAGGCCGAGAGCACCAACCTGATCCTCGCGCAGGCCGTCGTGCTCGTGCGGGAGCTGGGGACGCGTGTGAGCCGTCGCTCTCGTGCGGAAGGGTGCGACTTCGGGCCGTGAGCGAGGCGGTACTCAGAACCATCGACCGCTGGAGGTCTGATCCCGTCGAGTTCGCCCACGACGTGCTCGGCATCGATCCATGGGTGGACGACGACGGGTTCGACTCGCAGGCGAGCGTGCTGCGCTCCAACGCGTTCGACCTCACGAGCTCGACGCGGAGCGGCCACAAGACCGGTAAGTCGACAGATGCTGCCGTCATCGCGCTCTGGAACTACTGCCTGTTCCCCGGCGTGCGCGTCATCCTCACCGCGCCCACGTGGCGCCAGATCGAGGAGGTGATCTGGCGCGAGGTCGGGATCCTCTACCGACGCGCGAAGAAGCGCGGGTACGACCTCGGCGGCAAGCTCAACGAGCGTCCCGACCGCGGTCTACGCGGCGACCAGGACCGCGAGGTGTGGGGCTTCTCGACCGACGACCCGGACCGCTTCAGCGGCATCTCCGGTGCGCGCGTCGTGTACCTCCTCGACGAGGCCGCGGGCATCGACGACGCGATCGACGAGGCCATCGAGGGCAACAGGGCGGGCGGCGCGCAGAAGCACTGCTACGGCAACCCGACCCGCACCGAGGGGTTCTTCTTCCGCTCGCATCACGAGGAGTCGGACGCCTACAAGCTCCACCACCTCAACTCCGAGCGCACGCCCAACGCGCGAGGCCTGGGCGCCCCGATCCCCGGCGTGGCGACGAAGGACTGGGTCGAGCGCAAGCGCAAGCAGTGGCACCCGCACGAGACCCATCCGATCTACGGCTACCGCGTGCGCGGCGACTTCCCTGCGCAGGCCTCGCACTCGGTGTTCGGCCTCGCCGCCGTCGAGGCCGCGATTCGCCGGTGGGTCCCCGTCTGCCCCGAGGTCCACCTGACGAAGCGCCTCGAGGTGGGCCTCGACTGCGCGCGCTTCGGCGATGACTCGAACGTCGTCTTTCCCCGTCGCGGGCCGTACGGCTACGCACCGACCGCGACGGGCGGCCAGGACTCGATCCAGGTGGCGGGCTGGGCCCGCAAGGTCATCAACGACCTTCGCACGCCGACCGAGCGCTCGCGCGGGCCCAAGCCTCGGGTGAAGGTCGACGTGATCGGAATCGGCGCGGGCGTCTACGACCAGCTGAAGGCCAGCGCGCCCGAGATCGAGGTGGTGCCCGTCAACGGCAGCTCGTCCCCGACGCAGGAGCCGAGCGACGGTGACCCCGGCTACGTGAACCTCCGCGCCGAGGTGCACTTCGCTGCGGCCGAGTGGACCGAGACGGCGATGCTCCCGCCCGACCGGGAGCTTCGCAGCGAGCTCCTCGCGGTGCGATACAAGTTCGACAAGCTCGGGCGCGTCCAGGTCGAGGAGAAGGACGCTCTGAAGGAGCGCATCGGGCGCAGCCCCGATCGCATGGACGCGATGACGCTGTCCGTGCACGACCCGAAGGTGTGGTCGCCGCGCCCGCTGCGTGTGGGGGCGCTCTCGGGATGACCGTCGAGGTGGCGATCGCCTCGACGCGCGCGAAGTGGAGCCACGCTCCAGTGGACGTCCACGACATCGAAGAGCGCCTCGCGATGCGCCAGGTCGACGCAGAGGTGGTCCTGCATGGCCCGCAGCCTCACTGCCCAGCGGCGCGGCTGTTCGTGCGGCACGGTGACCGATGGCGGTCCGCCTACGTCCACCGCGCACAGGACACCGACGAAGCGCTCGACCGATGCATGAGGGGACGATGACTGCGACGGTCGAGACGGCGCCGCAGGACGGCCTCTGGGAGGTCGATCGCTTCACGATGACCTATCAGGGCAGGTCCGAGGCGCTGGTTCTGGTGGCGCGGACCAGCGTCCTCGTGGCGCTCGAGTGGTGGCTCATCGTGCAGGGCGTCCAGCGGGCCTGACCCTAGACGGCTTCGCGGCGTTCGCCCGAGCGTGGGCCCGTGGACCCCGAAGAACTGATCAAGGCCCTCGTCAGCAAGCGCGACGGGTACGAGGGGGACCTCGCTTGGGAGAAGTTTCTCCTCGACGCGTACGCCGGCACCGGCGGGTTCCAGGGGAAGGTGCGCCAGCCGCTCTCGGGCTTCTGGGGCCCTGGCAGCGCCATCTACCAGGGGCGAGCGTGGGCCGACGATGCGGGCGACGAAGGCGACATCGACACCTACCTCGACCGGTTCCCACGCGAGGACCTGGCGAAGTTCGCGCGCCGGGCGGCGATGGCGCACTACCCGAACCCCGTCGAGCCCGTCGTCGACATCCGCCTGAGCTACCTCCACCGCCGGCCCCCGACGTATCGAGGGACCGAGGTCGTCGAGGGGTTCTTGGCCAATGCCGACGGTCAGGGGCGCCCGTGGGACACGCTCCTCCACGACACCATCCACCTCCGAGCCGAGATCCTCGGCTGGTGTCCGGTGCTCTTCGACATGCCGCGCACCGATGAACCCGTGACCTCGCGCGCGGACGCGAAGGAGCGCGGGATCATGCCGTACGCCACGCCGCTGTTCCCCGGGCAGATCTACGACTGGTCGTTCGAGCGCGGCGTGCTCCGCGCGGTGAAGATCGGCACGTGGTGGGACGAGCGGCCTGACCTGCTGCTCGGGCCGTGCACGAAGGTCCACGGGATCTCCATCTGGTACCCGGACCGCGTCATCACGTACGAAGTCGTGAAGGACGAGAACGGAAAGCACGTCATCCGCAACGAGGCGGAGCGCCCGAACCCGTGGGGAGAGATCCCGCTGCGTGTGTGCGTGCCCAAGCCGTCGCAGCTGCCGCTCCGCGGACTGTCGGCCATCGGCACCGTCGCGAAGCTGGCCAAGCGCCTCTTCAACTATTTGTCCGAGCTCGACGAGCACATGCGCTCGAGCGTGTTCGCCCTCTTGCAGGTGCCGACCAACGACCCGGAGAAGATGGGGACGGTCCTCGGCGGCGCGGGGAACGCGCTGCCCATCCGCTACGACTCGTCGGTCGAGTACAAGTTCCTCAACCCCGACACCGCGATCCCCGTCGTCTACGAGAAGCGCATCGAGGCCACCGAGAAGGCCATCGCGCGGAACGCCAAGACCGGATACGCGGCGAACGACACGAAGCAGGTCCAGAGCGGGCTCAGTAAGGCGTTCGACTTCGAGACGATGAACCGCTCGCTCTCGGACACCGCCAAGCACCACGCCGCGTTCAACGAATCCGTGCTGCGCCTCGTCGCGAGGATGGACGGCGTCGGCGATGAGCAGGTCGAGAAGATCACCGTCACCCCGCAGACGCGCTTCGACGTCGAGGAGCTGTCTGCCGAGTTGGAGAACGCGCTCGCCGCGACGAGCCTCCCTCTCGGGCCCACCGCCATCGCCGAGATGACGAAGCGCCTCGTGCGCCAGCTCCTGCCGAACCTCGAGCCCGAGAAGCTCGCTCAGATCGACTCCGAGATCGACGGGCTCGCGCTCGCGGCGGAGCAGGCCCGCGCGGCAGCGGCCGAGGTCGACGCGGAGCCAGACCCGGAAGACGGGATGGAAGAGGACGAGCCCGCTGACCCGAACGAGAAGGCCGGCAGCAAGAAGGCCGCGTGACCCGGGCGCTCGCGCGCCGCACCGACGCAGAGCGACGGGCGGCTGACCGAGCACGGCGAGCTCGCCGTCGCATGCTCACCGCGCAGCGTCGGACCGAGGCGGAGCTGGCGCGCACCTGGACCCGCATCGAGGAAAGCCTCCGCGCCACGCTCTCGGGCCTGCTCCGAGACGACGCCAGCATCGAAGCCATCCTCGAGCGGCTGCGCGCCGAGGTCCGCCCCACCGCACGCGCGCGCCTCGATGCCATCGTCACGGGGACGCGCTCGGCGGCCGGGCACGGTCACGCTGCGGGCGTCTCCACGCCAGAGGCCGCGTTCGGCGAGCTCGGCGCGGCTGCGTCCCGACGCATCGCCGCCGGCATGGCGCCCGACGCAGCTACGAGGTTGGCGACGCGGTACCTCGACGGCGACCGAGCGATCGGAGGCCTGCGGCTCTCCGAGCGCCTCCATGCCCGCTCCGAGGAGAGCGTCCGAGCCCTCGCCGTCGAGCTCCGTGATGGGATCCGCGCGGGGCGCACGGTCGCCGACCTGGCGCAGTCACTCCTCGAGGTGGACGACGTCCGCGTGGCGCTGCCGCGCTACATCGCCGACCTGCGCGCCGCGGTGCGAGTGGGGGACCGCGTGCGGCTGCGCGCCGCGGTGAACGACCACGTCGGCAGCGTCAACCGGCTCACCGACCCGACGCTGCGCGCTGCAGCTCGGCGCTTCCAGCGCGTGGCCATGCGGGCGACCAACGAGGACCTCGAGCGCCAGCTCGGATACTGGATCCGCGACCGTGCGCTCTACACCGAGCGCGTCGTGGCGCGCACCGAGACCGCGCGCGCGTTCACCGCCGCGTTCCACGAGAGCACGCGCGAGCAGCCGTGGGTGAAGGGCTACCGCTGGGAGCTCTCCCCTCAGCATCCGCGCCCCGACATCTGCGACGTCTACGCCGCGCAGTCGATCGACGGCCTCGGCCCAGGCGGCTACGAGGTCGACGGCGTCCCGACGTGTCCGGCGCATCCGAACTGCCTCTGCTTCACGACGGCCATCCTCGACGACCGGCACTTCGAGCGCGAGCTCGCCGAAGCGCGGGGGGAGCCGCCACCGCCAGAGGGATGGCGAGACCCGCATCACGAGACCGCCGCGGAGTGGATCTCGCGGCAGCCGCCGTCGATGCAGCACGAGATCCTCGGGCCCGGTCGCCTCCGCGCGTTCCAGCGGGAGCCGTCCCGTGTGGTCGGGCCCCGAGGCGCGTTGCGACCGCTCTGGGAGGTGGAAGGCCGGTCCCGACCCGTGCCTCCGCCGCGACGGTGGGAGCGCGCGACCGAGCGGGATCCGTTCCGCGAGGCGGGCTCCAGAGCGCCAGTTCCCGTCGAGCCCGCAGGCGAGGTGCCTGGGTCACGGGCCACCTACCGCTACACGCACGCGATGGAGCTCGTCGCGGGCCCGCCGCTGACCGCCAGCGAGGCGCGCGCCGAGCTGCGCGAAGCGCTGCCTCGCTGGACTGCGGCATCCACGGCCGACCGGGCCGAGTGGCTGCCCGCTGGGTCGCGCGTCCGCCGAGCGTTCCGCGGCTACATGCGGTCGAGGGGGATCCTTTCGCGCGACGTGATGCGGGAGCTCGAAGGGGCGGCCGAGATGCGCTTCGAGACGATGCCCGACCCGCGTGTTCTCGCCTACCACAGCATCAGGCGCGGCGCGATCGGCATCGGGTCTCCATCGCGGAGTGCGTTCGGCTCGGCGGCGGCGATGGAGGCGCTCGACGGGCGCGCGGGCCCCGCGCGCGACATCGACGATCACTTCTCGACCGTCTTCCACGAGGAGCTCCACGGTGCATCGTCGATGAACGCCCGCACGGCGTACGTGCGACACGGACGCGTCCTCGAAGAGGCCTGCGTCGAGATGACCGCCCGCCGCCTGACCGGGGAGATGCTCGGCCGCGATGCTCCCACGTCGGGCGCGTACCAGACCTACCTCGCCGCGATGGCCGCGGCGCTGCCGGAGAGCTACCGCGCTGGGCGCCCGCTTCGCGAGTCCCTCCGCCGCATCAGCGACGCGTGGATCGGCATGCTCCAGCGCGGGCCAGAGACCATCACCACCGCCGAGGAGTACTCGGACGCGCTCGCCGCGGAGCTTCCGGAAGCGACAGCCGAAGAGCGGGCGGAGTGGGGCCGCACGCTGCGCCGCTTGATCCCTGCCAACTAACGGACTGGGTCGCCGACGGGCTCGCGGAGCGCGATGCCAGTGCGCTCTGACCAGGCTCGACGCAGCGCCTCGAGGTTGGGCGGGACGTCATCGAGGAACAGCAGCGACACCACGTGGAAGGTGGACAGGGGCGGGGTGCCTTCGAAGGCGTCGAGGAGGCGCTGCCAGAGGTCGAGGAGCGTGGTCCTGTCCTCCGTGGGCGGCTGGTCGCCGAGCGCCTCAAGCGCTGCGCGTTGCTCCTCGTTCACCGACTCAAGCATGGGTGCGCTGGGTGCCCAGCGCAACGCGTGGACCGCTTCGCCCGCTTCGCCTGAGCGTGGGCCCACGACGCGCGAACCGCGTTGGAGCCGCTCACGAGCACGCGCCTCGCGAGGTCACCGGCAAGCAGCGCGGAAGGCGCCACGCGGCGCTCACCAACCGCGGAGTCACGAGAACCATGAACAGCAAGCTCCTCCTCGCATTCCTCCTCGCTGGCGGGCACCTCGTGCCCGAGTCGCCGTTCCTTTGCTCGGCGCCCCCCGAGGGAGACGACGGCGGAGGCGGCAATGCCCCGCCCCCCAAGACGTTCACCCAGGCCGACGTCGACGCGGCCGTGACCGCTCGTCTCGCGCGAGAGAAGGCCGGGCAGGCGAAGGTCGTGGCCGATGCGGTCGCGGCCGAGGCCGCGAAGCGCGCCGAGCTCGAGGCGCAGATCGCCGACCTCAGCGCGAAGATGGAGGACGCAGGGAAGTCGGGCGCGGAGAAGGCCCAGGCCGAGGCCGCTCGAGCTGCCGCCGCCGCAAAGACGCGGCTGGACGCTGCGGCTGCCGAGGTCGCGGCGCTCAAGAAGGCCACCGAGGCGAAGGACGCGGAACTCGCGAGCGCGAAGCACGCCCACCGCACCGACCTCTTCAAGATCGAGCTGTCGCGGGAAATGCTCGCCGCGAAGGCGCTGCCGGCCGCTGTCAGCGCGGCGGTCGACCTGCTCGTCATCAAGGGCGAGCTGGCGTTCAACGACGATGGCCGGCCCACCCTGAAGCTCGGTGAGCGCGTGTTCGACAAGCCCAGCGAGGCAGTCGCCGCGTTCCTGAAGGACCACAGCTACTTCGCCAGCCACCCCGGCGGCGGCAACGGCACGAAGAACACCGGCAACGGCCAGTCGGACGACCCCGCTTCCCTCGAGGGCTTGTCCTCGGGGCAGCTGCTCGCCCGTGGCCTCGCCAAGCGCGCGCCCGTCAACGGGCCCGACGTCCCCGGCGCGTAGTCCGGGATCAGATTTCGGGCCGCCGTCGCGGCCTCGATGAGGAGACACGACGATGGCCCTGACACTCTACGAAGCTCACAAGCGCAGTCGGAATCCGATCACGCGCGGAGCGTTCCTCGCGATCGCCACCTCGGACGAGATGCTTTCGATGCTGCTCATGAAGCGCATCGCTGGCGCGGCCGACGTGTACAAGCGCGAGAAGTCGCTCCCGACCGCGGAGTGGGTCGCCCCCGACCACGTCAGCATCGCGGAGTCCTCGGGCACCGACGACCAGATCGTGGCGCCCCTGCGGCTCATGGTCAGCGACGTCGACACCTACGACTTCTTCGAGGACCAGATGAGCGACGAGGGTTCGCAGATGGCGGACCAGCTCGACCGCAAGCTCAAGGCGGCGGGCCGCGCGATCGCCCTCGCGGCGATCGAGGGCGGCTACATCACGGGCGCGACCATCTTCCCCGCGATCACCGGCGTCACCTTCTCGTCCGCCGGTCCGCACATGGACAGCGAGCGGCAAGGCCCCGGCGACATCAAGTACGTCACGGCCGGCACGCTCATGAGCTACCGCGCCCCCGGCGACCGTACCTACGGCGCGGCGGTGAACGTGGGCTCCAACGGCACCTACACGCTGCCCTCGGACAACCCCAACAAGTACATCCGCGTGACCATCGTGAGCGCGTCGCTCCCCGGCGCCGGCACCGAGGTGAACATCACGTTCACCTCGAGCACGAACCAGCCCGACGGCCTCAAGAAGGCTCTGCCGCTCATCCATCCGCAGACCATCGCGAGCAGCGGCGCCAACGGTGACGCGCTCGGGTTCGGCGTCATGAACGCGATGATCGATCAGAAGGTGAAGACCCGCTCGGGCCCGCTCGCCTTCGTCGGCAACGCACTGCTGAAGGGCAAGTTCCTCAACCTGCTCGCGGCCCAGGGCGGTTCCACGGCCGGCGAGATGGCGATCCCGGGCTTCAACGGCAAGGTCCCCACCTTCCGCGGGATCCCGTTCCTCCAGAACGACAACATCCCGAGCACCGAGTCCAAGGGCTCTGGCACCACGCTTTCTTCCCTCTTCCTGATGGACTTCGGTCCCGAGGGCTTCGGCATGTCGGTCGGCGGTGGCGGCGAGGAGGGGCTCGTCTCCAAGCTCACCCCCATGGAGGTCCGCATCATGGGCCTCCGCATCCGCGAGGTGGGCGAGCTCGAGAGCAAGGAAGCCCAGCGTCGCCGCGTGAGCTTCTACGGCTGCTTCACCCTGAAGAGCGAACTCGCTGCGGCTCGCGCGGCCGAGCTCATCACCGCCTGATGCTGAGCGCTGAGCAGATTCCTCGGGATCCCCACAGCGGCCTTGTCGAAGGCCGCTGGGGGCTCCTGTTGGGCGAGCCGCTCAACCACGGCGTCGCTGGCGTCGTGTTCGTCGAGGGCCAGTCCGAGGAGATGGAGCCGCGCGTGCTCACGCGCATGGTCGCCATCTTCGGGGCGTCTGGCGTCGCTCTCGCGCGGCGGCTCGACGACGGTGGGGTGGAGACCGTCCCGCCCCTGGTCGAGGTCGAGGACCTCGTCCTCACGACGCTCCAAGGGCGCACCGAGCATCCTCTCTGGGATGCTGTCGTCGACGCGATCTACGCGGGTCGGCACCAGCGGCTCGAACAGGAAGAGAAGGCAGCGGCCGAGGCCGAAAGGCTTCGCGTCGAGGCCGAGCGCGCGGCAGCCGAGGCGCAAGCGGCAGAAGTCCGAGCCAAGGCGGAGGCCGAGGCGGCGGAGGCGGCGCGCGTCGAAGAGGCGCGTGTCGCGGCCGAGCGCGCGGCAGCCGAGGCGCCCCGCGTCGAGGAGCCCAAGGCAGCGGAGCCCGAGCCCGAGGTCGCTGTCCCCAGCGCCGAGCCCGAGGCGCCCGTCGACTCGGCGCCCGAGTCGTCCACCAAGAAGACGAAGAAGCGCTGACATGACGCGCGTGGACCATCGACGCCTCGACGAGGCGCTCCGGCGGGTCGAGCGAGAGCTCGAGGTCCAGCACACGCGCGCCTTGTCGATGATCGGCGACCGCATCGTCAACGATGCTCGCCGCACCACACTCTTCCGCGACCGGTCCGGGGCGCTGCGCAGGTCCATCCTGCGCGGGCCCGTGGTCGGGTCCAAGACGCATCTCTCGATCGACGTGACGGCGGGCGGCGCTCGCCTGCGCTACGCGCTCGCGATCCACGACGGCAGCCGTCCGCACGACATCCGCCCCTCGCGTCGCAAGGCGCTGCGGTTCGTCAGCGGCGGCGGCTTCGTGTTCACCCAGCGGGTTCGCCACCCCGGGACGGCGCCCAGGCCGTTCCTCACGGAGGCCGTCGAGAAGAACGGCGCCTTCGCCGAGCAGACCATCGCGTCTGCCACCCAGCTCGCTTTCGTCCGCGCGGGGCTCGCATGAGCCTCGACGTGGACAGCGTGTGCACCCACGAGGACCTCGGCGAGGAGGTCGGCGGAGTGCCCGAGCTCGAGAACGTCCTCCCGGCTTCGTGGGGCGGCAGTTCCCTCAACGCGCGCGCGAAGGCGCTGCGCGATGTGCTCAAGGCCCTCGGGCGTCGCACCCCGCCCGTCTACGACAGCGACATCCAGGACCCGACCGAGCTGCGCGACGCGGTCACCTATGGGGCCGCAGAGCGCGTGTACCGCGCCGCGATGACCACGCCCGACAGCGTCTTTTCTGCGCAGCAGAAGCTCTACGACGGGCGCTTCAAGAGCGAGGTGCTCGGGCTCCAGGTCACCGTCTCGTCCTCGACCCGCGCCCACCCGGGACTCGGCGTCCCGATGGAGCGGCGATGAGCTACGACTCCGCGACCGACCCCGTCGTCGACTACCTGCGCGAGGTGTTCAAGGCCGGCGTCAACGCCCGCTGCGAGCCCACGCTTGGCGCCGGCTTCCCGGCGATCCGCACGACGCGGAACCACGCCCTGGCGCTGGAGAGCTTCGCCTCGGCAGAGCTCCCGCAGCTGGGCTGCTACGTCGACAGCCAGCGGACCGTCGTGCGCGGCAAGCGCTCGCGCGACGAGGAGCTGGTGACGCTCGTGCTCGAGTACACGGCCCCGGTCACGCCGCTCTCGAAGCTCCAGACGCGCTGGCCGCTGCTCCGCTTCGTGTGGCGGGAGCTGGCGCGCATGCTCCGCACCGGCAAGGCCCAGGGCGTGTGCTGGGCGGAACCGATCGGGCTCGCTTGGCACGACAGCGACGACGACCGCGTCGACTTCGACTTCGCGACCGACGGGGAGTCGGCCTACCCCCACTTCCGCGCGACGGTGCAGCTCGAGCTCCGCTCGCCAACCGACGGCAGCGAGCTGCTCCCGTACCTCACCGCTCTCGGGGTGGATGTCCACCTGATGGGCACCGACCTCGCGCCCGGCGACCAGCCGATCGTGAGCGTCGACGCGCTGACCGACGCTGGCGTCGAGGCCGTGGCTGCGGACGGGGATCCATTCGATGACGCGTCGGCCGACGCCGAAGAGGAGGCCCCTTGACTGTCCCGGCCTCGCGTCTCGATCTCTACGACGCCCACCGCGTCGTCACCCCGCACGTCGTGCACGACTCGACCTTCGAGCTGGGCATCGACTCGCGCGTATGGGGCTCGTTGGTCGCCGTCGGCGGCACGGTGGCGCACTCGGCCACCGATGGCTCGGCGCAGGTCTCGTGCACGGGGTCCTCCGGGTCGAGCGCCAAGCTCCGAACCCACCGGGCCCACCGCCGAGGAGCGGGGGCGATCCGTCAGGGACTCTCCCTCGTGCACTCCGACGCTGGAGCGGTCTCCCAGCGCCGCCGCTGGGGCCGCTTCGACGACAACGACGGGGCCTTCTTCGAGCTCCTGGGCACCGCTCTTCGCGTGGTCACCCGCTCGAGCGTCAGCGGAGCGCCGAACGACGTCCCGATCCCCGCGGCGCAGTGGAACGCGAAGCCGGGCTATTCGATCGACCTAACCATCCCCCACCTCTTCGAGGTCGCGGTCGAGGGCTACCACGGCGCCCAGCGAGTGCGGTTCTTCGTCGATCGGCAGCTCGTGCACACGGTGGAGCTCACCGCGTCGCTCCAGGCTCACGCGAAGCGCTCGGCGCTGCCCGTGTCGGTCGAGGTCGAGGCGATCGGCGGCACGTCTGCGGGGTGGATCCGAGTCCACGGCTCGGCGGTCATCTCGAGCTCTGCGCCCGCGCCGGGCGATGGCGTCTCCACGGACGTCTCTCGGGCGACTGCGGTCGCAGGCGTGCCGCTCGCCTCTCTGCGCCTGGCCGCAGGCGCGGGCTCGACCGTGCTCCGACCCCGGCGCCTGGGCATCATCGTCGACGGCTCTCCAGGGCTCGTCAGGCTCGTCCGCGGCGGGACCCTCACCGGCGCCAGCTGGGCAGCCGTGGGCGCCACGCAGGCTGAGGTGGACGTCGTGGCGACCGTTCTGACCGGGGGCGTGCCGCTCGGCGCGTGGCCGGTGGCGTCCAGTCAGGCGCTCGACGTCGACCTCGAGGCTCTCTTCGCTGAGCCCCTCTCGCTTCGCTACGCGGCGACGCCGCAAGAGGACGTGCTCACGGTCGTAGGTGTTTCGCTGTCGGGCACTCCGACGGCTCGGTTTGGTCTCGCCTGGGGCGAGGTCCGGTAGGAGGCTGCGCATGGCTCTCACGAGCGTCATCGACACGAGCAACAAAGTCCCGCGGGCCTACATCAAGGTCTCGCTCGGCGTCGGCCCGCGCAGCGCTGGAGCGGCACCGCTCCGGATTCTGTGCACCGGCAACAAGACGACCGCCGGCACCAAGGCGGACGCGACCATCAACCAGGCGTTCTCGCCCGAGGAGGCGCGGACCTTCTGGGGCGCGGGCAGCGAGCTCGCGCTCATGGTGCAGGCCGCGCTCCGTGCCTACCCGGGCGCGGCCGTGTTCGGCGGGACCATCGCCGAGAGCGCTGGCGCCCCGGCTGCCGCAACCATCGTCTTCACCGGCACCGCCACCCAGGCGGGCACGGTCGAGGTGTGGATCGCTGGCAAGCGCATCGTCGCCGCGTTCGCGGTGGGAGACGCCGCTGCCGCCGTCGCCACGGCCGTTCGCGATGCCATCCTGGCCGAGCAGGACCTGCCCGTGACTGCTTCGGCGGCGACCGGGACCACGACGATCACGGCGAAGGAGAAGGGCCCGCGCGGCAACCTGATCCGGACGCGGGCGTCGAAGAACGACGGCGCGGGCATCACCATGACCCCGCCCGCGGCGACGCTCGCCGCGGGTACCACGCTCGACAGCCCGGTGGCGCTCCTCGCGGCAGCGGCGCCGAGCCGGTATCACCTCATCGTCGCGCCGTACGTCACCGCGACCGAGCTCAACCTCTACAAGACGCACTGCGACACCTACGCCGAGCCCGTCGAGGGCAAGCGCCAGCGCTTCATCGCGGCGATGAACGACACCTTGGCGAACACCAAGACCGTCGCCGACGCCGTGAACGCCAAGCGCGGCCAGATCGCCTGGCTCGAGAACTCCGAGACGCTGCCGTCGATCATGGCCGCGACGCTCGCCGGGCTCACCGTGCTGCGCACCTCGAGCGACCGCAGCCGGGACCTCAACGGCGAGGTCCTCCGCGGAGCGGTCGGCCCCGCATCGGACGCGGACTACCCGACGGGGACCGAGCAACAGCAGGCGCTGAACTACGGCATCACGCCGCTCACCGTCGCCTTCGGCGAGGTCGTCGTGATCCGCTCGATCACAAACTACCACCTGAACGGGACCATCCCCGACTACGCGGTGCTCGACACCTACTACGTCGACGTCCCCGACTTCGTGGCGGACACCATCGAGGGCAACTTCGCGGGCGCGTTCAAGAACTTCAAGCTCGCGAACGACGATCCCGACGAGCCGCCGCCCGCCAAGACCGCGACGCCCAAGACGATCCGCGACTGGCTCTACCGGCAGGCCAAGGCCCTCGAAGGCTCCGCCGGACAGCCGCAGGTCATCCACAACGTCGACCTCTACCTCGATTCCCTCGTCGTCGAGCTCGACGCGAGCGCGAAGGGTCGCGCGAACGGCGTCGTGCCTGCGGACGTGATCGAGACCTTCCACCAGCTGGGCATCGACGTTCAGCAGAACGGCTGAGGAGAACCACCATGGCGCGCGACATCTACGAAGGCCCGGCCGAGCTCTACTTCAACAACTCGCTCCTCGCGGAGGCGCGGTCCGTGCGCGTGGCGATCACCGGCAACAACCGGAAGGTCTACACGATGAAGAAGGGCCTCGCGGGCCGCTCCCGGGGCCCCGTCGAGGTCGAGGTCACCGTCGAGAACGCCGTCCCCAAGGGCGGGCTCGAGGCCGACTTCAACGTGCTCTGCGTCGACAACGAGGACGTGGACATCGTCTACGTCCAGGCGGGCAAGCGCATGATCATCGAGGGGTGGATCGAGTCGGTCGACAACTCCCAGGGCACTGACGACTCCGCAGCGGTGTCGTTCACCGCGATGGCCGGCAAGCCGCGCTTCACCAGCTGATGGCGAAGTTCACCGACGAGCACGTCCAGAAGGTCATCGGCGGGACGACCGAGTTCTCGAAGATCGACTTTCCCGGGCGCCCCGCCGTGACGGTCGCGGTGCGCGCGCTCTCCGACAAGGAAGTCGGGGGCGCGAAGATCGACGCGCAGGTGCGCCTCCGCGAGATCGCGAAGCAGCGCGGGTGGCAGGCCGACGTCGTGTCGATCGTCGACCTCGATCCCGGCTTCTACGACCGACTCGTCTCGCACGAGGTCATCTGGCGCGCGTACTACGACGCGGAGACGGTCGACGTCGAAGGGCGGAAGCCCGAGCGCTTCTTCCCCACGAGCGGGCATGTCGAGACGCTCGACGGCAACGCCACCACGGCGCTCATCGAGGCGTACGCCGAGCACCAGTCGATGGTGAGGCCGCTGATGGCGGCCGACGCTACCCGCGTCGAGGAGGTGATCGAGGCGCTAAAAAAAGGGCAGCTCGCGGAGGCGAGCTTCTCCACGCTCGATCGGCCCACGCTTCTGCACTGCGTGACTTCTTTGGCGCGCCTTCTGCGCTCGAGGTCACCGACGAACAAGTCCTCTTCTTCCTCCTGACGATGAGCGTGAGACCGCATGGCAAGAGCACCGAGGGTGACGGCGAGGATCGAGGCCGACAGCGGCCCGCTTCGGCGCGCCCTCGCCGCCGCAAGCCGTGACGTCGGGCGCTTCGATGCTGACGCTACGCGGTCTGCGACGCGCTCCACGTCGGCCATCGGCCGGGCATGGCAAGGGCTCACCGGTGCGATCCGTCGCGCGGTGGGCACTGGCACGACTGAGATCGCCAGCGCCGAGGATGCACGTCGGCGCGCGGTCCTGAACACCTCGGCGACCGTCGAGAGGTCGCTCCGCTCCGAGCTCCGACTGCGGCGCGACAACGCCAGGGAGGCCCGGCGGTCCGGGGGAGGTGGCGGGCGCGGTCGAGGTGGAGGCGGAGGCGGCGGGATGATGGCCGCCGGCGGTGCGGCGCTGCTCGCTGGGGCGAGCGACGCGTTCGGACGTGCGCGGGGGTTCGCGTCGGCCGGCGGCGTGCGCTCGACCGAGGACCTCGCCCGGGTCACCGCGGAGATGCGCCAGCGGGAGATCCGGCTCTTCAACCAGGCCGAACTCTCCCCCGAGGCCGCTGCCGCCGCCCATGACCGCGTGCTGTCCGTGGCCTCGAGCAGCGGCATGGACCCGACCGAGCTCATGGCGGGCCTCGAGGCTGCGCAGGCGCGCTTCAACAACCTCGGCACGGTGCTCGACAACCTCTCCGGCTTGGCCGACGTGGCGCGCACCACCGGCGCGTCGTTCGATGCTGTGGTCGAGGCGACGAGCGTCGCGGAACGGCAGTTCAACCTCACCAGCGAGGAGACGGCGCGCTTCACGGACATGATGGTTGAAGCGGGCAACACGGGCTCGATCGACGCAGCCAACCTCGCAGGTTCGTTCGGCGCGGCGCTCGGCGAGATCCGTCGAGGGACCGCGATGGGCGGGCTCGAGGGCGCGCGCCAGGCGCTGGGCGTGGCGGAGGTGCTCGGGTCCGGCGACGTGTCCCCCGACGAGGCCGCGACCCGCTCCGTGCGGTTCATCGCGTCGCTCAACAACTCCGAGGTGCAGGGGCGCCTCCGCCGGAACGGCGTGAACGTGAACGACGCGGAGGGCGCGATGCGGCCCATCGAGGAGATCATCGCCGACCTCTCTCGGGTCAACCCGCGCTCGCTGCGCGGCATCTTCCGAGAGGAGCGCGCGAGCTCGGCCGCGGGCATCCTCACGACCGCCTTCCGCGACAACCCGGAGATGGTCTCCAACATGTTCTCGGTGAGCGGAGAGGGCGGGCGGAGCTTCGTCGAGCGCACGGCGGTGGCCCTCGACGAGGACCCGTCGAGCAGGTTCTTGAGGCAGGGAACGAACCAGGTGGTCGACTTCATGCGCGAGGGCGACCCGGCAGCGGTCTGGGGAGGCGCGGCCGACGTGAACTCGCCGATCACCTCTTGGATGGCCGAGAATCCGATCCTGTCTCAGTTCCTCGGCGTCGCCGGCACGATGGTCTCGGCGCTGGGCGGCATGGCCGCGATGCAGTCGGTCATGGGCGCTGGGGGCGGTGCAGCTGGGGGCGGACTTCTCGGCACGCTGGGCGCCTGGGGCACGGGGGCCCTCACCATGGGAGGTCTTGCCACCGGCGTCGGAGCTGCAGGCGCCGTCACGCTCGTGGCCGCCGACGCGGGTGACTCGGGCGCCTCGCTCGACATTGCGTCCCGAGACCGGGCCATCCGACGCGAGCTCTCGCCAGAGGCGAGCGCGGCCTACGAGGAGAGCCTCGGAGCGGCGGGCAGCGTCGGCCGCGGGACTGCCCTCATGGGGGCGATCGAGAGCCGAGGAGCGACGTCGCTGGACGCGGCGACCATCCGAGCCCTGGCAGCCGCCATCGGGATCGAGGTGAGCCGCGCGTCTACGACCACGCCGCCGGCTGGCGGGCGCTCGACCGGTGAGCCGGGGAGGCGCTCATGAGCTTCTGGGAATCGCTGTCCGACGCGCAGCTCGCTGACGTGAGCTTCCCCGTGAAGGCTCGCTCGTTCACGGGCGGCTACGACTTCGCCCGGGTGCGGCGACCCTACCGGAACGGCCAAGAGACCGACCGCACGGGTAGGCGGCCCCTCGTCTTCAAGCTGGTCGTCGAGCTCTGCCGCGACGTGGACGAAAGCCACTACCCGGACCGGTACCAGGAGCTGCTCGACGTGCTCACCCGGGACTCGGCGCCCATCGAGTACGCGGACCCCATCCTCGGATCCTTCGGCGTCGAGGTGGCCGAGTACTCCGTAGACGAGGAGGCCCAGGGCATCGACAGCGCGACGCTGCAGATCACGCTCGAAGAGGTCTCGAGCGACGACTTCTCCTCGTCGGTGGTGCCCCAACGTCTACCCGGGAGCGCGGCCATCGCGTGGGCCCTCGAGCTGGACACGGAGCTTGCTGAGGCGGGCGTGGCCGATGCCGACGTGACCAGCGCCATGGAGGCCAAGGGCGTAGCGCCCAAGGCTGGCGAAAGCGTGGGCGCGGGCAGCGTCTTTGCTGACACCGTCTCCACGTTCCAGGCCCGGTTCAGCGTGGGCGCCGCCGTCGCGTCGGAGGTCGAGCGTGCGGTGGACGTGGTCCGGCTGCGCGTCGGCGCCGTGATGTCGATGCCGCAGCTCGGCACGTCCAAGGGCTACCCCGCGCGTGCTGCCGCGCTGCTCCTGCTCGACTCGGTGACAGGCCAAGCCGATCGGCTCATCGCGCGGCAGGTGCCGATGGTCGACGCGGTCCTCGGCGCCGCGTCGGGGGCCCGAGAGCTCGCGGTGAAGCGGTACGGGTCGGCCGACCTCGCGGGCGAACTGGTGAGGCGCAACGGCGGTCGGCGGCCGTGGTCCTACCCCGCTGGCGCGACGGTGCGGATGCCCCTCCGATGATCGACGAGGTCACGATCGACTTCGGCGCCCAGACGGTGACCGGATGGACCAGCTACGAACTGGCGAGCGACTTCCTCACGCCGGCCGACTCGTGGACGGTGACCCTCCCCCTGTCGGGGTCAGCCCAGGCGCGCCGCGACCTGCGGCAGCTGATCCGGACCGACTCCGGCCTCCGTTGCTTCGTCTACATCCAGCGCTCCGACTCAACGGACCGCGCGCAGCAGCTCTCCGGCATCGTCGACAACGTCTCCACCGAGGGCTCGATCGAGGGCGCTACGCTGAGGGTGCGCGGCCGGGACAACGGGGGACTGCTCGCGAGCGCGAGCGCGGACCCGAGCGTCGTCATCGACGAGGACACGGGACTCCTCGACGCGATCCGGACCATGGTCGAGCCGTTCGGGATCGAGGTCGTCGGGGAGGGCGTCCCCTCGAGGACGCTCCTCACCGGCGCAAGGGTGAGCGGGACGCGGGCAGGACTGATGCGCACCGCGGCACGAGACCGCGGCGTGGCCCGCAGCTCGGCGCGCGCCGACATGGTTTTTGATGGGAGCGGTACCGACGGCGACGAGCGCCCGGGGTCAGCAGCTGCGCGTGCTCGAGCGCGGCGCGGTCATGGGTCGGGCCTCAGCGGCCAAGACGTGGAGGCCGTCCGCGTGGCGGACGCGAAGCCGGACGTTGGGGAGACCGTGTGGGACTGGATCGACCGCCACGCGCGGCGCTTTGGGGTCATGCCCTGGATCGGCGCGGACGGTCGCCTCGTGGTGAGCGCCCCCAACTACGACCAGGAGCCCCTCTTCTCCCTCGCCCGCTACCTCGGCGACGACCGGCGCAACAACATCGTGTCTGGGGGCCTCGAGGAGAGCCTCGAAGCGCAGAGCTCGGTCGTGACGGTCTACGGGCGCACGGGAGGTCACGACGCGACGCGCAGCGCCCACGTGGGCCGAGCGGAGAGGTCGCCGGCGCTGATGCCTCTTCATCGGCCCCTGACGATCCACGACCCGAGCGCACGGAGCGACGAGGAGGCGCTGCGTCGGGCACAACGCGAGCTCGCCAGGCAGAACGAGCAGGCGGCGGCGCTCGAGTACGAGGTGTACGGGCACGGCCAGGGCCCGCACCTCTACGCGGTGGACACCGTCGTGGACGTCGTGGACGAGGAGATCGGCGTCGAGGGCCTCTACTGGCTCGCCGGCAGGACGTTCCGCGGCGACCGGGAGCGGGGTCGGAGGTCGGTTTTGAAGCTTCTCCCCCTTCGGTCGATCGTCCTGTGATTCATGGGCGCTCGTGAGGCGATGTTCGGTGCGCTGGCTGGCCTGTTCGACTTCGGACGGGTCACGGCGACGGGCCTTTCTGCGACGGCCAAACAGGTCCTTGCGACCATCGAAGGGAACGACGACGGTCGAGGGGGGGTCGAGCGCGTGCGAAACCTGCCGCTCTGGGGCCACGCCGCTCTGCTCTTTCGGCCGAAGGCTGCGACGAGTTCGCCCGATGGCGTGTGTGAGGTGTTCTACGTCCGCCGCGGCGACGAGCTCGTCCCCGTAGCAAGCCGCGACCTGCGCTGGCAGGTGGAGCTCGAAGAGGGCGACGTCGTGCTGCGGAACATGGATGGTACCAAGCCGGTGAGGCTCTGGCTGAAGGCAGACGGGACCGCGCTTCTCGAGGCCGACACCATCAAGCTTGGCGACTCAGGGGCGACCGAGAAGATCGGCCTCGGGACCGCCATCAAGAACCACTTCAACGCGATCGACTCGCACCTGAGCTCGCTACGGACGGCGCTCATCGGGCACGTGCACCCGGGCGTGACCGTGGGAGCCGGCAGCACGGCGGTATCGCCTGGCCTCGCTGCGCTGGCGACCCCGCCGTCGGTTCCCGACGTCGAGTCCCGCCATCTCGTGGAGAATTGAGGTGGCCGCCGCTCGCCGCTGGATCGAACCTCTGACCGGCGACTACGTCGTCGAGCGCGGAGGCCCCCGCAGCGACTCGACGCGGGCGTCTCAGGTCTTGCTGAGGCTCCGGATGAAACGCGGCACGTGCGCGGTCAGGCCGCAGCTCGGATCGCGCCTGCACACCATTCGGAAAGCCACGGCCGGGGCCGCGCGCCTCGCCGACGGGTACGCGCTCGAGTCGCTCGACGACCTGATCCGGAGCGAGGCGATCCGCAACGTCCGCGTCACCTCCACGGTCTACGTGCAGCCCGCGGCCATCGGGATCGAAGTCGCGTTCGAGGACTCGTCGAGCGAGACGCGGACCGTGACCTACACCTCTCAGATCGGAGGTGCCTGATGCCGCTGACCACGTTCTCGAACGAGGAGCTCGCGCAGATTGGGCGCGGCGCCGTGCGCGGCTTGGTGACTGGCGCGGACACGAGCGACGGGAGCGACTACGACGTCTCGACGCGCATGGTCGCCGCGGTCGCCGAAGGGACGCAGCACCAAGCGCAGCACATCGTCGAGCAGATCTTCCCGAGCTCGTCCGACAGCGAGTCCCTGGTCCGCCACCTGGTCGAGCGTGGGATGGCCCGCCTTCAGCCCGCCGCTGCCACGGGTGCGGTCATCCTCACGGCCTCGAGCGGCACGCCTACGCAGTCGGACGGGTCACTGCTCACCCATGCGGACGGGACCGAGTACGAGCTCGACGGCCCCGCGACCGTCGCCCTCCCGGCGTGGACCGGCAAGACCGTCGTCAGCGGCAGCGGGCGGCGGCGGATCATCGTCGCCCCGAACACCAGCGGCATGACCGCGCTCGACCTGGTGACCATCAACGGGCAGGTCCGCGCGATCGAGGCCGTCCTCTCCTCGGTGAGCTGCATCGACCTATCCGAGCCGCTCTCCGCCGCCCCCACGGGGGCGATCACCGCCACCCGCGG